>WNFC01013897.1_pt1 | contig 13460 bp, 11 predicted proteins | sample 5400541 | NCBI WGS metagenome assembly WNFC01 (sample SAMN13153342, study PRJNA577476) | soil metagenome | isolation source: 120 cm saprolite under Douglas fir tree site 2 hole 2 replicate 1 | place: USA:California | collected 2015-04-18
CGAGGCAAAGGCGGAGCGCGCGTAGCGCCCATGAGCAACCGGCAGCCACAGCCGGTGATCGCGCCTCTCACCCGAGCTGCGATTTTTCTGGTCGTGACCGTCAACCCCGGTGATGACCATCGCGCGACCGTGCGGTCCTTCTGCGAAGACTTCCCCGCGCTCGTGCGCGCGGTTGCGTTCCGTGATCTCGAAGGCTATCTGTCGTGCGTGATGGGATTCGGCTCCGACGCCTGGGATCAGCTCTTCAAGTCGGCCCGGCCGGCAGGCCTCCATGTGTTTCGTGAGCTTCACGTCGGATCGCGGCACGCCGTTGCCACGCCGGGGGACATCCTCTTCCACATCCGCGCGGCGCGGATGGACCTCTGCTTCGAACTGGCGACGCAGTTCATGGCTCGGCTCAGCGGCGCGGTCTCCCCGGTTGATGAGGTCCACGGCTTTCAGTACTTCGACGACCGTGACCTGATCGGCTTCGTCGACGGCACCGAGAACCCAACTGATCAGGCCGCCGCGGACGCGACCCTGATCGGGGATGAAGATCCCGGCTTCGCCGGCGGTAGCTACGTCATCGTGCAGAAGTACGTCCACGACATGGCGGCGTGGAACGGGCTGTCTACCGAAGCCCAGGAGCGCATCATTGGCCGCACCAAGCTCTCCGACATCGAGCTCGACGACGCGGTCAAGCCGACCTCGGCGCACAACGCACTGACCACGATCCAGGAGGACGGCAAAGAAACCAAGATTCTGCGCGACAACATGCCGTTCGGCGACGCTGCCCGCGGCGAGTTCGGCACCTACTTCATCGGCTACGCGCGCTCGCCGCGCCCGATCGAGCAGATGCTCGAGAACATGTTCGTCGGCCGTCCACCCGGCAACTACGACCGTCTGCTGGACTTCAGCCGCGCCCTTACCGGCAGCCTTTTCTTCGTCCCCTCCCTGGACTTATTGGACTCCCTCGTGGCGAGCTAGGGGCGCGCCGTCAGGACGGGCCATAGTCGACGATCGTGACCGAACCCTCGGTCATTCGGGTCGGGCGTCCGGCCCCACTCGGCGCTGAGCTCTCCGTTGGGCTATCGACGACGAGCGTGTGGATCGGGCGAAGAACTTCCGCCAGTCGGTTGGCCGCTTCCGCGGCGGTTCCTTTTCCTACATAGATGTACTTACGATGCCCGCCGTGCGTCCTGGCTTCGCGCTCGACTCGCCCGAGGACGTCCTGGGCGGTGGCGTCGGTGAGATACGGATCGACGATCTCCATCAGGTGCGGCAATCCGGTTCTCGGGAGGCCCTGGCCCCGGTAAACGAAGACGATCGGCTGGTTATTAGCCACCTCCACCGCGGCTTTTGTGAGTGCGACCGCCAGCCCCGCCTCATTCGGGACGACCGCAAGGACGTTGCACTTTCCGATTCGGCGGGCGCGCGAGATGAGCGTAGGCGAGCGATCATCGCGCAAGATGTGCGGAAAAACGGCCGGCACACCCTGCCGGTGGGCAAGCCGATAGGTGGCCACGCCGATCGCGATGCCCACCAGTGATAGACCTCCGCCAAAGACGGTTGCCAGCGGCTTGGCGAAGAGGTTGGTCACCCAGGCAATGGTTACGGCCGCCGTGGTTACGACCCCAACCACCATCACGATCGCCGAGGCTCGTTCGTGCCAGCGGATCACGTCGAGCGACAGCGAGGTCAGCATGAACGCTCCCAGGAGGCCGAAGGCGTAGATACCGCCGAGCGTCTCGGTACTGCCGCCCGCGAAGACAACGACCCCGACCGGAATGACGGTGGCCATGGCGATCGCCCAATGAGGCGTATTGCGCCACCGATTTCGCTGGGCCAGCAGCCGGGGCAAGAACCGCATGTGGGTGAGCGCGAGGAAGACGTGATAGGTGCCGATCAGGGCGGTGTTGCTGGCGAAGATCAGGAGCAGCGCGCCGCTGATCGCGACCATCCAGGCCAGCACGGGTCCGGCGGCATAGTCACCGAGTAGCGAGATGAACTGGTCGGGATTGGCGTGGCCTCCGGTGAGGGTGGTCGACCATAACGTAAGGAGGGGGCTCGTCAGCGCGATGGTGACCACGACCAGGCCCATCCCCAAATTGGCGACGCGACGGCGAGGCTCCGCCATGACCGGCGAGAGTTGCGCGATGCTCTCCAGACCGGAGAAGGCGAGGAAGGCGCCGGCGTATCCGGTCAGCACAAAAATCGGCGTCAGCCGGGGTCCGCTTAGGACCTGGTGCACGGCGTCGAACGCGTGCGCCGGCCCGAGGCGCACGAGGACCGCACCCACAACCGCCAGCTGCAGGACCCCGGCAATTACGGCGAAGACCGCGCTCGCTTCCGCGCTGGCCTTGACGCCCACCACGTTGAGGAGCGCGAGGACGAGCAGCGCCGCAACCGTACCCAGGACAACGATAGCCCCGAGCGATTTGAACACGACGCTGAGATAGATCACCCCGGAGAGTGCGCTGAGCGCCGCCGTCAGAAAATAATCGACGAGGATGAACATCCCGCCGACGAGGCCCACGAAGGGATGAAACGCCCGGGTGCTGACCGTGACCACGCCGCCGCCTTCGGGATACCGAACTGCCACCTCGGCGTATTTGATGGCCAGAAGTACGAAGACCAGCAGCGTCATCGCGACGAAGATCGCGGCCCGGGTGCCGAAGCGGCCGTAGAGAATGCCGGGCGTGTAGTAGACGGAGGTGCCGATGTCGGCGAAGACGACGGCCCAGACCAGGAACGGACCGATCCGCTGCCTTCGACGAAGGATCCGCTTCGTCGTCCCCTGATCCGACATCGCTTAATAGTGTGGCCCACCGCCGCGGTGACGGGTCCCGAGCCGCTTGGCGTTGCACCCAGAAGAATTAGGCTGCCCGGCCGATGGAGGCACGACTTTTTGGCAAAACTCGTACGTCCCGAAATGGGCTGGCTGGGTGAGCTCGCCGTAGACCAGGCGCTGGTCATCGGAAGCGGCGGTCGGCTGATCCCGTGGATTCCGCTGGTCGACGCTCATGGCGTTGACCGCGCCTATAGCTGGGAGGGGGTCGGTCCGCCGAGCTTCGCGCAGGTGAAGACCAGTGGTTTCGCCGACGAGGAGGGTCGCCACCGCTGGGAACTGCGGACAGGTTCGTTCGCGTCGTACCCCCAGTTTTCCGTCGTGCTCGCCCTGATCGATCCGACATCCAACCAGGTTGGCGACGTGTTCTGGCGCCTGGACTCCAGCGTCGTTCGGCGCCTCGGTCGCCGCGAATACGATAAGGCGCTTCGCACAGAGGTGTACCGCCTTGATGCGTCCCCGACGCACGACGACCGGCTCGCTCCCTACCGCTGTACGCGGAGCACTCTATGGAGGGGCTTTGCTCCGGCCGCCGGACTCCGCCCAGCCGCGATCCGGCAGCTCCCGATCCTGCGAATCGACCAGGGAGGCGTGTACGAGTTCGCGATGTTCACCGAACTCCTCCGGGGTAACCACAAGGACCTGCTGCTGTTTCGACCGGCCTTCGACATCAAGGGCCGAGATCTCCTTGTTCAGCTCGTGAACTCTCCACACGCGACCTATGTGCAAATCAAGGGCACCGCTGTCCATTGGGGCAACGACAGGATCCGCTTCCATGTGCGCCGTAACACCTTCGTGCCGGCCGACGACTTTTGGTGTGCGTTTCACTTCTGGGACCCGCGCCGGGCCGCTTTCTTCCCGGAGTGCTGGCTGGTCCCATCGCGCGAACTGGCGAGGCGGACCGCCCACCAGCGGGATGCTGGCTATCTCACGGTCGACGCTCGCCTCGACCCGTCGCTCGATCTGTGGGCGGACTTTCGACATCCAATCGAAGACCAGGCGGAGGTTCTCCGCGGAGCCTTGCACGGGCTTCGGGCGGCGGCGTAGCGTTGGTGCATGGAGATCACCCGACGAGCCGACGCGCTACGTGACCTCGATCCCCTGGACGCGTCCCACTTCACGGGAAAGGCAGGCGCGCACCCGCTGCTGCCGGCAGCAGCGCCGTTGCCCCCGACGTCTGCGGCGGTTGTTCGGTTCGAAGCGGGCGTACGAAATCACTGGCATGCCCACGCGGGGGGCCAGCTGATGGTCGTGATCGAAGGCGAGGGCTGGGTGCAGGCTCGCCGTGCCCAGCCTCAACGGATCGAGGTCGGGGACGCGATCCTAACCGGACCCAACGAGGAGCACTGGCATGGTGCCGGGCGGAGCGGGCCATTCGCGCATATCGTGGTCAACATCGGCGAGACGCGGTGGCTGGAGGAATCACCCCCGCCCCCAGACTGACGGCCTACGACTGATGTCGCCAGGTCCCTTTCGCCAGCGATTCCCCTCTGCTAGCGTGAGAGTACTGGGGATGGAAGAGGTAGGGACGGCCGAGCGCTGGGCGCCGGCGTGGTGGGCGGTCTTTTTGATTGGTCTCGTGATGTGGGCGGCGGCCTTTGCCGTGGCTCGCGTCACCCGCAACGTCATCCTTCTGCCGACGATCGTCCTTTTGGGCAGTTTTCTGGTCCCGGTCACCGGCGTTATCTGGTACTTGGATCACGATCCCAGTCCTGCCTTGTCCCCACGGCGAATCCTGGTGGCCTTCATCATCGCCGGCACCTTTGGCGTCCTGGGTGCGTCGCTGCTCGAATACTGGCTGGTGAGCGCCGGGCTCTTCGTCGTGCAAGGCGGCCAGCTCTACCTGTCGCTCAACTCAGTGGTCGTGACCGAGCTGATTCGAGGTGTGCTCTCTCCGTTTGGCCACGGCATGTGGTCGGCGATCCTTGGTGGGGCCATCTTCGCCGCGGCCGCCCGCCACGGCCGGCTCCGCCTATCGGCGACCGTGCTCGTTGCCTATCTTGCCGTGTCGGTCTTGCACGGTGCCTTCGACTCGATCAATGGCATCGAGGGATACGTCGTGGTGTCGCTCATCGGGTTGGTCCCTCTCGTCTGGCTGTGGCGCCGGGGCGGCGGCGGTGGTGTCTTGCCGCGACATCGTCCGGCACCGAGCTCGATCTCCGTCGCTCGCTAATCCCATCGCGTGGGGCGCGCCGCTAAGGTATCCGCATGGCTGCGCCCAGGGAGGAGGTCATCGAGGCCGCCGGACGGCAGGTGACGATCACCAATCCGGATAAGGTCTTCTTTCCACGTACCGGCCACACCAAGCTGGACCTGGTGCGCTATTACATGGCCGTGGCGGAGGGCGCCATTCGCGGCGTCTACGGGCGACCGATGGCGCTCAAGCGGTTCGTGAACGGAGCGGAAGGCGAGGCATTCTTTCAAAAGCGCGCGCCGACCTCGCGGCCCGAATGGATCGAGACCGTCGAGCTGAGCTTTCCTTCTGGCCGGACCGCCGAAGAGATCGTGATCCGGGACGCCGCCCAGCTCGCCTGGATCATCAACCTTGGCTGCATCGACCTGAATCCGCACCCGGTGCGGACCAGCGACCTCGACCATCCAGACGAGTTGCGGATCGACCTCGATCCCGTACCCGGCGTGTCCTGGGCACAAATTCGCGAGGTCGCCATGGTCTCGCGCGAGGTGCTCAAGGACTTTGGCTTGGTCGGCTGGCCAAAGACGTCGGGCTCGCGCGGCATCCATGTCTACGCCCGCATCGAGCCTCGCTGGACGTTTCCGGAGGTTCGCCGCGCGGCGCTGGCGGTGGCGCGCGAAGTCGAGCGGCGCGCCCCCAACATCGCCACCAGCCGCTGGTGGAAAGAGGAGCGGCACGGTGTGTTCCTCGATTACAACCAGAATGCCAAGGACCGCACGATCGCATCGGCGTATTCTGTCCGCCCGACGCCGGACGCGCGCGTGTCGGCGCCGCTGACCTGGGAGGAGCTGCCCAGCAGCGAGCTGACAGCCTTCACCATCGACACCGTGCCCAAACGGTTCGCGCAGATTGGCGACCCGTCGAAAGGCATCGACGAGGCGGTTGGTTCGCTCGAACCACTGCTCGAGCTTTCCGCGCAGCACGAGGCGGCCGGCTTTGGAGATGCACCCTGGCCGCCGCACTTCGTGAAGCAAGAGGGCGAGCCGGCGCGCGTCCAGTTATCGAGGCGCCGGCGCGAGGATCGGCCGTCCGCATCGAAGGGGGAGGTCCCAGCTCCGGCTCCCGGCAAAACGGTGGGGCCCACCGGCCGCCGGCGAACCACCGCGCCGTTGATCGAGATCGCCCGCGCGGCGACCGAGGCCGAGGCGCGCGCCGGGCTCCAGCGTTGGCGGACGCGCCATGCGGAGGTCTGGTCCCATCTCGCGCCCTCGGACATCATGGTGGACTCGATGCGGGGGCGGAATACAACATGGACGCGGATCCGGCTCAATCTGCGCAACGTGCCCGAGTCCGAGCGGCCACCGCAGGAAGCGCTCGAGGTCGATTACGACCCCTGGGCCAGCTACGAGGGTCCCGATCGCTCCGGCGAGCTCGAGCGTCCGAAGCGCAAGCGTGCTAGTCCCCGCGACGCTTGACCTGCATGTGCTGTTTGACGCTCTTATGGATCACCTTCCACTTGCGACGCTCCTCGATCTGCAACCGCACGTCGGCTTTGACCTCGATCGCGCGCAGCTCGCGCTGCAGCTTGCGGTAACTGGCGAAACGGCTCGAGTCCAGGGTGCCGCCTTCGAGCGCGGCGATCACGGAACAGTCCGGTTCGGTCTCATGCCGGCAATCGGTGAACTTGCAACCGAGGGCCAGCTCCTCGATGTCCAGGAACACCTCGGCGAGCGCCTCCGCCCCGGCCCACAATTGGATTTCCCGCAGGCCGGGCGTGTCGATGATCAGGCCCCCGCCTGGCACCTTCAATAACTGGCGATGACTGGTGGTGTGGCGACCCTGGCCGCTCTTGTGCACGTCAGCCGTCCGCAGCACCTCTTCCCCGACCAGGCGGTTGATCAGCGTGGACTTGCCAACGCCGGACGATCCCACCAGTACCGCCGTCTTTCCCCGAGACATATGCGCACGCACCGCTTCGATCCCTGCCCCGGTCCGGCCACTGACCGCAACCACGGGCACACCGGTCGCGATCGTTGCGAGCTCGGCCTCAAATGGGTCGGGGCTTCCGAGATCGACCTTGGTCAGCACGATCACCGGCGCCGCCCCGCTCTGGTAGGCGACGGTCAATAGCCGCTCGATACGGCGCAGGTTGAAATCGCTGTCCGCCGACGTCGCGATGAAGACGAGGTCGACGTTGGCAGCGATGATCTGCTGGGCGGTCTCCGCGCCCGGTGCCTCCCGGGTGATTGCGGATTGCCGCGGCAGCACCGCGCGGATCTCGGTGGCCTGTGCCGTCTGGCGAACGGCGACCCAGTCGCCAACCGCGACCAGACGGGCCCCGCGCATGGCGCTACTCAGCGTGGCGAGCGGCGCCGTACCGGCCAGTTGCACGAGGAATTGCGTGCTGTAATCGGCCGCCAGTCGCCCTGGCTGCAGCTCCTCGTCATGGAGATCGCCGAATGCGGACGCGAATCGGTCGTTCCAGCCGAGCTCATCCAGCTCGGCGCGGTGGTTTGAATTCAAGCTGAGAACCTCCCTGATGTGGTCAACGGCAAATGGCATCGGCGCCTTCGCCGAGGGAGGTATCCGCGGGTTTAGCTAGCGCAACCCTCGGGAGGCGGTCGCCATGCAGGTGCGACGGACAACACTGGCAGCCACGCGGACCTCACCTCCCGATCAGATTTCGAGGGTCGAAGTCTAACACGCTATGTGACGACCAGCGGCGCCAGCCGTCGAAGATCGTCGAGAGAGGCCCGATCGGGCGTCGGGGTCAGCACGTTCATCGCCACGTGGTCGGCCCCTGCCTCGTGATGCCGTTTCACCTTGCGGGCGATCTCTTGCTCGTCGCCCCACGCGACCAGCGCATCGAAGGCCCGGTCGCTGCCTGCCGGCCTGAGCTCGTCCTCGGGCCAGCCCAGGCGCACGAGGTTCTGGCGATAGTTCTGCAGCGACAGGTAGGTGCGCATATAGATGTCGCCGGGAATGCGAGCCGCCTCGCGATTTTTGGCGAAGACGACCGCCTGCTCGGGAGCGAGCAGGCGATCTTGTCCCAGGATGCGGCGTGCCTCCCGGGTGTGCTCGACGGGCACGCAGTAGGGATGGGCTCCGGCGGTCCGCTCACGGGCCAGTTCGAGCATCTTGACGCCGAGCGCCCCCAATAGGGTTGGCGCGGGCGGGTTCGGCGCCACGGCGCGGTAGGGCGCCTTGTCCATCGCGTCGAGGTAGGCACGCATCGCGGCCAGGGGGTGTTCGTATTGGTGGCCGCGAGCCTGCAGCAGCGGCGCGTGGCTGACGCTGATGCCGAGGACGAACCGTCCTGGCCAGGCCTCAGCCAGCGTTCGGCTGCCGTTCATCATGGCGACCGCGTCGCGCGCCCAGATGTTGGCGATGCCGGTCGCCACTGTGATCTGACGGGTCGCCTCGAGGATGATGGCGCAGGCGGCAAAGGGCTCGCGACCGAGCGATTCGCCGATCCAGATGGTGCCGAAACCCATCTCCTCGATCTCGGCGACCGCGCGCCGGAGGTCGGGAGTCGACAGATACGCCATCGAGCCAAGCCAGACGCCGGTGCGTCCGAGGTTTACGCCCGGGCGGTCTGCCGTGCGCGTTCCTTGATGAAGGCCAGCATCTGGCGCCAGGCATCGTCGGAAGCAGCCTTGTGCTCTTCGAAGGTGCGGTCGAAGAACGAGTGCGGTGCGCCCTCGTAGACCACCTTCTGGTGGGGAACGCCGGCTTGCGTGAGCTCTCGGTCGAACTCGACGAAATCCTCTGGCGTCGTGGCCTGGTCGTTACCAGCCAGCAGCAATAACAATGGAGCCTTCATCTGAGGGATGACATCGCGGACACGGGACGGGAGGCCGTAGAAGCCGATCGAACCGGCAAGCCCAGGCTGCGCCGCTGACTGCCGCCACGACTGGGCGCCGCCAAAGCAGAAGCCGACCGTGAACACCGACTCCACCGCGCCGCCCGCCGGCGAGCGCAGATACGCGATGCCGGCGGCAACGTCCGCCGCGATCCCGTCAGGCGTGGTCTTTCCGATCGCGGCGCGCAAGTCGAAGTTCTCCGGCCGTTGCGTCATCCCGGCCGTTCGGTCGATATAGTCGATGACGACGGCGTCGACGCCGGCCTGTGCGAACCGCGTCACCAGGTCCTTGTAGAAGGGGTGCACACCGCGCGGATCCGGGATGACGACGACCCCGGCTCCGGATGGGGCCGCCGCTCGGGCACCATAGGCCCGGAAACGATTGCCATCGGCACCGGTCAGCACCAGATCGCCTTCGTCGGTTGAGCCGCCCATGATCGGGGGAAGCGGGGATCGGGCCGCATCTGTGTAGCACATGCGATTTATTGTGGGCCTTCGCAAAGTGCCCGTGCCTGCTTATGATGGAAGGACCGATCACGCTTGGGGGGTAGCAGGCATGTCCACCGCGGTAAAGGCGCCGCCAACGACGACCAGCCGTGACAGTCAGTCGCCGGTCCTGGTGGCGATGGCCGACACGTTCATCGGCGGGATGGGGCACCCGGGTTCACCGATCCGGGTCGCTGCCTCGATGGAGGAAACGTTCGCGCGGCTGCCTTCCGCAGCCGACCGCCGCCAGCTTCGCTTGCTGGTCTCGATCCTCGGGCGTCGGTCCGGCACCTTTCTCCTGACCGGCCGCCCGGTCCCCTTTCACCGCTGGCCTCGTGAGCAGCGGATTGCGGTTATGTCGTCGTGGGCGGTCAGCCGGCTGAGTTTCCGACGCCAGCTGTTCCAGGTTTTCAAGCGCCTGTCGCTGCTGGCCTTCATCGGTGACACGGAGGATGACGGCACCAATCCGGTCTGGCCGGAGATCGGCTACCCGGGACCGGTGTCGGCCCCGCCGCCGACACCAAAGAGTATCCGGACGACCACGCTCGACGGCGACACCACGTTGACCTGCGATGCGGTCGTGGTCGGATCCGGTGCGGGTGGCGGCGTCGTGGCGGGCGAACTCGCGGCCGCCGGCAAGGACGTCATCGTGCTCGAGGAGGGCGGCTACCACAACGAGGCCGACTTCAACCAGCTCGAGCTCGCCATGATGCGCAAGCTGTACTTTCAGGGTGGTTTCGCCGCCACGGCCGATGGGTCGATCGCGGTGATCGCGGGTGGCTGTCTCGGCGGCGGAACCGTGGTCAACTACACCACCAGCTTTCGCAGTCCCGATTGGCTTCGGCATGAATGGGCCGATCGTTATGGGCTGACCGCTTTTGCAACCGATGAGTTCACCGCATCCCTGGACGCGGTCTACGAACGCCTGGGGGTCAACATCAACCACAACCGGGTCAGCGCCCGAGAGAGGGTGCTGGAACGCGGCCTGCGAAAACTTGGCTGGCATGTCGACCACATGCCGCGCAACGTGCAGGGCTGCACCCAGGATGCCAGTTGCGGGTTCTGCAGCTACGGCTGCCAGATCGGCGCCAAGCAATCGACGCTCAAGACCTATCTCCTCGATGCCTATCGGCGACGGGCCCGCATCGTCGTCAACTGCACAGTCGACCGCGTCATCATCGAAGACGGCCGGGCGGTTGGCGTGCGCGCCACCGTGCGCCAGCCGGAGATGCCGGCCTTCACGTTGATCGTGCGCAGCCGCGCCGTCGTGGCCGCGGCCGGTTCGATTGGAACCCCCGCACTGCTGCAGCGCTCCGGGCTACGATCGCCGGCGGTCGGCCGATGGCTCCGGCTGCATCCCGGTGTCGCGGTTCTGGGCGTGTTCGACGAGACGTTACGACCATGGGAGGGCAGTCTTCAAGCGGTCTACTCGGATGAATGGATCAACCTCGATGGTCAGTACCACGGCGTGAAGCTCGAGTCGGGGCCGATGCATCCGGCGATCCTGGCGCACGCGATTCCGTGGCGGGATCCGACTCAATACCAGCGTCTGATGCGGCTGCTCCCACGCATGTCGGTGCTTGCGCCGCTGGTTCGCGACCACGGCGGCGGGCGCGTCACGGCGAGAGACGGGGCCGCCCGTGTCGACTACCGGCTCAGCCGCAACGATCTGGCGGACCTGCGTCGCGGGATCCAGGCGGCGGTGCAGGTCATGGAGGCCGGCGGCGCGCGAGAGATTTTCACCGGGCAGAGTGCTTATGTCGCGTACCGGCCGGGTCAACGTGGCGGCGTCGAGGCGTTCATGAACGAGGTCGACCGCCACGGCTACGGTCCGGGCCAGATGGGCTACTTCAGCTTCCACCAGATGGGGTCCTGCCGAATGGGCAATGATCCGGCCAACTCGGTGATCGGTCCCGATCACGAGACGCACGCCGTCAAGGGCTTGTTCGTCGCCGACGGGAGCGCGTTCCCCAGCGCCTCCGGCGTGAATCCGATGATCACCATCATGGCGATGGCCCACCGCGCATCCCGCTTTATTGCGGCGGCCTGCTGACGTGCCAACGCAATGGCTGCCGCTGTTTCCGTTGAACGTCGTGCTCTTTCCGCACATGCCCCTGCCGCTTCACATCTTCGAGCCCCGCTACCGGAAGATGATCGCCGACTGCCTCGAGGAAGGCCACAGTTTCGGCGTGGTCGCCATCCGGGAGGGGGCTGAAACCGGGCCGGCGACACCCTACGACGTGGGCACGCTCGCGAAGATCGTGCGCATCGACCGGCTCGATGACGGTCGCATGAACCTGCTGGTAATGGGCGCCTCGCGCTTCGCGATCCTACGCACGGCCGACGATCGTCCCTACCTGCGCGGCGAGATTCGAATCATCCCGGAGACCGGGGACGACCTCGACGCTACGGCCCACCTCACCGAGATCACGGCGGTCACCTTCCGGCACTACTCCAACCTGCTCCGCGAGCTCGTCGGTCAGAAGCCTGACGAGGTCGAACCGCCGATGGAGCCCGAGCTCCTCTCCTACTTGATCGCCGCCGCGCTCAACCTGCAGGTTCCGGAGAAACAAACGCTACTCGCGGAGGAGCGCACTGACTCGCGTCTGATCCTCGAGCTGCGCCTCCTGCGCAAGGAGATCGCTCTGCTCAAGCAGATGGTGGCCCACGCCGGCACGGCTGCAAAGGCTCGGACCTCGCTCAACTAGCCGTCGTAGAGGTCCATCACCAGCCGCCACGCGTAGCTGCCGGTCGCGTTGAGGGTGGTGGCCTTAACCTGCACCTGTCGGGCCAGGTCAATCGTGATGATCCCGTCCGGCCCTTGCTGGACGCCAGGCTCGACCGCCGCTACGCGCCGGGTGCTGATGCCGTTCACGGATGCACTCGTGACATTCGTGTCTTTGAAGGTCACCACAAGATGCAGGGCATCGGGCTGGGTGACGACCATCGTCGGTAATCCCGAGCCGTGCATATCGAACACCAACCGGGTGTAGGCGGCCACAGCGGTCCCGGGTCGGATGCGGAACATGGTTTCGCCACCGACCCCGTTCCCCAGCGCGAAGAGCACCGGGGCCGTGGCGGCCGGGGTCGGGCTCAGGCTCGGGGAGATGGAAGTGCGCACGGTCGCGGACGGTCGAACGCTGGCGGTGGCTACAACCTTCGCCGCACTCGTGCTGCGGTTCAGCACCTTTGAGATCAAGCCGCCCTCGTAAAGGACGGCGGCCAACAGGACGCAGGCTGCGGCTCCCAAGCCGACGGCGATCCGCATCGCGTTGTCCGGCTTGCCTGCGGGCGCGACCGCTGCGAGGTCGGATCCCTGGTCAAAGGGATGGATGTGCTGCTCTTCGACCGGGCGCTCGGCCGTCTCCGCCGCGATGGCATCCCATCGCGATGGCTCGGCGTGGACTGGCTCCGGTTGCGGCTCCCATCGATCGGGGTCCGCTTGCGCGGCCCAGTCGTGCTTTTCTACCTCGCGATGCGAGTCGACCGGCACCTCGCGCAGGGATGCCGGCCACGCGTCCGCCGACTGCGGCGCGGCGACTTCAGGCTCTATGGGCGCTTCAGCCGGCTCGGGTTCCAACACGGTGGGCTCGTAAGGCGCGGGTTCGTAAAACGAGTGGGTGGGGACGGGCTCCACGGGTTTCTCCGGATCGAGCTCTTGCGGCTCGGCCATCGCCTGATAAAGGGGGTCGGGCATGGGGGAGAGTCGAGTGGGATGGTCCTGGACCGGCTCGTCGCGGAAGATCTCCCGCTCCAGTTCCGTCAAGAGGTCGGGGACGCTACTGACCTCCGGGCGCGCGGGCGATGGTAAGTCGGTCGGCGCGGGAACCGGCGAAGCCGGTGCGATGTTATAAGAGCGCGACCCAGCTTCCGCGCGCAACCGATCCGGAATTGATAGCGCGAAGGCTTCGTCCATCGCGGCCGGTCCCACCACGGCGCTTGGCAGGCGCCCGACCCGCAGCAACATCTCGCGGAAATCTTCGACCCGCTCGCGGCAGGTTTCGCAGCGCCGCAAGTGGTCGCGGGCCCACTCCAGATCCTTGCCGTCGAGCCGGTCGTCGAGGACTGCGCTCGGGGAAATCCGTGTGCAGCGGTCGCGCTCAAAACTTGATGTAGTCATAGATCTCCCCGAACTCCGCGCGGCTGCGGTC
>WNFC01015379.1_pt1 | contig 13460 bp, 16 predicted proteins | sample 5400541 | NCBI WGS metagenome assembly WNFC01 (sample SAMN13153342, study PRJNA577476) | soil metagenome | isolation source: 120 cm saprolite under Douglas fir tree site 2 hole 2 replicate 1 | place: USA:California | collected 2015-04-18
GTATTACCGATTGAACAGTATAGTATCATATGAGTGGTGTAGGATTTAGTGGTAGTAACATGTAACCGCTTCAACGTAGATATGATATCATCGTCACACTTCAGATCAGAATTCTTCGTCAAGAGTGCTATACCACATCATTACATGGATGGCAGCTGGAGAAGGGAGACGATACGCACAAGATTCGCGGAATGTTTGGAGGCTGTGCTAGTGACGGTATACTCGCCATCGAGTACTCCGAGACGCGTCTCTCAAAAAAGTTGGCCTTGCCTTGTAAAGAAATCAGGTCCATAAAATCGAAAGGATTTGTCGTGTTGTAGTGCTTTGGATTGCCAAGTGCAAGAAGCAAACGATCGGCAACAAACTCGATATACTGACACATGAGGGTAGCGTTCATGCCAATGAGGCCAACAGGAAGGGCATCTGTGATCAATGAGGGGCTGGTAAGACTCCAGGAAAGGTAGCTTACCGGACAAAAATTCTTTTTCGATGCTGACGGACTCCGTAATTATGTCTCGTATAACGTCGGGATGCGGCCTTCTCCTTAGATGGTTGAAGAGCAAGCACGCGAAGTCGGTATGCATGCCTTCGTCACGGCTGATAAGTTCATTTGAGAACGTTAATCCGGGCATGAGGCCGCGCTTCTTGATCCAGAATATGGCCGCGAAGGAACCAGAAAAGAAAATTCCTTCTACGGCAGCGAAAGCCACAAGTCTCTCAGCAAACGTCGAAGACTTGTCAGATATCCATCGTAACGCCCATGTCGCCTTCTTTTCGATGCAAGGTATTGTTTCGATTGCGTCGAAGAGATGTGTGCGCTGCTGTGGGTCAGAAACATACGTATCGATTAAAAGGGAATATGTCTCGGAATGAATGTTTTCCATCATGATTTGGAAACCGTAGAAGCAGCGTGCCTCTGCCACTTGTACCTCGGTCGAGAAACGCTCGACTATGTTTTCGTTAACGATACCATCGGAAACGGCAAAGAAGGCCAGGACGCGCGAAATGAAGAAGCGCTCATTGTCGTTTAGACGTTCGTTCCAGTCGCGGATGTCGTATGCTAAGTTTATCTCTTCCACACTCCAGAAAGATGCTTGGGCTTGCTTATACATCCGCCATATCTATCTGCGCTTTGTGAGAAGCCCACGGAGCACAAAGAACGAATCGACTGACATCTGGGTATTGAATAGGAAAGAGTACAAACCGTCGTGTTGACTCCACCAGCAGTGGTTCCAGATCTTGACACACAATGAGTTGTGGTCGTGGGTTTAAGATACAATCATCTCGCTTACTTTCCGGAAGGTCAACCTCCCCTGTGAAGCGACACCTTTTCTCATCCACAGAGTTGCGGTGTCTATATTTACAACCACTATCATCCTGTCCGGAGTGACTCGAGAGCATTGTGTATATTGTAGACCTCTTGTAGTAGAGTGGAAAGGTGACAACGACGCTGTACTCTATTCTCTGCAGTTCATAAGTGAGGTGAGTCAGCCCGGCCGGCGCCTGTGACGGGTGGAAGTTTTGGTGGCGCGGAGTGGCTCAAGGTGAGTCAGCCTGGTTACGAGAGAGGCGCGTCAATAGACCACAACAACGCGAATCGTTTAGTTTAGTTTATTGAATCCAGCTTACAAACGCGTGCCAAACGCGTGCCAAAGTGTTATATAAACCCCAGGCCATCCCTGTCTTCCCCTTCCCCTTGACTTCCGTCTACGTAAAAAAATATTCTTCCTTGGCTCCTCTTGACTCAATCATAACTTCATCGATGGCATCCGTTATCCGCCCTACTACGCCTGTCAACCACGTCGTGCTGGAGGCAACGCCCAGTAAAAAGGCTGCGGCTGCTCTGCAGGCTATATCCCTTGAGTCACCCATCAAGACCGTCACCAAACCCACCTCTGTCATCGACGATGCTCGTCGTTCTCTTTCGCCAGACTCTGTGATCGAAAAAGATGAACATCAAGAGTCGGATCTTCGTAAACGATTCGTTGGTGACATTGATTTTCCAGAGAGTGCGTTAATCAGACTTTATGTCGCCCGTTGACTCCCAACTCACGGCTCCTGTAGGTCAGGAGCCACTCCTCATGGAGTCTAAGCGTCGTTTCGTTCTTTTCCCTATTCAGTATCATGAGGTCAGCCTTTCTCCTATTGCTTACTGGCATGGGACTCACGGTCGGCAAAGATCTGGCAAATGTACAAGAAGGCTGAAGCCTCATTCTGGACGGCAGAGGAGGTGGACCTTTCCAAGGACCTTCATGATTGGAACAATCGCCTCAACGACAACGAACGTCACTTTATTTCGCATGTCCTGGCCTTCTTCGCCGCTTCCGACGGTATTGTCAACGAGAACCTTGTCGAGCGTTTCTCGAATGAAGTCCAAGCCGCGGAGGCGCGTTGCTTCTACGGCTTCCAGATCATGATGGAAAACATACATTCGGAGACCTACTCCCTCCTCATCGACACCTATATCAAAGACCCGGCGCAGCGAGAGTATCTTTTCGATGCCGTTGAGACAATACCCTGTATCAAGAAGAAAGCTGACTGGGCCCTCACATGGATCTCGGATCGTCAGTCAACGTTTGCGGAGCGTCTTATTGCCTTTGCGGCCGTCGAGGGCATCTTTTTCTCTGGTTCATTTGCATCAATCTTCTGGCTCAAGAAGCGCGGGCTTATGCCAGGCCTTACCTTCTCCAACGAGCTTATTAGTCGTGATGAGGGCATGCACACCGATTTTGCTTGCTTGCTCTTTTCTCATCTCAAGAGGCGACCCCACCCTGACACTGTCAACGAGATTATTACCCAAGCTGTCGCTATTGAACAGGAATTCTTAACTGGTAGGTCGACATCGATTGGTTGCCGACTCGCTCGTTAAATTCATCTTCAGATGCCCTTCCCGTCGGACTCATCGGCATGAACGCCGAGTTAATGTGCCAGTACATTGAGTTTGTTGCGGACCGCCTACTTGTAGCCCTTGGTTGTCCCAAGCACTATAACTCGACGAATCCATTCGACTTCATGGACATGATCTCGCTTCAAGGGAAGACGAACTTCTTTGAGAAGCGTGTGTCCGATTACTCGAAGGCCAACGTCAAGATGACGTCGACTCCTGCAACGGCCACCGCGCCTTCGAACGAGAAGCTATTGTAAGTTCCTAATACGCCATTTCTTCAAACGTAGATCTAATAGATTGCCCATAGTAGTATCAACGAGGACTTTTGAGTCATTGCTTCGGTGGCTAGGCCCTCTTATATCATTGACGCTGTTACCCTACGCATTTGATGCTCACACTCTCTTGTGGGCTAGACATGTTTGTATACCTGTACTTGTAAGCCTAGCAGGACTCGCTATAATTTAATGTATCAGCAAATTCATACCTCGGTTACCCCACACTTGAGTCCACACGATCATATGGGTACAAGTTGTGAGGACTCCGCGCCAAGATGAGGAAAGGCAGCATGGTCTGTATATGATTCTATGCAGTAACGGATTAAATGGGCAAGCGATAGGTACTACATAGTTAAATCCAAGTGGGAATGGGCCGCGCTGGAAGATGACTGCCTGAACCAGGTAACAAGGAACGTAGACGAATATCCTATCAGTCACTCCTGGTGTTTGGATTCTTTGGTACACCTTGCGGGTACCTCGCCATCAACGTGATAACTTCGAGAGGAGCTGAAAGGTCAAGGACGGACTAATCCGCCAGCCGCACTCAACGGTCTTTCCGCGACTCTGAAACCTTCCTAGCCTCCTGTTCTGCCCGGTCCTCGCGCAGAGAGGAGACTATGTATGCAACCAGAACGACATTCGCGGCCACGACTGCGGTGATGGCTGCAAAGGTCGAGTCGCCTAGAATGCAGAGGGTGAGGAGAGGGAGAGTCATAAGGGTGGATGATCTGTAAAGGCGCACCATTCCATATGTACTTCTCTGATGCGAAATACGAAGTAATCGGGACGATAGCGAGAGACAGACTGAAGATGACGAGCTTGAGAAGTACTCCCTTGCTGTGAATGGACCAGTTAAGGATGTGAGGAACGCAAATGCTGGATTGCTTCTTACCCATCTTCAATGGTCTGCCCAGAAGTCTGTGCAGAAACACCCTGTGCACTCATTCTCCACCAAACACGTGTTCTGGGTTTCGTCGTGGTGGTGGTGGACTGAGGGCGTCGGGCGGGCCATGCCGAATGAGCACGGGGGCAGGGGACAGCAGCGCCAAGTCGCGACCTCATCTAAGTCATGCGCTCAACACTGGTACTTTCTGAGCCAGCGTCGAGGTCAAACCTCAAGGCACGCACACGGGCGGACTACAAGTATTTTCTTTCGTATAGAACACGATGGTTAGTCTCAGCCGTCATGGAACCACGGATAATTCAAACAATATAGTGTTTCAGGAGCGACAACGACCAGTATTCACACATCAATAACGCGGTGTATTACCACCTCTTCGACTCGGTCATAAACGCGTACCTCATCGCCCACTGCGACCTCCCCCAGGAAACTTCAGATTCCATTGGCCGCAGGCTAGTCGTTTCGTCCCACTCTCAATTCTTTTCTCCGCTCTCATTTCCCGACGTGCTGGACCTCGGCCTTCGGGTAAATCATGTGGGGAAAAGCTCTATCACATATGAAGTAGGGGTGTTTCGAGAGGGCAGCGCCGAGCTAGCGGTGGTAGGGGGTTACACGCATGTGTTCATCGACACCGTGAGCAGGAAGCCCTCTCAAATGAGGGATCGCACGAGGGAAGGTTTGCAGAAATTGTACGTAGAGCCCAGTAACAGCCAGCCGGAATCAAAGTTGTGATGACTTGGTATACTATTAGTACCGTACCTTACCGTGTATGCCTCCGCGTGGGCCTCAAACACCTCCCGATAGTCACCACCCCTGTTATCCCCGCCTCCGCCACTTTTTCCCCTTGACGCGCCCTGGTCGCTGTCACTACCGCGAAACCACTGGCATTGTCTTTAACGTCCCGTCCACTGCGGGCACTCCACACCTCGCGCCGACCCCCTCATTCCCGCACTGCGCAATTCTTGCAGCGGCTCCAGTCATGGCGGCCAGTCTAGCTTCCCCTGGGAGGAGAGGTACTGGCCCTTGCACGCTTTCACCAAATTACTTTAGTCGATCCACGGATTTCGAAGTGCACCGCAACTGGCTTGCAATAACGCATTCACTCCCGATCTCGCAATGGTACCATGATGTACGCTGTGCGTTGCATTTGACAGGAGTGGTCATCACTTACTATTCCCGTTTGATCAAAAGACCACGTCAGAATGGAGTAAGTGCCTTCGATGTTGTTCCTAAGTGCTTCTCATTGACAACGTCTTCAGCATTGGACTATCCTCCCTTCTTTGCGTATTTCGAGAAAGTACTGTCCATCCCAGCCTCCTTTATTGACCCACGAATTGTGAACCTTAACAACCTCAACTATTCCGCCTGGAGCGTCATTGCGTACCAAAGGACAACTGTCATCCTGACCGAACTAGTCCTGGCGGCAGTTCTACTGAGGTAAAGTGGGTCCGTACCGAGCGTATCCCTTACTGACATCCTATCGTCAGGTTTGTTCGTGGAGTGCCAGATCCTAACACCCAGCGACTCGTATCCGCATCTCTCTTCTTGCATCCTGGGTTCCTGATTGTGGATCACATCCACTTTCAATATAACGGGTTCCTGTTTGGTATTCTGCTTCTTTCTATCCTCCAAGCTCGTCATGTAATTGCTGTCACCCACTAAGCGAAGCTCGTCTCACCTGGATTCTCTTAGGGAAATCTTCTGGCAAGCGGTTTCTTTTTCGCGGTCCTGCTGAATTTCAAGCATATCTATATGTATCTCGCTGTTCGCTCTTCCACCCTCCCTAGCTGTAATCCTTTCTGACTTGAATCCCTTCTAGCCAGCCTATTTTGTTTATCTACTCCGAGCCTTCTGTATGTCCCCGCAGGGTAGCATACTCCCTGGCAGATTCCTCGCACTCGCAAATGTTGTGATCTTGGTTTTCATCGCGTCGCTGGGTCCCTTCCTCCTCATGGGACAAATTCCACAACTGCTATCTCGACTTTTCCCATTCACACGCGGCCTAAATCATGCATACTGGGCGCCCAACGCCTGGGCACTCCTCACGGCAGCCGACCGAGTTCTCTTACAATGTCAGTCGATGCATGCGACCTTTCTCGGCTTTGGCCGTTGATATTCTGAGTTCGACTTGTTTTAGATGCGAAACGGTTCGGGCCCAGCTTTTCCGTCGATGCTTCTGGCGTGTCGTCCTCATCGAGGGGATTGGTCGGAGATACTTCTTTTGCAGTTCTCCCAAATGTCAAACCAATTCACACATTCCTCATCACCATCATCTTCCAGAGCGTTTTCCTTGTCAAGCTATGGCGAACCCCAACATACAGATCATTCCTCACCGCACTGACGTTATGCGGATATACCTCATTCATGTTTGGGTGGCATGTACATGAGAAGGCCGTCCTTCTCGTCCTTGTCCCGCTGAGGTAGGTATAACCACCCGTTCTAGCTTATAGACTTCGACGTTGATGTGACACAGTTTGCTGGCGGCTGAGAATTATGCCTATTTCCGCACCTTCATGATTGCGAGCACTGCCGGCGTTGTATCTCTCTTCCCCCTACTATTTACACCTGCCGGTACGCTTGTCCTCTCAGCGTTCGATCCTGTCAAGCTGATTTCAACGAAGAGCAAATTATCGAGGTTGTGTATTCGCTTTTGTGGGCGATCGTGGTCTTTGGGCCTCTACAACAGCGACTATACGAGTCAGTCATCCTAGGTTCCTGCTTTAGCCAGAGCTGACCATTGTGTAGATTTCCCCGGTCACTCCCCGCAGTGATCGTAGGCGCTCTGGAGACAATGTACTTATGGGGGTTCCTTCTTTTGGAAATGGTGGTCACGCTCTGTCCTGTGATAGCAAAGGCCGTGGCTCACGAGCCAGAGAAGTGGGAGTTCCTTCCCCTCATGCTTACCAGCTTATACTGTGCTCTTGGGCTCGTTTGGGCTTATACTCGTCTGTCTTTCTTGTATATCGCATCGAAATAGTATACATCGCTGTTACACATGGAATCACTTTTTTGAAATATGTACGACTACGGGACATCAGGCACTCATGGAGGCATGTAAGATCTGAGGGCTTACCATCCTCATCTTCTAATATATGCTCCAACCCAACCTTCTGTCCGCGGGCATGCTTTGCACTCGAACCCCAGACTATTGCACTGAATGAGGGGTTCAGCATCTCGGACGGATCGAGGGATTTTCGGAAAACCTCACTACTTCAGCTGTTTTGCAATCTCTTTGTGAATAGCATTGCAAAAGTCTTCCACGGTGCACTTCCCACGCTTCAGCACCACCGGGGCAGAGTAGTCCGGCGCCTGGCCTCTTGGTTTGGTGTACACACGGACCAAATCAAGTGCCTCCCACATTTTGTTGATGAGCTCGTCGACGTTGAGCCATTCGTTGGAGGATATGGGGACACTGTTCGGGATCTTGTACAGAAGGTCAAGTTCTTCGATTGAAATCGCATCTATCTTGTTCAAGACCTTTACAAGAGTCAGGTAAATCCGCCCTAGAAGTGGGTCCAGTCTCACGTAGATTGCTGGCACATAGACCCTAGAGAGGGGCAACTGTGAAAATATATGGCCGAGCGACCCGAGGAATCCGTACCTGTTGCCTTCGATCACATCAACCAGATCATCCGCCGTCGCTCCGGGTTGGCGGATCGCGACATCAACGTTGTTGATTCTATACTCGCTGCATATTGCGTGAATCTCTTCGTGGTCTATGTTTGTCAGAGGCACGGTGCTCGTTATGGCTATTCCACCCTTGTCTTTCTTCCGCACGACTATCGCTGGCGGTTTCTTGTTAAGCCGAATGCCGAAGCCCTCCAGCTCGGTCTCAATGATCTTCTTGTCCCCAAGAGGCTTGAGAACATCCAAGATGATGAATATGAGGTTGCATGTCCGCGCGACTAGGGTATGCGACTATGATGAGCAACAACTACGAGTCAAGCGCAGTTATGTGACTACACCTGCGATGACTATCAAACAAAATATAAGATATATGCTACGAAGATACGCCACTGATTCTCATACGTACCTTGTCGACCTCTCCCTCGGCCATCGTTCGCACCTTCGATGATGCCGGCTGAGAAGGGATTGAGACTAGGTATGTGTCTGATGCCGAGGGGGAAACAAGCTTACGAAGGTCAAGAATTTGTATTGGGGCACCATGCACCTTCAATGTTCCTGGGACCGTAGTGAGTGTTGTGAAGTCGATTGCTGAGACTTCGGAATGGGTGCCGGTCAACTTCGACATTAATGTGGACTAGAAACGCCAACAACATTCAGATCTCTGTATTGAATAGTTCTCGGTTTTGATTTCTCACCTTTCCGACGGATGGAAAGCCGACGAATCCAACCGAGGCTACCCCGGTTCGCGCAACATCAAAGCCCACCCCACCGCCACCACCGCCGCCACCACCGCCCGACGGTGAGGAGATAAGCTCGCGTCGAAGTTTTGCGAGTTTCGCCTTGAGCTGCCCTATATGATAGCTCGTGGCTTTATTCTTTTGGGCTTCATGGCGTCTGGTGTGAGGACAGGATGCGGATCACTTTATGAGGACGACGCACTTCTAGCCTTGAAAAAGGTGAGGGTGTGAGAGTATTAGGGTGCATATAGGGCATACCATCTCATCTTCTATTTCCTGTTCAAAGATGTCAGTACATCGGGGAATACACAATGGAGAGGATGCTGTGGTCTTACTTTTATCTTTTGTACGGTGGTCATGATGATGATTCTCGAAAAGGCAAGTGGGTTGTCCCTTGGCAACAATCAACCTTTTCTTACCTTGTGCTCTGACTCTCATCTCCATCCGGTCCCAGTCAATTGTCACTCCTTCGTCGTTGTCCACTGTCTTTTATGCGACTGGCAGGTCTCGTCGCTCCACTACAACTCGTCTGAACCCACCCAGAACCCATTCCTTATATTCCTTACCACGTTGCACTTCGGTGTCACTGCATCTTACCGTTATGTGTGGAGGTCCCGCTTGGAAGCGCGAAATCGTACCAGATCACAAGGTCTGTACACACTCTTTTGACAAAATTCCCGATCTGACGGCATTCGACGCGTCGATAGTTCGACTTCGTCGATACTCGAGAGTTCACAGACAATGGTTTCCTGATGCGCATGAAGTATGTGTCGTTTATTATTTCTGGTCCGCAGCCTTTCATGTTGGGCTCCTCTTATCGATCCATGGTTGTGTGCGGACATGACCTTACCGTCTGACAAATAATCTGTCTGAAAGGTATCTCTGGGTGTACATCCTCGTCCTCAAGTCATTCCTCGTCTACGTCGCCGATATCTTCACTGCTGTGACCATGTTAAGCACGAGGAGCTGGGCCAACCAAATCTTTCAGAATTGCAAACAACTCTCGGGCTGTGTCGCGATTCCTTTCGCTGTTGGCCGATGGTTATTCGTTGGCTGTATCATCTTCTCCTTCCTCCTCGTACGCAACATCCCTGTCATTGTCAACTTCGTGAACCTGACATATATACCCCGTAAAGCTTGCTTATGAGGGGCGGAAAACCAAGAGGATCATAGCAAGTCGGGACATATCATACGCCTTCACAAATGTCATGGCGAACAATTACTATTCTCTTCGTAAGAATCCTTGCATGTTCGTCAACTTATACTCAGTCGATATACCACGCGTAGGCTCATACGACCATTTCTGTTTCTTCGACCATATCCAACAATCGACGAAGATGTCGGATGATTTCGCTTTCTTCATCTTCTTCACCTTTAAGAGTAAGAACACCCTAATTTCGTTTGTAAAAATCTCACACTCTGCTATAGGTTGGAAGCGTTTGTTTTTCGCTGATGGTCCTCGTCAAGTTATCAACGCCCTGACTCTGTTTGCCATCTATTTGGCGAAAAAGGACAGTACACCTTGGTACAACTTGAAGAAATATTTCGCTGGGAACAATTTGATCACAACCGCACTCACGATCTCTACCCTCTTCACCGTCCTCATCTTCGCCGGCTCCCTTCTCTTGCTCATAATTGCGGCTGTAGGCTACGTCCCACTCCTCTGTTATATCAAGGGGAATTTGAAGGTGGGCTCTCTATCATCTCTGCTTGGTATACGCTGACATTTCTTCGCAAGGAATATTGCTGTCACAAGGTTGATAAGGTGAAGCCGCACTTTTCGTTAATGTTATCTTCATCTCATCCCACCCCAGCGTATTTCCGAGATCATCAGGCGTCGTAACAAAGAGCGCACCGCCAAGGCCATGGCCCTAGCCAAGAAGGAAGCAATGGGCGACTTCTCTCATCTCAAAAACAAGAAGGGGCAGTTCGTTCAGCAACCCCTTCCGCAGCCAACTCTCCCAAATATTTCGATCGATGACGAGCTAAGCGATATTGCATCACTACATAAACGCGCAGGCACCCCAAGTATCAACCACACTGGCATGGGCGATAGGTACTATGCCACCGACGCAAAAGCTTCTTACGACCACCCGATGCCTGCGCCTTACGCCCATTCTCAAGATCCAACGGCCTATACTCAGTCCAATCCCTCAATCTCTATTCCAGATGAGGGCCAGTACTACGAGGACGATTATGGTAGTACTGCGCATTTGGCACTGGCCACAGAAACTCATGGCCCGGATCGCCACAATTACCCCGAACATTACCATGGATCTCAGGGCTATGTTGTCGATCCGCATGATGTCTACACTGGACACGCTGCCAACGGCCAGTACGAACATGGGTCAGGGCGACACCTATACAATCCATCGCATGATGTCGGCATAGCTTTTGACACCTCGGGATACACCGACCATCGGACCGGGAATTCGCGGTATGATGCTGGACAGTTTCATGCCGTGTAGCACATCTAAATCGGACTCGTCTGTATTATAACATCACGCATCCACGCAACCGTTTCTATTGGTTATGACATGCATGACGGTTCTTCGGGTCTTATTTTACTTCATTGAAGTCTTCTTGTTCATTCTTTAGCTCTAGTCCTTTTACATCTAATTTATCTAGAGCACCGAGAAATTCCACCGATGAAGCAATGATGTGTTGTGACGAATGGACCTCGCAAAACTCCACTACAACCACTTACATCACCGTTTCGTGTAGCGGAAGAAGCGAGACGCAGCTGGTGTTACAATCAGTGGTGGCAAGCGATGTGGGACATATCATGAGCACCAGCTTACCAATAGTGCCGACGAAATTCAAACCTTCGGAAATTGTACAGTCATTCTGCTGACTTAGCAAAACAAAGCAAAATATCACTTACTAAAGAAGGCGAAGATGATCCAAATATCCTTCCAACGATTTTCATAGAACATATTCAGCGGCGTTAGATATTCATCGCCGACCTATTAGTGTGACAGTTTGGTCGAATTGCGTTTAGATACCGCAGATTCCAGGCCAAGCTTACCTTGTACCGACAATACCTGCAAGCTTGAGTGTCGCTAGGATTTTCTACATACCCTCCGAATGCGTCAACGAAATCGTTAGCCCATGTGGCACAGGATTGACTGGATGGAGGGTTGAAAACGGCGAATTCGTCCGGCTTGCATCGTATTTGTAACCCACTAAACATAAGGTAAACTGTGAGCAATACTGCCGACTGGTAGACCTTAACGCACTGGAGCTCAGTAGATAGCATGGCGTTTAGCATTCGCGTGAACGGGTTGAGTTGGTACACCCACACCCTCCAGGTGTGAGCTAAATTTGGATATGGAATAATTACACCGCCTGATCAAAAGGTGAGATTCCGCATGAAGTCGACCGCAAAGGTCGAAAATATACGAACAGAAAGTGGTCAAAATGACCATGAGAAACGGGTCGAACAAGACACCCACTTGAACTGACGGCGTAATTGCTGCGACAAGTTGTCCCAAAGATACGCCGAACAGCTCCACGAAAATGATGACCACCAACTGCAACCCAGTTCCACTCAGCCCTGCTGAACCTTGACCGAAACCTTGAGCGTAAATCTGCAGTTCTGAATTAGTAACAATAAGTAGTGGTTCTTGGACCTCAATACCATGATTATCCAATAAGCCATTGCGCTAAGGATGCTATGCGGCAGTTCGCCGAGCAGTTGGGCGATGGTGAAGACCTCGGGTGAATACATGCCGCTGGAAAATTCTGTGCGTATATCACTGAGTGGGAATTGTGCCTGGACAACGCAAACGCGACTTGCCCCGAGTGAATATCCCTGAGTACATGAATCAAGCCTGTTCTGGGTACACGGTGCTGAGAGTGATTGCAAACCCACCTCTATTGGTCATGAATACTGGCAGGATTTGATTCAGTAGGAAGGAGGGGAGAACCGAGACCCAAAATCTACCATCGAAGGAATCAGCAACGACGAGTGGACAAATACTATCGGACAGCACATTGAGAACACGCGGTATTGAAGGTCTCTTTGACTCTTTCCGAGATGAAGGAAGACAAGCGATGCGAATAACGAGGTGAAAATGTGCAAGACGAGACGCGTGAAAATGTAGCCCGGAGAACGCCATAGAGTAACGAAACTTCGCTTCGTGACAACAGTCAGTTGGTAGAGAAACGGTGTCGCGTCTGTCTTGCGTCAGAGGTCACCTCTTCGAATGCCATCTGGCCCACTCACATTTTGACGCCATTTTGTTTTTGCCGAACGTGGCAGAGCACTTTAGCTGACGTATCTCTTCCTTGACAAGCTGGAACTCCGGCGAGTCTAGCCAGATGTCTTTCCAGTCGCGATGTCCGATTCGTGGTGACGTGCCTGCGCCAATGGCGTCCAACATGTACTCGGCGGGATTCGCCTCCTGGGGACATACTGCACCATGGCGGGCAAAATATTCTCGTACAACACACGAGTCTGGTCCGATGTCGCCAAAGTAGACGGTATGCCCGCCATTCTCCAGGAGAAGTAGGCGGTCAAAGCTTTCGAAAAGCAGAGAAGACGGCTGGTGTATTGTGCAGAGAATGGCTTGACCTTGGTCGGCAAGTCTTCGCAGGACACGGATTAGATCCCGGGCACTTTGCGCGTCCAAACCCGACGTAGGTTCGTCCACGAACAAAAGGAGCCCCGGCTTGCTGGCCAGCTCAACACCGATCGTGAGGCGCTTTCTCGCCTCGATATCGAGGTTTTGGACAATGGCATCAGCAAATTCGTGCAGCTCCAAAAGTTCTATCATCTCTTCGACATAGGCGTCCTTCTCTTCTCTCGGAACATAAAATGGCTGGCGCAAGTATGCCGAAAAGCGCATGGCCTCGCGCACTGTCGCGGTTCCTTCGTGGACGTACATTTGCTCAGCGTATGCCGTAGATCGCGCGAAATCCAGTTCGGTAGGGTGCCCGTCGACGAGGATGTCCCCGCGGACTATACCAATATTTTTCTTTTTAGCCAATACATCGAGGCACGTTGTCTTTCCAGCGCCAGAGGCTCCCAT
>WNFC01017763.1_pt1 | contig 13459 bp, 7 predicted proteins | sample 5400541 | NCBI WGS metagenome assembly WNFC01 (sample SAMN13153342, study PRJNA577476) | soil metagenome | isolation source: 120 cm saprolite under Douglas fir tree site 2 hole 2 replicate 1 | place: USA:California | collected 2015-04-18
CGAAAACGCGAAGTAATCGATCCATTCCGCCGTGCACTTTTGGCCGCGCCGCAGCGCCAGGCTCCGCAGCTCCCCTTGCCAATCCGCCCGTTCGAACGCCAGCGGCTCGGTAATATCGGTGTCCCAGCGGCGTCCCACCATCAAGAATTCCCCGTGCATCGCGTGCACTCTCTCGATGGCGCGCCAAAAATCCTGCATCAAAATAATGTCGCAATTGGTGTAGCAGAGGATCTCGTGCCGCGCGACCGCCTGCGCCCGCGCGAACATATAGTCCAGCCGTTTGGAGCCCCACTCGTTGCGCTCGACGTGCGGCTCGTGCCGCAGTCCGAATTCCTTCGCAGCTTCGGCGGCGCCTTCGTCCGCGCCAAAGAGAATGATCTCGATCCCGGGATGCAGCGCCTTCCAGGATTGCAGCGCGTTGCGCTGAATGATCCCGATGTGCCCGCGGAAGGGCTTCGCGGTAGCAAATATAGTTAGCATAAGCGTTACGTCCGCTTATCCTATATAACGGCCATGGGAATATAGCACTGTATTTACTTAAGAGCAATAGAATTGCAAGGCTAGAGCGGCAAGGCGGCGGACGCTAGGTCCCTGTGCTACCTGACCTGGCGAGGCGGTGGAGAGACCGGGTAACGTTCGCACGCCAGCGGTCGAGCAAATGGAAGTACTTGTAGCCCACGACGAGTGAACCAAAAGCATTGAAGGAGTTCACCAAGCGGTGGCGCCAGGTGAGGCGCGGCCAATGGTAGTAATTGTATCTCCAGAGATGCAGGAAGAAGCGGAGGCGGCCCGGCGGGCTGCCGGCAAACCTATCGGCCTCCTGACAAAAGAACCATTGCATGAAGAAAGCCCGGATATTCCGATCTCTCAGGTTGAATCCATTCGCCTGAAGCCATGATTGCATGTCTTTTATTAGTGTATCCCGTGTGGCGATGCGGCGCCGGGCGCGTTCCGCAGTGAAGTCCTCTGTGTCTTGTGCAAAAAAGAGGTTGTTGCCGTGAACACGGTACACGGCCAGCGATTCGCCGATGGCAATTATGGGCGCAAGAAAGATGATCAAGCCGGAGAGGTGGGAATCCGCTTGAATCGTCAACCCCTCGGGAATGGGCAGAAGCGGGTCCAAACAGCGCCTGCGAAAAGCGAGCGCCGACGAGGGATAGAAGATGTAAGAGAGCAGGCTCTCACGGTTTGCAGGCAGCATCCCGGAAACGGCAACGAAGGCGCTGTCGATTCGCTCCCCCGTTCTCGCGTTGTATTCCTGAAGGCGGTGATAAACCATGCCAGCGTCGGGATATTTTTCAAACTCCTCCGTGATGCGCCGCAGCTTTTGCGGCAACCAATAATCGTCGGCGTCAAGAATGGCGACAATTTCGCCTCTGGCTTTTTGCATGCCCAGGTTGAAGGCGGAGGCCTGGCCGCCATTCGGCTTATAGAAATACTGAATCTGCGAGCCGTATTTTTTCACACGTTCGGCCGTGTCGTCCGTCGAGCCGTCGTCCACCACAAGGACCTCGACTTGTTCCATCGGAAAATCCTGCGAGAGAACGCTATCGATGGCCTCTTCGATGAAGTGGCCGTAGTTATAGGCGTCAATCAAGACCGTAACTAGCGGCTCGGGCATTTCCGTTTGCCTCCGACGGTCTCCCCACGGGAAATCAAGCTTTCAGATCGTGCCATTGGAATCAGCAGGAGAGGTGGCCTCCCTTACGAAGGCTACGGCCTTCAGGGACTCTTTCGGAACCGCGACAAAATTTCCATGGAATTCCGGGCTCGAAGGCTCCATCGGGATAATCCGTCCCCTGTCATTTATTTCAAACCATACGAACCCCATTTCGGCGAGGTAATCAATGATGAATCTCCCCGGGTATCCCCATGGACGGGTCCTTTTTTCCAGGACCTCGCAGAGGATCACCGGACGCGAAGCGCTCTGGAGTAGCCGCGGGGCTCCTTTCAGGACCTCTAGTTCGCCGCCCTCAACGTCTAGCTTTATAAAATCAACCTTCTCAGCCCCGGCGTGAGATAAAACATCATCCAATCTTCTCACCAAGACTGGCGTAGGGGACGTAGGCAGGTCGGTATCTGGTGGCCTGAGACTATTGCAGCCGGTGTCTTCGCCGTAGACGAGGTAGAGGTTAGCAGTTCCTTCTTTTTCTCCGAGAGCGCAGTCCTTGATCTCCACGTTGCGGCACAAATTAATGTTGCGATGCAATTTCAATCGTTTCCGCTCTCGTGGCGAAGGTTCAAATGACAAGACGCGGCCACCTCTCCCCACCTTCTTTGAGAAAAGCAAAGTGTAATAGCCGCGATGTGCTCCGATATCGAGCACAGTCATGCCAGGCTTCACAAATTGTCTCGCAAAGTTGTACTCGGCTTTCTCAAAACCACCGTCCAGAAGCGGGCGTCCGATGAAGTCTGCGTCGAGTAACCACCAAGCACCTATCGGGAGGCGCATCGGGGCGGGGACATTTGGGAACCAGCGAATCCAGCGATACACGTAGGATTCAAACATCTGCCAAGCAGATTTCCGGGGAAAGTTCGCTATCCGTCTTACGAATTGGACAAAATTTCTTATCATCCTGATCAATCTTGCAGGCGCTGATTCATGAATTCGGACGGGATGTTCAAGACTCCCGCAAATTCATCCTGCTTATGGGTTAGGGGTTGCGTAGAGACAAGCATCGGTGGTGCCGTGGTGAATGTTCCTCAGCGGTTCGTTTACTCGGACAACGAATTTAAGCCGCACTTCCCCGTCCCAATCGAGAATGTTTGTTGGTCCGTTGCGCGCACCGAGGAGTCCCCATCGTAGAAAATGTGCTTGACTCGCGTTCGGGCGGGACTCGTGCTCAAGTTCGCCAGCTCTGGCGTCTGCCTCGTATGCGCCTACAACTGCTGCTGTGGGCCCGGATTCCCGGACGGAGGCGGCATCAATCCAGACGACGCGATGGCAGAGGCGGCGAATCTGATTGAGTTGATGGGAAACGAGAACGACGGTGCGGCCGGCGCGGGCGACGTCGCCCATTTTTCCAAGGCATTTCTTCTGGAAGTTGATGTCGCCGACGGCGAGGACCTCATCCACGAGGAGGATTTCCGGCTCGAGATGGGCGGCGACGGCAAAGGCCAGCCGGACGTACATCCCGGAGGAGTAGTGCTTGACGGGCGTATCGATGAATTTTTCCAGCTCGGCGAAAGCCACGATCTCATCGAACTTGCGCGCGATCTCCGCTTTGCCCATGCCCAGGATGGCGCCGGAGAGAAACGTGTTTTCGCGGCCGGTGAGCTCGGGATGGAAGCCGGTGCCGACTTCGAGGAGCGAGCCGACGCGGCCATGAATCTCCGCCCAGCCAATGGTGGGGCGGGTAATGCGGGAAAGAATTTTCAGCAGAGTGGTCTTGCCGGCGCCGTTGCGACCGATCAGGCCGAGGACTTCGCCTTCGCGGACTTCCAACGACACGTCCTTCAGCGCCCAAAACATCTCTTCCTTTTTTCGGCGAAGAGACGCGAGCGGTGACCGGACGAAATCTTCGAGAGCATGGCGGAGACCGCCCTCCACCTGCAGTCCGCGCCGGTAGCGTTTGCCGAGCCCTTCACCGTGAATCACCGCTCCGGTCATGGGCGAGCCACCTCGGGAGAAGAAAAATCCCCACCGTCCAAGGCCGAGGGTGAGGCACCCGCTGTGCGTCCTCTTCTCCTGACAAACACCAGGGAATCCACTTCGTCGACGATCATCCACGGTGAAGAAGGAGTGGTGCGAAACATGCGGTCGACAAATCGCACGGGACCGTAAACAGGGGATGTCCACCCGTTCGCAAAAATACGCGCGTCGTGAAATACGACCACTCCGTTCTCCAAAACGTGCGGACTCCAATCCTGCCAATCCTGCTCTACGGAGGTCTCCCGATGGTCTCCGTCGATTAAGAGAAAATCGATGGGGCGGCTCCATTGGCGAACGGCGTTATGGCTGAAGTCTTCGATCCAGACGATTTTGGGGCCCGCGGTCACGGAAACGGCGCGCCTGGCAGCGCGACGGAGGAAATTCAATAGGCGCACTCTGGAAAGATGAAACGTGTCCACGAGATACAAGGTGCCACTGGGATCCATGGTGCTGCGGAGCGCCACCGCGGACGCTCCCTCTGCGACACCGATCTCTACAAGGCTCGTGCATCCACGCGCGAACTTCTCCATCGCCTGGTGTTCCTCCAGAGTATGCTGCGCGATTGGCGGCCGAAGTCCGGCCCAAGCGAAGAAAGGGTGCTTCAAGGCTAGAGACTTCCGGGAGGCAGCCTCCTGTGCGGCGGTGCGAATGTTAACGAATCGGATCTTTGTTGCCGTCATGGTTAGTTCAGACCGTCCTGGTAAAGGATGGCGAGGCCGCGGAGGCCGTCGAGTTCGGGGATGCGCCCGGAGAGATTGAGCGCGGGCCGGTTTCCGAGCCGTTTGCCGGGGATGGCTGCTGGATTCACTCTTCTAACTCTCTTCCTTTCAATTCTTTACGTTACACTTGACAACACTTCACTTTTGTGCTATCATTCCTTGTGAATTTGACGTCACATTCCCGCCGGCCTTTCAGTTTTGTAGCGGCGCGTTTATTTATCCTGAGCGCAGCCGAAGGACCCCGCCATCTTCTTCCCTCTGCGACCCCCGGGAGCGCCGACATCCCTGTCGGCTCCTTTTCCTCTCTTCGTCCGTCTCCCCTTTCTAGTTTCTGCTTTCTAGTCTCTGCCTTCTCTACACCCTATCCCCTTTCTTCTCATATTCTTGCGCACTGTTTTGCACTTTTTTGCACCTGTCAAAAAATCAACTCTTTTGTTTTCAATCAGTTCCGCACTCTTCGCGCAAAACACCCGGGGGTGGGGGTACCCCGCCTCCTGTCCCACTGTCCCCCTGCCCCTTACTCCGTTGGGAAGATCAAAAACACCCTCAGACAAGTCTTTTATTTTCTGAGGCTTGCGAAATGCCCCTCACACAACTCCTTTGTTTTGATAATGATCCATTTAATGGGGGGGTGTACCCCCCTTTCCCAAATTGGAACCCGCTTCACACTCGATCCGCAACGGCGGTCTCCATGCGATTGAAGAAAAATAGGCCCCCGAGGACGACGAGGGCGACGACGGCGCTGGAAGCGAGAAGCAGCAGGCCGGGAGCCTGGCCACGGCCGGTGATGGCCCACCGGAAACCGTCAATCACCCCCGCCATCGGGTTGAGGCCGTAGAGCCAGCGCCACTTCTCCGGCACCAGCGTGCTCGGATACGCCACCGGCGACGCAAACATCCAGAACTGAATCAGAAACGGAATCACGTACCGCACATCCCGATAAAGAGCGTTGAGCGCCGACAGCCACAGGCCGACGCCGAGAGCGGTGCAGACGGCGAGAGCCAGCAGCGCGGGCAGCCAGAGCGCGGCAAGAGTGGGGCGGATGCCGTAAGCGACAGTGAAAATCGCAAGCACCACAAATCCAATAGCGAAGTCCACCAGGCCGGAAAGCGCGGAGGAAATGGGAAGAATGAGGCGCGGAAAGTAAACCTTGGTGATAAGGCGCTGGTTGTCGACGACGACGTTGGTGGTCATCTGGAGGGCGTAGGAGAAGTAGGTCCAGGGGACGAGCGCGGCGAAATAAAAAACGGGATAGGGGAGGCCCTGCGACGGCAGCTTGGCGAGGCGTTGCAAGACGACCCAGAGGACGCCGATGGCGGTTTGTTTGTAGCGGATTTTGACGTCGCGCCAAATGAAAAAATAAAGCAGCTCGCGGTAGGCCCAGACTTCGCGGAGGCGAAGCTCGAAAAGGCCGCGGGGAGGCTCGATGCGAATGGTGGCGGAGGCGCCGGAGTGGAGCGGGAGAGCAATGCTGGATTGCGTGAGCGAGGCCATGCGTAGGAAACGAAATCTCCCGAGAGTGGGACGAACCCCCGACTAGAGTACCAAAGAAAAGAGAAGAAGAGGCGGAGGACGTAAGGAAAAAGTAGAAATTAGAAAATTGAAAAAAGAAAAAAGAAAGATTGGGGAAGGGCGCAGAGAAGAAAAGAGCCGGCAAGGATGCCGGCGCTACAAAAGGCGTCAGGGCGGGGCCCCTTTCCGGCAAGGGGGGAATCTGCAACCGGCTGGGCTCAGGGAGGCGGAGGATTTTTTTCGAGCTGCTGGATGTCGCGTTCCTCGATCTGCTGCATGAGGGCTTTGCGACGGAAAAGATAAGACTGGAGATCGGCGGAGAGCCGGCGGGGCACGACGAAAAATTGATTGTGGATGATTTCGGAAAAAGAAACGGGGCCGCGGGCGGGAATGAGATGCGAACCCCACTGGAAAATGAGGCCGGCGTTCCAAAGAGTTGCAACGGCGAGAAGGATGCTCGCGGCGGCGAGAGCGGCGGGGCGGGAGCGGAAGAGTTGAGCGGCGCGATCGAAAAAGGCGGCGAGGCCGAGGATGAAAAGCGGCGTGAGAGAAACGAAAAAGCGGTTGCCGTAGGAAGAGATGCCGGCCCAATCGGGGTAACAGGCGATAAAAACGTAGAAGGCGAGGAAGCCGGCAAGCAGCGGAGCGCCTACGAGCGTTTCGCGGCGACAGAAGAGGAAGAGTCCGACGATGGAAAGTAGAAGGACTGGCGTCCAGGTGATCAGTCCGTGATTGGAAGAGAAAAGCACCGCTAAAAAGTTCGGAGAAAACCAGTTCCAGTCCTTGAGCGGAATATAAGCGGATTCGAAGGGGTTGCCGTAAATGAGATAGCGCGTGAGGAAAGTAGGAAGAAGACAGATAACCAGGACCACGGCGAAGAGAAGGTGATGCGTAAGGAGGACGGCGATGCGAGGGCTGGAAGTTGGCGCGGGAGCCGAGCCAGGACGAAATGCGGCGACATAGTGAGGAAGGGCTTCGACGGCGAGAACGGAGAGAAGCATGGCGTTGGCGTAGTAGACGTTGAGCATGAGGCCGGTGATCACGGCGAGAATCAGCCACTGGACGGGCGAGCGCGAGGAACGCGTCCGGTGCCAATACCAAACGAAAAGGGCTACCGCGAAGGAGGAATGCGCGTGTGACCATGAAGGATTGAAATACATGTAAACGGGTAGCGAGCTGGCCCACCAGATGGAGAGCGTGGCGAGGAGCGCCCAGCGCGCTTCCACATATTGGCGCGCCAGGCGGAAGGCCAGGAGCAAGCCGAGAAATCCATAGAGCGCGGTGGCGAGCGCCATGGTGATGCGGTATGGGGCGGAAAAACCGTCGGCGGCGACGGAGGAACCGAGGGCGCGCGCGAGAAGGACGCCGGCATGCGTGATGAGGAGAAATGGCGTCCAAAGAATCGCGGGGCCGACGGTGAAATGGTTGTCGAGATGGCCGGTGGGCGTTCGAAAGTCGGATTTGGGCTGGTTATTTTCGTCGAGGCGCGGCCCGCGGAAACTTTCGTTGGCATGCCGGTAATCTTCGGTGAAATCGAGGTTGTGCTGGATGAGCGGAGCCCGGGCAAATGCGTAATAGCCGACGCCATCGCCGCGCACCCAGGGATTGAGAAACGGTAATGAGAAAAGAAAAAGAAGAAGAAGCAGGCGCTCCGATTTGCGCGAGTGGCGCGCGGGCGATGAACTGAAGTCTTGCTGGTCCACGAACGAGGTACCCGCCGAAAGCCTTTCCTATCCCCGGCTACCATTATTACAGGGCAGCATCACGATGTGGAGCGAATCTCCCAAGACCGAGGAAGGGACCTGGTAACTGCAAATTATCGTGGCGGCATTGTAGCGCACGATTTTACTTCGCAGTTAGATATCCGCGATTTGAAGCGGGGTTGCTTTCATCCGCGCCGGCGCCAGGCACTTTCTGAGCGGAAACCTTATCGCAATAGTCGCTCAGTTGAGTTTGTACATGGTTCTGAACCGTCGGCGTAACTCCGCGACCGTTGGTCGTAGGATCGAATCCTACCTGGGTTACACCGCGCACCGGAGACTCTTAGCAAAGCGTTTGCGCTTAAGGCAAGGAGAAAGCGTCCTCGAAGGAGTACGTTTGTCCATCCGGATTGGTCAGAGTTATCGAGACTGGCCCCTTCGGCAGACTAGGCACGGTACACGACAACGTTTCACTATCCACTTCAGTGCAGGTGGCGCTCTTGCCCCCAATTTGGACAGCTGATGCTGGAACAAAACCGCTTCCGCGAATTTGAATGTTGGCACCCGCTGCTGCCTGTGCGGGAGACACAGTGCCCACGGCAAGCGGGACCACGCTCAGCTCGAAATACGAAATACCCGCCTGCGTAGCGACGAGGATCTTGTCGCCCGAAGGGTCAATGGCCAAGGGTCGATCGGGGCCGAGGCTCGCTGGGAGATCGAGCACGAGCAATTGGCGCCCGTTGCGGGTATCCGAGACCAGTATCGAATTATAGGCGCTATACAGAAGGCTCCCGGTATCGTTGAGGCGAGAGTCCAGCGCACCTATCACTAAAGGTACGAGGGGGAGTAGGCGCTGGTCCAGGGTTCCCTGACTGAGCGCGATTACACCAGCGTCAGAGTCCACGGCCGCTTTGCCTGCCACCCACGGAGTATCCGCGACGAGTACAGGGCCTTTGAAACTGTCGGACGCGGCGTCGTAGCGCCAGAGGTATTCGGGGCCAGGCGGCTGCAGGCCGTTGTTGGCTGCGAAAATGATCGTGCTTCCGTCCGCACTCGACGCTCCCAGTTCGGGATATGGGACGTAGGTCGCGCAGGAAGATGTTGCGTCCGGGCGAGCTTGCACCGTCAGATTGGTCAGATTAATTTCACGCACAGGATTTGTAATGCATGGTGTGAGACTCACGAAAGCGCGATTACCGGCGGATGTCGCGATGGTCATCGGTCCTGAAAGGGTGGTCGGAGGATCCGATGGCACGATCACCTTTACGGCGGTGCTCGTGTTTGCTGCAAGATCGAACACAATTACGGTTTGATCGGATGGGTCGGCTGCCAAGAGCTTGGAATTGTCTGGTGTGAGAGCCTCTCCTTGCAGCACGGCCCCGGCGCTAAGCGCCGGCGACTGCAAAGGCGGCAGAAATGTTTGAGTCCCCGGGTCAAAGACCGCGACGCTACTCCCATTGCCGGTAAGATAAAAGTGGTTTCGAACCGGATCATAAACCGCAAAAGCAAACGGACCTCCTGGCAGACTGGTTTCCACTTTCAAATACTGCAGTCCGCGTTTGAGAGTGTCGGAACCGTTGCTCGTGCTGAGCGTGACATCCGCCCAGCCGGGGGTTCCTGGGGGGACATTTATAGTGACCGACTGCTCTGGATAAGCGGCGGACGCGTAAGAGTTCAGGACGGCGGTACGCATGTCAACGACTGTGCCACCAATGGAGACGTGGATGTCTGGTAGATCGAAAAATCCGAGACCATAGGCGGTGATCGTGATGCTGTCTCCTCCTTGCGCGGAGGCGACAGTAGGCATAACGCGAAGCAGGTGCGGTCCGTAGGTGTAAGCATCGGGCAAAAATACTGCATTGTTGTTTGCGTCGGTCAAGAGTGCCGTCACTGGCCCGGGAGCCGCACCAGCCGGGGCAGTGGCGGTGAGAAAGTTCCCGCCATTCGAGGAAGATGGATATGGAGCAACCACGTCCCGAGCGGCTGGCGTCGAGCCGAAATAGGCTTCCATGGAACTGCTGATGCCGTCGGCGCTCCCACCAGAAGCCGCTGGCGCCGGAATGAATTGGACCTGCGTGCCACCGGCAACAGGACCGACATTCGGATTGGCTTCCGTGCTAGGGCCGATAAACAAGGAGATGGCGGCGAGCGGGGATGCTTGCGGCTGAGAGGCATTCAAGATCAGCGCGCCACCGGGTTGGACGGCGCCGAACAGGTGATAGGTTTCGTCCACGTCAAAAAATTGAGGAGAGGGAAGAAGCAGCGATCCTATGGACAAGCCGATGTATCCGACCGGTATGCCAGTCTGCGTATTCAACTCGACCACCGTACCGTTAGTGGTCATCAAGTAGAGGAATTTTCCGTCGCGGCTATAAATTACGCCACTCGTGACCGGCCCAGAGATGGTGTACTGGTTGCCTGCTTGCAAGCTCGAATTCCAAAATGTAATTTGTGAATTGAAACTACCCGCTCCAGCAATTTCCTGGACAGAGACGAATTGGGAACCGTCCGCGTTAGCAGCCAGATAGGTGCCGGCGTCTTGCACCGTGCCGGAATTAGCCACGTAGCTGTGAGAGTCAGTCGAGTACAGAAAGAGGGCCAGGCCGGAGTTTCCTATCCCCTGAGTAAGCAGGTGCTTGCCGTCGAGTGACAGAACCGGGTTGGCGATGCCCCCACCGTTCCCCGGATCCTCTGGCGTGAAGGTACCTGTCCCGGGATCATATCGGACAAGATGGATCACGAAAGTGTAAGCAGAAGACGAGGACTGGGTGTTGCCACCCATCCCGAGAAAAATGCTGCCGTCCGCCATCGCGTAGGGCATTACAGGCATCAGTGTGGTTCCCTGTTGGTCAATACTAAGGATAGAAGCCGGAATGGCGAGCCGATTAATGACGTGCAGCGCGACCGGGTCGGCAAAGTAGACATACGGAGTGATCGTACCGATTACGAGCTTCGTGTCGCCGGGAGCGAAACTGAGCCCGGCCGGTCCAGGAACGCCGATTTCGCCGACCCGATGGCCGTCCGCTGTGGAGTAAACCTCGACGGCATTGATATCGGGGTTGCTGACGAAGAGTTCCTTAAGCGCCGGGTCGTACGCCTCATAGGGGATCCACGCCCCGCCGTCCTGGTTCGGCAGCCGCATGAAATAATCACCGGGAAAGGGGCGCGGCTGGAACGAGCCGCCGCCCGAACCTGATCCACCGCCCGAGGCAGGCGGCGATGAACTCCCGGCGCCGCATCCGCCGCCGCCCAAGTTCACAAGAATGACGACCATCCAGAGCGCGAAAGAGACCCACCTCGCCTGCCGATACTGATCACACGCGATTATCATTAGGGTCTCCACTTCTGTGTACCGCCCTGAGAAGTAGAAACATTATACACGAGCCGCGCGCTGCGACTCAGTTCAGGGCACAACTCTGCGCCGTGAGAAAAAACTTTAGATTCTACTCGATGGTCACCGAGGAGCCCGATTCCGTCACAATCCACAACTCGCCGCTCACGGCTAGTTATATCCTCGTTGTGGTTCTGAAAGAAGTGGCGTTATTCGTAGCGCAAGGCGGCCATGGGATCGAGGCGGCTGGCGCGGAGGGCGGGGACGTAGCCGGCGGCGCAGGCGACGAGGGCGAGGGCGGCGGTGGCCAGGCCCAGCGTTAGAGGGTCGTGCGGGGTCAGGCCGAAGAGCTGGCTCTGGACCACGCGAGTTAATGCGAGGGAGGCGGTGACGCCGGCAACGACGCCGATGGCGACGAGCAGGAGGACTTCGCGCATGACCATCCAGATGACGTTGGCGCGGGCGGCGCCGAGGGCCATTCGAATGCCGACTTCGCGGGTGCGCTGGGCGACGGTGTAGGCCATCACGCCGTAAAGACCGATGACGGCGAGGAGAGTAGCGAGGAAACCGAAGACGGCGGAAAGGCTGGCGATCATGCGCTCGGTGGAGAGGGAGTTGTTGATTTGCACTTCCGTGGTGCGCATGGCGTAGATGGGGAGATTCGAATCCATGTCGCGGACTTTCGAACGCACGGCGGACATCAATTGATTGGGATCGGCGGTGGTTCGGAGGTAAACGGTCATATCGCCGAGGTAGCGGCTGGCGAGATACGGAACGAAGGCTTGCTCGGGAATTTCGTCGCGGAGATTGGTGTACTTGAAATCCTTGACGACGCCGATGACTTCCATGTCGGTCGGTGTTCCCGGATCCGTGCCGAAGCCCAGATGAAGACCGATGGGATTTCGTCCAGGGAAAAACTTCTTGGCAAATTTCTCGTTGATCATGACGGTGGTGGGCGCCCAGTTCCACGCCTCGGGACCGTGTTTGACTTCGTGGTTGTCGTTGAGCCGGAAGTCGCGCCCTGCGACGACGGGCACGCCCAGAGTGGCGAAATAGTTCGGGCCGATGGAGTTCATGTAGGGTTCAGCATGCTCATCGGGCTTGGCGGGAGCGAAGCCCTCGACCGACATGCTGCTGTCCCACTCGTTGTCTTCGAGAATACGCATGGAAGCCAGGCCGACGGATTGAACTCCGGGAATCGAGCTGAGAGACTCGGATAATTGCGGATAGAAAGCCTTCATGCGTTCGGGAGTGTAGCCGTTGAGCGAGGGGTCGATATTGAAACCCACGAGTCTTTCCGGGGAAAAGCCGGGGCCGAGATTGCGCAGGTTGGCGAGACTGCGAACAAAAAGGCCGGCTCCGACCAGGAGCAGGAGGGAAAGCGTCACTTGTGCGATGACGAGGGCCTTGCGCAAGCGATGGTAGCCGCCGCCACCCACGACGGCTCCGGCTTGATCCTTCAGGGTGCCGGCGATGTTGGGTTTGGTGGTCTGAAGAGCAGGCACGAGGCCGAAGATGACTCCAGTGAGGACGGTGACGGCGAGGTTGAAGAGGAGAATGCGGAAATCGGGCGAACTGGAAATGTTCATGCCGCCGGAATCGGAGGGCAGGTAAATTTTCATGAGGGCGCGGTCGGCCCAAAACGCGAAAGCTAGACCGGCGAGCCCACCTAGAGCGGAGAGAGAAAGACTCTCGATCAAAAGTTGGCCGATGATGCGCGGACGGGTAGCGCCCATCGCCAAACGAACGGCGATTTCCTTGACGCGGCTGGAGCCGCGCACGAGCATGAGGTTGGCGAGGTTGGCGCACGCAATCAGTAGCACGACGCCGGTGGTGGCCATCAATACCCAAAGGGGCGTGGTGAGCTGGCGGCGCGTATACGAACGGCCCTGGGAGCCGGGCAAAACGTCGATCCAACACTTTAAAAATTCATCGCGGTCGTATTTTGAGGCGCGACTGAACTCCTTCTGCTGCACTTCCGACTCGAGCATGGAGTGCATGAAGGGTTGGAGAGCAGCCTTAGCCTGCTGCTGTGAGATGCCGGGCTTCAAACGGCCAAAGGCATTCACCCAGCGATTGCGGCGCTGTTTGAGCATATCTTCCGGGTTGCCGACGATGATCTGCGGCTGCATCGTGATGGGAATGAAGATTTTCGGGGAGAAGCCGAGTTCCACGCCGTCAAAGCCCGCCTGCGCAACGCCGACAACGGTCATTTTGTAATTGTTCAGAGTCAATGACTTGCCGACGATTTGGGGATCGGCGGCGAAACGTGTTTTCCAATGGTTGTAGTTGAGAACGACGAAGGGATGGCCGCTGGGAACGCGATCGTCCTCGGGAGTGAGTATGCGCCCCATGGAGGGGACGACGCCGAGAGTTGAGAAGTAGGTGCCGGAAACCAGTTCCACGGACACGCGTTCCGCCTGCTGGCCAAAGGAAAGGCTGGCGGAAGTGGGGAAGCGGCAGAACATATCGGAGAAGACTTCGTTGTGCTCGCGGAAATCCCGGAACATGGGATGGGAGATGGCGTTGCCGCCCCAGTTGCTGC
>WNFC01011824.1_pt1 | contig 13458 bp, 13 predicted proteins | sample 5400541 | NCBI WGS metagenome assembly WNFC01 (sample SAMN13153342, study PRJNA577476) | soil metagenome | isolation source: 120 cm saprolite under Douglas fir tree site 2 hole 2 replicate 1 | place: USA:California | collected 2015-04-18
TGTGATTCCTCAACTGATAATAAAGGGTCCATGGTTAAGAGTACGGGTGAGGAAAGGCTGTGTCTAATTGCAAATTTCAATGAGTGCGATAAAGGATTTGCTGCAGATTATTACAGTGTTTTTACACCCTTTGGGGATGTGCGGCATCGTCTGAAACTGCTTTAACACAGGAGACACAGAGGCTCACAGGGTGGGCATAGGATTCGTGAACCGTATTGTTACGAATCTCCTGTGCTCCTCTGGGTCCTCTGTGGTGCAGGTTTGGGGGTTTCAAGGCTTGGCATCGACATCCACAGCCTTCACTGGCAAATCCCAATGTCCGTCGAGAATCTCAAAGCGCCGCTGTTCTTCGCGCTGGAAGGTCTCCTGATCGGGATACATCTGCTTCTGCAACGCCGCCTCATCGAACGTCTCATTCGCCACGGTCGCATTCTTGAAGACGATGGTGACGCGATAATCCCAGCGCCCGTCTTCCGTTTCTTTCTTCAGCACAGGATAGTGATTCTTCTTAAAGAGCCTGAGAAATTCGTCGGCATGTCCCCATTTGGCTTTGTAGTAGTACTCGACGACGAAGGGTTTGTCGGAAGTTGCGGGTGCGACCTGCGCGTGTGAAGCGATGGGCAGGGTGATGGTCACAAACAGAAGCAGCGCGAAAGTACGAGAGCTTGGCGTCACGGAGTCCTCCTCCTGAATTTCATTTAGTACACTAACAAACTGTCGTAGAGACGTTGCTTGCAACGTCTCTACGAATTGGATTGCGAGATGAATGTGCAAAGCGACGAGCACCAAATCCTGAGATTGTTCGAAGACGGCGACCGCGCGCTGATCGCAGCCGATCTCCCCGAACTGGAGCGAATCTTCGCCGACGACTACATCCAATACGACGAGGCTGGCAAGTCCTTTACTAAACAGGACGTCATCAACAATCTTAAATCCGGGGCGATCCGCTATATTGCGATGATCTCCATCGGTCGCCGAATCCGCCTGCTGAATGAAGATGTAGGAATCGTCCACGGCTCGGAATCGGACGAGGTCGAGCGGAATGGACGACGCTTCCCTGTCCGCTATGTCTACATGGATGTGGTCGTGAAGCGCAACGGAAGGTGGCAGATTGTGGGGTCACAATTGGCTAGAAGTAGCCGGGACGACAGCTCTTCCGAAAGCCGCCGGCGTGATACCTAACTCTCTGTCCGCATCCGATTCTGCCAATGACTCCAAACAAACCAAGCCGCCGCCGCCAGCAATGCCACACCTATCACCGCGTCGAACTTGTGGAAGTAGTTCCCGAGTTCTCGCCAGTTCTCACCCAGCTTCAAGCCGAGATACGCCAGCCCCAAGCACCATGGCCATGATCCCAGGAACGTGTACAGATGAAACCTTCCGCGGGGCATGCGGGCCACTCCCGCCGGCAGGGCGATGAAGGTGCGAATCACTGGAAGCATTCGACCGAAGAAAACCGCCAGATATCCCCAGCGGGTGAAGAAGCGGTCCGCCCAGTCGAGTTCGCGCTTGCCCATTAGAATCCAGCGCCCGTAGCGCTCAACGAGCGGGCGTCCCCCGTAGCACCCGATCTCGTATGCGACCAGCGACCCCAGGTTGCAGCCGATTGCTCCCGCCGTCGCCACCCACAGCAGATTGAATTTGCCCTGGAAAACCAGATATCCGGCAAACGGCATGATCAGTTCCGACGGCAGCGGGATGCACGCCGACTCAATCGCCATCAGCAGCATGACGCCGGCATAGCCGGTCGTGCTAATTACGGAATTGATGAATACGAAGATGACAGCCAGGAGTTTTTCGGTCATGAAAGCAGTTCGGAGTTCCCGGTTCTCAGTAAGACCGGGTATTCTCTGGGAACTGTTAGTGTATCGGAAATCTAAAAAATGGAAGCGCTGGCTAGAACGAGCCGTCCTGGGTAAAGGTATAGCCGGGCAGCGATGCGCCTTGCGGACTCTTCGCCACTTTGAGGCGCACAGTTGGGGCATCCGGAGCCGTGATCCCGGCCGGCCGCAGCATGGCATATTGCGTGAACACTTCGCTATAGACCTTGGTGACCAGATAGTCCTGGCCATCGGCATCGTTGCGCCATACTTGCCCGAGTTGGATGGAATTTACGGCCACAATAAACTTTCCTGAAGGTTGTGAGGTTGTTTCAAGACTACCGGGGGGGATGCAGCGAGTCAATTGGCCGCGTGGTTACCGAGGACTCTGCTAAGATGTTGCCCTCATGCCCCGCGGACGCACACCCCGCCAGCCCGCCCGCACCGGCCGTCAAGACCGTGTGGCGCGGGCACCCGTTCGACAAGCTCAGGGCAAGCTCTTGCCCGCGAAAGCCGCGGAGCGGCGAAAGAAAATTAACGCCCTCTCGAAGCCCGTGCCGACCAAGAACAAGGCTTACAACCCTCTGGCTCCCGACCGCATTGCCGAAATCCTGAAGCGCCTTGACCAACTCTATCCCGACGTCACCTGTGCGCTCACGCACAGCAGTGCCTGGGAGCTTCTGGTCGCTACGATCCTCTCCGCGCAATCGACAGATGTAAACGTCAACCGCGTCACTCCGGAACTCTTCCGCAAGTATCCCACGGTTGAAGCCTTCGCCGCGCTCACCCCTGAGCAACTCGAGCCTGACGTCCGCTCGACCGGCTTCTTCCGCAACAAATCGAAATCGGTTGTAGGAGCGGCTAAAAGATTGGTCGCCGACTTCGGCGGCCAGGTTCCGCTGAACATGGAGGATCTGCTGACATTACCCGGTGTCGCCCGCAAGACCGCGAACGTGGTGCTGGGCTCGTGGTTCAAAATAGCGGAAGGCGTAGTCGTCGACACCCACGTGCACCGCATCTCCCGCCGTCTAGAACTGACCACGAACACTGAACCCCAGAAAATCGAGCAGGAACTGATGCGCATCATCCCGCGCGAGAAATGGATTCTCTTCGCCCATCAGATCATCTGGCACGGGCGCAAGCTTTGTATTGCGCGTAAGCCGAAGTGCGTAGATTGCCTGCTGGAAAATATCTGCCATGCCGCCGACAAAACCTGGAGCACGGTGGAGATGCACAAGAACGCGAAAGCATAACTCCTCTGCTAGACTTTTTCTTCGAACGACGTTTCGAGGTTCTACCCATGCGCACCTTCGCACTGTTTGCTATTGTCATACTCATGAGCACCGTCGTCACTGAAACTATCGTCGCCCAAACTCTGACCGCTCCGCAGGCCGTCACCGATCCGAAGCAGATTGCATCGAAGCCGAACGCGCAGGCCGAACCCCGCGGCCTGACCATCGAGAAGCTCTACATGACGCGCCAGGTTGGACGGCCCACGTGGTCGTCCGACGGAAAAAGCATTGCGTTCATTTCAAACATGAGCGGGCGCAATAATTTGTGGCTCGTTCCTGCCGAAGGCGGATGGCCAGTGCAGCTCACGGTGAGCGACCAGCGGCAGTCCTCGCCCGCGTGGTCGCCCGACGGCAAGTGGATCGCCTATCAATCCGATTACGACGGCGACGAACTCTGGGACATTTTTCTGGTCTCGCCCAAGACCGGCAAGGTCGTGAACCTCACCAGCACGCGCGAGATCGCGGAGACGGATCCAACGTGGTCTCCTGATGGCCGCTACCTTGCCTATTTGGTTAAACCAAAGACATCCGCGGCGTACGAGATCGACGTCTATGACATGCTGATGCGCGAGGTGAAGCATATCACCGCGGGCACGTCGCAGGACAAGGGCAACTCGAATCCCATTTGGTCGAAAGACGGCAAGTACATTGTGTACACGCAAGAGCAGGCGAAGGGGACGGATTCGAATATTTTCATCGCCGATGTTGCCACGGGAAAAAGCACGCTGTTGACGCCGCATGAAGGCGAGCAACGCTATTTTGCAAACGATTTCTTGTGGACCGGCATGAAGGATGCGGACACTGTACTGGTTACGTCCAACGCCGGAAATGGATACGAAAACATCGGCCTGCTCCCTGTGGGGATGAACGGTAGGGGATATTTCGCCGCTGACCCGATCAAGTGGCTTACCAAGGACAAATGGGAAATCCGCGGCGGAGAGTTCTCGCCTGACGGCAAGCACATCACCTTCAGCGCCAACGTCGACGGCAACGAAGACATCTATCTGCACGACCTCATGACCGGCAAGTCCACCGCGCTACCCATCCCGAAAGGCGTGAACGAACCGGCGGGCGGCCACTCGGCCTTTACCAAAGACGGTTCGAGCCTGCTTTACTACCACAATGGCCCCACCGCGCCCGGCGATCTTTGGGTTTATACGCTGGCAACCGGACGATCGCATCAGGTCACGCATTCACTCATCGCGGGCGTGCGCTCGGAAGACATGGTCGAGCCTAATCTGGTGCACTATCCCAGCCGCGACGGCAAGTGGACCATCTCCGCGTTTCTTTACGTGCCCTTCAACATGACGCGCAACGGGCAGAATGCCGCCATCGTCTACATCCACGGCGGGCCGACTTCGCAAACTATGAATTCGTTCAACCGCTTCGTGCAATACGCAGCCAATCAAGGTTACATGGTGCTCGCTCCGAACTATCGCGGCTCGACCGGATACGGCAAAGAATTCCAGCAGGCAAATTTGTTCGACATGGGCGGCGGAGACTTGCAGGATGTGCTGGCGGGCGTGGACTGGATCAGGCAGACCGGGCATCTCGATCCTAAAAAGATTGCCGTCATGGGTGGAAGCTACGGCGGATATCTCAGCATGATGTCAGTCACGAAAGCGCCCGAGGTCTGGGCCGCGGGCGTGCCTATTGTGCCTTTCGTGAACTGGTTCACCGAGATTGAGAACGAAGATCCGGTGCTGCAACAATCCGATCTGGCGACCATGGGCGATGTGGTGAAGAATAAAGCGCTATACGAAGACCGCTCCCCCATCAACTTTATCGATCAGATCAAGGCGCCGCTGCTTTTGCTCGCCGGCGGACACGACCCGCGCTGCCCGAAATCAGAAACGCAGCAGGTGGTCGATGCAATTAAGAAGCGCGGAGGAACGGTCGACTACAAGATTTACGAAAATGAAGGGCACGGCTTCGCGCGCGTGGAAAACCAGATCGATGCTTACAAGCGTGTCGCAGACTTTTTATTGGCGCATGTTCCACCGGCGGATTGCAGTTGTTCGGTTACGGAATAATCGTTGTCGATCAAAGATTTCATCGCGGAGGTCGCGAAGAACGGCCGCGGAGGGCGCAAGAGGAAATCTGCGCATCAGCGGTCGCGAGCGAGAACGATAGCTTGGACCAGTCCGGGGATTGTGAACTGCTTAGCTTTAATATCGACTCGCAACCTAAGTTCGCGCAATGTCGAGGAAGTGACGGGGCCGATCGAAGCGAGTTGTATCCCGTCTAGTTTGTTCTCGGGCGAGCCCATCAAAGCAATGAAGTTTCGCACCGTCGAGGAACTTGTAAATGTAATCACTTGCGGACGCCGGTGCGAATTCTCTAGTGCGCTGCGCAGGCGCGTGCGCGAAGACCGCGGAATCACGGTTTCATAGGCCTCCACCACATCCACCTGCGCGCCCGCCTTGCGCAGTTCGCGCGGAATTACATCACGAGCAACTTTGGCACGGACCAGCAGCACCCGCTTCCCTTTTACCCGGCTACGCAAACTGCGCACGACGGATTCGGCCACATATTCTTTGGGAACGACATCCACTTTGACGCCGCGCTGTTCAATCGCTTTCTTCGTTGCCGGACCGATTGCCGCGATGCGCAGTTGTCTGAAATTGATTTTCTCCAGTCGCAGCTTCTTCAAGCGCTGCCACATAGCTTCGACTCCGTTCACACTGGTGAGGGTGAGCCAATCGTATCTATCCAGATTCTGAAGCGCCGAATCCAGGGGCGTGAAACTGCGCGGCTTGCGGATTTCGATAAACGGAATCTCAATTACCGTCGCGCCCAGCTTGCGCAATTCGCCAGAGAGGGCGCTGGCCTGATGGCGTGCGCGACCGACAAGCACGCGAACCCCCGCCAGTGGCAGGCTTGCAGGTAGTACGGCCTTCTTTTTCATGGTCAGAGTTGGCGGGAGAGTGCCCGCCGCACACGGTCTATGGATGCCCCGTTTCAATTGTTTACTTCTTTCGCACGTGCAGAACTTTCTCGACTTCCGCGATCACAACTCCGGCCTCATCTTTCACTTCCACCGAAAAGACCGGCTCGTATTTCGGCAGCGTCTTCAGTTTCTCGCGAATATCTTCGATCTGGTTCTCGGACAAACGAAATTCCGCGCGCACAGTTCCCTTCCCTGGTTTTCTGTAGCGGATGGTCGCGGCTTTGTCCCAGACGATGTAGTTGCGGCCCAGGTTCGCCATCAGCATGAGCATATAGAAAGCGTCGGTCATGGCAAAGAGCGATCCGCCGAAATGCGTGCTGACATAGTTCGCGTTCCAAAAGCACAGCTTCATTTCGACGTCGACGGCCTTCATGTCAGGCGCGATGTGCTTGACGCGAATGCCTGCGCCCAAAAAAGGCGGCCAGAGATTGATCCAGCGGCGCAGAGCATGCGAGCTCTTGGTGCCGCCGAGAAGTTGCAGGAGGACGCTGCCGCTTTTCATGCTAGATCACGATTGGCGATCACGGTTGCGGCGGGACGGCCAGGCCGCGGCCGTAAACGGCTTCGAGGATTTCGTCTCCGCCGCGGCGGAGTAGCGTTTCGCCGACTGTACTGCCCAGTTTCTCGGGATCGTTGAGGTTGCCGTCGCGTGATTCGCGCAGAAGCTTCGACCCGTCGGGATCGGCGACGATAGCGTCGAGATGAAGCTTGCCATTGCGAATCTCCGCAAACGCGCCGATAGGAACCTGGCAGCCTCCGCCCAGGCTGTTGAGCAGCGCGCGCTCGCAAGTAGTGGCGGCGTGTGCGGCGGAGTCGTTCAGGAATTCGAGGTCCTTTCTCGTGGCTGAGTCGCCTTCGCGGATTTCGATCGCAAGCGCTCCCTGCCCGGCGGCGGGGCACATGATTTCGGGGGGAATGATCTGCTTGATCAGTTCCGTCTTGTCCAGGCGCTTCAGGCCAGCCGAGGCCAGGATGATAGCGTCGTATTCGCCCTGCTCGAGTTTGCGCAGGCGCGTGTCCACGTTGCCGCGCAGGGGATGAATATCGAGATCGCGGCGGATGGCCTTCAGTTGTGCCTGGCGGCGCAGGCTGGAGGTTCCTATACGCGCGCCTTGGGGAAGATCTTCGACATTGGAATAAAGACGCGAGCAGAACGCGTCGCGCGGATCTTGTCGTTCCGTGATCGCGGCGATTTCGAATCCCGGAGCAAGTTCGGTGGGCAGGTCTTTCAGCGAATGCACGGCGAGATCGACGCGGCCGGCGGCGAGGGCTTCTTCAATCTCCTTCGTAAACATTCCCTTGGTGCCGACCATGGCCAAAGCGACGTCGGTGATTTTGTCGCCGGTGGTGTGAATGATTTCAATTTCGACTTCGTGGCCCCACGCGCGCAGGAGTGCGGAGATGTGATTGGCCTGCCAGAGTGCGAGTTGCGAGCCGCGGGAGCCGATGCGGAGCTTAGGCATCAGTGGCGCGACTCCCCTTCTTTCTTACTCGACGACTCCCCGTTAATCAGCGACGCCCGCACTTTTTCTTTGTCGTGCAGATTGAATAATCGCCGCACGACGTTGATCACCGTGGTTGCCTCCGCTTCGCGGGCTGCGGTTTTCAGCGTAGTGATCGGGGTGTGCATGACTTTGTTGATGATGCCGCGGGTCAGGGCTTCGACGGCCATTTCCTGGTCTGGAGTCATCGCACCCATGCGGCCACGGACGCGGTCGATCTCCGCCTGCCGGATGGTTTCTAAATGATCCTGCAACGACACGATGGTCGGCACCACATCGAGCGTATGCAGCTTGGCTTCGAAGCGTTCCACTTCGCTGGTGATAATGGCTTCGGCGAGCTCGGCTTCCTTGCTGCGGTCAGCGACATGGCTACTGACAGCCTGCTGCAGGTCGTCAATGTCGTAGGCAAAGATTCCGTCGAGCTTCGCCATTTCCGGTGAGACATCGCGTGGCACTGCGATATCGATAAAGAACATGGGCCGGTTTTTTCGGCGGGCGAGAAAGTGTTCGCCGTGCTCCCGTCGGAAAATTGCGTGCGGAGCCCCGGTTGATGTGATGACGATATCGGCGCGGTCGCAGTTCTCATACAGATCGTCGAACTTGATGGCCTGCCCATTAAACTTCTCCGCGAGTCCGATGGCGCGCTCGTAGGTGCGGTTGGCGACGAAGATCGAAGCGCAGCCGTGGGCCATCAGATGGCGCGCGGCCAGTTCGCTCATCTTTCCGGCTCCCACAATAAAAACGGTCTTGCCCTGCAACGTACCGAAAATCTTCTTGGCCAGCTCGACGGCAACCGACGCGATGGAAACCGACGACGAGCCCACGGCGGTTTCGCTGCGCACGCGCTTGGCAACGGCAAAGGCGCGAGTGAAAAGCTGATCAAGCTGTCCGCGAACCGAACCCACGGCGCGGGCGGTGGCGTATGCCTCTTTCACTTGCCCGAGGATCTGAGCCTCTCCTACGACCATGGAATCAAGGCTGGATGCCACGCGGAACAGGTGCCGCACGGCATCTTTCTCGCGGAATTCATACAAGTGCGCGTCCAGCTCCGCAGCTGTCAGATGGAAGTGATCATGCAGAAAACCACGCAGGTCGGCGGAGCCGTTGGTCGTGTGGGTAATCATCTCCACGCGGTTGCAGGTGGAAATGATCATGCCCTCTTCGACGCCGGGATGGGCAGTAAGATCACGGCAGGCATCGGGCAGGCGCGACTCAGGGATAGCTAGGCGCTCGCGCACTTCAAGCGGAGCGCTCTTGTGATTCACGCCAATGAGCTGATATCTCATGAGGCGGCAAACCTGTGGATGGTGGAGAAGTAATTGGCGGCCCAGGCAACGACCGCGGCCGCGAAGGCAAAGGTCGCGAGCACTGCGGCGCGGCGGCCGCGCCATCCCGAATTCCACCGCGTGAAGACCATGACCATGTAGACCAGCCACATCAGGATCGACAACAAGATTTTGGGATCAGTAAAATCCACGTGCCCATAAGTCGACATGGCCACGATCGAGCCTGTGATCAATCCGAGCGTCATAAAGGGGAAACCAAGCAGTAAGGAGCGGTATCCGATCTGGTCAATCACTTCGAGAGCGGGCAGGAACGAAATCAGGCTGCTGGGTTTCTTGGCCTTCAGACGGCGCTCCTGCAATAGATAAAGCAGGCTGGCGCCGAAGCTAAGTACGAGGGCGGCGTACCCGGTGAAGATCAGGATAATGTGCGCGATCAGCCACCCCTTGTGCTGCACGAATGCCGTCAACAGGACAGGCTGCTCGTCTATGGCCGCGACGAAGGTAAGAAAAAAGACGATCGGGAAAACGACTACGCCGGGTGAGGTGGTCTGGTAAACGGCATAGACGATCATGAAAAAGATCATCGTAAAAAAGGCCAGCAGCGACTCTCCGTTGTGCACCGAGGCCCAGACCACGTGGCCGGAGAGGAACAATTCGACCAGCGAGACGAAGTGGAAGACCATGCCCAGGCTGGCGGCGTGGAACGCGATGCGGCTGAAAAGATCGCTCGTACGACTAAGCGCGAAAAAGGCGTAGATCAGCCCGATGAAGTAACAAGCCAGCGCGAAGCGCAACCAAAGCAATGCCATAGGCCAGGTAAGTATCAGAGTCGGCTGAGTTTAATGCAAGCCGCTGCAAAACGGGCGTTCGATCACAATTGACTATTCCACGCCCAGACTAGCCAGCGCTTCTTCAAGCAAGCTGGAGTCAATCACGAGACGACGCCCGTGCGTCTTCACATCTTCCAGTTCGTCGAAGGCGCGAAGAAGACGAAGTTTCGCAGCGGCGTAGTGCTCCGTGTCGCTAAGCGGCCGCGCGTGAGCTTTCACCCATGTGGCCACCGCCTTCTCTGCAAGGAAAACACTTACCGCGTAGGTGAGCTTGCGGTCAGAGGTGACGTCGAAGACGAATTCTGTGGCAGGGGCCTCGGGATCGTCTGCCAGTGCGGCGCGCTGGCCGACGAAGTAGTACTGATAGACATATCCCTGAGTGCCAGCGTAGGTCTTCAGGCGGCGGACGGTCATGCCGATATTATGAAGGTCTTTGGGTGGTTTGTCCTTGACCGTCACCTCAACCCGGAATTTGGCCAGCTGGAATCTGGCGAGGACGACCGGGTTCTAACCAGGCGGGCAGGGCCTTGCCGCACGAAGGTACGGATATCACTCGGCGACCTATTAAATTTCCTTCAGCGATCCGCCGATATCTTCCTTGAAGGTCCTCTCGATATCAAATGATGCCGCAATGGAATTGGATCGCGCTCGGTGCACCCGCCCTCCTCGTGGCTTACCAGCAGTTCCGCATTTACCGGATTCACCAGAACTCGAAGAAGCGCGAAGAGTTGTTTCAGATCGTCACCGAAAACGCGGCCGACATGATCGCGCTGGTCGACGTGAAGGGGCATCGGCTTTACAACAGTCCCGCCTACAAGAGAATCCTGGGGTATTCCTCGGCAGAACTGGGAGAAACGTCGTCGTTTGAGCAGATCCACCCGGACGATCGTTTCAAGGTGCTGGAGGCGGCCCGCGAGGCGCGCAGCACTGGAGTAGGCAGAAAGCTGGATTACCGCATCCGGCACAAAGATGGCACGTGGCGAGTGTTGGAGTCGATCGCCAGCGCCATCCGGAATGAGAAGGGCGAGGTTAGCAAGCTGGTCATCGTGAATCGCGATGTGACCCAGCGCAAACGCGCGGAAGAACAACTCGAGCACAACTCCTTTCATGACGCGCTGACCGGGCTGCCCAATCGCCGTTTGTTCCTGGATCGGTTGCAGCACATGTTTACCCGCGCGCAACGGAACCCGGAGCGCCATTATGCCGTACTCTTCGTGGACCTGGATGGTTTCAAAGTGTTCAACGACACCATGAGTCCCACTGTGGGCGATCTCGTGATCATCGAGACGGGGCACCGTCTGGCAGCTTGTCTGAGGGACCAGGACACGGTTTCCCGTCCGCAGGACAGCTTGACTTTGAAAAATGCGGTGCTCTCCAGGATGGGCGGAGATGAGTTCACCATCCTGCTGGAAGGAGTAAGCGATCCGAGTGACGCGATGCGCGCCGCCCAACGAATTCTCTCCGCGGTGGCCGAGCCGTTCCAGGTGGAAGGACGTGAAGTGCGCACCTCAGCGAGCGTGGGCATCGCCATGGGAACGGCGGCGCACGAGCGGGCCGAGGATCTTCTACAGGACGCCGACGTCGCCATGCGCCGGGCCAAAGCCATGGGGGGTGGGCGCTGTGAAGTGTTTGACGAGGCCATGCACACGCGCGCCGTCAACCGGCTGAAGCTCGAAGCTGAATTGCGCCAGGCGCTGGTAAAGCGTCAGTTCCGCGTGTACTACCAGCCCATTCTGCTACTCGAAACCAAGCGGATTGTGGGCTTCGAGGCGCTGTTGCGCTGGCAGCATCCGGACCAAGGCTTAATTTCTCCCTTTAAATTTATTGAAGCGGCGGAAGATACCGGCTTGCTGGTCTCAACCGGCCAATGGGTGATTTTGGAGGCATGCAAGCAGTTACGGGCCTGGATGAGTGAGATTCCCACCATGGGGGCCGTAACCGTAAACGTGAACATCTCTGCCCGTCAGTTCGCCGATTCCCGGTTTGTCAGCGACCTGGAAGCGACTCTTTGCCACACTGGGATCGACCCCGCACAACTGTGCCTCGAGATTACGGAGAACGTAGCGGCAGCTGACCCAAAGTTGACCGCAACCGTTCTCTCCCAGCTTAAACAACTCCGGGTGAGCGTGATCCTCGATGATTTTGGGACGGGCAACTCGTCTTTGAGCGGACTGCGGCGATTTCCGGTCGAAGCCTTGAAGATCGACCGCTCCCTGGTAGGCGGAATGCTGCTCGATCGTGGCGCTTGTGACACGGTGGAGGTGATCATCTTACTGGGGGAGAAGTTGAAATTGAAAGTAATCGCCGAAGGTATCGAATCCATCAAACAGCTCGATCACCTCTACGCCCTGGGGTGTGAACTCGGGCAAGGATACCTGCTCTCCCAGCCGGTTGAGGCAAAGGCGGCAGAACTTCTTTTGCGCGCCAGCAGCTCGGTTCCGCAGGCGAAAGTGGCGGGAGCGCAATAGCCCCGGCGCGCAGCTTCATCGAAAGTCTCGGTTCGGTCTAAGTCCGGGGCCTAAAGCACACGCCAGTTATGCCGATGAAGTTGCTGATGGAGTGAACGTTTGTTCCGAAGTCCATAGCCGTAATAAGTGGCCATCGCTGAGGCAGAAGGAAAAGAACATGAACAAGCTAAGTTTGAGGATGAAACTCGGTTTAGGTTCTGGCAATTCACTACTCTTTCTGGCGGCGATGGGATATTTGGCCTACAACTCGGTGGGCCAGCTCGCCGATATAGCGGCGCGCGCCGAGCAAGTTATGGTCAAGAGTAATTTGGCTTCGCAAATTGAGGCGGCAATGGAAAAGCAGACAGCCGGGATTCGCGGCTATTTGCTGGTCGGTAAAGAAGACTTGCTGAAACACGATGACGAGGGGAAACGGCAATTCGCCGAGAGCATGGATAAGCTGAGTAAGCTGCTGGTCCTCGATGAATCCAAGAAGCTCCAGGCCGACATCCGGCAATCCTATGCGACCTTTCGCGCCAGTTCCGATCGCCAGATCGCGCTGCGCCGCGCCGGCAAGTTGAAAGAGGCCGAAGCCGTCATGTTCAGCCCCCAGATGAACGAGGCGCGCGGCCAAATCCACAGAGCCATCGCCGATGTGGCGACTGTGGAAAATCGAGTAAGGGAAGAGATACTCAAGGAGCAATCTGCCAGGCAATCACGCGTCCGCTCCATGGTGGTGATCATTGCCTTTGCGGGCATCGTGATTGGGATGGGGATAGCCCAACTGATCGTCCGCTCAGTGAGCGTAGCCATCGCACGGATGCTCGGACTCATCCAGGAAATCGCCGACAACAATCTGGCCATGGTGGACATAAAGGTGGACTCCGAGGACGATATCGGCAAGGCCGACGCGGCCTTGAACCGCATGAAAAATAATCTGCGAGGAATCATTCTTTCCATTGCCGGCACGGCGTCTCACGTGGCCAGTGCCAGCGAAGAGATTTCCTCCTCCGCGACGCAGCTGGCGCAGAGTGCGGAGACGCAGAAGGATCAGACCATGCAAGTGGCGAGTTCCATGCAAGAGATGTCTTCCACCGTAGTCTCGGTTTCGGACAGTTGCAACAAGGCCGCTGAGGCGGCGAGTCAGGCGGCAGAAACGGCTCGGGTCGGCGGTTCCATCGTCGACGAAACTTTGGCCAAGATGCGGACGATTGCAGAATCGGTGGGGGGTATTGCCAAGAAAATGGAGGAACTCGGCAAGAGTTCCGACCAGATCGGGCGCATCATCGGCGTCATCGACGATATTGCCGACCAGACCAACTTGCTGGCCT
>WNFC01005903.1_pt1 | contig 13453 bp, 12 predicted proteins | sample 5400541 | NCBI WGS metagenome assembly WNFC01 (sample SAMN13153342, study PRJNA577476) | soil metagenome | isolation source: 120 cm saprolite under Douglas fir tree site 2 hole 2 replicate 1 | place: USA:California | collected 2015-04-18
GGTCATTCACTCATCGAAACGTTTCTCGGGACCGACGGGTCTGGAGGAGTATGTCGGGTTCGGCGTCAGCATGGCGCTGCGGATGCTTGTCGATGGCCAGGCCTTGCTGTTTCGCAGCGCCGGTTACTTTGTGCAGGTCGGACGCCTGAGCTTCGCTTTGCCGGGTTTCCTCACGCCCGGCGTACTGACGGTGACCCATTCCGATTCCGGCAACGGCGAATTTCGGTTCACGCTCGAGATCGTTCACCCCCGCTTTGGCACGCTTGTTCGTCAATCCGCGGTTTTCCGGGAGGCAACGCCATGACGTCAACGTTTCTCTGGACCTTGATCGCCATCCAAATTGCGATGGGCGCATTCGACACATTTTATCACCATGAACTGACGGAACGGCTGGCCTGGCGCCCTTCGCAGCGCCACGAGCTCCAGCTCCATAGCGTGCGCAACACACTCTACGCCTTGCTGTTCCTGACGCTCGGCTGGCTGGAAGTTCGCGGGTTCTGGGCGATGATCGTGATCGCCGTCCTGGTCGTGGAGGTGGTCGTGACCTTGATGGATTTCGTTGAGGAAGACTTGAGCCGAAAGCTTCCGGCGAGCGAACGCATCAACCACACTTTGCTGGCGCTGAATTACGGCGCCATCCTGGTTCTGCTGCTGCCGGTTTTGATCGCGTGGGCCGGCCAAGCTGCCGCCATCGAACCTGCGTTTCATGGTTTCTGGAGCATCCTCGCTACGATCGCCGCCGTCGGAGCCGGCCTCGGCGGCGTGCGAGACCTCGCAGCCTCGAAACGTTTTGCGCGACTGAATATTGCACCTGTGAGCGGCCTCGCCGGCGAATTACCTGGACGGCAAACGATCCTGGTCACCGGCGCGACCGGCTTCATCGGCAGCCGACTTGTGCTTGGTCTTGCCGACGAAGGTCATCAGGTGATCGCGCTGGTCCGAAATCCGGCCAAAGCGGACTGCTTGCGTCCGCCGATCACATTGATCACCAGCCTCGATCAGCTTCCTGCCGACGCCCAAATCGATGCCATCGTCAATCTGGCGGGCGAGCCGATCGGCAACGGGTTGTGGACCGAGGCCAAGCGCCGCGAGATTGTCGAATCCCGCATCGTCATGACCGATGACGTCGTCAGGTTGATTGCACGTCTTGAACGCCGGCCAGCCGTGCTGGTCAGCGGCTCCGCGATCGGGTGGTATGGCCTGTGGCAGGATCAGCCCCTGACCGAGTCCGCGAAAGCACATGCCTGTTTCAGCCATGAACTGTGCGATGCGTGGGAAAGGGCGGCAAGCCGGGCCACGGAACACGGTGTCAGGGTCGTTCATGTCAGGATCGGTCTGGTGGTCGGGACCGAAGGAGGGCTGCTCACGCGAATGCTGACGCCATTCGAGTTTGGTCTTGGCGGTCCAATCGGATCAGGACAGCAATGGATGTCCTGGATCGAACGTGACGATCTCGTTCGTCTGATCGTCCATGCGCTGGCAAAGCCTGGTATCTCGGGCCCGATCAATGCGACCGCCCCGATCCCGGTCAGAAATATGAAATTCTCCGAGGAGCTTGGCCGAAGGCTTCATCGGCCTGCGGTGTTTCGCGTTCCAGCCGCGCTGCTCCGTCGTGTAGCCGGCGATTTCGCCGACGAACTCCTGCTGGGAGGCCAGCGCGTCATCCCGAACAAGGCGTTGAGCAGCGGATTCGTGTTCCGGCATGAAACCTTGCGCAGCGCCTTCGAGGCCATCCTGTAAGGGCGCCGTCTTCTAACGAAAGCCGAAGTCCCGATTTTATGAAGAGGACTCACCCCGCAGCTCCGACGGGTTGCGCTTCCGATCATTTGCTGCTGCAACAGGCCATTGATGGCGCAGCGGTTTGGTTGGAGATGACAATGACCGCGACACCAAAGATGTTACTGGCTGTCCGCCTCGGCCAGCCCATCAAAACGCGACCGAACTGCTGGCTCGCTCGACTCGGCCCGACGGTGGTGTTGGCGCTCCTGTTCGGTTTCGCGGAGGCACGCGCCCAGGCGCCTTCGGTCCCGGTTTCAGGCGTCGATGCCGCTTTGATCGAAGATATCGTGACGGGCAGCCGCGTCCTCGCCGACTTTGGCGTTCTCGACGGCTTCGGCCACGTCAGCGCGCGTCATCCGACCAATTCCAATCGCTTTCTCATGTCGCGGTCGCTCGCGCCGGCGCTGGTCACCGCCGCCGACATCATGGAGTTCGATCTCGATGGCAACGCTGTGGGCAACAGTGGTCGATCCGTGTTTCTGGAGCGCTTCATTCATAGCGAAATTTACAAGGCGCGGCCGGACGTGATGTCGGTGGTTCATACGCATTCTCCCGGCGTCATTCCATTCACGGTGAGCCAGGCGCCTTTGCGGCCGATGTATCACAACGCCGCCTTCCTGGCGGCCGGCGCACCCGTATGGGACATTCGAAAGGATTTTGGCGAAACAGACATGCTGGTCCGCGGTCCGTCGCTGGGCAAATCGCTGGCGCAAACGCTTGGCGACAAGTCGGTGGTCTTGATGCGCGGCCACGGCGACGTGACCGTAGGGCCATCGGTCAAAGTGGCCGTTTTCCGTGCCTATTACACCGACGTCAACGCCCGCCTGCAGTCGCAAGCCATCGCGCTGGGTGGCGACATCAACTATCTGACGCCGGGAGAGGGCGCGAAAGCCGACACGGTCAACCTGGCAGTGCTCGACCGCATCTGGAACCTGTGGAGGATGCGCATCGCTCCCAGCCTTGCGAAGTAGCCCGCCGCACCGCGGGCAGCATGGTCAGATCGTCGCCTCCGGCAGGCGCGCTTGCACGGCGCCAAACACCTCCTCAAACGCCTGCCGGAGCGCGATATCGACATCCGTCATGGTCACGGGATAGCCGAGATCGACGAGACTGGTGACGCCATAGCGCGGGTCCACCACGCCGCAGGGCACGATCGCTGCGAAGTGCGTCAGATCGGGCTCCACATTGATGGAGATGCCGTGAAACGACACCCAGCGCCGCAGCCGCACGCCAAGGGCTGCAACCTTGTCTTCGAACCCCGTGCCCTTGTCAGGCCGTTTCACCCAGACACCGACCCGATCCTCGCGCCGCTCGCCCCGCACATTGAAGGCTTCCAGGGTGCGGATGATCCACTCCTCGAGACCAGCGACATAGGCCCGCACGTCCGGCCGCCGACGCTTCAGATCGAGCATCACATAGGCCACCCGCTGGCCAGGGCCGTGATAGGTGAGCTGCCCGCCGCGCCCCGTAGCAAACATCGGGAAGCGAGGGTCGAGCAGGTCACCGGCCTTGCCACTGGTGCCCGAGGTATAGAGCGGAGGGTGTTCCAGCAGCCACACCAGTTCGGGCGCTTCATGGGCCGCTATCGCCGCGACACGCGCCTCCATGGCCGCCACGGCGTCGAGATAGGGTACCGGCGCGTCGGAAACCCGCCATTCGGCCGCGCTACCGCCGGCAGGGCTCGCGAAGGTCGTCAAATCGAGGCTTTGGCGGTCGTTAACCATTGGCTAACCATAACGTGTTGATCTCAAACCACGCAATTTCGCAGTCGTCCGTACGGGTCGCTTCACCAGTGCCAACCCTCGATAAAGTCACCGTCGATCTCATGGTGGTCCTCGGTACCACTTCGATGCCCATTCATCAGGTAATGCGCCTGAGCCGTGGCGCCATCATCGAACTCGATGCCACCGAGGCAGACGAGGTCAAAATCCTTGCCAACAACCTTCCGATCGCCAGCGGCGTGGTCCTTGTCGACCGCAACCGTATCGCGGTCGAAGTCAAGCAAATGCTGCCACGGCCCATGGGATCCCGTTGAAAACCACCACGCTCGCGGGCCTTGTCCCTCCATCGTTGATTTGTTACATCGGCGCCGTTGATCGGGTCTCGATCCGGTCTTGATGCGGTGCGGCGCAATCTTGTGCCGATCCTAAAAAAAAGCGCTCGTGGCGGAATTGGTAGACGCGCTGCCTTGAGGTGGCAGTGAGTAAAATCGTGGGGGTTCGAGTCCCTCCGAGCGCACCAAAAGCCAGCTGACGAATTGCTCGCAAGTATTTGAAAAATAACAAAGAATGGGAAAGGCTCTCCTGCCTCCGCGCCCATTTTGCGTTCACTGTGATACAAATCGGGATAGACAGCGGGCAAAGGCGACGCTCTCGCACGCCGATTGTGCGCCGCGCGCTCAAGACGGATGACCTCGCCAAGGCCCGCGCTCAGCATGATATTCTCGTTAGGTCACCGGTCCTGGAGTGAACAGAGTGAGATCGTTATGAATGCCCCAGCGGTCGGACCACACCTGGGTGCGGCCACTCGCAACGTCCAGAATCAGGCGGAACAGGTCCCAACCGGTTTCCTCGATTGTCGCTTCGCCGGTTGCGATGCGGCCGGCGTCGAAATCGATCAGGTCCCTCCAGCGGCGCGCGAGTTCGGTTCGCGTCGACACCTTGATGACCGGCGCGGCCGCGAGCCCATAGGGCGTCCCGCGTCCCGTCGTGAACACCTGCAACGTCATGCCGGACGCAAGCTGCAACGTGCCGCAGATGAAGTCGCTTGCGGGTGTTGCCGCAAACGTCATGCCTTTCTTGCGCACCCGTTGGCCCGGTGACAGCACGTCGACGATCGCAGTCGTGCCGGACTTGACGATGGAGCCCAGCGACTTTTCCACGATATTGGCCAGCCCGCCCTTTTTGTTGCCGGGCGTGGTATTGGCGCTTCGGTCGGCGTCACCCTTGGCAAGATAGCTGTCATACCAGTCCATTTCGCGGATCAGTGCGCGGCCGACATCCTCGTTGATGGCGCGGCGCGTCAAGAGATGGATGGCGTCGCGCACTTCCGTGACTTCGGAAAACATCACGGACGCGCCGGCGCGCACCAGCAGATCGGCCGCGAAGCCCAGAGCGGGATTGGCGGTCACGCCGGAAAATGCATCGGAGCCGCCGCATTGCAGGCCGACGACGAGGTCGGAGGCGGGACAGGTTTCGCGGCGGCGTCGGTTGAGCATGGCAAGGCGTGCATCCGCCATTTCCATGATGGCCTCGACTATGGCGCCGAAACCGTCGAAAGCTTCGTTCTGCATGCGCACGATATTGTCCCCTGCGCCATCAGGCAAAAGCCGCTCGGGAACGAGTTTTTCGCAGCCGAGGCCGACGACCATGACTTCGCCGCCGAAATTCGGGTTCATCGCGAGGTTTTGCAGGGTTCGGATCGGCACGATCGCCAGCGGCGCCGTGATCGCGACGCCGCAGCCGTAATGGTGCGTCAGTCCGATGACGTCGTCGACACCTGGATATTTTGGCAGCAGTTCCGCCTTGATGCGCTTGATCGCAAACTGCAGCGTGCCGGCGACGCATTGCACGCTGGTGCTGATCGCCAGCACGTTTTTCGTACCAACGGAACCATCGGGGTTGCGGAAGCCCTCGAAGGTGTAACCGTCAAGCGGAGCTTGCGGGGCAGGGACGACCGTTGCGAGTTCGAGTTTGTCGAGTTCAGGCGGCGTCGGCATCGAGATTCGCGCCTCGTCCACCCACTCTCCGGCCAGGATTCGCTGCGCAGCCGTACCGATCACCTCGTTGTAACGGCGGATCGGCGCGCCTTCCGGAATATCTGATAGCGCCACCTTGTGGCCCTGTGGCACGAAGTTGCGCAGTTCGAGACCGCAGGGAAAACGGGTCTTTGCAGGCAGCCCCAGATCGTTGACCACGATCGCAACATTGTCGTTGGGGTCAAGCCTGATGTAGCGCGGCTCGTAAGCCTGCGCCGTCGCGGTTCCCGTCACGAAACCCTCCCTTTCTGGCTGCCGTCTGATCCTGTGCGCAGCCTGGATGAGTATAGGCCGTTTTGGCGGTTGTATGGAATTCGAGCATCAAGATCGACGTATCCGGCATTGCGCTCCGTCGCGCGAACGCGCGCCCGATGACAGGCTCCGCGAAGCAATCCATCGAGCCGCGCCGTCATTGCGAGCGAAGCGAAGCAATCCATCGCGCCGCAAAGAAAGAATGGATTGCTTCGCTCCGCTCGCAATGACGACTAAACATACGTTCGCGGCCTCGCAGCGCAATGCGCTCGAGTCGTGCATGAATCTCCCGCCCATTGAGGGCGTGGGGAACGCCGGATGCCCGTTGCACCCGCGGCCTCGTGTGCACTTGGTATTGGTAGAACGCACACGAGTAACAACGAGTACCCCGGAATCACCCGACGTTCCCGCACGCAATGGTTTTAACGGTTTCCTTCGTGCTCTCCCCGGTGACCGGGCTCTTTTGCCACCGTCGTCAGCGGATATGGCGTGTCTAAGCCCGGTTGGGCCGACTTGCCTCCGCGAACTTGACGCCAGCATCGGGGCGTCAGGACCACACGACTTCGCCGTACGCAACAACATCTCTCGTCCGCTCGCCGTTTGATCGCTCACGGGCCTTTCGCCAACCCGCCCTGCCATCACGTTGCGCGCCTGACGCTGCCGCGTCCACCGCATCCCATCCCGCGTCCGTGACGATCGCGATACGCCCCTCTGTGGAACGAGACGGCGAGAATTCTAGAATTGATTTGGGGTGCGTGGGAACAGAAATATTTTTCGGAAAACCAGAAAAAAGACTCGACACCCCTGTCAACAAACCGCCCGACGGGCAAATCACTTGAGCCGGTCTTGTTGTCAACACGGTCCATTTTCGCATAAACGGAGGCTGCGAAGCTCCAATAGACATTCAGGACGTAGGATGGGTTGAGCCTGCGAAACCCATCATCTCCATAAGATGCAATTGATGGGTATCGCTTCCGCCTTCGCTCTGCGAGCTACGGCGGACAAGTCGCTCCACTCACCTACGCACTTGGCACATTGATGACCAGTACTCGCGAAAGTCCGCTTTGCTCTTGTGAACGGACATCGTCAGATCAAGTCGCCAGGTCCGAACGGTGCCATGACGGAAGTCGCTGCCTACTCGATCACGTTGTCGGCGCGGGCGAGGAGAGCGGCCGGGATTTCGAGGCCAAGCGCCTTGGCAGTCTTGAGGTTGATCCAAAGATCGAAACGCGTGGGTTGGTAAAACGGAATGTCTCCCGGTCTGCTGCCCTTCAGAATATCCGTAATTTGGCCGGCAACTCGGCGGTAGGCGTCCGCAAGATCGATCGAATATGCCATCAGTCCCCCGGCCTGGACGAGTTCGCGATACGGATAGATTGCGGGAAGCGAGCTCTTCGCGATCAGTTCGACGAGCAGAACGCGATTGGTGATGTGCTCGCCTTCGTCAGATACCATTATCGCATCCACTAGGTCCTGCTTCAGCGTGGAGAGTGCCCGGCGGTATTCCGCTTCGTTAAAGGCGTCCATGAGTCCGGCTGTTAGCGGAATTCCGGCCCGTTTGGCTGCTTCACGCATCGCCGCGGCCGTCGGTCTTTCCCAGTGCGCTCGCGATGCAAGGTAACCGGCATGAGACAGTTTTGGTACCGCTTCGGCGAGAAGCCCAAGGCGTTTCCCATAGAGTTCCAAACCCGCATCACTTGTAACGCCAGTGATGTTGCCGCCCGGATGCGCAACGCTTGGCACAAGTCCTATGGCGACCGGATCGGCAGTCATTGTTACAATCGGGATTGTTGTTGTCGCCGATTTGAGCAGCAAAGCGAGTGCGCCATGCGGCGCAAAAATCAGATCGGGATGCGAGCCAACGACTTCACGGGCCAATCCGGCATAGCGCTCAACTCGCCCCTCGGCTGAATATCGTTCGACCGCGAGGTTCTGGCCCTCAACGTAGCCAAGGCGGCTCAACTCCTCGAAAAAGGCCTTGTAAATCGGATGACCATTTATGGTCACCTGGTCGACCTTGGACGCCGGGGCCACAAAAGCGACCCGCTTCATTTTCGACGGTTGCTGCGCTCGGGCAGCGAGTGGCCACGTCGCTGCCGTGCCGCCGAAAAGCGTGATGAAATCGCGCCGTTGCATGTACCCCCCTGAGGGAAAACTTCATCGACGCCTCAAGCCTAACACTTTGCGACGGGGCGGCGGGTGGGAAAGGGCAGCCAATCGACCATAGACGCTGCGACCCAATGTCCGAGTTGGGTCACATTCGCGTCGATTTTGGCATGTCCGCGTCATGTCCGGTTAGGGGATAATCTCGGAAATGCCGGTTGTCCCGTTTTTGCCGGTTGAAGGCATCCAAAACAGGGGTGACAGCTGAAGTTGCGCGCGGTGTCATTTGATTTTGCACGCTACACGTCGCGCGCAAAACGCTGCCGCGTCCACCGCGTCCCGCCCCACGTCCGTGACGATCGCGATACGCACCTCTTGTGGGGTGGGATGGCGGAATCAACAGATCTGCTTCCACCAAACGGGGAAGCGAAATATTTTTGGTGCGCGCACTGGACACGAAATTGCCGAGACAACCCGTCGGGCAAATCAACCGACCCGCCCGCCGCCGCCATCGAAGCTAGTGTCGGTTCGAACGTCGATAGCAAACCGATCCTGCGGCCCCGAGCGGCGGCCTGCTCGATCATCGCTTCATTGGGCTTGAGCACCGGCATCGGCGCCTGCTCGCGCGCGACGGCCTCAATGCAAGGGCCGAAGGCCGAGCATGTGAAAAGGATTGCGTCCGCACCGGTACTGGCCGCGTAACGTCCGAGCGACAGGAAACGTCTGGTCATCGCGTCAGTAAGCCGGCCATCAAGCGCCAGGTCGGCCGACAGGCTGTCGTCGAGAAGATTCATCAGACGGGCGTCCGGCCAAAGCCGGGCGAACGACGCCTCAATCGGCGCAATCGAATGTTTCAGGGCATGGACGAGAGTGATGCGCATCCTGTTCAGTCTGGCCGCGGCGCAGCGCGTGTCAAGTATGACCCGCCGAGCCGCAGTGTAAACTCTCATTTGAATGGGATGGCGTACATCAAGCCGCCCTTGCTCCACGTCGCGTTCAGGCCGCGATCGAGCTTGAGCGGGCTCGCCTTGCCGACATTACGCTCGAAGATCTCGGCGTAGTTGCCGCCTGCCTTGACGGCCTGCAGTATCCATTTGTTGTCGAGGCCCAGCCGCGATCCGAGATCACCGGAGGCGCCGAGCAGGCGCTGAATCGCCGGCGTGGTGGATTTTGACATCTCGTCGGCATTGGCTGCGGTCACGCCGAGCTCCTCAGCCTCGATAAGACCGTAGTGAAGCCAGGCGATAATGTCGGTCCACACCTCGTCGCCGTTGCGCGTGAACGGCCCGAGCGGCTCCTTGCTGATCGCCTGCGGCAGAACGAGGTAGTCGGCGGCGTTCGGCGCCGCAGTGGTGACAGCGCCGGCGAGCGCGGAGGCGTCCTGGGTCATGGCATCGCAACGCCCGCCGAAGAATGTCTGATACATGGTGTCAATGCGATCGAACACCAGCGGCTTCCATTCGATTCCATTGGCGCGACCATAATCGCCGAGCGTCACCTCATGGGTTGTGCCCTGTGCGACACAAACGGTGGCGCCATTCAATCCCTTCAGGTCCTTGACGCCGCTGTCGCGCCGAACGACAAAACCCTGGCCGTCATAGAAATTGATCGGCCCCTGTCGCAGGCCGAGCGTGACGCCGCGCAGAAAGGTTTGCGTCGAGTTGCGATAGAGGACATCGATCTCGCCGGATTGCAGCGCGGTGAAGCGGTTTTGTGCCGTGAGTGCGACATAACGCACCTTGTTGGCGTCTCCGAGAACCCCGGCTGCCAAGGCACGGCAGTAATCGACGTCGAGGCCTTTATAGTTTCCCTGGGAGTCCGGAGTGGAAAATCCGGCAAAACCTGCGCTGACGCCGCACACGAGCGTGCCGCGCTGCTTCACCGTGTCGAGCGTTCCGGCCGCCGCCCCCGAAAACCATGCAGTGAGCAATCCTGTAGCAACGAAGATTCTTTTCATTGTACTCATCCTCCTATTGACCAACAGTTTCCAATGCGCGGTCGACCGCGGTACCGAGCCTGTCGACGATCATGTCGATGTCGTGCGATGTCGCGATGTAGGGCGGTGCGAGCAGGACATGGTCGCCGCTGCGGCCATCCACTGTCCCGCCTGCCGGATAACAGGCGAGGCCGTTTTCGAACGCGGCGACTTTGATCCGCTGGTGGAGCTTGAGGCCGGGATCGAACGGCTCGCGGGTGGCGCGATCGGTGACGAGCTCGATGGCCTGGAACAGGCCGCGTCCGCGGATGTCGCCGACGTGCCGGTGATTGCCGAAGCGCTCGATCAATCGTCGCTCGAGGTGACTGCCGAGATCCCTGACCCGTTCGAGCAGTTTCTCTTCAGCTATAATCCGCTGCACCTCAAGCGCCGCCGCGCAGGCGAGAGGGTGCGCGAGATAAGTATGTCCGTGCTGGAAGGCTCCGGAGCCCTGCCTGATCGTGTCGATGATATCAGCGCTTGCGAGCATCGCACCGATCGGCTGGTAGCCCCCGCCGAGTCCCTTGGCGATGGCCTGGATGTCGGGCGCGATGCCTTCCTGTTGCCACGCGTGAAGCGTTCCGGTGCGGCCCATGCCGCACATCACCTCGTCCAGGATGAGCAGGGCGCCGTACCGGTCGCAGATCTCGCGCACTGCTCTGAAGTAGCCTTCGGGCGGCGGCACGCAACCGGCCGTCGCTCCGATGACGGGCTCGGCAACGAATGCGGCCACCGTGTCGGGGCCAAGGCGCTGGAACTCCGCCTCCAGTTCGGCAGCCAGCCGCGCCACAAAATCAGCTTCGGATTCATCGTCGCGCTTCTCGTGATACGCGAATGCAGGTGTCACGTGGCTGAAGGCGGACGACAACAACGGCGCGTAGGGTTCGCGGCGCCAGGCGTTTCCGCCTGCCGCCAGCGCGCCCAGCGTATTGCCATGGTAGCTCTGGCGACGGGCGATGAAGCGCTGGCGTTGGGGCTGACCGCTTTCGATAAAATATTGCCGGGCCAGTTTGATGCTGGCTTCGATCGCTTCCGACCCGCCGCTGACGAAGTAGGCGTAGGCGAGGCCGCCAGGTTCATCGCCGACGAGCCGGTCGGCCAGCGCCTCCGCCGGCTCCGAGGAGAAAAAGCCGGTATGGGCATACGCGAGCTTCGACGCCTGCCTGGAGATGGCCTCGATCACGCGCGGATGTTGGTGTCCGAGGCAGGAAACGGCAGCGCCGCCGGAGCCGTCGAGAATCCGGCGGCCATCGTCGGCAATGAGCCACACGCCATCACCGCCGACGGCCTTGGGAGGCTGCTCGCGCAGGCTTCGATGCAGCACGCGGCTGTGTCTAGCGGCCATGACATTCAACCTCAATCAGCAACATACTGCGACATCGCCGCCAGGCGAGCTTCGGTCTCTTCGAGACGCCGCTTCGCGCCCACGCCGCCCAGCACAAACGTCACCGCTGCAAGCGACTGCGCGATCGCGATCGCGCCGGTCAGACTCGGAAAGAACCCTGGCGATGCGGCCGCCTCGAACAGAAGCACGTGATTGGCGCCCTCAGCCATCGGTGCGGCGACCGTGTCGGCAATCGCGATCAGCGCCGCGCCGGAACGATGCGCCGCGCGGGCTGATGACACGCTTGCCGCCGAGTAGGGCGCAAATCCGATGACGATGACGGCGTCGCCGGCACGGAATGCGCCGAGGTCAAGATCCTCGGGACCCGATCCACCAACGAGCTGTACCGCATCGGGTCGGAACAATCGAAGCTGGTAATTGAGCAATTCCGCCACGCTGTGGCAGCTTCGAAAGCCGGCAATCCAGATGCGCTGCGCCGCTTGCAGGCTCTTGGCTGCCCTTGCCACGCTGTCCGTCGAAATGCGGGCAAGGCCTGCTGCCTCAGCTTCGAGCTTATCGGCGACCAGCATGACGTCGGAATTCGGACCCTGGCGCCGCCCCTTGGCCCGGCCTGAGAAGGGAGAGGGTTGCGCGGGCCGGCGCGCCTCGGTCAGGGCGGCGCGGAGTCCGTCCCATCCTGAGTAACCCAGCGCTTTCGCCAGCCGCGTGAAGGAAGCGGGATCGGCGCCCGCCGCGGCGGCCAGGTCGCGCATCGAACGGGTCGTGGCGTCATAGTCATTGGCGGCGACAAATCGCCCAACTTCCCGCAGCCGCATCGGCAGCGACGGCAAGGCGCTGCAGAGTTCGCTGAGGGGCGAGGATTGGGGTTGCCGCTGACTCATGAAACATACGTTGCACAACGGGCCTTCCTGTGCAACATATGAAACGCGCTGTTAAGCGCGTGGCCGAAGATCTCTGCTGCGAGAAGGATCTTGTGCTGTGACGGCATCCACGCCCGAACCTGCTCGTCGCAAGCGGTTTCGCATTTCACTGAGCCACGAACGCCTCGCGGGACTTTTCTGGCAGATCGTGGTGGTGGGGATCGCAATCGCTGTCGTCGCCTGGCTCTGGTCGAATGCCGCTCACAATCTGTCGATGCGTCGCATCTCGACCGGCTTTGCCTTTCTCGGTCGCGAGGCCGGGATGCCGATTGCCGACGCACTGCTCGCCTACAGCCCCAAGAACACCTATCTGCGCGCATTCATCGTTGGCCTCGTCAACACACTGCGTATTGCCGTCATCGGCATCGTGCTCGCGACCGTGCTCGGGACGCTGATCGGAATCGCGCGGCTATCGTCCAATTGGCTGCTGTCCCGGCTGGCCGCGGTCTATGTCGAACTGCTCCGTGATCTTCCGCTGCTGCTGCAGCTTTTGTTCTGGTACGTGCTGATGCAGGGACTTCCGGCGGCTCGCGCCGCATGGATGCCGATCGACGGCGTATACCTTTCGAATCGAGGCCTGGTGCTTCCGTCGATTCCGATCGATGAAGGAAACCTTTGGGTGATGGGTGCCGCCGCGGCCGGGCTGATCGCGTCGTACGTGCTGAACCAGCGATTGATCGCGCAGCATCTGCGAGATGGCCAGCCGCGTCGGCTCTGGCCCTATGCCCTTGCCCTTGTGGTCGGATGGCCGGCGCTGGTCTCGTGGGGTCTCGGCGTATCCTGGAGCATCGCGATGCCTGAGTTGCGCGGCTTCAATTTCGTCGGCGGATGGACGTTGTCGCCGGAATACTTCGCGCTGCTGGTCGCGCTCGTCACCTATACCTCGGCCTTCATTGCCGAGATCGTGCGCAGCGGTATTCAGGCCGTACACAGGGGGCAATGGGACGCCGCCATGGCGCTCGGTCTGCGTCGGAGCTTCGTTCTTCAGCACATCGTCATGCCGCAGGCGCTTCGCGTCATCATTCCGCCGATGACCAGCCAATATCTGAACCTGACCAAGAATTCCTCGCTGGCCGTCGCGGTCGGCTATCAGGACATCGTGTCGATTGCGAATACGACGCTGAACCAAACCGGCCAGGCGATCGAAGCCATCGCGCTGATCATGCTGGTGTTCCTGACCATTAGCCTCGGCATCAGCCTGTTCATGAACTGGTACAATGCGCGCATCGCGCTGGTGGAGCGCTGAGCGATGACCTCAATAGCGGATGCACCGGAAAATCCGCTTCCCGTCGGTCGATCGCGATCGCGCAGGGGCAGAGGCG
>WNFC01005904.1_pt1 | contig 13453 bp, 11 predicted proteins | sample 5400541 | NCBI WGS metagenome assembly WNFC01 (sample SAMN13153342, study PRJNA577476) | soil metagenome | isolation source: 120 cm saprolite under Douglas fir tree site 2 hole 2 replicate 1 | place: USA:California | collected 2015-04-18
ACACTTGGCTGCCAGCAGCGCCAGCGAGAGTGCCGCTGACAAAGCCGCCCGCGAGTACCGCAAGCGCCTTAAGGATGCAAACAAACCAGATCTACATTGAGGCCGCACAGACGGAGCCCTCGGGCGGCGAATACTTGTCAGGCCGCATAACCCGAATAACGATTTAACCCCCTACCGGAACCTTATGAAGGAAAACAACTAAAATGAAACAAGAAATTCCCGTGGCCCCGGGAAAGATCTTGCGAGCGCGTTTACGGCTCGGCGGGCTCCATGTGGTACTGCTTCAGCTTGCGGTACAAAGTGGTCTTTCCGATGCCGAGCATGCGCGCCGCGGAAAGCTTGTCGCCTCCCGTCTCACGGAGAGTGCGAAGTATGGCGCGCCGCTCCAGTTCCTCGAGAGGCAGGATCTCATCTTTTTCTGGAACTCTTTCGGTGGATGGGTACTGAAGATTGGAAGGCAGATCTGCGACGGAGAGGATCGGTCCGGACCCCAGAGCGACGGCGCGCTCGATGGCGTTTTCCAGTTCACGCACGTTGCCCGGCCAATCGTAGGAGATCAGGCGGCGCATGGCGTCTTCGGAGATAGTGCGCACCGGGCCCCGAGGATCGGAAAACTTTTCCAGAAATGCGGTCACCAGAATGGGGATATCGCTCTTGCGGTCACGCAGCGGCGGCAGCTTGATCTGCACCACGTTTAAGCGGAAATACAGATCTTGCCGAAAAGAACCAGAACGAATGGCTGCGTCCAGGTCCCGGTTGGTGGCGGCGATGATGCGCACGTTAATGTGACGGCGTTCGGTCGAACCTACTGGTTTGACCTCACGCTCTTGGAGCGCGCGCAAGAGCTTGGCCTGCAGGTCCACGGGCATATCGCCGATCTCGTCGAGAAAAAGGGTCCCACCCTGTGCGGCTTCGAGCAACCCCTGCTTGGCCTGCATGGCCCCGGTAAAGGCGCCTTTGACGTAACCGAACAACTCTGACTCGATCAGCGTCGGTACCAGCGCGGAACAGTCCACCGGAGCGAAAGGCCGGTCCTTACGCGGCCCGGAAAAATGAATGCTGCGCGCCACCAGTTCTTTTCCTGTTCCGCTCTCGCCCAGGATCAGCACGGGATATTCATGCTGGCTGACTTTTTCGATCATTTTGTAAACGCGCTGCATTTTCATGGAAACGCCGATTAGCCCGCCGAACCCGGGGCGCGTCCGCAACTGCTCGCGCAGCAGGCGATTTTCCTGCTGAAGTTCCACGGCGCGCGCCACGCGTTCGAGCCGGGAGCGCAACTCTTCGATGCGGAACGGTTTGGTCACGTAGTCCACTGCGCCCATGCGCGTGACTTCCAGCGCTGACTCGATCGTTCCGTATTGCGTCAGCACCACCACGGCGACTTCCGGATGCCGGTCGTGCACGTGTTTCAACAGTTCCACTCCGTTCGTTTGCTGCAGCTTTAAATCCGTCAGCACGATGTCCACAGCCGAATGTTCCAGGACCTCCAGCGCCTCTTCGGCGGTCGCCACGGCCACGGCCTTCATCCCGCATTGCTCCGAAACGGTGGCGCAGGTCTCGCGGATGGACTGCTCGTCATCCACGATGAGAAGATTCATCGGAACAACTTCGCGGCGGACCGCTGCTTCTTCACCCATCGCAGGAATCATGAAAGCCTCCGGTTGCGGGCTTTGTCTGCATCTTGAGTTCCATTTCAGGAACGCATAACAGACTTAGTCATTTACCAATACATTAGTTAAAATACTATGTGTTGGCAAGTCCCATTTTGGGTTTCAGTCCCGGCTTGCCCTGCCTTCCCGTTTTAATTCGGGAATGGACAGTATAGGAGGGCTGCCATAAGCACACTCCCAAGCCAGACGGGCTCTTCAAGAACTTTTCAAAGAGCCCGTCGGATTGATCTCGTAGAATTTTTAATTCCTCCCGGGAGTTACGAGTCACTCTCAGCGAGGATGGGCTGGCTTTACTGGCTGACCACTAAGGTTTGGCCTTTTTCGCCGGTGCTGGAGTGGCCGTTTTCTTCTTGGGCGTCTCGCCACTGCCTCTGCTGAGCAAAGTCAAGGCATCCTTGGAGCTAAAGGGGAAGCGACGAACGGATTGTTCCCCAGTGGTACTCAGAGTGACGTCGACGCGCCGGTTGTTGGCCAGGCGCACCGTGAGCAGGTTTTTCAGAATCTTCTGCTTTTCCGCCGCGCTCAGGTCCGGCTCCGCTTCGACCATGCCCTTGACTTCCTCGGAGGTCATGTTCTTTTCAAAGCCAAACGCCTGGGTTTGGAGGTGATCCGCGGGCACGCCTTTTTCAACGAGATAGCTCTTGGTGCGCTCCACGCGGCGCTCGGAGAGTTTCACGTTGTAGTCCTTTGCACCGCGAACCTCCGCATGGCCCTGGAGAATCAAGTGAGCGTCCGGTTTGTACTTCAGATACTGCTGGAAGTCGCTCGCCAGTGTATCGAGCGTCGCAGCCTGGCTTGGGGCCAAGCCATCGCTGGGCTTCGCCACCGTCGGTAGCGCCGTCGGGAAGTAAATGCTGTGCAATGCCAGCTTGGCTTCCAGTTGCTTGATCTGCGGTGGCTCCTTCACGTCCACGTTGCCGGAAGCATCAGCGCTGGCGCCGCGGCCGTCATTCACCGTGCACTTCACGCTGTAGCTCCCGGGCTGGAGACCGGTCGAATCAAACTGCACATTGGAGCCGCTCCCCACGATCTTTCCGCCCGTCGACGTGTAGCTGTAAGTCAGCGGATCGTTGTCCGGGTCGCTGCCGTTGCAAGTGACGCCGGTATGCTCGCCCGCCAGAATGGGGCTGCGCTCGATGGAGAGCGTGGCCGTCGGCGGATGATTGGGCTTCTCATCCACTTTGATGTCCGCGGCGCAAGAGGCCGACCCGCCCTTACCGTCATCCACCTTCACGTTCACGGTGTACGAGCCGGCAGCGACGCCGGTCGAATTCCAGCGCGCTTCCGGGCCTGTGCCTTCTACCGCGCCGCCCGTCGCCGTGTAGCTGTAGGTCAGCGGATCGTTGTCCGGATCGCTGGCCGTTACGTGCACCGCCACGCTGTCGCCCGAACCGGCAAAAATCGAAGCCGGACTCACTGAGCACGCCGCGACCGGAGGATGGTTTGGCGGAGGCGGCGGATTGGGAATCCCGAAGCGTAAAACCATGCCTGTGCCGACGCGGAAACTGTTCTGCCGCGCCGTGGCTCCCAGGGTGTTGCCCGAGAAAATCGTCATCAAGTAATCTAACTGCGCCACGCGCCAAGCAAGGTTTTTCGTCAAAACCATGTCGACGCCGCCGCCCGCGGCCATCGCGAACGCGTTCTGGTTCGTGGTGCCGACCAGTTCTGTCCCACCGCTGGCGCCGCCAACGAGGAATTCAGCAAAAGGAACAAAGTGATCGAACTTGCGTAAATTCAGCCGCGGGCCAAAGAGGTAGGTAACGAAACCACCACTCACCGCCGTGTTGCTTCCGGTTACCGGGAAGAGACTTCGCTCGAACCGGTAACCACCGAATTCACCAACCAGTCCCACCCACCTTGACGCATTGTAAGTGAACGATCCCGCCGCACCATGATTGTTGAAATTCGCGAAAGGGTCGCCGGGCGCGAAATTGATGTATTCATACAATCCTGCGATTTCAAAACGAGGCACAAGCTGGCCGGGCGCTCGCGTGTCCGCTGCAGCGGGCCCCGGAAATGGCGTCGGCCTCGGTGTCGCGGGCAATGCGAATACACCCTTGGTCGCCACTGGCTTGCTGCTTCCCACAGCCCTGCCGCCTCCTGCGGTGTTGCTTGATGTCGCGCTCTTTTCTCTGTTCGCGGCGTTCGTAGTATCGTCGCCAGCTCCGCTGCTCTTCTGCTGCGCGCACAGCGGCAAAGCCAATAGCCCGCTCATCACCAATGCTGCACACCAATTGCGCATCTCCACCCTCCTGAGCTCTCTCATCGAATCCCGTTTGATTCACGCGCCCGCCTGCGCACCGCTCGCAGTTTCCTGGCCGAATGCGTAAGACGCATTGCGGACTTTCCACTTGCCGCTACTCCCGCACCCACGCTCACCTCTCCCCACACCCCAGTCTGGACCCAGGAAGAAATCTGCAGAAGCTATATGGCGCGGCGCAGTAAGGTTATTCCACAACTCGCTCCAGGTGCAACTATTTCCTCGCTCTACGAGCGGTCAGCACATTCCTTTATTCTTCTTTCAACCAGATAGAGTCTATTTTTCCGCGAATTCTAGCGGCTGTGGTCACTTGGGCTGACTCTCCGCCTGGCTTTCAACAGCACATCCACGGAATCAGGCCGCCCATTCCAGAAATCGAGCCGGATGCGTCCGTCAGGCACTTGCGTGACCGTTGCGGGAATGGCGCTGGCGGTCAAATACCAGCCCGCGGGGAGAACGACGGCGTTGCGCGACCGGCCAAGGCTGCGGTCGAAGACGAGTTCGTCCGCTTCCAATCGATAGCTGGCTGGAGCGGTGTACGTCTCGGAAATTCTTAAGCGGATCGATTGCCCTTTTTTCACAGCAGGAAAGGAAATCACCACGACTTGTGTGGTCGGCTTCACCGGCTCCTCGGATGTGATTTTTGCCGCCGCAAGTTCCGCGCCGGTGATCAGCCGCGTCGCCAGCTTTTCGCCGGTGTCCAGAATGTACGCCGAGGGTTCGGAAACGGTGCTGCCTTCGCGAACCACATTGAGATATCTGTCCATGCCGGGCCGCGACTCGGTGTAATCGTGGTACAGGCTGAACGCGTGCGTCTCCGGTTGCTGCAAAAAGTAAACGATATCGCGGTCCTGGTGCGCGCGTTCGGAGAGCCGCTCCCGCTCGGTTTCCCCGGGGAATGGCGCTTCCCAGCTCCGCGCTTGCGTCAATGCACGCGGGGCGGCGGACGGCCCGGTTTGCGCGCCCGGCTTGGCGCGCAAAATTAGGTGCGCTTCCTCAGTGCCGGCATTCATGAAGCTGATGGCGATGCGTCCATCCGGCTCCGGCAATACTTGCGAGGGGACGTTGCAGGCCACCAGTTCGTATCCTGCAGGCAAGACCATCTTGTTCCGCCGAATACTCAGGCTGCGATTGAAAACAATGGCGTCGCCATCACGGTAGTAGCTCTTCGCATCCTTGTACGTCTTGACGATCAGGATGCGCCCTTGGCCCTCCGGCGGAACGGGTCGCGCCAGCTGCACCTTGATGTAATTCCCGCCGGCATCGGCGCCGGCCATCAGCGGATCCTTCGCCGCCTCCGCGCCGCTGACCACTTCAAAACGCAGCGGCTCGCCGGTCATCGCATCGTAAACCGCTTCGTCGCTCGCCGCGCTCCCCTTGCGGATCGGATTGAAGTACACCTTCGCGCCCGGTGTCGTCACCGTCACCTCATAAAATATCTTGAAGCTCGCATCTAGCGTCCCGGATGGTGTTGCGGGACTCGCCGTCTCCGGCGCCAGCAATTCGTACCGCGTGTACTCGTCCGCTTCCGTTTGCGCAGCGGCGAAAGGAGTTGGCGTGACGGCCGCTTGCTGCGCGTGCAAGCCCGCACCGCAGAAAAGCAAAGTGGCAATGGCGATCGACTTGGTCATGCTGGTTCTCTCCATTGGATAGTGCCGGATGATATGCTCCCTCCGTGCTACTTGAACAAGCAAATTTCGAGCAGATTCTAGCGCCAGCTGCCTTTTGAGGCGGTCGCTTTTCGCCCCAGCGCCGTAGGCGCGACACAAGTTAGCCCAGCCCGCAAGGGCTGGGAAGAATCGCAAAGACAACCCCCAGCACCGTAGGTGCGCCACCTCGCTCGCCCGTCCGCTCTTTCCTCATACCGCCCAATTCTCCACCTTCAACCCCCGCACCCGCCGAAACTCCCGCTCGTTATTCGTCACCAATACCAACCCCGCCGCCTTGGCATGTGCGGCAATCCACAAATCATTGTTCCCGATCATCTGCCCTTTGCGCTCCAGCTCCGCCCGAATCGTTCCATAAGCTTCCGCCGCCGTCTCCGGCAAGCCCATCACCGGAAGCACGCGCGCCAGCTCCCGCAGAAGCTCCAGCGCCGTCGCCCGCTGCGCGCTTTTCTCCGCTCCATACAACAATTCGCCAAACGTAATCACCGAGAGCGCTGCCTCTCCCGCCTTCAGCGCGCGAAACCGCCGCAGCACCTCCTCAGGCTTTTTCCGCCGGATGTAAATGCAAATGTTCGTGTCCAGCAGGAAGCGCGCCTCCATCACAGCCCCTTGCGCTTCTGCGGCTTATCCTTTTTTCGTCCCGCCAGCCTCAAGTCCGCCGGCAGCGCCGCCAGCAAATCAAACGCCCGCGCCATTGTCCCCGCGCGTTCCCGCAGCACGATCTCATCGCCCCGCCGCGAAATCTCCACTTCCTTGCTCTTCACCCGGAACGCCTTCGGCAGCCGCACCGCTTGGCTGTTCCCCGACTTGAACACCTTCGCCGTCGCCATCTTCGACCCTCCTCTCATTGTATATACATAGAGTATACACATATGCTGTCCCGAGTGGTAGAAGATTCTGCCTTTATCGCTCATCTCCTTCTATTAAAACCCTCGATTTTCCCGTGGAAAAGAGAATACGGTGATAAACTGCGCCTCGGATTGTCAGAAGTCTAAAGTCCAGCGACTTTGGCTCGATTTAGGCTCACGAAGCTACGATTCCGGCGCATATAGAAGCCTGCTGAATTCTTATGTTTCAAGCACGGATCACCCATGAAGGGCTAAACACGTTTAGAGTTGTGCGTGGATTTACGGCGGAGGAGGTTCAAACAAAAGCGCGGCTTCAGTTGGCAGCCTGGGCGGAACGCTGGCAGCGGAAGCAAGAAATTGAGTCTGGCCGACAGAGGCAAATCGAGAAGCGGACGGCTTGGGAGCAGCAGGCCGAGGTTGACAAGCGGAGGAAGTCTCTTGCCCTCAAACGTACTCTTGAGGCTGAAGCGGCTGTTGAGACCGTTAGGAATCTGCTGTCGTCTGCCCTGGGTGTAGCTCCCACGTTCCACTGGGAGGGCCTACGAGATCAAACCCAATTCACAACACCTGAGCCTCAAGCACCATCTCTAAAGCCTCTGCCCGAGCAGCCTCGGTATGACGAGTCACGTTTCCTCCCCAAGCCTCTCGGCCAGGCTTCCTCCCATTCCATCACCTACTTGGCCGGAAAAGCCATACGTACCCTCGTCGATTGGATCATTCCAAGCTTACGAGAGAGGAGGGAACTGGAATCACGAGAAGAAGCGAAGCGCAGAAAAGCTCAAGCGGACCAAGAATTTGCACATGCCTCTTCTGAATGGCAAAAACTCAGCGATCAGATCATTAAGAAGAATCAAATGGCCCAAAGTGATTACGAAAAGGCACAAAGGGAATGGAAGGAGGCAAAGACTCATTTCGCGGAGCAGCAGAAAGCCTTTAACGAAGCTGTGGACGCTCTTCGAGCGCAGTACTTAAACCGTTCTCCTGAGGCACTCGTCAGATACTGGACAGAAATTCTAAATAGCTCGCAAAATCCAGATTCATTTCCTCGGGATTACAAGTTCCATTTTCAACCTGACTCGGGAACCCTAGCTCTTGATTACGAGCTGGCTAACCAAAATGGTCTACCAGGGGTCAAGTCAGTAAAATACATTGCGAACAGGCAAGAGTTCCAAGAAGTTCCGTTGTCGGAGGCTGACTCCAAACGTTTATACGACGATGCTCTATACCAAATCTGCCTCCGGACCCTCCACGAGCTATTCAGCAGTGACGAGCTGAATGTGGTCACAAACATCGTTTTCAACGGCTGGGTTCATTCGATTGATAAAGCTACTGGCACCGAGTTTCACGCTTGCATAATGTCGGTACAAGTGAAGAAAGACGAGTTCGCCGCTATTAACCTCGCCCAAGTGGATTTGAAAGCCTGCTTCAGGAAATTGAAAGGTATTTCCGGTGGCAGATTGGATGATCTAAGCCCGGTAAAACCAATCTTTGCTCTCAACACAGAAGACCCCCGATTCGTGCCTGCCTATGGTGTCGCCGACGCGCTGGACAATAAGACAAACCTCGCGGCCATGGACTGGCTGGACTTTGAGAATCTCATTCGTGAGCTGTTCGAGAAAGAATTTAGTCAGAACGGCGGCCAAGTAAAAATAACCCAGGCCAGTCGTGACGGTGGAGTTGATGCCATAGCCTTCGACCCTGATCCGATTCGCGGAGGAAAAATTGTCATCCAAGCCAAGCGCTACACAAATACGGTTGGTGTCTCGGCCGTGAGAGATTTGTTTGGGACTGTCCACAATGAAGGTGCAACGAAAGGAATTCTCGTGACCACCTCGGACTACGGCCCAGACGCCTATGATTTCGCAAAAGACAAACCCTTAACCCTGCTGAGTGGCAGCGAATTATTGTATCTGCTTGGGAAACATGGTTATCAAGCGAAAATCGATCTCAGAGAGGCTAAGATCATCTTAGGCGAGGCGGTGAAATAGCCACCTGACAGAACAAATTCTTCGAGTAGATTCTCTCGCCCACCCGCCCGCCTAAATCCCTACAATATTTCCGGCCGCCGTTCGTCAACAGAAGTGGATGGATGGGCTGGTGAGCGTCACCTCGATGATCGAGCAAGACCGTCAAATCTCCGAAATCGTCGCGGAAGAACGCTCCCGGCTGCGTAATTTCATCCGCCGGCGTGTGCCCGATCCCTCCGACGCCGAGGACATCGTGCAGGAAGTCTTCTACGAACTGGTGGAAGCCAATCGCCTGCTGATGCCCATCGGGCACGTAACCGGCTGGCTTTTTCGCGTTGCGCGCAATCGCATCACCGACCTTTTCCGCAAGAAGAAGCCGGAGCCCTTCAGTGACGCAACGGTCGAGGACGAAGAAGGCGAATTGCTGCGGATCGAAGATCTCTTGCCATCGCCCGATGCCGGGCCGGAAGCGTTGTACTTCCGCAACGTGCTTCTGGATGAGTTGGAATTTGCGATAGGCGAGCTGCCCGACGAGCAGCGTGAAGTATTCGTCGCTCACGAACTGGAGGGGCGCAGCTTCAAGGAGATGGCCGCCGAAACCGGCGTGAGCGTGAATACGCTGCTCTCCCGCAAACGCTATGCGGTGCTGCATCTGCGCGAGCGATTGCAAAGCATTTACGACGAATTTAAGAAAGCATGAGGAACCGAACATGAAAAAGAAATGGATTTGGATAGCTCCGCTGGCGATCCTGGCGATGGCGCTATTTGTCTTCCTCGGCGGCGAACTAGTGCTGCACCTCTGGAATTGGCTGCTGCCGCCGCTCTTCGGCTGGCGCCAGCTCACCTTCTGGCAAGCGCTGGGACTTCTGGCGCTGTGCCGCATCCTCTTCGGCGGATGGGCTGGCCATGGCTCTCCTCGCTCCAATATGCGGCGACGCATGAGAGAGCGCATGGACGAGCGCTGGGAGAAGATGACGCCCGAGGAGCGCGACAAGTTCCGCCAGAGTTGGCGCTCTCGTTGCGCCGGCTTTGGACCGCCCCCCAGCGGACCCAAGGAGGCAGGTGGCCCTAACGATAAATCCTGATACGCATTTGGGTGGGGCGGCGGGTGGGGCAGCTAACGGGGTGGCGCACGCTTTGGTGTTTCGCTGTTCAAAAGGTGCGGCTTTTGACTCTTCCCCTAACTCTACTCGACAGCGCCGCCTTCTTCCTGCGTAATGCTGCACGGCTCGGTCGGACTTCGAACCGCACACCCTCCGCTTCCTGCAAATAGGCAACGATCGCGAACAAATTGCGAGCCTGCGGGTTGCCTCGCGGACCGAGCATCCGCATCAGGCTCTTCGCCGGACGATGCGTAACATCGCTCAGTCTTGTAAACCCAACCGTGGCGTTAATGAAATCGCGCAGTATGATTTTGCCGGTTTCTACGTCACCGGAAAGAAAGTTTTCGATGCCCTCTCGGAGAAGCGCCTTGCGGAAACCAGGATCACGCTTCACGCGCGCCCGGATGGTTTCCTTGAAATCTCGTGTCAGAGCCATTGTCGTTACCTTCCTGTCCCTTTTCGCAGTTTGTAGATGGTAACATATCCGGTACCATTGTCAAGATCCGCCTGCGCGGCCCGCTGCCACCGCTCCTCATTTTGGCTTTCTAGTCTCTGCCTCCTAGTTTCTTCTGCCACCACACAGTGAGCTCTACCCCTTTGTTTTCTTCTCTTTGCAAAATCTTTCGAACAAACGATGTCACTTCGCTAAAGTCTAGTACTATAATAGTATTTGACTATAAATATAATTTATGCTAGCATGGCTCGTGATTGATCGACGACATCTCCGCCATTCCACTCCGATAGTTTCCTCTCTGCGCCCTCAGCGTCTCTGCGTTAGATTCAGACTTTCTCCTAAGTCCTTACCAAACAATACTTTTGCCGGCCCCCACCCCCTAAACCTATACGCTACAATCTTTTACAAAACTGTGGGCGTGGGGTACTGGATTCCGGGCTCGCCACTCGTCACTCATCACTCGTCACTCGTCACAGCACTCAAGTCCTTTCCTTTCACACTCTTGCGCACTCTTTGGCACGGCGCAAAACTCAACTCGTTTCTTTGCAAGCGCTTCCGAACTCTTTACCCCAAAACACCCGGGGGTGGGGGTATCCCTCCATTTGAGCACGTCGCGGAGAGGAGCGGCCTGTGCTAGCAAACTACGCTAAACTATCCGCCGCCATGCCTTCGATCACCACGCTCGACAACCTCTGGACAGGCCGCCCGCACACCATTGCCTCCGCACTTCTCGAATCGGACGGCCATCGCTCCATTGTCGATCCCGGCCCGGGCTCCACGCTCGAAACTTTTCAGCAAAATCTCCAGGCGCACGGCCTCAGCGTGGGCGATCTCGACGCCATCCTTCTCACGCACATCCACCTGGACCACGCCGGCGCCACCGGCGCGTTGGTCCGGGAAAATCCCCGCCTCGCCGTGCATGTCCACAAGAATGGCGCGCCGCACGTGATTGACCCGTCCAAGCTGCTGGCTAGCGCGCAGCGCCTCTGGCCCAACGATTTGCAGCGCCTCTTCGGCGAAACTCTTCCCGTTCCGGCGGAGAATCTGCGCATCCTCGAAGGCGGCGAAACACTTACGCTCGGCTCGCGCAAACTCGAAGTCGTCTATACACCGGGGCATGCATCGCATCACGTCAGTTATTTCGACCAGGCAGAAGGCATCGCGTTTGTTGGCGATACGGCCGGCGTGCGCATCGAGGGAATTTCCTACGCTATGCCGGCGACTCCTCCGCCGGACATCAATCTGGAGATCTGGGATAAGTCCTTCGCCGCCATCTTGGAGCGCAAACCGTCGCGGCTCTTTCTCACGCATTACGGCTATTCCGACAATCCTTCCGAGCACATCCTGTTGTTCCGCGAACGGCTGCATCGCTGGGCCGCGCTCGCCGCGGAAGCGCTGCGCACCGCCGCCAGCGATTCCGCCGCGCTGGATTCTTTCATGTCCGCGACGTTTGCAGAAATCTCGCAGCATCTCCCCGTTGGCGAGGCCGAACACTACGCCTTCAGCGCTGGCCTGAATCTCTCTTTTCTCGGCCTCGCGCGCTATCTGCGCAAACGCGCCACTGCCGCTTCGTAAACTGCGCGTGAGATTTTTTTGTGGTGAAAGACGGAGCGCAAACCTTTTACGCGTTGGTTCCTGACGAGGACATTTCTTCCGGACCCGCCGCGGGCCCCGTCGCCGACTCTGCCGCTGGAGCCGCCAGCGCTTCGAGGCGCGCGGAAAGGGCTTCGACCAACAACTCGACGAGTTTCTTTGCGCCGCTGCCGCCGGTATCTTTGTCGGGATTGTACTGCGCCACGTCGAGTCCGAGCAGATTCTTGTGTTTCACAAACTCGATGAAGGATTCGCGTACTTCGTCGAACCGCAATCCGCCGCTGCCGGGCACGTTCACCGCGGGAAAATCTTCCGCCGCGATGACATCGACATCCAGGTGGAGAACGAATTCGCGCACGTCGGCGTGGACTTGCGCCAGCCCTTCGTGCGCCGCTTTGATGCCGCCTTTGGATTGAATATCCGCAGCGTGAATGTGCCGCATCGGCGATTTGCTAAGGAATTCCTGCTCGGGCGGATCGAGTCGTTCAAGCCCGAAGAGTGTCACATCCGGCTCGCGCACTAGCGGCGCTTCGCTCCAGAAGCGCACCAACTCCGGCGCGCCCCTGCCGATGATGTGGGCCACCACCATTCCATCGATGCGGCCAGAGGGAGTGCTCGCGGGAGTGTTCAGATCGGCGTCCCGATCGAACCACAGAAGATTAATGTGCTTGTGGTAGCGCCGCGCCCCGGTAAGCAAACCGATAACCTGGGCGCAGTCGCCGCCAAGCACCAGGACTAGCGCACCACTCTTCACCGCGATTTCGGCTCGCGTCTTGAGATCGTTCAGGCCAGCTACGATTTCGGTCAGGTTGCGGGCGCGCCGGTGTTCTTCATCGTCGGCAAAGAGACGCGGAGCACAATCGCCATAGTCCACAATCTCGTAGCCGGCAGCCTGCAACTTTTCGGCGAGCCCGGCTGCGCGCAACGCCGCCGGAGCCTTTTCGCTTCCTGCGGAAAATGCCGCGGCGCTGGAGGGCGCGCCAATCAAGGCAATCTTCTTCGGCTGACGGACGATTTTGACCGCCAAGGTCAGGCTCCTTATGTTGTATTCCCCGGTTACTGCGCCAGGGTACCGATGGCCGAATCGTGTAACGCTCGGGCCTGGAAATCACTCCGGTCCTGCTCGGCGTTCCCTGCCGAGTCCTGCAAACTGCAAACCTTTTAGCGGCGCGGCGCCGGAGCGATGGTCGCCAATTCCGGCGGCAGCGTGAAACGCACGTCTTCGCGGATCAAATCCAGATCGCGCTGATCCGTGAAGCCGAACTCCGCAAGCCGTTCGCTCACTTGCTCGACGAGAACTTCTGGAGCGGAGGCCCCCGCAGTCAAGCCCACGCGCGAAACGCCTTCAAGCCATTTCACGTCGATATCTTTTGCCGAATCGATCAATTGCGCTTTGACGCCGCTGCGCTGGGCGACTTCGACGAGTCGATTCGAATTGGAGCTATTCGGTGAGCCAACGACAAGAATTAGATCGACATCCTTGGCCACCTGCTCGACGGCTTCCTGACGGTTTTGCGTGGCGTAGCAAATATCGTCGCTGGCAGGACCTTGGATGAATGGAAATTTCTGGCGCAGCCGCGCCACAATTTCCTGTGTGTCGTATAGGCTCAGGGTCGTTTGCGTGAGGAAGGAGAGCTTGCCGGGGTCGTCGACTTCGAGAGCGTCCACAGCGGCGACGGAATCCACCACAATGGTACGGTCCGGGGCTTCGCCCGAGGTGCCAACGATCTCTTGATGATCGCGATGACCGATGAGGATAATGGTGCGCTTTTCGCGCGCAAACTTGAGCGCTTCGAGGTGAACTTTGGTGACCAGCGGGCAGGTGGCGTCAATTACTTTCAGCTCGCGCGACTTGGCTTCCTCGCGGACCGTCGGCGGAACCCCGTGA
>WNFC01019798.1_pt1 | contig 13453 bp, 14 predicted proteins | sample 5400541 | NCBI WGS metagenome assembly WNFC01 (sample SAMN13153342, study PRJNA577476) | soil metagenome | isolation source: 120 cm saprolite under Douglas fir tree site 2 hole 2 replicate 1 | place: USA:California | collected 2015-04-18
GCGCGACATCGTGTGGAATGTCGATCTCGTCGAAGCTCACCGCTTCGCCGCGCAGATAGGTCTGCAGCTGCCGCAGGTAGCGCTCGAACTGCGCCAGCCGCGCCGGCGCCCGGCCGAGATGGGCCAACGCCGAGTCGCCACGGCCGATGCCGAGCACGGCACGGCCGTTCGAGACGCGATTGACGCTGGTGATCGCGGTGGCGGTCGCGGCGGCGTGGCGGGTGACCGAGTTGGTCACGCCGGTGCCCAGCCCGATCCGCGTGGTGGCGGCGCCGGCCAAGGCGAGCGAGACATAGGGGTCGCCGGAGAGGTTCTGCGAATCGACCACCAGCATGCCGTCCCAACCGGCGGCCTCGATCTCCTGCGCGGTGCGGGCGGCGCCGCGCGCCGACGCGACGGTCGTGGTCCACAGTTGCATGCGTCCGTCTCCCCTCAGCCGTTCTGCTCGTTGAATATAGCCACCCTTACCGCCGAACAACCCGGGTCGAGTCTGGGTCGTGGATGTCGTATAATTGCGGCATGCCGCCGCCCGATATGACCTTGATCCGCGAATTCAAGCGGCGCGCCGAGGAGGCGCTGCCGGGAAGGATCGTGCGTGTGATGCTCTACGGCTCGCGCGCCCGCGGCGATGCACGGCCTGACTCGGATTGGGACGTCGCAGTTTTTGTCGCCGGAGAGCCGACGCCCAATGATCGACATGTCTTGTCAGACATCGGCTTCGATCTCATGATTGAATATGGCCTGCACGTGCATGCCTTCGCCATCGATGCGGCATCGACTCCTCACGACTCCTACTTTGTGAAGAACGTCCTGAAAGATGGGCTAGCTGCGTGACCCCACATGCATCGAGCCGATTTGCGAAGTCCGAACGATTTCTAAAGCAGATGGAGCTACAATCGCCGGAGACGGCCCCCGAAGCCACGATCCATCTCGCCTACTACGCGATGCTGCATGCGGCGTCGGCGGTGCTCCTCGACCGGACGGGCGACGTGCCAAAGACGCATTCGGCGACAATCAGCCAGTTCTCGCAGTTAGTCTTGCGCGACTCCGAACACGGGCGGAAATACGGACGGGCTTTCAACGAGGCTGAGAAACTTCGCTTAGTTTCCGACTACCAAGATCGCGTAATACCAACCGTCACGGAAGCTGCCGGCCTTCAAGCGACAGCCATCGAATTCGTCACCTATTGCCGCTCGCTACTTTAATGTAAACTCCCTTAACATGAGTTGGAAACACCGGGCCGAGCGCGCCTATCACCACGGCAATCTGCGCGAGGCGCTGATCCAGGCCGCGCGCGAGCTGATCAAGGAGAAAGGCCCGGCGGGCTTCACCTTCGCCGACGCCGCCCGCTCGGCGGGCGTCAGCGCGGCCGCTCCCTATCGCCACTTCCGCGACCGCGAGGCGCTCCTGGCCGACGTGGCGCGCGAAGGCTTCCAGCGCTTCGAGGCGATGCTGTCGACCGGCTGGGCCAACGGCAGGCCCGATGCCCTCACCGCCTTCCACAATGTCGGCAAGGCCTACCTCGCCTTCGCGCGCGCCGAGCCCGCCTACTATGCCGCGATGTTCGAATCGGGCCTGCCACCCGATCTCAACACCGAGCTGCGCGCGGCGGCCGACCGCGCCTTCGGCGTGCTGCGCACCGCGGCCGACGTGCTGGTGGCGATGCTGCCGTCGGGCAAACGGCCGCCGGCGATGATGATGAGCCTGCACGTCTGGTCGATGGCGCACGGCATCGCCTCGCTGTTCGGCCGCGGCGACGCCGGACGCCGCACCCTGCCCATGACCGCCGAGGAGCTGCTCGAATCGGAGATGCTCATTTACCTGCAGGGATTGGGGTTTCCCCAAAAAGCGTGAAGGGGTCTTGACTCCTTTTGGCGGAATGCCCAATGTAAATGTCGTTAACATTTACATCGTTAACGCTGCAAAGGAGCCCACCATGACGGGCCTGATGGAAAGACTGGACGACATCCCCCGGCCCGCCTGGATCGCCCTGGTGGTCGTGAGCTTCATCGTCTTCTGGCCGATCGGCCTCGCCCTTCTCATCTATCTCAAATGGAGTGGACGCATGTTTTGCTCGAGGCATGGCCGCTACGGCCATTGGTCTGGACCTGACGGCCGCGAAGCGCGCGAGGAATTCCGCGCCTGGCGCCGCCGCCATCGCTGGGGCCGCTATGACGCCAGCGGCAACGTCGCCTTCGACGAGTATCGCGAGGAGACGCTGCACAAGCTCGACGAAGAGCAGCGCGAGTTCCGCGACTTCCTCGACCGGCTGCGCGCCGCCAAGGACCGCGCCGAGTTCGACCAGTTCATGAACGAACGGCGCAACCGCCCGCCCGCGTCCGAGCCGCCGCCGGCCCCGTCCGCAGCCTGACTCTGCCCCCTCCCGCCCTTCGGGCACCCTCCCCCATCACAGGGGGAGGGCTGGGGCCGGCCGCACTCCAATGACCATCGCCTTTGCCGCCGGAGCCGCGGTCCTCGGCATAGCCACCGCCATAGGCCATTCGCTGATCAGCGAGCGCATGATCCTCGGCCCGCTCTATGCCGGTACTCCCGGCGGAGTCCTCAAATCCCGTTCCACCCGCGCCATCATCCGCGCGGTCTTTCATATGCCGTCGCTGGCTTGGGCCGTTCTTGGCATCGCCGTCCTCGCCGCGCGCATCGAGGGCGGCAATCAACTCCTCAGCATCGTCGCCCTGATCCTCTTCACCGGCTCGGGCATCGGCAACCTCGCAGCACTCCGCCGTCCGCATTTCGGCGGCCTCATGCTGCTTGGCGCGGCAGCACTGACGCTCGCCGACGTGATGCTTCAGTAATCCATCTTCATCGGCAATCTGCGCTCGACCGCCGCCCGGGAAAGGTCGAGCAGGATCGCGAAGGCATAGCGCGCACAAAGCTCGAGCGCCGTGTCTTCAGCCGGCGGTTCGCGGCCCCATTGGCCGACCACGGCGGCGCTTGCCTTCCACGTCGCCGCATTCAGCTCGTCGAGCTGGCGGCGCAAAGTCATGGTCGAGCCGACGACCACGCGCCTGCCGTCGACATCCTCGCCTTCGAAGGTGAACTCGAACGGGGTCGGCAGCCACAACTCGACATTGCGCACCAAATGAGAGTAGCGCGAACGGAAGCCCGACGCGTTGCTGCGTATCAAGGCAGGGTCGTTGTCCCACTCCTCGGGCAGGATGTCAGGCCGGCGCAGCGCCGGATTTTCGGCATAGGCCGCCCACAGGACCAGTGAGCCGAAACCGTCCCAGCCCGGACGGCCGGTGAAGTAGGGCGCCTCCAGCGTCTCGTCCCAGTCGAGCGGCCGCGCGATATTGCTGCCAAGCGAGGTACTCAAGGCCGAACGCCAGGCTTCGATCGCCGCCTGAATCGTTTGCGGGTCCTTGTGCCGATCCGACCCGCCGGGACGCGCGATCCGGTAGGGGGCGCCGCGCTCACGGGCGGCTTTCTCCGCGATGTTCTCCCACTCACCGGCATAGTATCGCGTAAGCGACCCGACATAGACGTCGAGAGCCATGAACGAGGGGTCCTTTTCGTTGCCGGGCGCTACGCGGCTCCGCCACTTGTGGTTGTCCTGGAGCGGAATTTATCCCGCAGCCAGAGCCAGAATGCAAACGTCTAATTGATGGGGAACGCCCACACCACAGCTCCGTTCCACGGCTATCGGCGCCGTCGATGCCCGGAAGCGCGACGCTGGAGCAGATGCCGCCGCCGTGCTCGCCGCCGTCGGCCGCTGACTTACAGCCCGCCGACCTACTGCGGTTCGAGGTTCAGGCTCTTGATCAGGTCGATCCAGATCGGGCCCTCCTCGCGCACCACCTTCTCGAAGTAGCGGTTGTCACGCGCCGACTCGTCGATGCCGAAGGTGTCGAGGATCTTCTGGATGCGCTCGGTCTTGCCGCCTTCGACCATCAGGTCGGAGAGCTTTTGCACGATCTCGGGCTTGATGCCGGCGGGGCCGACCAGGCCGATCCAGCCGCGAACCTGGAAGGCCTGCTCAGTCAGGCCCTGCTCGTGGAAGGTCGGCACGTCGGGCAGCTTCTTCGACCGCGTCATCGACGGCACCGCGATCGGCCGGCCGCTGCCGGATTGCAGGACGCTCGCCGCGCCGGCGATGCTGCCGGTGCCGCCCTGCACGGCACCGGAGGCCACGTCCTGCCACATCAACGCCTCGCCGCGATAATGAACGGCCTCGATCGCCAGCCCGTAGTGGCGATTGATCGTCTCGACCACGACATGGCTGTAGGAGCCGGCGCCATAGGTACCGAGCGAGACCTTGTGGCCGCGCGCCCAGGCGGCGAACTCGGCTAGGTTTTTCGCCGCCACCTCCTTGCTGACGATCGTCGGCAGGTGGCCTGCGTTCATCCACGAGATCAGCACGAAGTCCTTGTCCGGGTCGTAGGGCAGTTTCTTGAACAGCACCTTGTTCATGACCATCGTGGTCGAGATGGTCCACATCAGCGTGTAGCCGTCGGGGGCGGCGCTCTTCACCTGCTCGGCCGCGATGGCGCCGCTCGCGCCGGCCTTGTTCTCGACGTACACCGGCTGTCCCGTCTTCTGCGAGATGTAGTCGCCATAGGCGCGCGCGAAGATGTCGGTGAGGCCGCCGGCGGGATAGCCGCAGATGATGCGGATCGGCTTGCTTGGCCAGGATTCTTCCGCCAAGGCCGCTGACGACAGAGCCGTCGCAGCCGCTGCGGCAGAACCATAACGCAGCACCTCGCGCCGCGTCGCACGGACGATCATTCCATTCCTCCCTGCGGCGCGCGTTGCGATGGTCTGGGCCATCTTGGTCGCGCCGGATTTCAGCATGGCGGCGATTTCTCCGGCGGTAAAGCCCACCGCACGTTATAGTGGCAGCTCTGGCCGATCGGGTGCTGGCGATGACGATCCTGCAGAACTGTCGAAGGCTTCGGTCGATGGTGGTCGCGCTGGCGCTCTTCTCGCCGTGCGCCACCCAAGCGCAGTCGCCGGGTGAAGCGCGCAACGATCAGGGCGTTTGCGACACCGTCGCCAAGACCATTCTTGTGGTTGAACCCCCTGGCGGTTCGCGCGGCCCCTGGCAGGCACCGCTTTTCGCGCTGAGCAAAGCATCGCCGGGCGTGGTCAGCATTGATAAGGAGGGATGGCGCGGAAAGGGGAAAGAGGACGCGCTGGACAAGTGGCGCCGCGAGTATCGAGCCGAGCCAAGCCTGGTGGAGGCGCTCGGAAAGCTGGCAGGCGACGACTGGACTTTTCCGCTTTACCGCTTTGGCAGAAGTTCCCTGCATATGGCCAAGATCATCGAGGGATCGGCAAGCTGTCAGGGCTTTTTGTTCTTCGATGCTCCGCCCACGGCGGCGGCGCACCCGATTGCTGCCCCACCTGTTGTCCAGACCGCGGAACCATTCGCGTTCTGCTACAGGACGACGGCCTATGCCGGAGAGATAGTGGGCGTGCCGGCTTTTATCGTCGAGACCGATCAAGACAGCACGGTCGAGTTGTCCTTTACGCCCTGGCGGGACGGCGGCTGGCAACGAGAGTGTCGAGTTACCATTCGCTTCGGGGACGTATTCGAAGTGACCGACCGGTTCTGCAAGGGCGTGGACTGCCAAGAGATGGCGAACCAGGCCCTGTCGCTCGTCAAGAAGGTCGACCAGCGCCCGCAAGCCGCGCGGGAGGATGCCAGCGGCGGAGGCGAAAAATTCCAGGCCATGAAAGAACTGGCCGACAAAGAACCAGGCAGCATCCAATCATTTCCGACCTTCGGCAGCAGCATTCGCGGACTCGACTCGGCTGAATTTGCGCCCGATCCGGTCGTTCTGCCGATCGTCGTCGGGGGCGAGACTTACCTCGCCCGTCTGGGCCACTCGGCGGTGGGTTGGCGAACCTATCCGGATTACTTGTTGGCTGCCTATAAGATGGTCGGCAACAGCCTCGAGCCGGTGGCCGGCCTCCTCATCACCATGACGCGCGGCAAGCCGATAAGCGCAACGGTCAACTGAGAGCTTGCTCTAGAAAACGGCGGCCGCTCACTGCGGCTCGATGTTCAGGCTCTTGATCACGTCGAGCCAGACCGGCCCTTCCTCGTCGAGGACCTTCTTGAAATAGGCCCTGTCGCGCGCGGCTTCGTCGATGCCGAAGGTGTCGATGATCTTCTGGATGCGTTCGGTCTTGCCGCACTCGACCATCAGGTCGGAGAGCCGCTGCACGATCTCCTCCGGGCCGCTCGCGCCCTGGACGGCGCCAGAAGCCACGTCCTGCCACATCAACGCCTCACCGCGGTAGTGGACGGCCTCCATCGTGAGCCCATAGTGGCGATTGAGCGTTTCAGCCACGACATGGGCGTAGGAACCCGCGCCGTAGGTGGCGAGCGAAACCTTGCGTCCGCGTGCCCAGGCGGCGAACTCCGCGACGTTGGTCGCCGGCACGTCCTTGTTGATGATCGTCGGCAGATGGCCGGTGTTGAACCACGCGATCAGCACGAAGTCCTTGTCCGGGTCGTACGGCAGTTTCTTGAACAGCACCTTGTTCATGATCATGGTCGTCGAGTTCGTGAACATCAGCGTGTAGCCGTCGGCTGGTGCGGCCTTGACGATCTCCGCGCCGATCGCGCCCGCCGCACCCGCCTTGTTCTCGACGACCACCGGCTGGCCGGTCTTCTGCGCGATGTACTCGCCGTAGGCGCGGGCAAAAACGTCGGTCAGGCCACCCGCCGGATAGGTGCAGACGATACGGATCGGCCTGTTCGGCCAGGCCTGCGCGATGGCCGGCACCGGCAAAGCGGCCAGCGCCGCCGCCGCGCCGTAGCGCAACACATCGCGCCGCGTCGGGCGGACGATCATTGTTCCCTCCCCTTTGGGGTCCCTTGGCGCGCCACTCCAAGGTTAGGACGGTCTCACGCCGTCTTGGTCGCGCCCGATTTCAGCATGGCGTCGATTTCGCCGGCGGTAAAGCCGGCCTCGCGCAGCACTTCGACACTGTGCTCGCCGAGCCTCGGCTGCAGGCGCGTGATCTCGGGCTTGGTCTTGCTGAAGCGCGGCGGGATGTCGGGCATGCGCAGCCGTCCCTCGGTCGGATGCTCGACTTCCTTCCAGAAGCCGGTCGCCTGGAGCTGCGGGTCGACGAACAGATCCTCCAGCGTGTTTACCGGTCCATGCGGAACGTTGGAGGTCCTCAGCAATTCGACCCACTCGGCGTTGGTGCGCGTTGCGCAGATCTCGGCCAGGGTGGCGTAGTAATGCTCGACGTTCTTGAGACGATTGGCGAGCGAGGTGAAGCGCGGATCCTTCGCCAGATCTTCGCGACCGACCAGGCCGCAGAATTCCTTCCAGTGGCTGTCGGTGTAAGGCAGCAAGGCGAAGTAACCGTCCTTGGAAGGATAGGGCCGGCGCTCCTTGTTGAGCACGCGCTTGTAGCCCGCCGTCTCCAGCGCCGGCCTAAAGCTTTCGCCGTAGAGATGCTCGACCATGACGAAGGAGACCAGGGTTTCGAACATCGGCACTTCGACCGCCTGGCCCAGGCCGGTGCGCTCGCGCGCGAATAGTGCCGCCAGCACGGCCGAGACGACGCCGTTGGAACTGGTCTTGTCGGCGACGATGGTCGGCAGGAAGCGCGGCTGGCCGGCGACCACGGCCTGCAGCGACGCCAGGCCCGATCCTGCCTGGATGATGTCGTCGTAGGCTGCCTTGGCGCCCATCGGCCCGGCCGAGCGATAGCCGTAGGTCGCGAGATAGACCAGTCGCGGATTGATCTTCTCGAACGCCTCGTACTCCACGCCCAGCCGCTTGGCGGGATCGGGCCGATAGTTGTGCATCAGCACGTCGGCGGTTTCAGCGAGCTTGAACAGCGCGGCGCGGCCGGACTCCTGCTTGAGGTCGAGCACGATCGAACGCTTGGAACGATTGCAGCCGAGATAGAAGGCAGCCATGCCCGGATGGCGCGCCGGTCCGAGCTGGCGCGTGGTGTCGCCTTCGGGCGGCTCGATCTTGATGACATCGGCGCCGAGATCGCCGAGCTGCTGAGCGGCCCACGGCCCCAACACCACCGTCGTGCAGTCGAGAATCCTCACGCCAGCCAATGGACCTGCCATCGAGCGCATCCTCCCTTGCTTTGTCCCGGACTACCACAAACCGGTCACAACCGTGTGGGAAACATGGCGGGCTGGCGGTCCTCATGGCCGCCACAATGCAAATGCAACGATCCTTGTAGTCCGGGTTTTTTCGGGAGTGATCGAAGGAGGCCGCCCTGCACGAGACCGGATTGCGAAACACGATGCGATAACAACAGCCACTGGCCGGTCACGGCCACCCGCGAGATATATCGGGGGGAGGGCCGGCAAATTCCTCCGTGTCGTCACAATTCCCCACGTATCCCCTTGCATCGGGAAGACAACAACGCGTCATCCCTGTTGTCACAGGAGGCAGTAATGCGTGGATTTGAGTGGAGGACCGTCCTGGCCGCCGCGATTGCGGCTTCCGGTATGTTTCTGGCCGCCGGTGCTCAGGCCCATGACGACGACGAGTGGCGCTGGAAGCATCGGCATCACGATCACGGCCGCTGGCACCACGAGCCGGAACGCCGCTTCGTTTACGAGCGTCCCGTCGTCTACGAGCGTCCCGTCTACGTCCAGCGCCAGCCCGTTTACGTCGCCCCCGCCCCGGTCATGATGGCGCCCATGGCGCCGATGTACTCGCAGCCGGTCGATCCCAGCCTGAACTTCAACTTCCAGATCCCTCTGCGCTGATATTTCATGGACTTGGGACCCGCCGGACGGACGTCCGTCCGGCGGGTTGACTCCCGCCGCGGGGCCATTATTGTGGCGCCCCCATGCTGCGACTGACGACGCTTCGACTTATTGGCTGATCCGCCGCCCCCATCCCGGGATCCTGGGAGGGGCCCTGCGGATCGTTTGTCGTTCGTCTCATCCCACCACCAGTCGCCGCCAGCCTTTCCTGCCATCGCAGTATTCGTCTTGAGCCATAGTCCCGAGTCAAAGGGCCCGTGCGCGGCGCGAGGAGTCCATCGATGTCACCCCAGAAACCCATGATGCCGACCGCGGGCGAGAAGTACGTCGCCTTCAAGCCCATCCAGCTGCCCGACCGACAATGGCCGACCAAGACCATCACCAAGCCGCCGATCTGGTGCGCGGTCGACCTGCGCGACGGCAACCAGGCGCTGATCGAGCCGATGGATTCCGACCGCAAGACGCGGATGTTCAAGCTGCTCTGCCAGATGGGCTTCAAGGAGATCGAAGTCGGCTTCCCGGCGGCGTCGGAGACCGACTTCGACTTCGTGCGCGAGCTGATCGAGAAGAAGATGATCCCGGACGACGTCACCATCCAGGTGCTGACGCAGTGCCGGCCGGAGCTGATCGAGCGCACCTTCGAATCGTGCCGCGGCGCCAAACGCGCCATCGTCCATCTCTACAACTCGACCTCGACCCTGCAGCGCCGGGTCGTGTTCGGCATGGATTACAGCGGCATCGTCGACATCGCCGTGTCGGCCGCCAGGCTCGTGAAGCAGCTCGCCGACGCCGATCCCAATACCGAGTGGGTGTTCGAGTATTCGCCCGAGAGCTTCACCGGCACCGAGCTCGAGTTCGCGCGCGACATCTGCGCCGCCGTGGCCGACGTCTTCAAGCCGACGCCGCAGAACAAGCTGATCATCAACCTGCCGGCGACGGTCGAGATGGCCTCGGCCAACATCTATGCCGACCAGATCGAATGGTGCCATCGCAACTTCAAGTACCGCGATTCGATCGTGCTCAGCCTGCACCCGCACAACGACCGCGGCACCGGCGTGGCCGCGGCCGAGCTCGGCTACATGGCCGGCGCCGACCGCATCGAGGGCTGCCTGTTCGGCAACGGCGAGCGCACCGGCAATGTCGACCTGGTGACTCTGGGGCTCAACATGTTCACCCAGGGCGTCGATCCGGAGATCGACTTCTCGAACATCAACGAGATCCGCCAGACCGTCGAATACTGCAACCAGCTGCCGGTTCATCCGCGCCATCCCTATGGCGGCGACCTGGTGTTCACCGCCTTCTCGGGCTCGCACCAGGACGCCATCAACAAGGGCTTCAAGGCGCTCGAGGCGTCGAACAGCAAGGTCTGGGAAGTGCCCTACCTGCCGATCGACCCGGCCGATCTCGGCCGCACCTATGAGGCGATCATCCGGATCAACAGCCAGTCGGGCAAAGGCGGCATCGCCTACATCCTGAAGAGCGACTACGGCATCGACATGCCGCGCCTTCTCCAGGTCGAGTTCTCCAAGGTGATCCAGCAGATCGCCGACGAGACCGGCAAGGAGATCCTGCCGACCTTGATCTGGGACACCTTCCGCAAGGAGTATCTCGAAAACGTCACACCCGTGGACTTCATCAGCCACACCACGGTGCCCGATCCCGACCATCCCGACGTGCGTCTTCTCGACGCCAAGGTCGTCTACAACGGCAAGGCGCAGACCGTAAGCGGCCGCGGCAACGGTCCGATCGCGGGCTATGTCGACGCGCTCGCCAAGAATTGCGGAGTCGGCATCAAGGTGCGCGACTACCATCAACACGCCACGGGCGCCGGCTCGGACGCGCAGGCCGTCAGTTTCATCGAAGCTGAAACCGGTGACGGCCGGGTCCTGTGGGGTGTCGGCATGGACTCCAACATCGTGACGGCGTCGCTCAAGGCCGTGACGTCGGCGGCCAATCGCGCGGTCGCCGACAAATAGCGGTTTCGTCCCGCAACCGCGTTCTCTACGATCTCGAATGGGCGGGCGCATTCCCGCCCGTTCAACGTTGGAGATACAATCGATGTCCCGCTGCCGTCCCAAGACGCCCGCTGCCTGGCTGCTGATAGGCGTCGCCGTCGGTGCCGTGGTTGGCGCCTGCGCCGCAGGGGCGAGCCAGCCCAACATGCAAGCTGCCCTCGGTTCGCTGCAGGCGGCGCGCGCCGAGTTGATCCGGGCAATACCCAACAAGGGCGGCCATCGCGAACGGGCGATCGGCTTCGTCGACTCCGCGATCGCCGAGACCAGGGCCGGCATCAGCTACGCCGGCCCCTGATGTCGGCTGTGGTCTCGACGGCACGGCCCGTTAGCGCGTAGAACGGCGGTCATGGCCAAAGCGAAGAAGACCAAAGCGAAGAAGTCACCGCGGAAGTCGCCACCCAGGAAGCATCCGGCGGGCGCGCCGGACGTCAACCTGCTTGCCGACCTGATGAAATGGGCCAAGGCAGCGGGCGCCGACGCCGCCGACGCGCTTTACGTCAATGGCGAGTCGATCTCCGTCGCCCAGCGCATGGGCAAGCGCGAGAAGCTCGAGAGCAGCGAGGGCCGCGATCTCGGCCTGCGCGTCTTCGTCGGCCAGCGCCAAGCCTTCGTCTCTTCGACCGACTTCGCGCCCAAGGCGCTGCGCATCCTGGCGGAGCGGGCGGTCGACATGGCGCGCGCCGTGCCGGAGGATCCGGTCTGCGGCATCGCGCCGGCGGACCTGCTGGCCGAGAGCTGGCCCGACCTCGACCTCGACGACAAGCGACGGCCGTCGGCCAAGGCACTGCTGGCGATGGCCGCCGAAGCCGAGGACGCCGCGCGCGCCGTCAAGGGCGTGACCAATTCCGAAGGCGCCGAGGCGGGCTGGGGCCGCACATCGGTCGTGCTGGCCGCCAGCAACGGCTTTTGCGGAGGCTATCGGCGCAGCGGCTATTCGCTGTCCTGCGCGGTGCTGGGCGGCGAGGGCACCGGCATGGAGCGCGACTATGAATGGTCGAGCGCGGTGCATTTGGAGGACCTCATGGCGCCGGCGCGGGTCGGCCGCAACGCCGGCAAGTTCGTCGTCCGCCGGCTCAACCCGCGCAAGGCGCGCAGCGCTCGGGTGCCGGTGGTCTACGACCGCCGCGTGTCAGGCGGGCTGATCGGCCATCTCGCGGGCGCCATCAATGGCCGCGCCGTGGCCCGCGGCACGTCCTTCCTGAAGGACAAGATGGGCGAAAAGATTTTCGCCGACGGCCTCCGCATTCTCGACAATCCGCATCGCAAGCGCGGGCTGGGCAGCCGGCCGTTCGACGCCGAGGGCCTGGCGACCAAACGCCTCGCCGTGATCGACGATGGCCGGCTCACGACCTGGCTGCTCGACCTGGCTGCAGCCCGCCAGCTCAAGCTCAAGCCGACCGGCCATGCCACACGCGGCACCTCGGGCCCGCCCTCGCCCACCACCTCGAATTTCTACCTGGAGAGAGGCAAGCTCCCGGTCGAGGAACTGATCTCCGATATCAAGAGCGGTCTCTTCATCACCGACCTGATCGGCTTTGGCATCAACGGCGTCACCGGCGACTACAGCCGTGGCGCGTCGGGCTTCTGGATCGAGAACGGCAAGCTCGCCTGGCCGGTGAGCGGCATCACGGTGGCGGGCAACCTCAAGGACATGTTCCTCAACATGACGCCGGCCAACGACCTGCAGTTCAAGGGCGCCACCAACGCGCCGACGGTGCGAATCGAAGGCATGACCGTCGCCGGCTCGTGATAAACTCGCCGGCATGATCCCTCTTGCAAGAATCGCGTTTCTCGCCGCAACGACGGTGCTCCTGGCCGGACCAGCATTCGCTCAAAGTGAGTTCCAGGCCTGTCTTCAGAACATCCAGGCCGAAGCGACGCGCCAGGGCGTGCCGGCACAGCTCGCCGACCGCGCCTTCCAGGGCCTCACGCCCGACCAGAAGGTCGTCGACCTCGATTCACGCCAGCCGGAATTCTCGCTGACCTACGCCAAGTACGTCGGCGCCTCGGTGACGCCCGAGCGCGTCGTCAAGGGCCAGCAGAAGATGGCGCAGCACCGCGCCCTGCTCGACGCCCTGCAGGCCGAGTACGGCGTGCCGCCACAATACATCATGTCGTTCTGGGGCATGGAGACCAACTACGGCGGCTTCATGGGCGACTTCCAGGTCGTGCGCTCGGTGGCGACGCTCGGCTGCCTGACCAAGCGTCAGGCGTTCTTCAGCAACGAGACGGTGCAGGCACTGCGCATCCTTGCCATGAACCATATGACCCGCGAGCAGATGCGCGGCTCATGGGCCGGCGCCATGGGCAACATGCAGTTCATGCCCTCGACCTTCGTGAAATGGGGCGTCGACCGCGACGGCAACGGCCGCATCGACCTCTGGAACAGCCTGCCCGACGCCTTCGCCTCGGCCGCCAATTTTTTGCGCGGCATCGGCTTCAGGCCGGGCCTGCCGTCGAGCGAGGAGGTCGTCTTGCCGCAGGGCTTTGCGCTCGACCAAGCCGACAGCACGATCGAAAAACCGGTGCGTGCCTGGGCGGCGATGGGCGTGAAGAAGGCGGGCGGCGCGCCGCTGGCCAATGTAGACGATCCATCCTCGATCATCCTGCCGGCGGGCTGGCGCGGCCCCGCCTTCATCCTCTATCCCAACTTCAAGGCGGTGATGAACTGGAACCGCTCGACGCTCTATGCCCTGGCGGTCGGCGTCCTGGCGCG
>WNFC01005907.1_pt1 | contig 13452 bp, 18 predicted proteins | sample 5400541 | NCBI WGS metagenome assembly WNFC01 (sample SAMN13153342, study PRJNA577476) | soil metagenome | isolation source: 120 cm saprolite under Douglas fir tree site 2 hole 2 replicate 1 | place: USA:California | collected 2015-04-18
CATGGTCAGCGCCGCAAAGCCGACATTAATGCGGTCAAGGTAGCAGACGAAATACGACACGAACAACAACGGCAGCAACCGCAGATAGACCTTGCGGATGGTCGTCCTCTCGACATTGGCGTTCATGACGGTCCTCCCCAGGAAGCATTTTTGTTCATACGGAATATCATGTCCTTTCGGCAGACGGCGTTACGCTCGGCGATCTGCAGCCGCAGATGCTGTGCACGGAATTCATAGGGCGCCGAAGCAAGACCCGCTGACCGCAGACGAAATGGGATTGCGTGCCAGTTGCGAACCAAAATCGATCAAGACGCGACCGTTATATCGGCTCCCAGCACCCCCGGCATATGCTCCCGCGCGTCGGGAATTGTGACGATCACGTCACCACCGGAAACGGCCACCTTCAGCCTCCGTAGCCGCGCTCGCGGATTGCCGGGGTGGACGCCGGTGCGGATGTCGAACTCGAAGCCATGCCATGGGCAGACCACATGCATCTTGGTCTTGGAGAACATCATGCCTTTGCTGGTGCGGTCGACAGCGATGATCTCCTCGACCTTGGCGATCATCTTGCCTTGGCATGCGGGCCCGCCCATATGCGGGCAATGGTTGAGGTAGGCAAAGAATTCGCCGTCTAGCTTAAATACGGCGACCTCGAACCGCTCAAAGCCGATAATCTTGCGCCCAGGGTTGGCGAATTTAGACGCTGGACCGATGTTTACCTCAGCCATTTTCTTTGTTCCTACCCATCTTCTTTGGTTTGTTTGAGCATGCTCCCATCTTGGAAAAGGTGTCCACTTTTCGGGAGCATTCCCTAGCGCTTCGTTCTGTTGAACCACATCGATACATCCCAAAGATTGAGACCAGCAGATTTGATCAGATCGCTCACTGTCACCACGATGTCAGTCGGTGTCACGCTCGATGGCGTAACCGGCTGGACCGGCGGTTGATCGGTCTCGGCCTTGGCCGCGTAGAGCCGGATCGCCGCCGTCATCACTCGCTCAAGTTCGGCATCTGACACCTGTTCATAATTGCCGGAGGACAGCGCGCGCTCGGCTGCCTCGACAAAATCGTCGCCAAGTGAACGCAACGATACAGGTGCCAGAATCGCCATCATGATACTCCCGGCCGCGCCGCCAGAACCGCCCCTGCATTCGGTCGTTTGCGCTTCACATCGAGATTAAAGATGCGCGCCGCATTGAGCCCGAGTATGTTGCGCTTTGCCTGTTCATCGAGGAACGGTAGCGTGGTAATTGTGCTCGGCACGTCAAAATCCCAATGCGGCCAGTCCGATGCATAAAGCAGTTGCGAGTCGGCATTGAACGCCTCCATCGTTGCCTGCAGAAGCCGCATGTTGCTCTTCTCTAGCGGCTGGCTTGTATAGAACATGTCGCGCATGTATTCGCTCGGCAGCTTCTTGAGCATCGGCGCCTCGCAGGAACGCATCTGATATTCGTGGTCGAGCCGTTGCATCAGGTACGGAATCCAGGCAAGGCCGCTTTCGACCCATAACACCTTCAACTTCGGGAAGCGCTCGGGTAGGCCGTTTATGATCCAATTGGTCATGTGGATCAGGCTGTAATGCACAAACGACAGCGCGTGCATTGAGATGAAGCGGTTGAGCTGCAGGAACGAAGGGTCGTTCCAGTTGAAGCCCGAGTGGAAGGCAAACGGTTTTCCGATCTCTTCCATCATCGCATAGAGCTTCATGTAGCTATTGTGATGGACTGCCTTGTTGCGCGTCGAGCAGACCGCGAAGCCGATGACCCCGTCCGCATGCGCGTATTTCTCGACCTGCTCGACACAGGCTTCCGGCGTGTTAAACGGCAGATACAGGAGACCCTTGAGCCGATCGTCTTCCGGCAGGATGCGCTCCACCAGCCATTTGTTGTAGGCGCCGCCAAGCGCAGCCTCGATCTCGTCCTGCGGGTGCATACCAAGCGTGAGCATCGGTGTCGGAAATACGATCTGATAGTCGAGGCCAAGCGCATCCATGCCGCGTCGGGCAAGCTCGGTGAAACGGTGGACGCCGCTGCCGTCCACCTTCTCCAGCAGCGCCTGCTGATGCGGAATACGGCCATAGACATGCTGGTGTGCGATGCCGGGAGAATGGTTCAGCAATGAATGGTTTGCAACGCCCGGACGCGCGGCGTTGTCTTCGCCCATTTGCCGGATCACCTCGTTATCAATCGAGGCGAGAATTTCCGGCCAGAACGACGTCTCGGTCACATGAGCATCGATGTCGACGAGGAAATAGTCCTCGTAGCTTTCGGACTGCCGCGTGGCGTGCGCGAGAATATCGCGCGTGTCCGTTTGCATGGTGATTTCTTGCAGTTCACGGAATTGCTGCGGGAGCCGCTCGAGCATGCAAGCCTCCTGATGCGAAATCGCGACTAGTCTATCGTGAAGCAATCATGTGCCGAAACGGAATCCTGCGACGCGCCATCCTATTTCCGACGCTCGGTAGGCAGAACCTGCTCAGCAGAAGGTCAGCATGGTTGACTTGTCTGGTGTGCGCTTAATCCGATGCAGCCGGTCTGAGACGAGACATTTTAGGCTGAACCAAAGCGCCATAACACCGCGCGCGGGCGGTGCATCCTCGTCAGGGGGCCTTAACGATGACGTAACATGAGATGCTGGCGGGTGTCTCAGATGGGTCAAACCCGGAAATACTCGCGGCGAGCAGATGTTTTCCGCTCCTCACCCGATAGCGGACATTGAGCAGAGGGGTCGGCATGTCCGGGTTGTGCCAACAGGCGACATTCGAAAACGCTAGGCAACTGAGGCGGCCTTGCCACAGCCCAACGGCGTGGCCATCAACGGCGACTTTTGCGAGCCGCCGCGCCTTTTTCTCATCGGGCGGAGCTGCTGCTTATTGCATTGTGATCGTCACACCGCCCACGGCGGCCGAAACTTCAGCGCCGACCCGGGCACCACTGAGCTGTAGGATGACGCCGTTGGCGTTCTGCAACTGCACGCCCCCTGCTCCAGCGGCGACCGCACCGCCTGCGCCGGCTGCGACATAGCTGCCTGCAAGATCGCCGGGCCTACGCAAGTTGAGTGCCCTGCCTACGAACTTACTGGTGGAGGCACCGATCGAAAAGCCCAAGCTCATGCCCGAAACCGTAAAGGGATATCTCTTGCCATGAAAGGTCAGTACACCCTGGCCGCCGCCTACATCGACGATAAAACCGCCTTTGGTAAATACGACACTCACGGTGCCGGTATCAGCGAAACATGCCGTTGTAAAACCCATCAGCGGCAATAGCGCTAAAAAAGCGACTTGAGCCATCCTTTGAATCTTCATAGTGCCCTCCCAACGTTTGGTTTCACCTCTCCATGGGAAGCGAATGGCTCCATCTATGTCAATGGAATATTCGCGATTGTGGGCGTTCGATCCGAACCGACGCTACTCGGGACACCTCGGGTTCGTAATGGGTTGCTCGCGTTGGTTTGACTGAGCACCGGCTTGTCCGAACATCCGCTCCGATACTGTAGTCCCAAATGCCAACATGAAATCCCAACAGCGCTTCCATGACACTTCTCCGCGCGTTGTTAAGTCCACGCGCTCGAGCAAATTTTCAAGCGCGGGCCCGAAACGCTAAAATAATTAATCCCGCGCCCTGGATCAGCAGTAGTGCTCCGAATACAACCGGTACAGCCAACGCCGCCGCGATCGGTGAGCCCAGCAGCAATAGTCCAACCAGAACGTTAATCGCGCCGAGGATGAACGGTCCGATGCCGCCGCCCTTAAATCCGCCAACGATTTGTAGCGCGCCCATGACCAGCCCCTGAACGCCGAGGATAAGGACAAGCATGGTGGGAACCGTCAGGGCAGCAACGAGCGGATGTCTCAAGACAAACAGGCCGGCAAGAATACCGACGATGCCGCTGAGCAGCGACCACAACCATGGAGTTGAGCGGTCGACGAAGACCTGTACCAGACCAAGCAGCCCCGTAATGAGCCAGTAGAATCCCAGGAAAGTGGTTAGCGCCACGATCGTTGCGCCGGGCTGGGTAACGAGCATAAGACCCAGGATGACACCGGCAAAACCCTGGAGCAGGAAAACCCACCAGATGCTAGATTGCTGAGGCAGCAACGCGGTGTTGGTCATGACGATAATCCCCCCTTGGATGTGGCTAATTGTTGGCGGGCGATAGTCAGTAAACCCTTCGGCGTGGAGCGACGACAACAGCTCGAGGAGCGACAACGACAGGACGTGGAGCAACGACGACAGCTCGTGGGGCGACAAAGACAGGACGTGCGACGCAGCCCGGCTGGTACACACCGAAGACGCAGTAGACGACGGCGCTCGCTTCCGTCGTCGTCAAGGCAACGAAGCTTCCAATTAACAGTAGAGGGATTATGAGCTGTTTCATAACAGAACTTCTTGATTTTTGCGATTTTTGTTAGGCGGCCCGCGCGGTTAGCGCCATCTCTCTTTTATCGCAAGAGTCCGTTGTGGGTCCATTTCCGGACCTCTGCGGGGTACGTCGCTCGCTTTACCCTAAGGGCGAGGACCGTCGAGAACTATGCGATTTCGGAACGAAACGGACGAAATTTGTCTCACGGCTTCGTCGGAGAATGTGCGCAGTGCAAGTGACGAGCATGCAAGGGTCAACCCACAAGACGCACCCGACAGCGCGCTGGCGCTTGGTCCTCTTGGTTCAAACAGCAGACGAGCCCCAATGTCTGTTGTGGGTGTGCGCCGTGCAAAGGCGGCGCTTTCCAGTGGGTGCAAGCCCCACCCGGCAATCGCTCCAGCCGGAAGCAATCGGAGCAGTCATGGAGGTAACGAAGTGGCTGAAGCCTTCGATTAGCGTGTCACGAATTGGTGACAGCGCGAGTGTGCAGGCCGCAACGCGAGTGAACGAGCATGATGGGCGCTGAGCTTTGGTCTGCCGCCGAACGAGCAGGACAAAAAGTCATGCTCGTAAATAGCGGTCAGCACCTTTCTCATGGCGGACATCGGCTCCTTAGGCCGTACCGGGAGTTTGCAATCGATCTCAATTTGCATCCACTGATGTGAACCAGTTCATATCGACTCCGCACGTTTGATCCGACGGTCAAGTGGGCACTTCCACGTAGGAGAGAAAAATGCGCACACTCTTTCTTGCCCTCGCGACGTCCGCGACAGTCTTCGCAACTGGCGTAACCGAAGTCGCAGCTGGCGATTATCGCTATTGCATCCAAGGCGACGCTTTTCCCGGTGGTGCGGGCGATTGTAGCTTCGCTAGCTACCAGCAATGCCAAGCCACCGCGTCGGGCCGCACGGCCTACTGCGGAGCCAATCTTCGTTTCCCGAATGTCGTCCTAACAGATCGGACTCGCCTGCGTCATCACTAATGGGAGTGGATCCCAGCAGGCTCCGATGCAGAAGTGGTCCAACGAAAATCTGGACGACAGTGTTCTGCGCGTACGTGGAAACGAACTGTAGCGATCTGCATTAGCTATGCCGTCGTAATGGCCGTTTTCGTCAGCCCAATAGCATATAATCTGAGGTAGCCGCGAAGTTGGCCGATGCCGAACCGGATCGGTCTTATCTGCCGTGCACTTTGCGGCAGCGCGAAATCGATGATGTAATCGCAGGGCCGTGTCTGCATATGTGCAAAACGGACGTGCTAGGCGCAGCCGAGAAGGTCCGTTATCGAGGGTAAAGTGGACCTGATCTGAGCGGGCGATCCCCTGGGCGTCAACCTTGCCCGTATCGTCGGCGATGCGGCAGCCGCTGCAAGGCCCGCGAAGGCCAACGCCAGTGTGTCAGCCGCCCAACAATGTCATATCGTAGAAGGCGCGGCCGGGCGCACCATCAGCCGGAAGCCGTCGTGCTTGATTTCGTGAACCCAGAATCTTTTGCGGCTTTCTTTTTCAGCGCTCTCCGCTTTTTGGTTGCGGTCTCGAGTGACCTCAGCGGCTGCAGTTGCGTGTTGAAGGCGCTTTTCAGCAAACTCTCGAGACTGCCCTGATACTCGCGTTCGCTAATCCGATCTTTCTTTTTCATCGCTCCACCCCGCTATCAAGGCCTATCGCGCAACACGCTTCGTGACGATCACCAGCGTCGGGAGAAAAGACCGCACTGTCCCGTTGGGGCTGACGAAAAAAACGGAGCCGTGCGGGTCATTGCTTAGGCGGCGCTGGTTATCAAAATTAAATTGGCGTCCGGTTCAACATGCATCGCAACTTGTATTCGTGGACGGAACACGGAGATGCACGGTTTGCGACAGCGTCACTGTCCGATCAGAACGCCGACGCACTGCAAAAACGAGAGGTTACCGCGTGGCTCACTCATCACGCTGCTGCGGCGCGCTTCTCGCCTGCTGAGTGTGTAGGCGGGGCTGGTTTGATTGCTCACGAAAGGTTCTGCGGGCATTGCGCGGACAGGTAACGCGCGGTCTTCCCTGCTGGAGAGCGTGTTGGTGATTCGCATGACAACCTCATTCCCGTTGTCGTTTCTCGACAGCCGAATAGTTGATCAGTACGAAATCAGGTAGCCGCCGGCGAAATTGCATCGGTCGTACCAGTTTTTGTCCTTGCGAAAGCTCGACACTACGAAGAACCGAGCTGTCGGACCCAAAATGCCTTCAGTTCCGATCATAAATAAATGATTCTCGACTCACTATGTTCCGTATCGAACGGAACTAAGCGTTTTTTTCGAAATTAACCGACACGGCATTCATCCCGATCGACAATCTCGGAACCGCAATGGAGCATCGAATGTTCGGACATGCAGAAAAGGCCTTGGGTGGTGAAGTCATTTCAGGTCAGAGTGAAGGATACATCATTTGGCAAGACCAGCGCCCTATCGAAAAAGCGCAGACCTTTGACGAGGCCACCAGGAAGGGTAAAGTTGTTAAGCGCCGTCATCGAGAAGCGAAGGTCGAGATTCAATACGGCAGTGTTACAGTAGAACTGAAATAGCGAGGTTCCACGCGGGATTATGTATCAAAAGATTTCCGAGGCGGCGGGAACGGGGGCTTTCGTTGCGGCATTGAGTTTGCGGCGACGGCACCGAACCCACGGCAGTCCCGATTGAGGCCACACGGTGTAACGCCCGCGTGGCCTCAATGCTTTGAAGACAGACCCCGGTTCATAGCTGGATAGAGACCATGCCATTAGACGAAGAAGGGTTCATCGACCGAGTTTCTATCCGACACTCGGTCTCGCGGGACGCTGTTCGCACGATCCGTCGTGCGCTTCGTTCTAGCGGCGGCCGCATGGCGCACTTCAGCCATTCCGACTTCGGCGGAATGTCGCAGTGGTCGCCTGGTATGTCCATGGTTGGTGATATGTTCAACAACAGCCTGAAATCCAAGCTTGAGGCGGTTTGCACCGAACTGGCGGCTTATATCGCTGAAACTCCATCAAGGGACCGCGACCGCGAGGAGATCGAGACCAGCTATCGTTCGGTGAAACAGGGGGCAGATTGGTGGCCCGCCGGTTTCGGAACGCCCAGCGCGGTTGGCGCTCAAAATGACCTAAGGTATGCGGTGTTTCCGCGACGATTAGTGATCCAGGATGGCGGGCGTGGCGAGATTTACGATACAGGCAATCATCGAATCTTCGGCGTGGCGCAAGCACAGAGCGCTGACCAACCCCTAACATTCACCAGCCAAGACGGTTTGGTACGGGTCAAGGATCTGCCGAAGGTTAGACACGAAGAATAGGTTGTTTGGTCGAAGCCGCTATCTCATTTGATGGGCAGGGAATAGGTCATTGAAAATTGGGTGGTCCGATCTCAACAATGTACAAGAAGCGGGTCAATATCCGTTCCGCGACGGCATGATCACTGTTTTAGAACTGGAAATTGCAATTTGGCGTAAGCATCCGAAGGCTCTGTTCGCGCTCATGAGAAAGAATCCGATTCGCCAGGCAGTCGAATACGTTCTTGGGGCTCCCGAATTTCCGAGCGAAAACTAGGCGGCATGATGACGCTTGCATTGTGAACCGAGTTGCACGGCTTATTGCAATAAGGAAAAGAAAATGAGTGAAAACCTCGGAGAGTTCGAACGATTGTTAGGTCATGCAGCACTTCGGCTCTGGTCTCCGCGAAGTTCAAGAGAATCTGTTCGAAACAGCAGTATCGCTTGATCCTGTGATCCGTAACCGGTTGGCGATTTTTCCTCACGACCGTCATCCAAGGACGGCTCATCCGCCTAAGCCAACCGAGTTGGCATAGTTGTTCTGGCAGATGGCAAACCCCGAGATCACCACCCTCTCCGCGCGCCGACTATGGGATGGGCGGGTGCTTTTGAGAAAGTCGCCGAGCAGCGGGCGTTCGTGGAAGATCCCCAAACTCCGACGAATGGTAAGCTCGGCCTTCAGGCGTCGTTATTCTAACGTCATAACATCCCCGCTTAATCAGCTCGCGGGCCTTTCTAAGCGCTAGTTCGGGCGTCTTGCGATTGACGGTGTTGACGCCTCTGACATCGGTCCCGCTCACAGAATAGGGCATCATGTCTTCTTTTTGCGCTTCTTTTTTAGAACGTCTGCCTGAGCTCGAAACGCCATGGCCAAGGTTGTCATTTGGCCGGAAAGGGATGCGTCTGACGTCCGGCTGGCGACCGACTGAGCCGTCGCGGCCTGCTTCTTCAGGGCTTTAGTGGTTTTGCTCATGTCGTTGGCCCACTCAAATCCATACCGGCCTGCCCTGCGTCAGCGGTGCACCTGATCGCTTTGATCTCGCATTCTCAGTGACAGCTTTAGCTCGTGGGCTTTCAAGGTGGTTGCCGCGACAGAGCGTCCAAGCTTCGCGGCGATTTCCGCTCGAGGATGCCTCTGAGCCAGGTTCTTGAGCTTGGCGATATCGTCAGTCGTCCAGCGGCGGAAGGTGGGATCGGGCATATGCTCCTCCACACTACTGTCCCAACGAAGAAAACGGGGAATTCAGGAAAGGTTCCAATGGCCCGGCCCAAAACCTGCCAAAAATGGATAAGGCGGGCCAAGTGCGAGAGGTCTCTTGAGACCGGTGGTAGAACTTGGAATATTGACCCAGGTTCCGTAAGGAAGGTTCTCGTGGAGCAATCTGATCTATACCGGCAAAATGCCGAGAACTGCATGCGGATGGCAAAAGCTGCGAAGGGCGAACCGGCTTATAATGAGTACAAGCGCTAGGACAATACGGGCAATGTACGGTTTGCTGGTCGATAGTGTCGGATCCAGAATCAATCGTTTGTTGGATTTTCATTGCCAAGTTCTAGGAGGCAGTAACTGAAAGCGGCTCGCATGAGTGCTCAGCTCGGTAGATCAAAAGTGACGGGTCAGCGCGCCTTCTGCCTAAACGAAGCTTCCGAGCACCTCATCAATTTAGCCAGCTTTCATACAGGCGTTCTCGCTTTAGGGGTGCGCCTGCAGTAGTTTGACATCGGCGGCTGGTACGGCTTTCGGACTAGCCGTTTTACCTTCTTCGTCATTTCGATCTCCTTTAATCCTTGCGCCAGCCTAATACCACGAGGACAACCACCACCATCCGGACGAACCGATTATTCCCGGTCCCTCGTTAACCATGCGAATCCACGGCCTCATTCTGAACCGATTTAATCATAACGCTGGGCTCGCCCTCTCCATTTCAGGAGGCGACCACGTGATCAGGACCGTCGCACTTGGATTCATTTGCCTAGCCGGACTTGGTGCCATTGCAGCTGCCGCAATGAAATCAACGCCACCACTGCCGGAAGTCGTCATGCCGGTTGTGTCCGGGAACAAGAGTGATCGCCTACCGCTTACAATCAATGAGGATAAGCCGACTGACGCTGGTAAAGTCGATGTCGTGTACATTCAGCCTAGCGAGGAAAGCCCGGCCAGGCCGCCTCCACCAGTATCAGAAGAACCGGCTCCTGCACGACATCCCGAGATTACTTCTCGTCATTGGCACGATCGACATCATGTTAAGGCCAAGACGGAAAGGCGAATAGCCAGCAGCACAACGCAGATGAAGACTCGGTCTGTTGACCCATCCCCAGCACAAATTAGCGAATTGAAGGAATGTCGTTCGGACGGGCTCGATCCACTCCTGAGAAAACTAAACTTATCGCCACCGTGCAATTAAGACCGCGTCCGTGCCCCACGATTTTTATGGGGCCGACGATGAATCTTATCGTGAAGTCAGCCGCGAACTGTTCCAGTTTATTCAATCTGCATCGGTATCGGCTGAGGAAGACCTCAAAGTCTACCAGAGCTTATGGGCGGTAGCTCCTGGATTTAGCGGTCAATGACAACGGTTCGCTCTCGGTCTTCGCGATTTCTCTCAATGACTGCAATCATCTCCGGCGATTCAAATTCACCCTCTTTGATCAGGGCCATGTTTCGACCGTCATCTGCACGATCGTTTCCGTTCGAACCCACGGTGATCGCGTCGTCCAGCGAAACCAAGCTTACTCCGAGCTCAGTTTCCTCTGAACTCGCCGGGACAATCCCCGATGCACTCACAGCCAACATCAAGCTTAAAACGTATCTCATCGATCCGCTCCAACCTTTGACCTCGTAAGTCAACGTGCATGCGCCGGTAGCGGTTCCTCCGCATTTTGGCCTTGTGGCAGTCGAAATAATTGGGGCGTTGCCGAAGGTTCGATCCACGGTTCGGAAGAACTCATGCGCAAAGTCAAGAAGGCAACGCGGGCCATACTTGAGCCTGATGCAGGACCGTCACTTGCTCTGAAGTGTGAAGGCGACCGGAACGGGGTACGCTGGGTCAAAGCGTTGCGAACCCGACGTCATTGATAGGCGTATCGAACGCGCTGGCTAGATAGTCACTACAGATGTTCGCTACTTGCCGACCGGAGTTTTTCGGCGACCCCCCAATATACGACGTTTGCTGCGAAGCACCTTCACCCAGTTGTGATCCTTATTCGTTTTCGGGGCCCGGCCTATCGATCATTCATTGCCGTGGTGGGAAAAGTACGTGCAGTTACCTTCCAACGATCAAACCAAAGCGTGGGTTTCAATGCCCGGGGGCCCCAAAAGCAAACCCCCGCCGACAGGGGTGAGTAACGGGGGTGGATGACGAGCGGCGAGCCCTAAAGCCCGGTGGCCCATCAAGGACCCTTGCAGCATCTTGAAAGCCGATCACGCGCGGCAATTCAATCATATGCTGTAATCGCATCCGCGGTTTAACCTTACCGGTTGAGGCGGAAGGAACTTAGCAACCGCTGCAAATACCGTTGATCATGCGGTCGAGCGCCGCGTTCTCTTGGTTGATCGGATCTTTTGGATCCATCAGGTTTTTCTCCGAGGGCACTTGATCGGCGCGCGGCTGTCGGTGGCCAACCGGTGCGGCATCCGGCAGTAATTGCTGGCCCGAGTTCGTCGATGGAGGTGCGGATCGATTTCGCGAACCAGCCGTCTGAGCAATCGCCACCGAAGTATCGACCAGGGCCAGCAACGCTATCGTCGTGATCAACTTTCGCATGATGGGTCTCCCGAGTTGGGGCCCCCTCACGATCAATGGTAACGGGAAGCTCGATCGCAAGATGCGGCAAGCCTCACGTTTTGTTCAGATGCTCCAGGCGACACGGCTCAGGCGATAGCTAGTCTGTTGACGGCACGGAGTGATGCTCGTGCGCGATACGCCAGTCGCCATCGATATTGCGCAGTCCGATTGTCAGCCTGAACAGGAACCCGCCTTCCTCCGGAGGTTGATGCGAGCGGTGATGAGGTCCACATCTTGGCGGATAGAGTCAGTGCGAAATACGCCGCCGACCGGTACGACAGCGGCACCCAAAACACCTGTCGACGTGAAGTTGCGACTATGGTTACCCATGAACAGGTGATCGTACTCGACCGCAACCGACCAATTCGGTGCGAATCCGCCGCTGAACGTGCCGGAGCCGCACCGCACGATGGCGACGACGAAGGCGACATCGCGCGCGAGGCTGAAGAATGTTTGGTCGCGGATGCCGATTTGGGGAGCGCTCATGCTGGGGTTCGGAGTGCTGATTGGCGGCAATGCCCGGGCGGATCAACCGAAGCCGCCAGAGTTGACACCAGATCTCTCCGGACAATCGCCTTCCAGATCGGATGAAGTTGCGCTTCGGCTTGACGGCGAAAATATCTACTTTTCCCAAGGCGGAGGCGCATTCGAAGAATTGCGCTTAGGCGATTCGCTCGAGGCGGTACATTTGAGAAAACTCTTGCGGGATGCAGGCGCGCATGCACGTAGTCACTCACCTCTCCGAAAAGTATGAAGCTATGCGCAACTCGGAGAACGGTTGGTCCATCCAGGAAGCTGGCATGGCGCAACTCGACGACGACGTCGGCTTGCTGATGAAGAAGCTCAAGGACATGGGCGTCGACGACAACACCATCGTTGTCTTCACCACGGACAACGGCACAGAGAACTTCACCTGGCCAGACGGAGGCAATACCCCGTTCGCTGGGGGCAAGGGCACCGCCCTGGAAGGCGGTTTCCGCGTGCCCGCGCTGCTACGCTGGCCGGGCAAGGTACCGGCGGGCAAGGTCGAAAACGGTATCTTCTCGGGTATGGACTGGTTCCCGACCCTTGTCACGGCTGCAGGCAATCCGAACATCACTACGGAGCTTCTCAAGGGCAAGCAGATGGGCGGTCAGACTTACAAGGTCCATCTGGACGGTTACGACCAGACGGCGCTGATCACCGGCAAAGGTCCGTCGGCTCGTCACGAGATACTTTACTTCACCGAAGGGACGCTTTCCGCGGTGCGTATCGACGACTACAAGTACCGCTCCACCGATCAGCCGGGCGGCTGGCTTGGTGGCACGATCAAGGTCGATTGGCCGATCCTGACCAATCTTCGTCTTGATCCGTTCGAACGCATGAACCTTCCCAACGGCGCCAACGGTTCGCTGGCGTTCTACAACTGGTTCGCATTTGAGTTCTGGCGCTTCCAGTTTGTGCAGAAGGAGGTTGCCAAGGTGGCCCAGACCGCGATCGAGTATCCGCCGATGCAGAAAGGCGCGAGCTTCAACCTTGAGGCCGTCAAGGCACAAATCGAGAAGGCTATCGCGGCACACGCTAAATAGGCCCACGAAGGTTTGAGAAGTTCACGGCGGGCGGTTCGCGAGGGCCGCCCGTCTTTGCATCTAGTAATCCGATAGGTTGGGATGAAAAAGTCGCCCGAGCGGACCTTCGTGCATCGTTCCGCCAAGGAAACGAGCGTCTGCCCATGTTCGCTGTTGGCACCTTTGAGACATGACGACGGGCTCTGAGAATGTCCGTTGATCAGGGTAGACCGGAAGTCATCGGCTGACAGTCAAAACGTCGCTTTTGACCCAACTCGGGCATCACTGAGAACATTCGACAGCGTATCGAGACGGCGCGGTTTGTCGGGCTTGGGTCGCGAACTCGATCTTGCTGCACAATTTCAAAGTCTTTGCGTTTGAAAATTAAGCGCGGCACGCTCGCCCTCCTCGACCAGCAATAGCCAACCCGTCGCCCAAGGGCCTGATCGGAAAAAAGTAGGTTTAGCCTCGTCGAGAGGTTA
>WNFC01023039.1_pt1 | contig 13451 bp, 11 predicted proteins | sample 5400541 | NCBI WGS metagenome assembly WNFC01 (sample SAMN13153342, study PRJNA577476) | soil metagenome | isolation source: 120 cm saprolite under Douglas fir tree site 2 hole 2 replicate 1 | place: USA:California | collected 2015-04-18
GTGCGGACCTCTTCCCGGCCGTCGACGAGCACGCGCTCGTCCCCGACGTGGAAGGTGAGCGACCGCCCCTGCACCTGTCCGGTGGCGTCGGTGAGCATCACGTTGTCGCCTACGAGGACCATGGTTTCCGTGGACGGAGTGTAGGTGCCCTTGGAGCCCGTGGCGCGCCGCGCCGCCTGCTGGACCTCGACCGGATCGCCCGCCTCCAGTGTCTTGATCGACCCGCCGTCGGGGCTGAGGCTCAGGGTGGCGGCCGGGCTCTTGGTCTGTATGTCGCCCTGGCGGATGTACACGTCGCCCTTGTAGACGATCTGGTTGGCCACCTCATCGTAGGTCATTTCCCCGGCGCGCGATTCCACCGTGGCCGGGGTCTTCCCGTCCGCGGCCGCCTTCGGCTGCATCCGTGAGATGACGCGCGCACTGGCCTGGAGGCGGCGCTTGCCGTCCGGGCGCTCGAGGATGTCGATGCCGCCGGCCCGGATCTCGTCCTTGCCCGACCGCAGCAGCACGCCGTGCTGATAGGAGGCCAGCTTCGTCTTCGCGGTGTAGTCGAAGAGCCCGGCCGTGATCAGCGTCGGATCGTCCTTGCTGCCGAGGAGGCCCGCCTGCACGGCGGAGCGGCCGCGCAGGATGTGCCGGACGCCTTCGCGCGCGTGCACGTCGCCGATCTCGGTCTTGAGATCGATGAACTCGGCATGGAGCTCCGTCCCCTGCTCCTCGTCGATGACCATCGGGTCCTCGGTCAGGGCGAGGGTCGTCTTGCTCGCGTCGTAGACCGCGTGCTGTGCCGTGGCCTTCTGGGGACCGCGCGCGAAGGCCACGTCCTTCAGGAAGTCGATGGTCGTGGCCTGGCCGGTGGTGGGGTCGATCTTGGCCACGAACCGCTTGCACTCGACGGTGCGCGGGGCGGCCTTGGCCGGCGGTATGGCCTCCGTCGTGAAGAGCGTGTCCTTGAGCGCGGTCAGCGCCTCCAGGCGACCCTTGTCGTCGAAGACGAAGTCGAGCACGTCCGAGCGCAGGCGCTTGCGCTCGGGCGGGTCTTTCGGTCCCGGCATCAAGGTGAGGTCCGCCTCCGGGCCCGCCACCGCCTGCTGAAGCGTCTTGTCCGGCCGGAACCACATGTCGAGGCGGCGGCAGGTGAGATGGCGGGGGCCGCTCCCCGCGGTCGCGCTGGTCATGCCGGGGAGCTGCGTGGCCCCGCTCGTCCACAGATCCACGTTGTCGAGGGCCTGCGCGCGATGGATGACCCGGTCCTCCTCCGAAAAGTTCACGACCAGGCGGTCCGACTTGAGCCGGTCGTGGCCTTGAGTGACCTCGACGCCGCCCAGGAACTTCAACAGCCCCTCTTCCTTGGTCGCCTCTGCCCGCGCGGACTTGATCAGGGTCGCCGGATTGTCCTCGTCCTGGATCTTGAGCTGGACGTCCTTGAGCAGCTCGAGGTTGCCCCTCCCCGCGTCGTACGTGAATCCGAGCGCGGTCCCGGAGAGGTCCTTCCGCTTGAATTCGACCGCGGTGTCGCTCTTGACGGAGTTGTGGTCGCCCCGGTAGATCAGCTGTTCCGTCTTCAGGTCCATGCCGTCCTCGGTGGTGACGTGCACGTGGCCCTGGAAGACCGCCTTCTGCGCCCCCGCCGCGTAGACCCCGTCGTCCGCGGTGATCGTCGCCTTGCCCTGCTGGCCCTTGGCCATGTAGGTGAGGTTCACCTCCACGCCCTTGAGCCGCTGCTCTTCGCCCTCCTTGCCCTCGATGGATTGAGCGTGAACCACGGTGCCCTCGCGCACGTTGCCGTCCTTGTCCATCTTGACCGTGCGATGGACGAAGCCGCCCAGCCGCGTCCCTTCGCGCGCGGGCGCCGACCAGCACCACCAGGAGACCCCCGCGGACGAGGCGGGCGGCCCGCGGCGTCATGAGGGGGACCGCCCGGAGACGAGGTGGAGGGTGTCGCGCGCGATCAGGATCTCCTCGTTGGTGGGGACGACGAACGCGCGCACGCGCGCGCCCGAGGGCGAGATCTCGGCTTCCTTCCCGCGCGCATCGTCGTTGGCCCGCCGGTCGAGGGAGAGGCCCAGGGCCTCGAGACCTTCCAGCGCACGCCGGCGGATGGCGGGCGCGTTCTCGCCGATGCCTCCGGCGAAGGCGATGCCGTCGATCCCACCGAGCACGCCGATGTACGCGCCGATGTACTTCTTGAGCCGATGGCTGAAGACCTCGACGGCCACCCGCGCGCGCGCGTTCCCCTCCCGCTCGGCGTCGAGGAGCGCGCGCATGTCGTTGCTGATTCCCGAAAGGCCGATGAGGCCGCTGTGCTTGTTCAGGAGGGCGTCCATCTCCCACGGACCCAGCTCCTCCTTGCGCATCACGTGCAGGACGATGGCCGGGTCCAGGTCACCGCTGCGGCTGCCCATCATCAGCCCTTCGAGCGGAGTGAATCCCATCGAGGTGTCCACCGACTTGCCGCCGCGGATCGCCGCCACCGAGCAGCCGTTGACGTTGGGCGGGTTGTGCAGGGGGGCCATCTCGAAACAGTCCTCGATGCCCCGCAGGACGGCATCGTCCATGCGGACCGAGGACTTGAACCGCTCGCCACCGTGGACGATCCGATGGCCGACGGCATGGATGTCCCTGGGGCTGCCCAGGATCCCGACGCCGGGGCGGCACAGCCAATCCACGACCTTCTCGACCGCGATCTTGTGCTCGAGGACTTCGGCCGACTCCCGGACCGCCGGGCGTCCACTCGCCTCGAGCTTCAGGATCCCCGTCCCCCCGATGTCCTCCACGATGCCCTTCGCGAGCAGGCGGTCGGTGCCCTCGGCCGCCCGCGCGAGGTCCGTGTCGATGAGCTGGAACTTCAGCGATGAGCTGCCGCAGTTGAGGACGAGGACGTTCACCCATGCATTTTAGCGTGGGGGTCGGAGATTCAGATATGGCGCGTATTGGCACACAATCGCCGGCGGAATGATCGGGTCCCTCCTGCCGACCCAGGACCTGGCGCCGGAAGTGCTGGAGATGCTCTGCACGTGGCTCCGCGCCACCCTGCGTTGATGCCCTCCGCGGATCTCGCACGCGGCGCGGCGATCGCAGTGGGCGTAGCGGAGCTCGCTCGCGAGGGCGCCAGCACGCGCATCGCCAACCTCCTCCGCACCTCATGGATCTACGGCGTGCTCGCCAATCTCTGCGTCAGTGGCATCCTGCTGCTCGTCGCGCCCGCGTTGGGGCGGGGCGACGCTCTCGCGCAGCTCCTCGGCCTCGCCATCGCCGCCTACTACCTCGTGCTGGGTATCGCCGCGTTCTCGTTCGCACCCGGCCGCCAGCGGGGACTTCTGGTCTTCAGCCTGCTCGCGCCGTGCTGGGCGTGACCGTCCTTCTCTCGAAAGCGAGGCTCTGACCGACGATCATGAGATACCGCTTCCTGGCCGTCCTGTTGATCCTGTCCGCCGCGCCTTCGGCAACGCCGGCCGAGGGACCGCGCACGCTTCTCGCCGTGTTCGCTCATCCGGACGACGAGACGCTGGTGGCACCTCTGCTCGCCGCCTACGCGCGTCGCGGCGTCCGCGTCCAGCTCGCCATCGTCACCGATGGGGAGAAGGGCACACAGGCGCATGTCACCATCCCCGCCGGGCCGGAGCTGGCCAAGGTGCGCGCGGAGGAGGCCCGGTGCTCGTGCCGTGCGCTGGGCATCGAGCCTCCGATCCTCCTCGGTTTCAAGGACGGCGAGCTCGGAAAGCAGAGCCGTCCACCGTGGGTGCCGCTGGCCGAGGTCCAGGCCGAGCTGGCGAAGCTCCTGGCGAGGGCCAGGCCCGACGCCGTCATCACGTTCGGTCCGGAAGGCGCCTACGGGCATCCCGACCATCGTCTGGTAGGCGCGGTGGTCACCCAGCTCGTCCAGGCCGGCGCCGACGGCGCGCCCGCCCGCCTCTTCTATCCCGGCCTGCCCAAGGACCGTCTGCCCCAGCGCGAGGGCGGCATACCGTGGTCACCCACCGAGCCCCGCTTCCTAACCGTGCGGGTGCCGTTCGAAGCCGCCGACCTCGCAGCCAGCCGTGCGGCGCTGGCATGCCACAAGAGCCAGTTCCGCGCCGAGGAGCTCGAGCCGCTGACGCAGTTCATGGCCCAGGTCCTGGGCGGGCGCGTATACCTCCGCCCCTGGTTCGGAGCGGCCAAGGAAGACGATGTCTTCTGAGCTGGGCCGATACCTCTACCTCGCGGGCGCCCTGCCCTTCCTCATGCTCGGGACCGCCCATGCGCTCGCGACCCCGCACGCCCCCGCGGATGCGAAGGGGCTCTCGCCTTTCGATCCGCAGCTCGCAGAGGCCATGACGCGGTCCACGCTGCGGCTGACGCGCCGCACGGACATGTGGCGGGCGTGGGTCGGCTTCAACCTGAGCCACAGCCTCGGCGTCGTCGTCTTCGCGGCCTTCGTGTTCGTGACCGGCCGCAGCGCGCCCGTGTTCGCCGCCGAGGCGCACATCGGCATCCCCTTCGCGTTCGTCGTCGCCGCCACCTATCTCTGGCTGGCGCAGAGATATTGGTTCCGGACGCCGTTCATCGGCTGCCTCCTCGCCGTCGTGCTGTTCCTCGCCTCCTGGATCACGCGCATGATGGGACCATGACCGCGCGCGCGACGCCGTCCGTCACCGCCATCGATCACGTCCAGCTCGCGATGCCGGAGGGGCGCGAGGACGACGCCGCGTGTACGTCGACGACCCGTTCGGCAATAGGATCGAGCTCATCGAGGGCAACCCAAGTGACCGGCACCGGTCGCGAAACAGATGGCCTCATGATCCTCGTCGCCGGTCCCTACCGCTCGGGCACCGGTGACGATCCCGAAAAGCTCACCGCCAACGTCCGCGCGATGGAGGCCTACGCCCTTCCCCTCTTCCGTGCCGGCCATGTCCCGATCGTCGGCGAGTGGCTCGCCTTGCCGCTCGTCGCGCTGGCCGGCTCGAGCCGCGTGGGCGACGAGGGATTCACCGAGGTCTTCCATCCGATCGCGGAGCGCCTGCTCGCGCGCTGCGACGGCGTGCTCCGTGTCGGCGGCGCGTCGGCCGGCGCCGATCAGATGGTCGAGGTCGCGCGGAAGAACGGGCTGCGCGTCTTCCATGCGCTGCGCGAGGTCCCGGGCTGCAAGTCCGCCGAAGAGCCCGGATCCTGACGCGCGTCGTAGTTTGCCGTCTACCGAATAACGCGTATCATAGAAGTCGTTTTCCGTCCGCCGCGGGCGGGTCGGGTCTTCGCGCAGGCAATCGCCGTCTCCGCGTGGCCAGTGGTTCCCCATCGAGGCGTCTCCGAAGCCCGCTGCCAGAGGGAGCGACGCGAGAGATGAGTCGATGGACCGGTGGACCAGGAAGCTCGGGCCTCATCCGTTCAGCCTTCTCTTCACGGGAATCTTCGCCGTCCTCTTCGGCGCGCTCATCGTTTATCTTTGCGTGATCCTCGGCGCCGACCGCGCGGCGGTCGGCCTGAACCTCCTGGTGGCGCTCCTGGGCGCCCTCTCCGGATGGGCGGTGGGAATGTTCTTCTCGCCGATCGACGAACGGGACGCCCAGCGTCTCCAGTTCGTGGGCAAGACGGTGGGCGCATTCATCTCGGGCTACCTCCTGGGGAAGATCGATCCCTTCCTCGCCGAGCAGATGAAGCGGGCCACGGAGAGCCCTTCCCAGGTCAACTGGGTTCGCGTCGGCCTGGGCGCCGCCAGCGTGCTCCTGGGCGCCGTCGTCGTATTCGTGAATCGCGCCTACTCGTCTCCGTCCGAGAACCAGCGGCCGCAGCCCACGCCCTCGCTGGCGCCGCCAGGCCTCAGCTCACGCAGCGGCACCGGGCTCAAGAGCGCCTGAGGGGCTACGAGGTGGGTGGCTGCATCTAGCGGCCACCATCGCGGATGGGTGGCTGCATCTTGTCGACGGCGGCCACGTAGCGCGCGGCCAGGGACTCGTCCGCGGAGAGCTTGGCCCCCGCGGCCGCGCGCGCGCGAGCCTGGCGGCCCTCGGCGACGATCTGGCGCGTGAGCTTCGCCCGCGCGTCCGGCCGTCCCTCGGCCAGTATCCTCCTCGTGACTTCCTCGAAGGCCTTCATGTCCTCGTCGGTGAGGTCCGGAAACTGCCGGCGCAGTCGGGCGGGATCGACGGGCAGGTCGCGGTCCGCCATCAGCGGCCCGGGGACGAGGGTGGCGCCGCCTTGACCCGCCCCTCGTCGTCGTACGCGAAGAACCCGATGCCCGCCTTCACGCCCAGGCGGCCCGCGCGCACCATCTTGCGCAGGAGCGGGCACGGCCGGTACTTGAGGTCGCCCAGCTCGTCGAAGAGGTGCTGCGTCCAGCGCATCACCTCGTCCAGGCCCATGCGGTCGGCCAGGGCCAGCGGCCCCATCGGCATCCCGTAGCCGAGGCGCATCGACGTGTCGACCGCCTCCGCGGTGGCCACGCCTTCCAGGACCACGTACATCGCCTCGTTGATGAAGGGCAGGATCACGCGCGTCGTCACGTACGCGGGGTACTCGAAGACTTCGATCCCGGTCTTGCCCAGGAGGCGCACGAACTCGAGGGCGTCGTGGAGGGTCTGGTCGGAAGTGCTCAAGCCGCGCACCACTTCCACCAGGGGCACCACCGGCACCGGGGTGAGGAAGTGCAGGCCCAGGATGCGATCGGGCCGCTTCGTGCGCGACGCGATCTCGCTCACGGAGAGGGCGGAGGTGTTGGTGGCCAGGATGTCTTCGGGAGGGCAGACGAGGTCGAGCTCCTGGAAGATCCCGATCTTCAGCTCCAGGTCGTCGGGCACGGCCTCCACCACGAGCTGCGCCGCCTCCAGCGCGCCGAAGGAGTCGACGGTGCGGATGCGGGCCAGGATCGCCCTCTTCTCCGACTCCGTCCGGCGCCACTTCGCGATGTCGCGGTCCAGCCCGTGGACGATCTCCGCCATCGACGCCTGCGCCGACTGCGGAGAGCGCTCGCTGACCAGCACGTCCAGGCCGGCGGAAGCGCAGGCGATGGCGATGCCCTGCCCCATGGTGCCCGCGCCCACGATGCCGACCGCCCGCACGATCACGGGGCTTCGAGGAACTCCGCGCCGAGCCGGCCCATCTTCCGGAACTTCTCGTAGCGCCCGTCGAGCAGGGCGTCCTTGGGCACGGCGGAGAGGGCCCGAAGCTGGGCTTCCAGGACGCGGTCGAGAGAGGCGAAGAGCGTATCCGGATCGGCGTGGGCGCCGCCGAGGGGCTCGGGGACGATTTCGTCGATGAGTCCGAAGCCCTTCAGGTCGGGGGCGGTGATCTTCATCGCGGTGGCCGCCTCCTCCGCGCGTCCGGCGTCGCGCCAGAGGATGGCCGCGCACCCTTCCGGGGTGATGACGGAATAGATGGAGTGCTCCAGCATGTTCACGCGATCGCCCACGGCCACGGCGAGCGCCCCGCCGCTCCCGCCCTCGCCCGTCACGTTCACGATGATCGGCGTGGGCAGACGGGCCATCTCGCGCAGGTTGTAGGCGATCGCTTCCGCCTGGCCGCGCTCCTCCGCGTCCAGGCCCGGATAGGCGCCCGGGGTGTCCACGAAGGAGATGATGGGGCGGCCGAACTTGGCCGCGAGCTGCATGACGCGCAGCGCCTTGCGGTAGCCCTCCGGCTTCGGCATCCCGAAGTTCCGATAGATCTTCTGCTTCGTATCGCGGCCCTTCTGGTGGCCGATGACGGCCACCGCGCGATCCTTGTAGCGGGCGAAGCCGGTCACGAGGGCGGGATCGTCGCCGAAGCGCCGGTCGCCGTGCAGCTCCGTGAAGTCGGTGAAGAGCGCGCCGATGTAGTCGAGGGTGTAGGGGCGGTTGGGATGCCGCGCGACCTGCGTCTTCTGCCAGGGGGTGAGCGCGGCGTAGATGCTGCGGCGCTTCTCGCTGAGCTCCTGGCGGAGGCGGCGCGCCTCCTGCTCCTTGACGTGGTCGCCCGGGAAGGCGGCGAGCTCCTCGATGCGTCTCTGCAGCGCCAGGAGCGGCGCCTCGAAATCATCAACCACGTCCGGATTCTACGCTGGGGCGCCGCTGGTGCGGGCGAGGATGAGCGATCCCGGGCCGAGCAGTCCCTCGACCTCGGTGCGCAGGACCTCGTCCGGGCGCACGCGGAAGTACGCGCTGGGGGCGACGGCCACCGCGAACGAGCCGGGCCGGAACATCTCGAGGGTGACGGGACAGTCGCCCTTGTGCGACCCCAGGATGTCGCGCAGCCGCTCGCCCTTGCTCTTGTCCCAGCTCCCCACCGGGACGCGGATGGTGACGTAGCGCGCCTCGCTGAGCTTGGCCGTCTCCAGGGGCATGACGTCGGAGGCGAGGAGGCGAAATCGCCCTTCGTCCAACGCTTCCGCGCGGCCCTTGACCAGGACGATCACGTCGTCGGCCAGGCGCGCGGCCGCCTTCTTGTACGCCTCCGGGAAGACGAGGACCTCCACACCGCCCTCGAGGTCCTCGAGCACGAAGGTGGCCATGCGATCGCCCTTCTTCGTCTTCAGGAGGCGCAGCGCGGTCACGATGCCGCCGATGGTCGCCTCCTTCTCCCCGAGCTGCCCCAGGGTCCCGACGGTCGCATTCGCCCACTGCGCGAGCTCGGCCTGGTAACGCTCGAGCGGATGGCCGGTGATGAAGAACCCGAGCGACTCCTTCTCGTAGGCGAGGCGCTCGCCCTCCGGCCAGTCCGCCACGTCGGGCAGGCGCTCGGGCGCTTCTGGCCCGCCTCCATCGCGCGGTCGATGGCCGCCATCAGGGCCGCGCGCCGCTTCTCCAGCGAATCGAAGGAGCCGCTCTTGATGAAGCTCTCCACCACGCGGCGGTTCACGGCGCGCAGGTCCACCCGCTCGCAGAACTCGAACACGGACTTGAACGGGCCGCCGGCGGAGCGGGCGGTGAGGATCGCTTCTACCGCCCCCTCGCCCACGTTCTTGATGGCGGCCAGCCCGAAACGAATCGCAAGGGGAGCTGCAGCGAGCGGCGGATTCACTTCGCCGCGAGCGGGTGGGGGGGTAGGCGAAGCCGCAGGGGGGTGCCTCCCTGATAGGTACCCCCCTGAATTGCCGACGCTAAAATGCATCTGGGACTGGTTGCAGTCCGGGGGGAGCACCTCGATGCCCATGGCTCGGCACTCGCCGAGGTACTGGACCATCTTGTCCGTGTTCGCGCGTTCCGAGGTGAGGAGGGCGGCCATGAAGTAGGCCGGGTAATTGGCCTTCAGATAGGCCGTCTGGTAGGCGAGCCAGGCGTAGGCCGCGGAGTGCGACTTGTTGAAGCCGTACCCCGCGAACTGCTCCATGTAGTCCCAGATCTTCGAGGCCTTCTTCTCGTTGACGCTGCGGTCCGCGCAGCCCTTGAGGAACTTGCCCTTCTGGGTGGCCATGACGTCGGCCTTCTTCTTGCCCATCGCCTTGCGGAGGATGTCCGCTTCCCCGAGTGTGTAGCCGGCCAGGGCGGAGGCGATCTGCATGACCTGCTCCTGGTAGACCATGACCCCGTACGTCTCGGACAGGATCGGCTCCAGGAGTGGATGGTCGTAGGCGACCTTGGTCTGGCCGTGGCGGCGCTTGACCACGTCGTCGATCATCGCCATCGGGCCCGGCCGGTACAGGGCGTTGAGGGCGGTCAGGTGCTCCAGGCGGTCGGGCTTGAAGCGCTTGAGGATGTCGCGCATCCCGTCCGACTCGAACTGGAACAGGCCGCTGGTGCGGCCGGCCGTGAACATCTCGTAGGTCTTGGGATCGTCCGTCCGTATGAGGTCGATCTCCAGCCGCTCGCCCGTCTGGGCCGCGATCATCTTCACGCAGTTGTCGATCAAGGTCAGGGTGCGCAGGCCCAGGAAGTCCATCTTCAGGAGGCCGATGCGCTCGACCCCCTTCATGTCGTACTGGGTGGTGACCCCCTCCGCCCCGCCCTTGAAGGAGGCGAGGGGCACGAGGTCGGTCAAGGGGACGGGCGAGATCACGACCCCCGCGGCGTGGGTGGAGGCGTGCCGGGTCGTCCCCTCCAGCCGGCGTGAGATGTCGATCAGCTCCTTGACCTTCGGGTCCTTCTGGTAGGCGTCCTGGAGCGGCGGCGACTCGGCCAGGGCCTTGTCCAGCGTCATCTTCAGATCGAAGGGGATCATCTTCGCGATCTTGTCGACTTCCGCGTAGCTCATGTCGAGCACGCGGCCCACGTCGCGCACGACCGCCTTCGCCTTCATGGTCCCGAAGGTGATGATCTGGGCCACGTTCTCGCGGCCGTACTTCCGCGTCACGTACTCGATGACCTCGCCGCGCCGGTTTTCGCAGAAGTCGATGTCGATGTCGGGGGGCGAGATGCGCTCCTCGTTCAGGAAGCGCTCGAAGATGAGGTGCTGCTCGATGGGATCGATGTCGGTGATGCGCAGCGAGTAGGCGACGAGCGAGCCCGCCGCGGACCCGCGACCGGGCCCGACGGGCACGCCGTGCTCGCGCGCGTAGCGGATGAAGTCCCAGACGATCAGGAAGTACCCGGCGAAGCCGACGCGCCGGATGACACCGATCTCCTTGTCCAGCCGCGCCGCGTATTCGTCGAGGGTGTGCCGGAGACGCCCGGCCGACGCCAGCGGCTCGAGCATCTTGAGCCGCTCCGCATAGCCGTCGCGCGTCACCTTCTCGAAGTAGCTCAAGGTGGTGAAGCCGGGGGGCACGTCGAAGGCGGGCAGCTCGCCCGCGGGCTTGAGGAAGAAGCCGCACTGCTCGGCGATGCCCACCGTGTTGGCCAGCGCTTCCGGATGGTCGGGGAACACCGCGGCCATCTCCGCCGGGCTCTTGACGTAGAACTCCTCGGTGTCGAAGCGCAGCCGCTCGCTCTCGTGCACCTTCTTGCCCGAGCCGATGCAGAGCAGGACGTCGTGGGCCTGGTGGTCCTCGCGGCGCAGGTAGTGCGCATCGTTGGTCGCGACCAGGGGCAGGCCCGTGCGGCCGTGGAGCCGGTAGAGGCCCTGGTTGACCCGCCGCTGCTCCTCGATGCCGTGGTCCATCACCTCGAGGAAGAAGCGCTCCCGGCCGAAGATCTCGCTCAGCACCCCGATCGACTGCAGGGCTGCGGACTCCTGCCCCGCGCGGAGGTGCTGCGCGATCTCGCCGGAGAGGCACCCGGAGAGGCCGATCAGCCCCTTGGCGTGTGAGGCCAGCACCTCCTTGTCGATGCGTGGCCGGTGGTAGAAGCCTTCGGTGTAGCCGATCGAGACCAGCTTGATCAGGTTGTGGTAGCCGGCCTCGTCCGCGGCCAGCAGGGTCATGTGGTTGTAGGCCTCTTCGATACCCGATCCCGTCTTGTCGTGGCGGCTCCCGGGAGCGACGTAGATCTCGCAGCCCAGGATCGGCTTGATGCCCCTGTCGATGGCCGCGTCGTAGAAGGCAACCGCCCCGAACATGTTGCCGTGATCGGTGACGGCCAGCGCCTTCATTCCGAGCTTGCCCACCTGGTCGACGAGCTCGTCGATGTGGCTCGCGCCGTCGAGGAGGCTGTACTCGGTGTGAAGGTGGAGATGAACGAATTCGGGGTCGGACAAGGTTTGTGTTGTTATCCCTGTTCTTGTCGGTGGCTTTTCAAGTCAGGGGGGGCACTCACACAAGGCCGCGATGGGTGTTCGCGGCCCGCCCTGAAACCCCCCTCGCGCGTCGCCGCTGCTTTGCAGCGCCGCCGCGCTCTACGTGACGCTTGTCCCACCCCCGTCTATTCCCACTCGATGGTAGACGGGGGTTTGCTCGAAATGTCGTACACCACGCGGTTGATGCCGCGTATCTCGTTCACGATCCGGCTCGAGATGCGGGCCAGGACGTCATGGGGCAGCCGCGCCCAGTCGGCGGTCATGCCGTCCGCGGACTCCACCGCGCGGATGGCCACCGTGTACTGATAGGTGCGGTCGTCCCCCATCACCCCGACCGAGCGCACGGGCAGGAGCACGGCGAACGACTGCCAGATCTGGCGATAGAGCCCGGCCGCCTTGATCTCCTTGGCCACGATGTCGTCGGCTTCGCGCAGCAGATCGAGCCGCGCGCGATCGACCGGACCGAGACACCGCACGGCCAGGCCGGGACCCGGGAACGGCTGGCGGTACACGAACTCCTCGTCCAGGCCCAGCGTGAGCCCGGCCGCCCGCACCTCGTCCTTGAAGAGCTCGCGGAGCGGCTCGACCAGCTTGAACTTCATGTTCTTCGGAAGCCCGCCGACGTTGTGGTGGCTCTTGATGACCGCAGAGGGGCCGCGCACCGACGTCGATTCGATGACGTCCGGATACAGGGTGCCCTGGGCCAGGAACGCGGGCTTGCCTTGCTTGAGCGCCTCCCGCGAGAAGACCTCGATGAACTCGCGGCCGATGATCTTGCGCTTGCGCTCCGGGTCCTTCACGCCCTTGAGCTTGCTCAGGAACCGCCGGGAGGCGTCCACGAACACCACGTTGAGGTGCAGCTTCTCCGCGAAGCGCTTGCGGACCTGAGCCGCCTCGTCCTTGCGCAGCACTCCGTTGTCGACGAACACGCAGGTCAGCCGGTCCCCCACCGCGCGATGCACGAGGAGCGCCGCCACCGCGGAGTCCACGCCGCCGGAGAGGGCGCAGAGCACCCGCTCCCCGCCGACCGTGGAGCGGATCTTGTCCACCGAGGACTCGACGAACGAGGCCGCGTTCCAGTCGCGCCGGCATCCGCAGATGTCGAGGAAATTGGCGAGCACGGTCATGCCGCCCTGGCTGTGCTTCACCTCCGGGTGGAAGAGGATGCCGAAGAGGCGCCGGCGGCTGTCGGCCATGGCCGCCACGGGGTTCGTGCTGCTCGAGCCCGTGACCTCGAACCCCGGCGGCGGCTTCTCGATCGAGTCACCGTGGCTCATCCACACGTGCGCGGGGGACGCAAGCTCGTGCAGGAGTGGCGAGTGGTCGCGCGTCTCGAAGAAGGCGTGGCCGTATTCGCGCCGACCCGCGCGCTTCACCTCGCCCCCGAGGACGTGGCTCATGAGCTGCATGCCGTAGCAGATCCCGAGCACGGGCACGCCGAGTTCGAAGACGCGGCGGTCCACGCGGGGCGCGCCCTTCTCGTACACGCTGTCCGGCCCGCCGGAGAGGACGATGCCGCGGGGCGCGCGTGCCTTCAGTGCGGCCACCGTCGTGGTCGGCGGGACGATCTCCGAGTAGACCTGCAGCTCGCGCAGCCGGTGCGCGATCAGCTGCGTGTATTGCGAGCCGAAGTCGAGTATGACGATGGTGTCGCGGTCCATGGGATCGGCGGGCTCTCGAAGGCGGGGATTATACCCCGCGCCCCGGCGCGATCCGGACCGAATGGGCCCGGTGCTATAGTCACGGGCTTCGCATGCGCGTCATCCTCGGGTCCTCTCTCTCCATCGCCCTCGCCGTGACCTTGGCCGGCTGCCATCACCGCCCACCGGTGACTCCCCGGCCCCTCTTCCCCATGACACCGGCCTGGACGAGGCCGGTTCCCGCCACCGTCG
>WNFC01005910.1_pt1 | contig 13450 bp, 11 predicted proteins | sample 5400541 | NCBI WGS metagenome assembly WNFC01 (sample SAMN13153342, study PRJNA577476) | soil metagenome | isolation source: 120 cm saprolite under Douglas fir tree site 2 hole 2 replicate 1 | place: USA:California | collected 2015-04-18
CCAACGTTACGAAATGGAAGCACACGCTTTCGCCGTGCCACGTTGGGGCAAATACAACAGTTGGGAGGTTTTGGGTACGACGGCAGTATGGAAAGGACCCTCTGACTCGCTTTGCGGGCAGGCAATGCAGGCGTGGAAACTGGTAGCTTTCGCAGGTGCGTTGCCTGCTCAAAACCGAAGGCGAGTCTTACAAATTGGGGCCTGGCCCACGAGCGGCCGAGAAACTCCATCCCCACCGGCACCCTGATAGGAGCATATGCTGTCGCCGTAGAAAAGCCAGCTGGTGGTTTTTTTTGCGCCTGTTCGGATTTCGTAACAAGATCAGAAGAGTTACTAGGAAGTATCCAAATTTACTCAAGAATGGCTGTGGGGGAGGTGCGCGTGCATTCATCGACGAGAGTTGAAAACCGAAAAGCCTACGAAGCGCCCATTCTGCGAAAGCTGGCGTCAGAACAAGCCACACTCTTCCTTGTGGGACATGCTTACATAGGTCACAGAGGCGCCAGAGAACTCTTGCAGTTGTTGTTTTGGGAGCCGACGACCGGTCCAGGATGCGTGGAAAGCGAAAACCGCATCCAGCAAACAGTTCCCCGAGTTTAGTCACTGCCGCGTCGCCGGGCGAGAACCTCCCGGAAATCGAGTTGCAGTACAGCCTGATGAAGACTGGCCTTGAACCTAGGGAAAACCGCCGAGCTATTAAGGGAAGTGTGACTTGAGCTTCCAGGGACCGAAATCGTTGTGCAGGACCGCCGTTGCCGCACCGGGAGAGTTCGTTTAATGGCATCCTCAAGCCGAAAAGTACACACGCTATACCTGTTCGCACCATTGTTTATAACGGCGCAGGGGGGCGGTAGCGCTCCGACTCGCTTCTGGTCATGTACCGCAGGCATCCTCCCTCTGGAGGACAATTCTGCCATCCTTCCGGTTAGGAAGCATGCATGAGCGATTCTCCGGGGAAAGACCGTCGGGCAGGACCATCGACCCTGGGCACTAGCCTTTGGGATCGGATGCGAGTGGTCGAGAGGCGCGATTGGTGGCTGTGGTCGTGTGCCGTTCTCATTACTCTACTCCTCACCCTTGCCATCATCTCGTTTGTTCTGCCCACACTCCACGGGCACTGGCCGGTGTTCAACTCTGCTCCCGTCAGCGATACGGTCTTAGGGTTAGTCGGCCTGGTTCTTCTCTTCGACATTTACACGGTGTACCAGCATTTCCAGATTCAGCTAGTTCGCAAGCAGCTGATCGCGCGCGAGGAACTCTTTCGCCTGATCACGGAAAATGCCGCCGACATGATCGCGGTTGTGGGCGTCGGAGGCGAAAGGCTATACAACAGCCCGTCCTACGAGAAGATCCTGGGTTACACCCCTGACGAGATTGAGGGCACCACCGGCCTCGAACAGATTCATCCCGACGATCGGGAAAAAGTTCAGAAAGCCGCCGCCGAGGCGCGTCGAACTGGGGCTGGTCAGAGCGTCGAGTACCGCATGCGCCACAAAAATGGACACTGGCTGGTTCTGGAATCGATGGCCAGCACTCTCGTTAACGAGCAGGGTTTGGTCGAAAGACTGGTCATTGTGAATCGTGACATCACCAAGCGGAAACAGCTGGAAGAGCAGTTTCGCCAGGTTCAGAAAATGGAGGCCGTGGGCAGACTTTCGGGTGGAGTGGCACACGATTTCAATAATCTGCTCGGGGTCATCATCGGTTATGGAGAAGTTGTCCAAGAGGGCTTGGACGCAACCCATCCGCTGCGCGGAGGCGTGGACGAAATCCTCAAGGCGGGTCACCGGGCCGCATCCTTAACCCGCCAGCTTCTGGCCTTCAGCCGCCAGCAGGTCCTCGACCCAAAAGTCATCGACTTGAACGCCGTGGTCAAGGACATGGAGAAGATGTTGAGGCGTCTGATCGGTGAAGACATCGAGCTCAAGACCGACTTGGATCCTGCGCTGGCACGCCTCAAAGCCGATGAAAGCCAGATCGAACAGGTTATTCTCAACCTGGCGATCAACGCGCGGGATGCCATGCCTCATGGCGGCAAGCTGACTCTTACCACCAAGAACTTCCACATGGATGAGAATTTTGTCCGCCGGTATCCGTTTCCCGTTAACGTGGGCGACTACATTCTGTTCACCGTCTCAGACAGCGGTATTGGAATGGACGCCGCCACCAAGGCCAGAATCTTCGAACCTTTTTTTACGACCAAAGAAAAGGGGAAGGGCACTGGGCTGGGTTTGTCCATGGTTTACGGAATCGTGAAGCAGAGCAATGCCTACATCGATGTATCCAGCGAATTGGGAGTCGGCACTGTGTTCGACATTTACCTGCCCACAGTGGACGATGCCATCGATATCTCCACCAGTACTGTGGCCAGCGGGTCCCTGCGTGGAAGTGAAACTATTCTGTTAGTGGAGGACGACCCCTCCCTGCGCGTTCTGGCCGTTCATGTGCTGGAATCGTGCGGGTATACCGTATTTGAAGCCAGCGGTGGAACGGATGCCTTGGAGATCAGCCGCGAGCGAAAAGCGCACATTCACTTGCTCTTGACTGACGTCGTCATGCCCGGAATGAGTGGGAGAGTTCTTGCCGAGCAACTTCTCGCGCAGTTCCCCCACCTGAAGGTCGTTTATATGTCAGGCTATACTGGCCAGACCGTCGGAGCCCACGGAGTGCTTGCCGAGGGTAGTCATTTTTTGCCCAAGCCTTTCACGCGCGAGGCTCTGGCTCGCAAGGTCCGGGAAGTTCTGGACCGCAAAATGGCGGCTTCGGCCAGCTGAAGTAGGTTTCAGTGCAGTCCACCGAGACTTTAAAAATACGGAGGAATGGTTGCCAAAAATCCTGATCGTGGATGACGATGACGCCTTTCGGGCGCTGCTGAAAATGCGCCTTTCAGATGCTTTTGAGGTCATTGATACGGGCAACCCAGTGCAGGCGCTCGGACTCGCTCTCGAGCACAAGCCGGATGCCATCCTGCTGGATCTGATGATGCCCAACACTTCTGGCTTTGAGCTGTGCCAAAGCCTGCACACCCTCAGTTACACCTCGCGAACTCCGATCTTTGTAGTCAGCGGCGAGTCGGCGGCCAAATACCGCGAGTATGTGGGTTCACTGGGCGCTCGTGGTTTTTTTGAGAAGCCAGTCAATTTTCCCGAACTGAAGAAACGCCTCGCAGAGCAGATTCAGGGCCAACAACCGGAGCGCCGCGCGCACGTCCGCGTGCGCATGCGGCTCATCCTCAAACTTAAGGGTCAGGATCAGGCCGGCCGATCTTTTGAACAACTCACCACGACCGAAAATGTGAGCGCAAACGGATTTCTGTGCAACTTTTCGGTCGCGCTCGGCAAGGAGGCTACGTTAGACGTCTTCTTCTCGGGAACGGGACAGGATCGCTATGTCGGCAAAGTCCGGGCAGCCCGCATTGAGGCGCCCGATACTCCATGGCAGCGCTACGGTTTCCAGTTCCTCGAACGATCCTCCGAGTGGGTTCTCCAAGATCAAACCATTTGAACCAAAGCAGCGCACCATCTGGTTGGCGTCGCTTTGGACGGCAGCGATTGGGGAAGCTAAGGTTTCGCACGGTGCGGGGCGGGCAATGTAGGCGTGGAAACTGGTGGCTTTCGCAGGTGCGTTGCCTGCTCAAAACCGAAAGCGAGTTTTATCAATTCGGGCTCGGCCCACGCGCCGCCGAGAAACTCCATCCCCACCGGCACCCCGATAGGAGCATCCGTCGTGGGTGTAGAAAAGCCAGCAGGCACTTCGATGGCCTGGAAGCCCGCCAGAGCCGCGATAATGCCATTGCGGTCTTTCTGAAACGTTGCCCCGATGGGAAGGACCAGACACTTTTGATGGGGATACACCAGTGCGTCGAGTTGATTTTTCGCCATGAGGTTGGCCACTTCAATCCTGACTTCGTCCATTCTCATCCGGCGATCTTTATAGTCCGCCGAATAGTCCGCCGAATTGGGGCCATCCTCATAACTCGCAGCCGCGGCGAAGAATTTTTCCAGTGTCGGCTTGTGGTACTGGCCGGAAGCGATGATTTCCGCTAATGAATGCACGGGTACGTGCGAACCCTGCTGCTGCAAATAGTGGTTCAGTGCCGCCTTGAACTCCGGCTCGTTCAGACGAAATTTCGCGGTCAACGTGTCTGTGTCGAGGGCCGCGTCTTCGAGGCGGACGATCACTGCGCCTTGGTCCTTTAGCGCGTCAATAGCCTTTGCCATGACCTTGTTCACTTCTTCATATTCCGGTCCACTACCAAACAAGTTCGCCAGCACGCCAAGGCGAGCTCCCTTCAGTCCATTTTGGAGGAATGCCGTGTAGGTTTTTGGAATATTGCCGACACTAAAAGCAGTTACAGGATCATTTGGATCGTATCCGGCCATAACGTCCAATAGTCTTGCGGTATCGGCGACATTGCGGCTCATGGGGCCAATCGTATCCTGAGTAAAAGACACTGGCACAATACCGTCCCGGCTGATCAAGCCGCGGGTTGGCCGGAGTCCTACCAAACTGTTTGCGGAAGAAGGGGAACGGCTGGAGCCGCCGGTGTCAGACCCAGTGCCTGCAGCTGCGAAGTTCGCCGCAACCGCGGCGCCTGTTCCGCCGGAAGAGCCGCCTGGTGTTCTGGTGAGGTCATACGGATTTTTCACCTGTCCGCCCAGCGAACTCACGGAGATGCCGCCGCTGGCAAATTCCTGCAAGTTGGCTTTGCCGAGAATGAGCGCACCGGCTTCGCGAAGCCGTTGGACAGCGAAAGCGTCCTTTTCAGGCCGAGCACCTTTAAGGGTGAGGGCGCCCGCGGTTGTTGGCATGTCCGCAGTGTCGAAATTATCTTTTAGAACAACGGGGCTGCAGCCGAGCGGCTTTAATTTGTGGGTGCGCTGAAAGTCCTGGTCCAAAGCATCGGCTTGCTCCAGGCTTGCCGGGTTGACGTACAGCATGGAATTGATTGCGGGACCTTGCTGGTCGTAAGCATGGATACGATCCAGATATTGCTGAACCAGATTGTGGCACGTCAGGGTACCCGCTTGCATGGCTTCATGAATGTCGGCCATGGATGTTTCCATCAAGTGGAAAGAGCGATCAGGCACGCAGTCAGCGCGCGGTATTAACAAAAGAGCAAACACGAATGCAGTCTTTGTTAAACGCATGAACTCCTAGTCCACCTCCAAAGACCGGATTGGGCATGCTTCAAGAACGGATCAACCCGGGCTTTTGATTGAAAATCGAGTCGCTCGCCAAACGAAGAGCTAATACTATTCGAAAAAAGAGAGGTTGCTGACCTGATTCCTTGAAGGGATCTAACCGTGGGATTTTTGCTTCGACCTTAAAAGGTGAAAAAGCAGAGCGGTAGCACGTTGGGATCCTTGCCTTAGAGCAGACGGGCGTCGACTTCAAATTAAGACTGCGGACTCATCTTCCCGTAGTCAAAAACCGTTCCGGCCCCGAACCGCCCGGAGAAGGAGAAGAAATCGGCGGCGGCACTGTAGGAGGCGGCAATGGCCCCTGCCCGTTCGCTGGCTTCGGCGCATCTTCCGAATCTTCACCCGGTCGCCGCAAACTCGGAGCATTCGCTGGACGATCTTGCTCTTCCTTCTTCGCGTCCTGGTCGCGATCCGGACGCTCCAGAACGACTTCCTTGTCCGTGCGCAGAATTTTCTGGCCATCCACCTTCATGGTTTCCACCCGCACAACCTCATCGCTGGCGATGCGCACGAAGTCCACATCTTGCGGTGGCTCGCCGTAGATCCACTCTTCGTACTCCGTTTCGCCAACCTTTTCCCGGACCTTCTTAGGCGGCCTTCCTTTGGCGTGGACCACCATCTCCTGGTTCATTCCCACCAGAACGTGATGCGCCAGGATTGCCTCTTTGACCTTGGGCGGAACCGTATCCAGGTAAGCTTGCTCTTTGTTTTTCGCCTTGAAGTCAAGTACGGGGAACAGCAGGTCGCGAACTTGTTGTGCGGACAATTCGGGAACGTATTTGTCGAAATACAAATCCACGAAAGAACCATGAGGGTTTGCCTGCGGCGCGTCGGGTGAACCCACTGCCGCTCCATTCGCGCCCGAGATGGTTACGTGCTGATACCACTTCTTTCGATGAACTGGTCCGCCGTTTATCTCGAAACGAATGTGGTCGTCCTTGATCTGGACAAACGAAATATGCGCCGGGTCGCCCGGTTTTACCGCTGGGCCCCACAACGCGAGGGCCTGCTGCAGTTCGCCGCCGCTGGGCGTAACCGCGCCATTCTTCAGCCTCAGACCCTTCGCACCCATGGGGAACGCCGCACGTGAGTAGACCATTTGCGTTTCAAAATCGCGAATGATTTCCAAACGAGTCTGCTTGGTGATGCGGGGCGCGTTGGGGTCAAGAGCGGCGGCGGGTTTTTGGTCGTCCGGCGACTGGCTGGTGGGGCCAGCCTTCACTGACGGCTCTTGTGACTGAACCGGATCACTGCTTTGTCCGCTGACGAGCACCGTCGTTCCAAGGACGAGAGGGAGAATCAGAAGGGCCGTAACACGAAGACGTTGCATAAAACACCCCAGGCCGACTTAGCCTTATTATAGCTCCCTGAGCCGCCGCACCACGATGGAGAGAGCAAAGAGTGGACTCTTCCTCCAAGGCTGCCCTTTCGGGTATGGACACCGGTCGCTTTTCGCTTGACAGCGGCATCGCCTTGCGACAGACTCGCACCCAAATCGCGCTTTGCTCGCGCCTCCTAGGGCGGCTTGGTCGCTGTCTATCCTGCGTATTGGGAGCCGTGCCATGGCCTATTTGCCGCTTCCGAGTCCATCAAAGTTACTGAAGCGTGCCAGTCCTCCCTTGCGGCGGCTCTTGCACTCGGATCCGATCCGGCCATCAGAAGTCAGCGCTATTTTTTCCAAGCTACGCCAAATCCTTGATGGCGGCGGCCAGCCGCTCCACTCCATCCTTCGCGCCATTACCGATGCGGCGCAAGTTATGACCGGCGCGGACGGTATCGCGCTCGCCGTGCGCAGCAATGGCATGGTCGCTTGCCAGGCTCGCGCCGGTGAAATTGCTCCCCACGCCGGCGCCCAACTCAACGTCGACTCGGGAATCTCCGGTGAATGCTTCCGCACAGGCAAAACTCTCCGCTGTGACGACACTCAAACAGATGACCGAGCCGATCCACAGGTTTGCCGCGTTCTCGGGATACGTTCGATTGCCGTCGTGCCGGTGCGCGGCCGCGAAGGAACGGCCGGTATCCTTGAGGCGCTTTCCAGTCGCCCTCACGCTTTTACCGGGGAACATCTCTCTGTTCTGCAACGCCTGGCGGAAATTGCCGAGGTGGCGAATGACCGTGAGTTGGGAGCCGAGCTCCAAACAAAGGGCTCTGCACTCACTAGGATTTCGGGCGAATTCGTTCGCCCCGTGCACATCGCTCCGTCCATTCCTGAGGAAGCTCTGGCGGCTGATTTGTTCGGAGAGAGATCTCTCAAAAACCGGCACCGTTACTGGATCGCGGGGGGAATCGCACTGGCGGTGATTCTGATGTCAGCAGTCATCTGGATAAGCTTGTCGGATACAGATGGAGAGGTGGTCGCCAGCCAACAGGCGACTCAATCGCAGACCGCACCGCAGCAAGACTTAAGGCATCCGGCTCCGGCGGTGATCCCTTGGAAACCCACTGCCGGCCGGGTCCAGGTTCGCGCCGACGGATTAGCGGTAAAGGGTGCGCTCCAAAATGCCGCGACAGTCGAACCTGAGCCGCTCGCAGCCTCCGAAGTCCCTTCATCGAACCTGAAAGCTGCTGGAGAAGACACCTCGCAACCGCCTCCGACATCTGAGATCGCCATCCTGCTACCGCCTGAAGTCGCTGCGAACACACCCAACACCGCAGCCATGGCACCCCTTCTTTCAACGCCAGCCATTCTGCCCGCAGCCGACTTGGCTATCTCCCAGGTCACTGAGGCCACCCTGGTCCACAACGTCCCGCCGGTTTATCCATCAGAGGCGCGCGCCAGGCATTTGGGTGGACCCGTAGTTCTGGAAGCCACCATAGCCGAGGATGGAAGCACTCGGAATGTGAAGATCATCAGCGGCTCACCTCTGCTCGCCAAAGCTGCTACCGAAGCGGTGCGCCAGTGGCGCTACCGCCCTTCCCTGCTGAACGGCAAACCAGTAGCGGTGCAAAAGCAGATCACGGTTATCTTTAAGGCTCCGTCGTAAGCGAAGTAACGCCCAGGGATGCAGGATCTGCGACGGATTCGCAGCGGTTTTTCACCACCAGCAAGATCGTGTTTTGGAGATCCGCCATCACAGCATCTGTCCACAGATGCGCATACCAGTTGAAGTCCGTCGAGACTCGATGCTGACTTTCGAGGTGCAAGCGGGTTGTTCCTTTCCGTAGCAACTCCAGCGTATACTCGCCGCGCAGGACGTCGAAGAAAGCCCCGCCCACCGTCACGTGCTCATCCAAGGTTGTTGGTGGAATCTGCCCTGTTTGAGCCTTTATCGAGAATGCGAGCCGTCGCTGTGGCTGCCATAGATCGATCGTCTCAATGAACAGGACACCACCGTCAAAGGAAGCGTGGCGCACTCCACCCGCGCCCTCGTACGACAGCGTTGCCTCCACAGGATTGGGAAATCCGATACGCCTGCTCCATGACGACCGCAGCTCCGCAGGTTGATTCGGGAAACCCGCTCGATGTTCCGCCACACCACGTCAGGCGAGGCTTGGATATCAATGACAGTTTCAATGCGGCGCAATTCTACTTGCGCATGAAATCGCTGCTCGAAGGGGCTTACCAACAACGGCAGGAACATTACGCAGACCACCGAAGCATTCTTGGATCTCCGTGACGTCGCGTAACGCGCGATCAGGCCAGCTGCAACCCCACCTAGACTTGAAGCCACCATTCCGATCGGGGTGAACATTACAATGCAAATCAGCCCTTCCCACGCGACAATCATGGCCGCCGCTTCACCCGCGGCCAGCGGAATCCAGGGCAGCAAGAACCATATCCAGAGGGGTTGTGGCCGACGCCGATCGACGATGAATACGGTGACAAACCCCATCGCCAATGGCAAAAAGACCACAAACCCCAGAGACACGACCATGAAAACAGAACTGTTGGGAAACATCCGCGAGCCGAATCGAGGCCCCATACAGCAGCCCGAACACGGCCCCGGAGGCGATCAGCGTGATGTTTCTTTTCGGCGCTGCTCCGTCCATGCGACTCACTATATAAGTTAAAGAGAACGGGGGCTCAGAATTTAGTGGGATTCAGCCGAAAGAATTGAAACTCGGGGACTCCATGAACCCGATCACGGATCGGCGAGGGTTTGACGCCCAAGATCCGACGTCTGAAAGCCTGATAAGCGAAGGCTGACTTGTCTACGCCAGATTCAGGGCCTTCTTGATCGTCCCGCGCTCTTTCTGGATTTTTTCCTGCAGGAGAGTAATAGCGTAGATCAATTGCTCCGGACGCGGCGGGCATCCAGGCACATACACATCGACGGGGATCACCTGGTTCACGCTTTGCACCAGCGCGTAGTTCTGGAACACTCCCCCGGAAGTTGCACACGCGCCCATCGACATGACCCACTTCGGCTCCGGCATCTGCTCCCAGAGCGTGCGGATTACGGGCGCCATCTTGTTCGATACGCGCCCAGCGATGATCATCAGATCACTTTGCCGCGGCGATGGGCGAAATACCTCCGCCCCGAAACGCGCTATGTCGAAGCGCGACACACCCATCGACATCATCTCGATCGCGCAGCAGGCCAAGCCAAACGTCATGGGCCAGATGGAGCTCTTGCGCATCCAGTTCACCGCGGAATCCAGAGTGGTCAGCACTACTCCTTCCGGAGTGGGATTGCCAAAGGTCAGATCCCTAACCACTCTCTTGCCGTTCTCAACTTCAACGTAAGGCCCGAAATTCAGTTCGCGCGTCATATCTTGCTATTTTACCCGCTCGTGGCTGCCGATCCAAACCTCGAGCTGATGCGCGGGCGGATTCGCATCCTTTGAAACTCTTGGCGGTTAGACTCCATAACGGGAATTGAAAATCGCACGGAGGTCTACGGATGCGATTTCATACGCATCTTTACAGGGAGTTGGGCATCTAATGCAGTGATGAAATATAGCAGGTCCGAAATCTTCGACGAACAATACCGAGTGGTCAGCGTAGAAGGTCACCGTCTGACGATTCGAGGAATTCGCAGCGGCGAAGTGCTGACCATCATCAACCCCGATCCTGCTACTCCCCTGACACCCACCGACTTTCCGCAAGGAAAACTCATCGCTCTGACTGATCCCTCGACAGCCCCTTTGGATTGAGCTGGCGGTGCGAGAGCTCGCCCCTTCAGGCGCAGAAAAAACATACGACGCGACGAGGCTTTCCGGAGAACCACGACAACCTGCGCGGAACATGAGTGTCCGCGCCCGGAGAGCAGACCTAATTCTGCCAGACGATTTCTGACTTCTTCGCGGCTTCGTGCTGTTTTCTAAGAGCGCGAGCTGAATCCCCAAGAGGCACAGGCTGCGAGACTGGTCCGAATTCCCAGAGTGGTCGCTCACCTTGAGCATAGGTATAGCCCGAGTGTTCCAGGATGTTCTGCTCCTCGGCCATTTCATGTTGAGAGGCATGGGCCGGATTGTCCGGAACCTGCAACATGTGTGGCCGGTTAGATAGCACGGAAGCCGCTTGTCCGAACGCGGCGGTGGCACAAAGGAAAAAACAAAACAGAAGCAAAGTAATCTTCATGGCATTTGTCCGATCTGGAGGAGCTTCACAATTCTGAGGCGGCCTCAAGTAACTGCCTTAGTAACGTGCAGTCACACACGGTGTCGGGGAACCTCGTTTGGGACCTGCTGAGCGCCACACTGAGACTGAAGGCAACCTTGATACCAAACCTGACCCGCTCACGTCTTCGCTTAGCCACCCAAAATACTGGTTCGAGCAACTATTTGCACATTTGTGGAAAGACAGTCTCCGAAATCAGGCAAGCGGCGCAGCTGCCAAGCAGGTAATCGGATATTTGAACGGCGGAATTCACCGCGGCACTTGACACATATTTAAGGTGTGCTGTACTTCCACTATGGCGAAAGAAAAGAATCCGCAAAAAGACATTATCTTATGGATTATTACTGCGGCCCTGATTGCACTTGCGATCTTCTGGTACAAGCGCTAGAGAAAGAAAACGATCAGGTCTATGGAGCTGGCTGGCCGCGGCGGGACAATCCTCATGCCGGGGCCCACTTAGGAGTTCCGCCGTCACCGGATCTTCCAGGGCGCAGCCCACGCTCTTGAATACCGTCATCTCTTCAGAATTGCGTCTTCCCTGTTTCTTCCCGCTCACTAGTTCGTGCAGATTCGCCGCTATGTGGTCCGGCGCATCGTGCCTTCCTGCATCGGAATCAAGCAATTCCCGCCCAATTTGAGGTTATGAAGGAAAATTGCAACCTGCGGTGACTAGTGTGTTTCCCTGGACTGGTAGCGGGCAAAAACAGCCTCGCGGGAGATGACTCCTTCAAGACGGCGGCTATCGGCGCGGTTCACCACCGGCACGAGAGGAACCTGGTTCACATAGCGGAGGGCGGCCTCGAGTGGGAGATCCGGATACAGGCACGGCAACGTTTGCGCGGAGATGAGCGAACCGATGGTGTGCTCTCCTTTGCCTTCACTCAGGAGGCGTTCCAGCAGATCCCGACTGATCGTGCTCCATCCGCTGGGTTCCATGCGGACGAAGAAAATTACCTGTGAAGAAGCCTGGGCCCGGCGGGTGGCAGCGTCGATGTAATCGCCCGCGCTAAGGATTATGGGGGGCGGGGGAAGCATGGCGTCCTCGATGCGCAGAACTGTCTCTTCGCGTTCTTCTTCCAGTGAAGGAAGGACGAGGCCATCCTGGCGAGTCAGCAGGTCGAAGATCGGAATGGGTTGCAGGCTGCGGGAGACGACGTAGGCGAAGGTATTGGCGACGATGACAGGGACGATGATTTCGTAGTTTCCGCTTACCTCCAACACCATGAAGACAGAGGTCATGGGCACGCGAAGAAAGCCGGCAAACAGGACGCCCATGCCTACCAGCGCATAGGTTCCGTTGGATCCCGTCAGATGAGGAAACCAGAGATGCTCGACGCCACCGACCGCACCGCCGAGCATAGCCCCGATAAAGAGCGTGGGAGCAAACATGCCGCCGGGAGTTCCGCTGGCGAACGAGAGTGTAGTGGCGATGATTTTAAGGGCCGCGAGAACGGCCAGCAGCTTCCAGGCGTACTGGCCGCGCATGGCCTGATCCATGAAATCGTAGCCGGCGCCCATGACCTGCGGGGCACCGAGAAAGGCGATCAGGCCGATAAGGAGCCCAGCGACCGCGGATTGAAAGTATTGCGTCCAGTGTGGGAGTCCCTTCAGGAGCGGACGAAGAAAGCCGATCGCTTTGGCGAAAAGGACGGACGCGACGCCACCAACGATGCCCAGCACGGCGTAGGCGATCAACTCGGCGGGGCGCTTGAAGGTGGTCACAGGGATGCGGAAAAGTGGCTCCGAGCCGAGAAAGCCGCGGACGATTACCACGCTGGAAACGGCAGAGAGAACGACAGAACCGAGAATTCCTGCGCTCCAACGACCGATGACTTCTTCAATGACAAACAGCACCGCAGAGACGGGAGCGTTGAACGCGGCGGCAAGGCCAGCTGCGGCGCCGACTGGAGCCATGAGGCGAAGCTTTTCGCGAGAAAGTTGCAGTTGGCGGCCAAGAGCGGACGCCAGACCGGCTCCGATCTGCAGTGAAGGATCTTCGGGTCCGAGGGAATGTCCGCCGCCAATCGCAAGTGCAGCGCACACGAATTTTCCGATAGCGGTGCGAAACGGAATGTATCCGTTAAAGATATAGAGAGCAGCCTTGGTCTGGTTGACGCCGCTGCCTCCGATCCCGGGGAATACCTGGATAGCAAGCAGCGCAACGGCAAGACCTGCCAGTGAGGGGATGACGAAAAGCCGCCAGGTATGCGCCTGGGGCAGTGGGCCGAGCAATGCCAAGTGGGTCCAGTCAATGGCAAGGCGGAAGCAAACCACGGCGAGACCGGAGAAGATTCCGATGAATACGGAGAGCAGGAGGAAGTAACGCTCCTCGTCGAAAACATCTTCGAGGAGAGAGAACATCCTACGTGGATTAAGGCGCACACCCGAAGAACCCGGATTCGGAGTGACAGAACCGTGTGTTGTGCCGACTTCGCTCACTGGTCAGCCCCCTCACGATTGCGAGAAAGCAGGAGCAGGGCTTGGTCCGCACCTTGGGGTTCACCGCAATCGTTCGCGGTTTGTTGCTCGATCTGGAAAACAAGGTCCATGATCGCGTCCGGCAAATCGTCTTCCCCGGGAGCGCGCAAGCGGCGAAGATCCGGCTTCATTGCTAACCAGCGTTGAGCGAGCCTGGCCAGTGCATTCGAAGGGAGCGCTGTCGATGCGGACAATGAAGTAC
>WNFC01019263.1_pt1 | contig 13448 bp, 8 predicted proteins | sample 5400541 | NCBI WGS metagenome assembly WNFC01 (sample SAMN13153342, study PRJNA577476) | soil metagenome | isolation source: 120 cm saprolite under Douglas fir tree site 2 hole 2 replicate 1 | place: USA:California | collected 2015-04-18
TGCCGAAGGAGCGGTGGACGCATGGGGCGCATCTGCTGACGGGGGCTTGCTATGTCCATGGGCTGGGGCAGGCGGCGGCGCTTGAGAAGATGCGGGTTTGCGTGCGGCGGTATAACGAGTCTGTGGGTGGGAAGAATACCGAGACCAGCGGGTATCACGAGACGATTACGGTGATGTGGATTGCGCTGCTGGATGGGCTGCTGCGCGAGGCGGGGGAGATGGAGCGGGCGGCGTTTGCGGCGCTGGCGGTGGAGCGGTTTGTGGGGCAGAGGGATATCTTCAGGCTGTACTACGACTTTGACGTCGTGAAGAGCACAGAGGCGCGACTACGATGGGTAGAGCCTACTTTGCGGGATTTTGCGTAGCCTGTTGTCTGAAAATTCCAGGGAAGACGAAACGAAACAACGGAGAGCCGCACTATATAGAAGTATGGAGGCGGCGATGAAGAGATATCTGATTTACCTGCTCGCGTTCGCAGCTCTGTCATTTGCTCCAAAGACGAGTTTTGCTCAAGAACCGTTTTATCCCCTGATCGTGAACGGTTCTACAAACATGAAGTTGGACTACAGTAACGGCACGCTGGTCGTGCAGTTTCGAAGAACACTGAGAGCGGCTGGTCAGCCGAGCGGCTACGTCCATAACGTTCCGCCTGGAAGCGCTTCGTGGGTCGATCGTCCCCTGAATAATCAGGAGCCGCTGATGCTCAGGCAACAGATGACGAGCCAGCAGGCAGAGACGGCGATTCAGCGGCTCCAGCAAAATGGTGGTTATTGGCGGTTCTTCTGCAGAAATACGGGTAAAGGATACTTTGAGGTGTCACGATCGGAGGCAGCTTACGCTTCCGTGAGAATTGACTGATTCTGGCGGCCACAATCGAGGTTCGGCGCTCTTTATAATCGACGCTATGGCGACTGCACTTACGCCCGACCAACAGATACAGGACCTGCGCGATGAGTTGCGGCGGCATGAGCATCTCTACTACGTGGAAGACAAGCCGGAGATCAGCGATGCGAAGTATGACTCGCTGATGAATCAGCTGAAGAAGCTGGAGGGGGAGCATCCTGAGCTGGTGACGCCGGACTCGCCTTCGCAGCGGGTGGGGGGCAAGCCTCGCGAGGGGTTTGTGAAGACGGCGCACTCGCGGCCGATGCTGTCGCTGGACAACGCTTACAACGAAGAGGAGCTGCGGGCCTGGGACCAGAGGGTTAGGGCTGGGTTGCCGGCTTCGGAGACGGTGCGGTATGTGTGCGAGCTGAAGCTGGATGGGCTTTCGATGGCTTTGCACTATGCGGCGGGGGCGCATGGGAGTGCTCATCTGGAGCGCGGATTGACGCGGGGGGATGGGTCGATCGGCGAGGATGTGACGACGAATGTGCGGACGATCCGGTCGGTGCCGCTGAGTGTTTCGGCGGCGAAGCTGAAGGCTGCGGGGTTGCCGCAGCGCTTCGAGGTGCGGGGCGAGGTGGTGCTTCCGCAGGCGGCGTTTTTGAAGCTGAATGAGGAGCGGGAGGCTGCGGGGATGGCGCCGGCGGCTAATCCGAGGAATGCGGCTGCGGGGACGATTCGGACGCTGGAGCCGAATATCGTGGCGCAGCGGCGGCTGGATTTCTATGCGTACTTCTTGTTGCAGGATGGGGAGACGCTGTTGCCGTTTCATTCGCAGACGTTGGAGGCTTTGCGGACGGCGGGGTTTCGCGTGAACCAACATGCGAATGCGGTGGGGACGATCGACGAGGTGATTGCGTTTATCGCGAAGGCGGAGCCGCTGCGGGATTCGCTGGGGTATGAGATCGATGGTGTCGTCGTTAAGGTGGATGCGACGGCGCAACAGCGGCGGCTGGGGTTTACGGGGAAGGCTCCGCGGTGGGCGATTGCGTATAAGTTTGCGGCGCGGGCGGGGATTACGCAGCTTGAGGATGTGATCTTTCAGGTGGGGAGGACGGGGAAGGTGACTCCGGTGGCGGCGCTGGCTCCTGTGTTTATTGGCGGGACGACGGTGACGAGGGCGACGCTGCATAACGCGGATGAGATTGGGCGGCTGGGGGTTCGCATTGGAGACTTTGTGTCGGTGGAGCGCGGTGGGGATGTGATTCCGAAGATCATTGAGGTGGTGGAGGATAAGACGCATCCGCGGGGGACGACGGAGATTGTTTTTCCGACCCAGTGTCCGGAGTGCGGGAGCGAGCTGGTGAAGGCGGAGGGGGAGGTCGACTGGCGGTGCGTGAATGCGGAGTGTCCTGCTCGGCTAAGGGAGGAACTGCTGCACTTTGCGGCGCGGGGGGTGATGAATATCGAGGGGCTGGGGGATGTGATGGTGGCGCAGTTGCTGGCCGCGGGTTATGTGAAGGGAATTGCCGATCTTTATGAGTTGAAGAAGGAGCAGTTGCTGGAGCTGGAGCGGGTGGGGGAGAAGTCGGCGCAGGCGCTGCTGGATGAGATTGAGCGGTCGAAGTCGGCTCCGCTGGCGCGGGTTTTGTATGGGCTGGGGATTCGGTTTGTGGGGGAGCGGACGGCGCAGTTGCTGGCGGCGCACTTTGGGTCGATGGATGCCCTGATGGCGGCTACGGCGGAGGAGCTGGAGGCGGTGAACGAGGTTGGGCCGCGAGTGGCGCAGGCGATTGTGGAGTTCTTTGCGGAAGATCGGAATAAGGCGTTGGTAAAGCGTCTTGAAGGGAAGGGGTTGACGTTTACGGCGGAGAAGCGGGTGACGACTTCGACGCTGGAGGGGATGACGTTTGTGCTGACGGGGACGCTGCCGAACCTTACGCGGGAGGAGGCTAAGGAGAAGATCGAGTCGGCGGGGGGACGGGTCTCGGGGAGTGTGAGTAAGAAGACCAGCTATGTGGTGGCGGGGGAGGAGGCTGGGTCGAAGCTGGATAAGGCGAATTCGCTGGGGGTGAAGGTGGTGGACGAGGCTGGGTTGTTGGAGCTGCTGAAAGGCAGGGAGTAGGGAATAGGGAGTAGGGAGTAGGAAGAACAGGCACGGCTTTGTGTCTGGGAAGGGGTATGGGTAGAGAAGCGGGTTTCTCTGCTGCGCTGCTCACGATGAAGCTGTGAGCAGCTTCGGTCGAAATGACGGGTCCTTTGGTGAGCGGAGGAGAACAGGCGACAGCAACGGCAAGTACAAAGGCGAAATGCGGGGATCCTTCGACTGCGTGGTTCGCAAAGTCCGCGAACCACTTCGCTCAGGGTGGCGGAGTTTGGGTGGGATGACGGAGTTTGCGTGGGTAGGACGGAGTTTGGTTGAAGGGGTTAAGCGGTTCTGTCGATGATTAGCAGGGTGCGGTCGTCGAGGGGTGGGACACCTTCGCAGAAGTGATGCATGGAGGTAAAGATGGTTTGGATTGGGTCGGTGGCTGCGAGATCTCGCTGGAGTTCGGTGGAGCCGAACTGAGTGCCCTCGGTGTTCTCGGCTTCGGTGATGCCGTCGCTGAGCAGGACGATTCTGGCTCCTTTTGGTGTGGTCAGCGGGATGGAGTGGAAGGTGGCGTCGGACAGGAGTCCGACCGGGACGTCGCCGTCGAGGATTGGCTGGATGCTGCCGTCTTCGAGGATGAGGAAGGGTTGGACGTGGCCGCCGTTGACGAGGGTGATATCGCCGTCCGGCTTGTAGTGGAGCGCGACTACGGTGACGTACTTCTGGCCGGAGACGCGGGAGCAGAGGAAGGCGTTGACGGAGTGGAGGGTGTCGACGAGGGAGGCGCCGCTTTTGAGCTGGGCATACATCATGCCCTGGATGATGGAGGCGAGAAGGGCGGCGGACATTCCTTTGCCGGAGACGTCGGCTACGATGGCGACGAAGCCCTCGTCCAAGGGGATGACGTCGTAGAAGTCGCCGCCGACCTCGGTGCAGGGGACGGTCTTCGCCATCAACTTTGCGTAAGGGAAGGTGGGTAGATCGTGGGCCATGATGCTCTGCTGGATGGAGGCGGCGATCTCCATCTCGTTGCGGAGGAGGTCGGCGGCGCGTTCGGCCTGGACCATGCGGGCGCTCTCGAGGAGGTTGGCGGCTTCTGTGGCGATGGCGTGGAGGATGTCGCGGCCGACGCGGTTGAGGGTGCTGGTTCGGAGGCGGCTGTCGAGGTAGAGCAGGCCGAGGAGGCGCTCGGAGTTGCGGCCGCGGAGGGGGATGGCGATGACGCTGCGGAGCTCGTGGGCGACGATGCTCTCGCGGCCGAGGATCTGGCCGTCGCCGCTTACGTCGCCGATGAGGTACTCCTGGCCGGAGAGGGCGGCGTCGCGGACGATAGACCGGGAGATCTTGGAGTCGTCGGCAAGTGGCAGACCTTCTTGGTTTAGGCCGCACTCGAGATGAAGGGTCGAGGCGCTGTCGCCGAGAAAAACGAAGCCGCGCTCCGCTCCTGTGAGGCGGAGGGTGTATTCGACCATGGTGCCGAGGATGTCGTTGAGGACGCGGGTGTTGTTGAAGCTCTGGGCGGCCTGGAGGAAGAGGGAGAGCTTCTCGAGCTCGGAGCTGGAGGTGTCGCCGGAGATGCGGCTGAGCAGGGAGCGCGTGGAGGCCTGATCCTGCGCGGTGAGAAAGCGGAGGACGATGCCTGAGGCGCCGAGCTGGATGCGGTCGCCGGACCGGAGACGGGCGGAGTCCTTGCGGACGCCGTTTATCAGGGTGCCGTGGCGGCTACTGAGGTCTTCGATGATGAAGCCTTCTTCATCTTCGTGGATAATGGCGTGCTGCCGGGAGACCTGCGAGTTGGAAAGGGAGAGGTTGCGATCCGCCTGGCGGCCGATGGTGAAGGGTAGAGGATCGATCGGTACGGTTCGGGTGTGGTCACCGTCCTGAACGAGGAGGCGGGCTGTATGTTTCGTGTTCTCCATGGATACTCGCAGACAGACAAGGATATTGGAATCCAGAGAATGACAAGAAGGTGCGGGCCGGGAGTGGATGAAGTCTAACACCCGGCGAAGGAATTGATTCCGCGAGGTTGAACGTTGAGGGGGAATTTGGGTGTGTGATAGCATCCGTGTCTCCTCGGGATGGCCGCTGCGGCGGGGCTGAACCGAGCGCTCCGGGCGGCAGCAGTTTATTGCCGGAGCGCGTCCAATTGATGGGCGCGAAGAAGTACTCAATGGTGCCTCCATGGATGTTGCGGACGGCAGACCGGCAGTGCCAGCCGCGAAAGGCTGGCAGAGACGACCTCGGCGGCGACACGACTACTCTATCCCTGCTCCGCGTGGGCAGATCCAGAGACACGCGAATCGGTGATGGATGCGTGTCGAGGCGCGGCGCATTCTCTCGTGCGATAACGCTCTCCCTTGACGTGGGCCAGCGACGTGGGTTGGAGATTGATTGAGAGATGACGAAGGAGTTTGCGATGAAGGTTTATTCGGGAAGTGAGATTCGCAACGTGGCTGTAGTGGGTCATGCGCACAGCGGGAAGACGACCTTGATCTCCGCGCTGCTTCATGCCGGGAAGATGACGCCTGCCCTGGGGCGGGTGGAGGATGGGTCGGCGGTGACGGCGTACGACGAAGAGGACGTCGCGCGGCGCACGACGATGTCGAATGCGGTGGCATTTGCCGAGTGGTTGGGGGTGAAGATCAACCTGCTGGATACGCCGGGCTTTCACATGTTCGTGCACGATGCCCGCGCGGCGATGCTGCCGGTGGAGGCGGCGCTGGTGGTGGTGAATGCGTGTGCGGGCGTGGAGTCAGTGACGGACCGGGTGTGGAGGTATGCCGGAGAGGTGAATCTGCCGCGGGTCGTGGTGATCAATCAGGTGGACCATCCGAAGGCAGATAGCAGGATGGGCCGGCATCAGATGATTGAGGCGATGCAGGAGAGGTGGGGCAGGCAGGTAGTGCCGGTGCAGCTGCCGATCGTCGATCAGCACGGGTTTCATGGAGTGGTGGATCTGGTGACGATGAAGGCATTTTTGTACAAGCCGGATTTTGTACAAGCCGGACGGCGATGGACGGGGAGAGATCGGAAAGATTCCGGAACAGTTTGCTGCGGATGCGAAGGTGGCGCATGAGGCGCTGGTGGAACTGGTGGCGGAGGGCAAGGACGATCTGATGGAGGAGTTCTTCAGCGTGGGCACGATTCCGGAGCAGCACCTGATTACGGCTTTGCATGAGGCGATTCGGGAGGACAGAATCTTTCCGGTGCTGTATGCGAGCGGGCTGAGGAATGTGGGGACGGACCATCTGCTGGATTTCCTGAAGGTGTATGCGCCGGCTCCGACGGAGCGGGAGCCGATCGCTACGCGGGGGATTCAGCACGTGACGGCCAATGGGCACGGCGGGAATGGGAGCGTGGATGGGCTGGAAGAGATTGTGATGCGGCAGGTGGATGATAAGCAACCGCTTGCGCTCTATGTCTACAAGACGATGATCGATCCTTTTGCAGGGAAGATCTCGTTCTTCAAGGTGATAAGCGGCCAGGTGAAGAACGATATGGTGGTGCAGAACTTTGTCAGGCACGAGCCGGAGAAGCTGGCGCATCTGGCGATCATGCAGGGGCGCAAGGCTGTGGAGGTGCTGGAGTTGCATGCGGGCGATCTGGGCGCCGTGGCCAAGCTGCGCACAACGCTCACGGGAGACACGCTGGGAGACAAGGCGAATGAGATCTTCCTGGAGCCGGTACCGATGCCGGAGCCGGCGATGACCTATGCCATTGAGCCGAAGTCGCGCGCCGACGAGGACAAGCTTGCGCCGGCGCTGCACCGGTTGATGGAGGAGGACCAGATGGTGAGGTTCTTCCGCGATCCGCAGACGAATGAGTTTCTGGTTGCGGGCGCGGGACAGCAGCACATTGAGACGATCGTCTCGAAGCTGAAGCGGCGCTATCACACGGAGGTGACGCTGAAGGCGCCGAAGGTTCCTTATCGAGAGACAATTCGCGGGAGGGCAGAGGCGCAGGGCCGGCACAAGAAGCAGACCGGCGGGCATGGGCAGTTTGGCGACTGCAAGATCCGCATGGAGCCGCTGCCGCGTGGGAGCGGAGTTGTGTTTGCGAACGACATCTTTGGCGGAGCGATTCCGCGGCAGTTTGTTCCGGCGGTGGAGAAGGGGATTCAGGAGTCGGCGGCGCGAGGATTTCTGGCAGGCTACCCGGTGGTGGATATCAAGGTGACGGTCTTCGATGGCAGCTATCACGATGTGGACTCGAGCGAGCTGTCCTTCAAGATGGCGGCGCATGTTGCCTTCCGCAAATGCATGGAGCAGGCGAAGCCGGCGCTGCTGGAGCCGGTGATGCGCGTGGAGATCGACTCTCCTGACGAGTGCGCCGGAGCGCTGATGGCAGACCTGAACGGGCGTCGCGGAAGAGTGCAGGGGATGGAGAGCGCAGGCGCTGGAACGATCGTGCGGGCGGAGGTTCCGATGGCTGAGATGCTGAGCTATGGAACTACTCTTACGTCGATTACACAGGGACGAGGCAGCTTCCGGATGGAGATGGATCACTACGACGTGGTGCCGCCGATGCTGTGCGAGAAGATAGTGGCTACGGCGAAGAGGCCGGTGCAGGATGAGGCAGAGGATTGAAAAGTTAGAGGCTGTTATGAACTTTGCGAACTGGCGTGCGCCTCAACCGTCCCTTTGCTGTTGAAGCAGTTGTTGTTCTACGCCCTGAGCCCTGTTCCCTGTTTTTCCTGTCAAGCCCCTGCAACAGGAACTAATACGCAACTCCGCACGCAAATTAAACAAAAACAAAGCCTTAGCTTCCGAAAATAATCTTCCGCAAAGTGGCATATTAGTTTCACCCAATCGGCTATAGTTAATACAGAGTCAGAAAAGCCCCGGCCAACCAACCGGGGCTCTTCTCTTTAAACCCAATAAACCTTTTAGAAAGACGATTTTAGCCGTAAGCGGTTTAGAATGACGATTTTGCAGCGATAGATCCATCTAAGTCATTGAATTTAGGTAACTTGCGGTCAAGTACCCCCCCGGGGGGTACCCCTCTCAAGGGAAGCAGTGATGCAATCCCACTGGGATCGTAGTTCATAACAGGCGAAGGGCAGCGTCAGTTTGATCATGAATAAAGCCGCCTATGGTCTGGCGGCTCTATTCATTATGGAGTTCGGTTGAGACGCTTCGCCTGCTTACTCGGCGTGGCCGACGGAGTTGCTGGTGTATGCCTTTTGAAGGACGAAGAAGGCTTGCTTCTTTTTTCCCTCTTCTGAGACGAGACCCTTTCTGTTGTAGTGATCCTGCGTGCCGGTGAGCTCTCTGAGCGGGGATCTGAAGTCCATCAGGACCCAGGGGCTCATCCCGCGCAGCTGGCGAATGTTATTCAGCATGACGAATTGATGGTGGTAGATGTTTGCCTGAAACTCCTCGGTCCAGCGGTCCGAGGCTGTTCCATGGCGACCAGCCTGGGCTTCGCCGCCGAATTCGCTCATGATTACGGGCTTTTCGAAGCGGATGTCCCAGACTGTCTTGTCTGCGTCGGCGGCTTCATGCTCATACCAGCCGACGTACTCGTTTGTTCCGAGGACATCGAGTGCATTGCCGAGTGGATCATCCACGATCTTCGTCATGCCCTCGGTGCGGACCAGTAACGCTGCTGTTACGAGCCGTGAGGGGTCCTGCTCATGAACGTTACCTGCGAGGGTGGTTAGAAATCTGGTGCGAACCGGGTTCGACGGAGTTTCGTTCGCGACAGACCATAAGATCACTGAGGCTTTGTCGCGATCCCGTTCGATCTCCTCATGGAGTTGGCCCTGTGCTTTTTTGAGAACAAGCGGATCGTCGAAGTGGCATGCCCAGTAGACGGGAATCTCGGACCAAACGAGGATGCCCATGCGGTCGGCGAGACGGGTCATACGTTCATCGTGAGGATAGTGCGTTAGTCGAATGTAGTTTCCGCCCAGCTCGTGAACCCAGCCCAGTAGTGTCTGAGCATCCTGTTCGGAGTAGGCGCGGCCGGTGCGATAGGGCGCCTCAGCGTGCGCGCTGACGCCCTTCAAAAAGATTGGGCTGCCGTTGAGCAGGATCTGCGTTCCCCTGGTCTCAATGGTGCGGAATCCAATCTCATCCTTGATCTTGTCGCCGTCGGCTTCGAGCACGACGTCGTAGAGAGTGGGATGTTCGGGAGACCAGAGTTGCAGCGCGTTATCTGTCAATTGGATTGCGGCCCGGCCATCGGTTCCGACCTTCGCAGTGGCTGTGGCATGGTCGTTGTTTTTGCTGATCGCAACATTCACAACTGACCCGGCGTTCGCTCCGACAACATGAACCCAGCCTTCAACCTGATTCTTTGTGCCGCGCTTCAAATGCAGGTCGAAGGTGTCGATGAAGTGCTCGGGGACTTCGATGAGCGAGACGTCCCGGGTTAGACCACCGTAGTTCCACCAATCGGTCTTGAGTGTCGGGATGCCATCGGCGATGCGTGTGTTGTCTACCGCAATGACGGCGAAGTTCGCACCGTCTTTCAGCGCTGCCGTTGCGTCGCAGTTGAAGCCAGTGAAGCCGCCTTCGTGCTCGCAGACTTTTGTGCCGTTTATCCATACATAGGCGCGATAGTTTGCTGCTCCAATGTGTAGGAATATCCGTTTGCCCGCTGGCTTCTGATAGGCAAAGTCCTTCTCGTACCAGAGTGGCCCCTCGTAGTACATCAACGATTCGCGCTGTGTGTTCCAGTCTCCCGGTACCTTGAGCGTGGGGGACTTGCTGAAGTCATACTCGATCGGGCGACCGTGGGGTACTTCCCTGGCATTTTTCGCGTAGCCATCCGAACGCACCTTGCCGTGGGCGTCGTAGAGGCCGTTGCCGTAGGGATCGACGATAGTATGCCAGTCACCATTGAGACTGGTCGATGGGCGGTGATCCGCTGCGGCAAGAACTATGGTTTGCCGGGTCTCTTCCGACTGAGCTTGCAGGTGCAGACCTCCCGCGGCAACACCAAGCATTAGCGCTGCGGTGTAGAAGCGCGGAGGCAAACCTACTGATTGCATCCAAGTACGACGACGAGAGAATGGCGAAAGAATCAAGGGGGATCTCCAGATAAACCCGTATAGTATGGCCTGCGCTGATGTGGAAACGGGCGAAGGCCGCATGCATCTGCAACCTCCGCACGGAATTACTTTCCTGGCTCGGAGGCGCGGCTGAACACTACGAAGGTTCTGCCGCTGTATAGCCGATAGCTCTGTGGCGCGCGATCAGCCAGAACCTGCAGAGGAGTCGGCCGAGGCAGTGCATCGTCGCGCTGCGAATCGGCCACGAAGAGGTCATGGCCGCCGACATCCATCACCACAAACTTGCTGTCGTTGATGAAGCCGACACCGTATGCTCCAGGCGGCAGCCGATTGCTGGCGATTGTGAGCGCAACCTCTGTGACCAGATAGGCCTGGTATCTCTCCTGAATGCTCGAGGAGTAGCCGCCTGTGTCTACCTTCGTTGCGAACATCACGGCTCCTCCGGCGAAGCGCACGCCGCCTGAGTTGCGCTTTTGCACTGTCGCAGACTGGCCATTGAAGAAGACTGCGGGAGGAAGAAGCGTTTCAAGATCGGCTGCGCGCAGCACGGTATCCGCGGAGCTTGTGGCAGAGGCGTGCGAGGGTGCCTGGGCAAACATCGGCGAGCTTCCCGAGGCGACGGAGGAAGCAAGCAGGAGAAGAGCGAGCAGGTTGGACCGATGCATTCGCATGGCGGGATTATAGAGTGGCGTGTGTCTCAGTCCAGCATTACTTTCGAGAGACCTTATACTCAGGAGGCGTCGGTATTGAATCTGTCGAGTCGTAGTGAAAGGAAAGCACATGCTTCAGGATGCATCCCCTCTGCGGAGAGCCTTCTCCCGCTCTCTACCCCATTTCGCGTGTGCTTCTGTTGGCACGGTGGCGTTGCTTCTCTCTGGAGCGGTCTGCGGACGCGCGGCTGTGGCAGATAAGCCGGGCCTCATGCCCGTTCCGGCCTCTATGCAGCAGGGGCAGGGATACTTCCGGCTGACGCCGAACCTTCGCGTGACTTATGCTCGTTTCCACGATGCGCGTCTGGAAGCGGGGACCGAACGCATGCTGAGGCGGGCGGAGTATATCTCCGGTTTGCCGCAGATGCAGGCTTCGAAGGGTGATGGCGCTATCGTGGTTGATGTCGCTGGTGCTGGTGCTGCTGTGCAGTCTCTGGATGAGGATGAGTCTTACTCGCTGGTGGTGTCTTCGGCGCAGGTGAAGCTTGGTGCGGCGACGGTTGTGGGTGCGTTGCGCGGGATGGAGACGCTGCTGCAGCTGGTTGATTGTGGACAGGGAGCTTGTCGATTGCCTGCGGTGAGTATCGAGGATGCGCCGCGGTTTCGGTGGCGTGGACTGATGATCGATGTGAGTCGGCACTTCGAGCCGGTGAGTGTGATCGAGCGCTCGCTCGATGGGATGGCTGCGGTGAAGCTCAACGTCTTCCACTGGCATCTGAGCGACGATCAGGGTTTTCGTGCGGAGAGTAAGAGGTTCCCGAAGCTCACTGGGATGGGATCTGGTGGTCAGTTCTACACGCAGGAGGAGATGCGGCATGTTGTTGCTTATGCTCGGGCGCGAGGGATTCGGGTTGTGCCTGAGTTCGATATGCCTGGTCACTCGGTGAGCTGGCTGATTGGTTATCCGGAGTTCGGGAGTTCGTCTGCTCCGACTGAGTTGCCTGTCAGGTTCGGGGTTCATGACGAGTCGCTCGATCCAACGCAGGAGAAGACCTACAAGTTCGTCGATGCTCTCGTCAAGGAGATGGGAGAGATCTTTCCCGATGCTTACTTCCACATTGGTGGCGATGAGAATACTGGGAAGGCCTGGCGAGAGAATCCTAAGATTGCGGCCTTCATGAAGGCGAAGGGCATCAAGGATACGGATGCGCTGCAGGCTTACTTCAATCAGCGTCTGCTTCCGATTTTGAAGAAGCATGGGAAGCACATGATTGGTTGGGACGAGGTGCTGACCCCTGGGCTGCCGAAGGATGTCATTGTGCAGTCTTGGCGGGGCGGGGATTCGCTGGCCAAGGGGGCGCGGCAGGGTTATACGGGGATTCTGTCGGCTCCTTACTACCTCGATGGGATGAAGAGCGCGGAGGAGCACTATCTGGCTGACCCGATTCCGGCGGATGCTTCGCTGACGGAGCAGGAGAAGGCGTTGATCCTGGGCGGTGAGGTTTGCATGTGGGGCGAACAGCTCAACTCGCAGACGATCGACTCGCGCATCTGGCCGCGGACGGCTGCGATGGCGGAGCGTTTCTGGTCGCCGGCGGATCGTCGCGACGTGGCGGATATGTACCGGCGGCTTCAGACGGTCTCACTGCAGCTGGAGCTGGTTGGGCTGACTCACATCTCCGGTCCGGAGCGGGCTTTGAGGAGTCTGGCGTTCTCGCGGGAGCCGAAGGCGCTGGCTACGTTTGCGTCAGTGCTTGAACCTGTGAGCTTCCATGAGCGCTATCAGGCACAGCATACGGATGCGACGACTCCGCTGGATGGTCTGGTCGATGCCGTGGTGCCTGATCCTCCTTCGAGATTTGAGATCCGCTCGCAGGTGGATGATGTGGTGAGCAGAGGTGCTGCGGCGGAGGATAGCCGGCTTGCCCTGGTGGCGAGGTTCCGGTCGTGGGAGGAGGCTGTTCCTTCGCTTATTGAATTGGTTGGGCAGTCTCCGCGGATGCCGGGTGCGGTGGTCCGTGTGACGCAGTTGGAACAGCTGGCTAAGGTTGGGTCGGAGGCGCTGGGCTATCTGAAGTCTGATTCGAGGCCGCCGAAGGGTTGGAGTGAACAGCAGTTACAGGTCATTGCTGAGGCGGAGAAGCCGGCGGGGATCGTGCGGTTTACCTTTCTGCCTGCTTTGCGGAGGCTGGTGGAGGCTGCGGGGAAGTAGGGGGTACCCCCCCTCCCCCCCTACCTGGGCGTAAAATCCTTGGATTCAATGGTTTACGCGGTGCTAGTGTTTGTAAAATCTTCATTCTAAATGGGTTATAGATAAAATCTTCTTTCTAAAAGGTTTATGGGTGTTAATGGGGAAAGCCCCGGCTTTTGGCCGGGGTTTTTTTTGATCTATGAGTTAATTGTAGGGGATTGGGTGGAACTAATATGCAAACTCTATTTAGTTTGTTTTCATGGAGTTAGGTGGTTTGGGGGCTTGACAAGAAAAAAACAGGGTGGGGAATAGCGAGCAAAGGCAAAGACGGTGGTTTGGGTTCGGAGGCGGTATGGGTAGAGAAGCAGGTTTCTCCGCTGCGCTGCTCACGATGAGACAGTGAGCAGCTCCGGTCGAAATGACGGTGTTGGGGGGTGGAAGAGAAAGGCACTCGGGTCGCTACGCTCCCTCGGAAATGCGGGGATTCTTCGCTGCGCTCAGAATGACGACGTAAAACTAACAACGGCAAGAACAACAGCAACAGCAACAGCAAGAGCAAAGGCAAGAGCAAAGGCAAGAGCAAAGACGAAATACAGGGATCTCTCCACTGCGGCGGCAAAGTGCGCCGCCTTCGGTCGAGATGACGTTTGTTATGGGTGGGTGGAAGAGAAA
>WNFC01030619.1_pt1 | contig 13447 bp, 13 predicted proteins | sample 5400541 | NCBI WGS metagenome assembly WNFC01 (sample SAMN13153342, study PRJNA577476) | soil metagenome | isolation source: 120 cm saprolite under Douglas fir tree site 2 hole 2 replicate 1 | place: USA:California | collected 2015-04-18
TGGTGGAGGCGGGGGGAGTCGAACCCCCGTCCGAAAAGCGCTACGACACGAAGCCTACATGCTTAGCTCAATTCCGTTTGGTTCGCCCGCCACGCTCAGAATGAGCAAGAAACGCAGCCGGCTAGTCCGATGGTTCTCGCCCGAGCCTTACGGACCGAAAGGCTCAGGCCAGCTCACTGTGTGACGCCTCTGACCGGGCCCATGAGCAAAGCCCGGGGAAGCGTGCGCTTAATTAATTAAGCAGCAAGTGCCAAGTTGTTGTTGGCAGTTCTAGTTTCCACCAAGTTGCGGGCAGGTGGGTCCCGGCATGCCTTCGGGCCGCGACAGCTTCCGTCGAAACCGTGTCGCCCCCTCCCCGCAAATTATACCACTAGGGTGCGCGGGTGGGCTGCGTCTTACGTGGGCCTGAGAATTGGATCGAGTTAACGGTCCACAGTTTACAGTTCGCAGTTGAAGAAGAGAGCGTCTGTTAGTTAAGCAACGATTGGGCACAGCGGTACGGCTGGGGCGTTGACTCCAAAGCACCTAGCTTCCAAAATGGCAAGACGGGGGATTTCGGGCGAAACACCCCTAAAAACCGGCATGGCACAGGAACCCAACGCAGTGGAACAAGCTATCGTACGAGCCCTTCGCGATAATCTTGAAGGCATGCAGCGCACCGCGGATGAACTGCATCATGCGGTTCGCGACGTGGTTTCCGCTTGCGCGAGCAATAGACCTACCAATGCGCTGCCGCCGCTGCTTCGCGCGCAGGCTTCCGCGGCTTCGCTAGCCGCTACCCTGGAAGTGCTTTCGAGATTTGTGGCCGTGTCCATGCAGACAGGCGCGAGGTCGCCGTATGAGGCGCAAATCACCGAGCTGGTCGGGAAAGTCGCGCCCGAGCCGCCTCCTGCCCCACAGCGCCCAGTGCCTTCGCAGCCCGTGCCGAAGGCTGTCCAAGCCCCGCCCGCTGCTCCGGTGCGGGTCGTGCAAAAGCCTGCTGCTACCGAACTAGAGTTGCATCCCGAGCCTGAACCGCTCCGATTGATGGAGCCGACTGCCGCGGCGCGGGCTTCCGAGCTCGAACTCGATGATGAGTTTGACGTCAACCGGCTCTCCACCGAAGAACAAGAATTGCACCGCCGCGCAAATCGCGTAGCCAAAGTTTCGATGCAGGATATAAAAATGCTCCGACCGGAGCAGGTGCGCCTCGGCCGCCAAAACAAAGACATCTGCATCCGATTGAAAGACGACATTGAAAAAGCTCATCGAGAATACGACCGCCGCTTCAAACCCATCATGGATCATCCGGTGGACTACTTTTACCGCTGGATGGTGGAAATCCTTGCGGAAGGCGACGCGCACGCCCTCGGCGATTATCCGTACGCTACGCCTGCGCGACAACACTAGACACACAGTTGTGGCTCGCTTTTGTGGCTCTCCGGAAAGTGCCGTATCATTGTGTTCGTCTATGTTGCGCTCCCTGATGACGTGGATGCTGGTCGCCAGCTTGTCGCTCGGCGGCGCTCTGGACGCGTTTGCGCAATCCTCCCAGCACAAGCGCAAAGCGAAGAAGCCCAAGTCGCCGCCGTGCCAGACGGGCTGCAAGCCAGACACCAGCGTGCCTCAAGTCGCCGCCGACACTCCGCAAGACGAGGCTGCGCAAAAAGAGCTTTCCGAGCTCGCCCGTGCGCTGCACGGCGCCACGCCCGGCGCCTACGAGAGACTCTCGGCTTTCGCAGCGAAGAACACCACAAACATTTGGGGCGCGCGCGCCGCGCTTGCTCTCGGCTATGACGACTATGCGAAGAGCCGCGCCGCACAGGGCCTGGGCTGGCTGTTGAAGGCGCAGAGCGATACGCTGCTGCGGGAGTACGCGCTGTACTGGACCGCGCAGTCGCAGCGAGCCCTGGGGCGAAATGCGGACGCTTACAAAGTACTGCAAACGATCCAGCACGATTACCCCAATACCGCGATGCGCGAGGCCTTGCTGGAAGCCTTCGCCCCTACTGCGGTCCAGGTGGGGCACGCGCAGGAGGCCATTGATGCTTTGGACGCTTATGCTGCAACCACGTCAAAGTCGGCGCTTCTGTACGAACGTGCCCGAGCTTATCAGGCCGCGCATCAGCTTGCTCGCGCCGCTAAGGACTATCAGACAGTCTTCTACAAATTCCCGCTAACCGACGAAGCCAAGCCTGCCGGCTCCGCTCTGTCGCAAGTGATTCATGCGCTCCGAAAAGAATACGTTTATCCCGGCGTGGAATTGCAGGAGCAGCGCGCCCAGATTTTTTACGACGCGCACAAATGGAAAGAAGCGCGCGCTGAATTCGAGAAGGCTCTCGGCATGCTCAAGGATCCCGCGAATCCCGCGCGCCAACGCGCCCAGCTTCGCGTGGCGGAATGCCGCGTGCAGTTGAAGGGGTCGCCCTCCTTGATCGCCGCCGTGAAAACGCCGGACATCGAAGTGGATGCCGAGCGGCTCTACGCGCTGTCTCAGGCCTACCGCTCTGCGAAAAAAGAAACGGAAATGTTTTCGGCGCTGAACACCCTGGCGCAGAATTATCCGGTAAGCAGATGGAACGAAGAAGGCCTGATGGCGGCAGCGAACTACCATTGGGTTGAGCTCGAGCGCACGAAGGCGATTATCAACTATCAGCGCGTTCTGGATACCTTCCCGAACGGGAAATACGCTTTCAATTGCGAATGGCGCATTGCCTGGGTCGCGTACTTGAATCGCCAGGCCGATGCCGACGACCGGCTCACTACATTTCTATTGAAATATCCCGTCTCGTCCAACTCGGTCGATGCTCTCTACTGGCTTGGCCGCAACGCCGAGCGCAGTGGAAACGTGGCCCGGGCACGGAGCCTCTACAACAAAGCCGCTGAGCGCTTCCCGCAAACGTATTTCGGCAATGCCGCAACGGGCCGCCTCGCGAAACTTGGTCCCGGCGAGGAAAATCCCGCGGACTTTCTGGAGAAAATTCCTCCAGCACCGGCGCTTCGTTCTTTCGAGGAGCCCATTCCAGTCGCCGCTGAGGATCGCTGGGCTCGCGCGCAGGCACTGCGCGCCATCGCTTTCGATTCCTCCGCCGAACAGGAATTGAAGAACGCCTATTTCGCGACTTCTTCGCCGCGCTTTCTGCTTGAAGCTGCGCAAGCGGCTTTCGATCAAGGCCACTACGGTGCCGGCATGGCTTACGCGCGCATCATTGTGCCGAATTTCGACTCCCGCAAGATCAGCGAGGTTCCCGTCGCCGCCTGGAAGGCGCTCTATCCGCTCCCTTACGAAGCCGCGTTGCGCCGCGAAGCCGCCAAGAATGATTTCGATCCCATGTTTGCAGCTGGCCTGATTCGCCAGGAGTCCACGTTTCAGGCGGATGCCGTATCGCATAAGAACGCCATCGGCTTGATGCAGGTTCTTCCTAAAACCGGGAAGCTGCTTGCGAGGCAGCTCAAGGTGCGCTACGCGAAGGACAAACTTTTCGAGCCGGACTTCAATATTGAGCTCGGCATGGTCTATATTGCCAGCCTGGTGCGCCAGATGGGTGGGCTGGAATACGCGGCTGCCGCCTACAACGCCGGCGAAGACCGCATCGCCGCCTGGAAAGCCGAGCGCAACTACGAGGAAGTTCCGGAGCTTGTCGAGTCCATTCCCTTCACGGAAACGCGCGAGTACGTGCAAGTGGTCTTGCGCAACACGGAAGTCTACCGCATGATTTACGGGCAATCGAGCGTGGCGACGCAAGCTTCGGCTAGCCACGCCCGCTGAAGAAGAAAACGCGCACGATTAGTTTTCTTTGCAGGGCGCAGCTCGCCGCGGCGAGCGCCTCACCGATTGCAAATTCAAACCTCTGAGAAGGTGCAATGACGGCTCCCGACCTCTCCATGGCGCAAATCTCGCGCCGCATGCTTTCGGCTAAGGCCGAACAATTCACTGAATCCGTCATTCGGGAAATGACCCGCCTGGCGATAAAGCATGGCGCCGTGAATCTGTCTCAGGGTTTTCCCGACTTCGCAGCGCCCGAGGAAATCAAGGAAGCCGCGCGCCAGGCCATTGCCGATGACATCAATCAGTACGCCATCACCTGGGGCGCGAAGCCGTTGCGCGACGCCATCGTCGAAAAATTCGAGCGCACCCAGGGCATCAGGTACGACCCCGAGCGCGAAATCACTATCTGCTGCGGCTCGACGGAAGCGATGATGTCCGCCATGATGGCGATTATTAATCCCGGCGATGAAGTTGTGGTTTTCGAGCCGTTCTACGAAAACTATGGACCGGACGCGATTCTCAGCGGCGCCACGCCGCGCTTCGTCAAGCTCCGCACGCCCGATTGGTCCTTCGACGAAAAAGAACTCGCGGCTGCCTTTGGCCCGCACACCAAAGCGATCATTCTGAACACGCCCAATAATCCTACCGGCAAAGTTTTTACGCGAGCCGAGCTGGAATTTATCCGCGATCTGTGCGTCCGATGGAACGCCTACTGCATTACCGACGAAATCTACGAACACATTCTGTACGACGGCGCCGAACACATTTCCATGGCGCGCATCGAGGGCATGCGCGACCGCACGATCGTGATCAATGGCCTGTCAAAGACGTACAGCGTCACGGGATGGCGCGTCGGCTGGGTGCTGGCTCCGCCGGACCCGACGCAGCCTATCCGCAAGGTCCACGATTTCCTGACCGTTGGCGCCGCGGCGCCGCTTCAACAAGCAGGCGCGAGCGCTCTGCATTTTCCCCAGGGCTATTACGATAAGCTCGCCGCTTCGTACGCGGGCAAGCGCGAACGCCTGCTGAAGATTCTCACGAGCGCGGGCTTTACCGTGTTCAAGCCGCGTGGCGCGTACTACATCATGACGGACATTTCGCGCTTTGCCGATCCCGACCCTGTTCATTTCAAGGCCGACACCAAAGATGTTCGGTTCGCAAAGTTTCTCGTCGAGAAAATCGGGGTTGCGGTCGTTCCCGGCTCCAGCTTTTACAACGACGCCCGCGACGGCGCCTCCCAGGTGCGCTTCACCTTCTGCAAAAAAGAAGAAACCCTCGCCGCTGCTGAAGAGCGCCTGTCCAAATTGCAGCCCTGAGCCCATGGAGGAGTGACTATGCGAAGCTTCATCGTTGCGATCCTATTTCTCTCCGCGACCTCCTTGATCGCGCAAGATGCCCGCCCGTCCCGGGCCTTTGATTACAATCCCAAGGCGCCACTGGATATTCAGGAAGCTGGCGTCGAACATCGTGGAAGCGTCGCCATTCATGACATCTCGTATGCCAGCCCGAAAGGCGGCCGCGTCCCGGCGTATCTTGTGGTTCCGGAAGGGAAGGGGCCCTTCGCCGCGGTCCTTTGGGGGCATTGGTATTGGCAGAATTCCGCCTACTTCAATCGCAGCGAATTTTTGGATGAGGCGGTCGCTTTCGCGCATGCCGGCGTAGTTTCTCTGCTCCCGACAGGGCCTGGGGCGCGTGCGGGCCACGTTCAGGACAAAGATCAATTGAGTGATCAGCAGGTAACGGACCTTGTTCAAGCCATTGTGGACATGCGCCGAGGTGCGGATCTGCTGCTCGCGCGCAAGGATGTCGATCCCAAGCGCCTGGCCTACGTCGGCCATAGCTACAACGCCACGGCAGGCGGTTTTCTGAGTGGCATCGATAAACGGTTCAAGGCGTTTGTGCTAATGGCCGGCGGATTGTCGGATGAAGTGGACATGAAAACCGAAGAGTTCCAGCAGTACCGACAGAAGCTCGGCCCGGATAAGGTGGACGCGTTCACTACAAAATATGCCTGGACCGATCCAGGCAAATTCGCCTCCCACGCGGCTCCAGCGACTGTATTCCTGCAATATGCGACGCAGGAAAAATTTCTCACCGCGGAGCGCGCGCGACAGTACGCCGCGGGAGTGAGCGAGCCCAAGAAGTTCAAGCTTTACGACGCGCCTCACGCGCTGAACGCCGAAGCCCGCCGCGACCGCATTGCTTTTCTGTCCGATCAACTCAAACTTAAACCGCTCGATCCTTCTTTGATTGCAGCCGGCTGACTACTGTTCCGGGCTTGTAGTGGTCACCCTGTGCTAGAATTTGCACGAAAGAATCGACGATGCCGCCAAAATTAGATCTTATTCCACACGACACTCGCATGGAGGCCAACGCCGACGGCGCCGCTTTCGACATTTCCGAAAGCGCAACGCGCACGTATCTCTGCCAACTGACTATTACCGATCAAATGGAGCAGGAATCACTCGACGTATCCATCTGGGGTTCCGCGGACGGAGAAACCTGGACGAAGAAGCCGCTCCTCAAGCTGCCGCAGCAGTTTTATCGGGGCACGACAAAGATGATCCTGGACCTCTCCCTGCGTCCAGAAACCAAATTCATTCGTGCGCGTTGGGACCTGAACCGCTGGGGCCGGGTTGCGCCAATTCCCATGTTCGTCGCCGGCCTGGAGCTTGCGGAGATCCCCCCAATGTCACGCGAGACCCCGACAAAACGAATCGCGCTCGCAGCCAAGTAATTCCAGGGAGCTGGCTTAGGCGAACGGGCAATCCCTCCCGGTCATTTTTGCGGATTGACACTATTCTTCTAAAGTTTATATAAATTATGCGGTTTCAAGAGGTTCAGGGCTTTTAGGGGTAGGAGACTGACGGTCGGTTGCCCTGTGGTGGTTAGCCCCCTACCCCGCGAGTGGTCTTGCTTGTATAGACGAGATTAATCCTCAAATAGTTTCCTGATTGCACGAAAATAATTTGTGATGCTTCCGGGAACTATTCACCCACAGGTACGGAATCCATATATCTGGCGACTGCGGCCTTCCAGTGAAACTTTTCGGCGATTGCGGCCTGCAGCGCCTGCGCCGCGGCCGGTTCACCATGGGTTAGATACGTTTGCTTGGGAGGCGCAGGCAGCGCCGTCAGCCAGCGCAATAGTTCGCCCTTACCCGCGTGCGCGGAGAATTGCCCCATCTCAACGATTTCCGCAGCTACCGGGACTACCTGTCCGTAAAGATTTAAGGATTTCGCGCCTTCCTGCAAGGCTCTCCCCCGGGTGCCTTCGGCTTGGAATCCCGCCAGGATCACCGCATTGCGCGCATCCGGCAGCCGCTGCACGAGATGATGCAGCACACGCCCGCCGCTCACCATCCCGCTTGCCGAGATCACGATGCAAGGTGTCTTGACGTTGTTGATGGCCTTGGAGTCCTCAACTGACCGGGTCAAGTGGAACTCGTGCACATTCAGCGGATCGCCTTTCCCGTCGCTGCCTTCTTCCCGCACGTACTCCAGGTCATGATCCTCTTTGTGCTTCAAATACAAATCCGTCGCGCTGAGAGCCATCGGGCTGTCCACATAGACGGGCACTCGAGGAATGCGCTGCTGATCCTCCAGTTGCCGCAGGTAATACATAAACGTCTGGGTTCTCCCGATGGCGAACGACGGAATCACGATCGACCCGCCGCGCTTCACCACACGGTTCACAATTTGCGCCAGCAATTCTGCGGGGTCGCCTTCGGGGTGCTCGCGGTCCCCGTAGGTCGATTCGCAAATCAGCACATCCGCATTCGATGGTGGCGTGGCCGGGTCCTTCAAAATCGCCTGGTTGTATCGGCCGATATCCCCGGAGAAAACAATGACGGACTTCTTGCCGTTCTCGGTGATCGTCAACTCCAAGCTCGAGGATCCCAGGATGTGTCCCGCGTCAAACGACACCACGTGAAACTCCGGGCTGATATCGAAACCGCCGCTGCGCGGCATGCTTTTGATCAGCTTCAGCGTGGGATCAACGCCTTCTGTGGTGTATAACGGCTCGGGGTTCGCGTGACGGCTGTACTTATGAGTCCGCGCGTGCAGCGTGTCCTCTTCTTGCAGATGCGCGGAATCCTTCAGCAAGATGGTGGTCAGCTCGATGGTGGCCGGATTTGCGAAAATCGGCCCGCGATAGCCCGATTTCACAAGCACGGGCAGCCAACCGGTGTGGTCCAGGTGAGCGTGTGTGAGCACGAGATAGTCGATCGAATTCGGATCGACCGGCAACTGCTTGTAGTTGCGGTCCTGCAGTTCCGGCGAACCCTGAAAAATTCCGCAGTCCACCAGCAGACGCTTGCCTGCCGCTTCGACCAGATACTTCGAACCGGTAACGCATCCCGCCGCGCCCAGAAAAGTGAGTTTTGCCATAGGCCTGACATTCTACAGAATTCAAGCCACTGACACATCTCATAGCCCAATGATGTATGAAAGAAAACGGGGTGAACGGCAAGGTTCGCCCGCATTCTGGCTTCACTGTCAACCGATAACTTACGGCTGACTACTTCTGATCAATCCGCTGCAGTGGCTTGCCTCTTCGCGACGATCGATGTGATGTCCAGCCCCAGTCCCTTTGCCACGCCGGTTCCATACGCTGAATCGGCTTTGTAGAAGTGCTGGATTTGCAGCTCTTGAATGCGCTGCGGCACGCCATTGCCCAGGCTGGAGACGATATTGTCAATCAGCCGCTGCTTCGCGTCCGCGGGCATCAAGCGAAAAAGATTTCCCGGCTGCGTGTAGTAGTCGCTGTCGGCGCGGTGATCGTGACGCGCGACCGTTCCGCTGACGGCATGCGGCCGCTCGACGTACGAGCGGTTCTGCGTCGGTCCACCAAAGCTATTCGGTTCGTAGTTGACCGCCCTCCCACCGTTTGCGGCTTGTTCACTGGCAGAGAATCGTAGTTGACGCCCAGCCGGTAGCGGTGGGCATCGGGATAGGAAATCAAGCGCGCCTGCAACATTTTGTCAGGCGAAAAGCCCATGCCGGGCACAATGTTGCGCGGTTCAAACGCCGCTTGTTCCACTTCTGCGAAATAATTCTCCGGATTGCGGTTCAATTCCAGTTCACCCACTTCGTGCAGCGGATAGTCCTTGTGCGGCCAAACTTTTGTCAGGTCGAACGGGTTGATACGATACGTCTCCGCGTCTTTTTCCGGCATGATCTGCACACATACGCGCCATTTCGGAAAGTTACCCTCTTTGATGGCGTGGAAAAGATCGCGCTGCGAATAGTCCGGGTCGCTTCCTTCCAACGCGCCGGCCTGCTCGCGGAAAAGATTTTTGATCCCTTGCTTGGTCTTGAAGTGCCATTTCACGTAGAAGAGCTCGCTCTTCGCATTGATCAGGCTGAACGTGTGGCTGCTGTAGCCATTCATGTGCCGGTAGCCATCAGGAGTCCCGCGGTCGGAGAAGAGAATCGCAGCGGGTCGCGAATAAAGAAAACGGGAGTGTTGTTTCCCGTCATATCCCAGTTGCCCTCTTCAGTGTAAAACTTGAGCGCAAAGCCGCGTGGGTCGCGCGCCGTATCCGCCGAGCCCTTTTCACCGCCCACGGTCGAAAAGCGAATGAAAGTCGGCGTTTTCTTACCCACGGTGTTGAACAGCCTTGCCGTCGTGTACTTTGTGATCTCTGCGCTCGTGCAAACGAAATGGCCGTGGGCGCCCGAACCCTTGGCATGCACTACGCGCTCGGGAATTCTTTCCCGGTTGAAGTGCGCCATCTTTTCGAAGAGCAGAAAATCTTCGAACACCACCGGTCCGCGCGGCCCCACCGTAAGCGAATTCTGGTTGTCGCCCACCGGACGGCCTGCGTCGGTGGTCATGATTTTCTTTTTTTCTTCCGCCATGGATCCTCCTCAGTTCGACGGCAGCGGCCCGCGAAACAGACCATCGCCATCTCATTTCGAAGAGTAGAAGGCGGCGAGCTATACTTCCAATATATAGTTCGGATACGATGGATAGGCATAGCCTATGGAACTTCACCAGCTTCGTTACTTCTGCGCGGTGGCTGAGACCGGCTCATTCAGCCGCGCAGCGGAACAGTCGCACATTTCTCAACCATCACTCTCCCAGCAGATACTGAAGCTGGAAGATGAACTAGGCGCGCGACTCTTCGACCGCCTCGGCCGCTCCGTTCGCCTTACGGAACTTGGCAAGACCTTTCTGCCGCGCGCCCGCGCCGTCCTTCGTGAACTGGAAGCCGCCAAAGGCGACGTGGTCGAAGGCAAAGCGTTCGTCGGCGGTCCTGTCAGCGTAGGCGTCATTCCCACCGTCGCTCCTTACTTCCTTCCTCCACGCCTTACGGCCTTCTCGCGCAAATTTCCCCAGGTTCAGATCACCGTCGTCGAGGAGATCACGCCCGTACTTCTGGACCGCCTCCGATCCGGCACCATTGACGTTGCAATTCTGGCGCTGCCGATCCGTGGCCACGAATTTGATGCTGTTCCGCTGCTGACCGAGCGGCTTTTCGCCGTGCTCCCCAGGAAACACAAACTCAACTTGCGCCCCTCTCTTTCCCTCAAGGATCTTCGCGCCGAGCCTTTTCTGCTGCTGCGCGACGGCCACTGCTTTCGCGATAGCGCCGTGGCCGCCTGCGACCGCGCGCGTCTCCATCCGCGAATTGTTTTCGAGAGCGGCCAGTTCAGCAGCCTTCTCAGCATGGTTGGCGCGGGTATGGGCGTTTCCATCGTTCCCGAAATGGCCATCGAAAAAAGATCCCCGTGCCGCTATGTCCGCATTGCTGATGAACAGGCTGTTCGCACCATCGGTGCCGTCATCCTTCGCGGCCGCTCTCTCACCCGCGCTCACAACGCGTTCCTCTCTCATCTCGGCGCACGTTCTCCCACACACTCTCCTAAAGCGGGAAACTCAAGCAGCATTGTCCGGTTGATTTAGTGTGAGCGGTGCTCGTTCAGAATGATTGGTGACAGGAGATGGACGCAGCCAAATCCCTGAGGTAAAATCATTCGAGCAATTCACCCCGGTGGGGCCGTGGCGCAGTTGGGAGCGCGCCTCGATGGCATCGAGGAGGTCGTGGGTTCGAATCCCATCGGCTCCACCAAACAATCAGAGCGCGTGTTTCTTTCTCCACGCATCCTCGCGAAACGCATCTTGATCGCCACCCTGGCGTTGCTTGTGCTCGTCTTTTGCGCAGATTACTTCTTTCTCCGACTCCGCATGCTTCATCCGAAACCCGCGGACCCGTTCGAATCCCTCAAGACTTTGCGTATCCTCGCCATCCCGGAAAAGAATGGCAAGACCGAATATGAAGTGGACGCCCAGAATCCCGAGCAGACCGTCACCTGCGTCCACTCGCTCTTCCCCCACATGGGTTACTCACCTTGCTGGTACATCAAGCCAAGGATCAACCAGCCGATCCCTATGTGATCGCCCCAATTTCAGACATTCGTGTCGACCAATCGTGAGGCCGCTATGCGGTTACTTTTGCGCCGGAGGAAACTTTGGCGGGATTTCCGCGTAACCCGGCGCTGCCTGCTTCAGGTTCACATCCGATTCCGCTTTCGCATCTCCGATGGCCCAACGGATTCCGCCGCCAAGCACATTCAGGAAAAACTCATTCTTCCAATTCTCCGGCCGGTCGCCCATCGCGGTATAGAACACGTGGCCTTTCCCGTGCATTCGCTCCCACGTCACCGGATACGGCGCGCGCTGGTAAGGTTCGCCCTTCATCCCATTGGTGTCCAAAGTAAGGATCACGTGAAGGTCCGGCGTGAAATCTTTCAACGAGTACCACTCTTCGTTAAAACTCACTGGCGACGTCACACCCTCCAGCCCCGGAAATTTCGGATCGTTCACGATCAGGTTTGCGTCTTGCAGTCTTGGCTCTCTTCCGTGAGTGATGAACTCTGCGCCCAGCATCTTCAAGTAGGAATCTTGCTCTTCTCCATGCGCAACATAGCGATTCTCGGGCGTGTCCGGCGGCGTATGAAACGTGTCGCTCGCGGCATGCACGCCGACAAATCCTTTGCCCCCACGCACTGCGTCCAGCAGCGCCTGTTTGCCTTTTGCCGACATCGGTGGCTTGCCGTCCGTTCCCAGCGTGGTGAGATCGCCCGTCGTGAAAAACACCAAAGCCGCGTAAGAGTGGAATTCCTTCGAATCGAAAATGCGCCCATCCTTCGTCACTCCGACTGTGAATCCATGCTTGTTCCCTAATTCGGTGACAGTGTCGTCCATGATGCTCGGCTTTCCATCGACTCTTTTCACCACAGCATGCTCGAATCCCGACGATTTGGTGAACACCAGCACCGATTTTTCCGGCGCCCCGAGCAACCGCTTCGAAAGCGCCAATCCCGCGCCCGTCATCGCCGCCGCGCGAAGAAATTCTCTACGGTTCGAAAATTCATTCATGGAATCCCTCTCTGGTGGTGCCCGTCTTTCCCGCACCAACTGCTCTTGCCGATTTCGCGCCGATGGTATCACCCAGCAACAATCGTTCACAAGAACAACACAAATATCCCTCTCGTTTCCTTAGTTGACCTGCCCTTGAGGAGTTGCTCATTCGTTTTAGATTTTCGTGCAATCTCCGTGGTCAAACACACCTCCGCTCTGGAAACTCTTGCGGCCATCCGACCACCGCCCTGATTTCGATTTTAAGGATTCTTCGCCGCGATACCGCGCTCTGAGGATTGGCTTTCAAACAGCGCGCCACGCAATTCACGAGTCCTAGCCGGCCTGCCTCTTCCGTTCCTGCTCCGCTTCATCCAGCCAGCGCTCCAAAACCGCTTGCGAATCCGGCGCAACCTGCACGAAGCCCACGCCAGCGCCCATGTTGTGCTGCGCATAAACGATCTTGGCTCTGGCCTCGAAGTACGAATCTCCAGCGGCGATCTTCACCAGTACATCCGTTCCTTGGGGGAACGGATTCATCATATCCAAATAGCACCCGTGTAGGCTCAGTTCGCTCACGCGCGAGGCGATCCGCACGTCTGCTTTTATTTCGATCAGCTCAGCGCTGGCGATGAACGAGTATCTCGGCGAGCGGCGTTTGTCTTGAAAGGCGATGGCTGCCTCCGCATGCGTTATCCTGCCAACATAATACGATGCTTTGGCCAGCCAGCCTCAAGAGTTCCCAAGGTGTGTTTATCCAACTTGCAACCTCTGGACTCATCACCACGGATTCCCACCTCAAGCTCCTAGACCAATGGCAAAATTCCAAATCAGGATGCTACGCAGTTTCCGTTTGACTTCTCGATAATTTCCGCTAAACTTAATTTCGTAGATATCTGCGCCTTCCCGTATTGGAACCTATCTCTCGAGTCCGGCAGTTCTATGCAACTGCCAGTTTCTAACCCAACTCTTTTCTTTTAGTGGGCTTACGCATTGCCCCCGCAAATGCCGAAATGCTCGGCCCTTTAGAATCAATCAGTTACGAATTGCAAATTTTGTAAGCCCTTTATTTTGATATTCATGCAAATTGGTGGGGGGTGGGGTGCCTCCTCGGATTCTCGCTAACCTCAGGCAACCGCCGTCCCGTCGCCCGATTCTCACTGCTTACCGAGCTTTCTCCCATATCCAGCAGTGGGGGATCTGCGGGTGATGTAACTCCTTCTCCTGACTTTTTTCGACTGAGGTGTCCTCATGCGACATCGCTACTGGCGCTTCTTGCTGCTGTGCCTGTCAATCGGTCTGCTACAGCCTTGCTCGTCCATCGCTCAGGAC
>WNFC01006407.1_pt1 | contig 13445 bp, 7 predicted proteins | sample 5400541 | NCBI WGS metagenome assembly WNFC01 (sample SAMN13153342, study PRJNA577476) | soil metagenome | isolation source: 120 cm saprolite under Douglas fir tree site 2 hole 2 replicate 1 | place: USA:California | collected 2015-04-18
CGGCCGCCAAAGCAAGCCTCGACCGCCTTGAATCTGAATTGCGGAAGGATATTCCGCCACAAGCCCGCCAGGACATCCAGGCGGACTACTGGAGCAAGTGGGCTTACCTAGCCCGAACATGGGTGCAGAGCGGCGCCCCGGAATCTATCCAAGCAGAGTTGCTCGATCGAGCCCATCGGTACTACTTGCAGCTGTTCAAGTTCGGCAGCTATCAGTGGCCTCCCGCGAAGCTGAACGAGGCGTTCGTGGCGGCGTTGAGCGGCGACTATGACAGGGCGGCAGGATTCCTCGCCTTCATTCTTGGTCAAACGCCACCGGCGGTGGTGATCCAGGCCGCTCCGGCATCTCCCGACGTCGAGCAGATCAAAACGTACATCCTCGCGATGCCGCTGGGGACTCCGGCCGCCACCGTGGCGAGCCTCGTCACCAGCGCCTTCGGGCCGCTCGAGGCTCCGACGCTCCAGACGCTCACCCGCGCGCTGGATCATGCCCGCCTGAAGATGGAATTTATCGATGAGATCGTCGGCGCGCTTCGGCGCTCGATGTCCCCGGAAGCTACCCACCAGCCGCGCGCATCGGAGGGAGCCTGAGGATCGTTACAGCTCGGTGATGTCTACGGCCTGGCCTGCCGCGGTGCTCTTGGCGACCGCATCCGTGAACTCCATCTATAGCGCTCCGCCCTCGACTCTTACGCGGCACTTGCTGGTGCGCTGAAACGCAGGGACGTTCCGGCACTGTTCCGTTCTTCCGTGGCCAGAGGAAGTGGTTCCAGTGGTACGAAATCGGGACGCGCGCGTAGGCGAAGTACACGGGGCGGCGCGAACGGGACGTCAACCCCGCTGTGGCATCGGCTCCTGGGGGGCCAGTGTCTGAGTCTGGGCGATTATGTCACGGGGAGGGGGCCGACGAGGGGGGCGACCGCTGGCGGAGGGTGCTAGTGTTGCCTACGCTCTCCGGTCTGAGTTCCAGTTTCCCGATGAGTTTCCCATCGGAGTCTCACGCGGTGAGACTCCGCGAGTGGCGGACCACCGTTTCCACCTCGACGTCGCTCGCATGAGGCGTAAGTGCCTTACGCAACGTTCCTGCGCGGATCAGGGGATCAGAACACCCGCCGAATTTGAATCCCGGGGGGCCCGGTGTTGAGTCAACAGCGCGTAACTGCCGGAAACAGTAAAGATAGCGCGTGGCGGACCGTAAACACGGGTTCAAATCCATCGTGTGCCAATCAGTTCAGTCGAGCAAATTCAAGATTGACAGAAAGATGCCGACCCACGGGGGTGAGCCGTGGGTCGGGCCAAGAATTCTGACGCCTGCTTCACTAGCTGTTGCCAGACGTGCCTCGGATTATGTTGCTCGAGCATTTCTCATGGGCCGCTGTTCTCTATCATGCGAGATTTGCTTGCATGCGCGTGGGGGTTAACTGTTTCTGGAAGTTCCGGCCCGCGTGAAGCGGCTTGCCCTTGGCGTGCCTGGCCACGGACTCGCGGAGCTCGGCCGCACTCTTGACGGGCTTCTTGTCCAGCCTGGGAGGCCGAGCCCTCAGTAGTCCCAGCGAAGCTCCACGTAGGCCGTCGACGTGTCGCGGATGCGGCCGAAGTAGGATGGCGTGGGGCCGCGGAAGATGTCACCGCCCACCGTAGCCCGCAGCCGGTCGGTGATGGCGTACTTGACCTTCGGGCGCACGGCATAGTCGAGCCGATTCAGGCCGACGATGGACGCGACCTCGGTCTCGAGCGTTTCATTGAACCACTTCTTGTTGACGCGAAGGGTGATGGACTCCTGAACCTCGTCCAGCTGATTGTTGATCGTCGCCTGCTCGATAGCCACCGCTCGATAGGCTGGACTCGGGACATTGATTGGATTCTGGTAGTCGGAGATCACTCGGAGCACGAACTGCAGGTTGACATTGAGGCTGCCCTGGAATGTCCGGTCGCCACCGAGCACCAGGTAGAAGAATGGGCTCTTGACCGCGCTGTTCTTCCAGTGCTCGGTGAACGTATAGGCCATCTCCGCCCGGAGCCCGTAGGGCCCCCACACCGTGGCGGCGTCGGCGCCGACGACCTGGATATGGTGGTAGGTTTGCGCCACGTTGATATGGGTCAGGCTCATCCCGACGATCTCGAGGTCAGGATAGAGATCGAACCCGTCGAAGAAAGAAACGGACCAGTCCACCTGCCGCTCGGTCTGGTCCACCTTGAAGGCGAACTGCGAGACCGGCTCGGTGGGCAGCTGCCGCGGCAGCAAGACGAACGGGTCTCGGGGCGTTTGAATCGGGATGATATTCGGCTGGAAGGTCGGCAGCCACAAGCCGATGACCGAGATGCCGCCCAGGTGATAGGTCGCCTGGATCCCGGTGGTTCCCGTTCGCTGATCGTTGTCTTCCGGAACGAGGAGGGTGAAGTTCCGCGAGGTGAGGTTGTCCGTCGGATTGAGACGGTCCGCGCGACCCCACGCGATGATCTGCTGGCCGACGCGGAGATCGAGTGGCCCGAAGCGGAGATCCAGATACCCTTCGCGCAAGAGAGCATTCGTGGCCCGCGCCGAGAAGAGATTGTCGTTCATCAGCCACCCGTCGGCGACCAGGGCCACCGCGGGCAAGAGCTGCGATCGGCCGCGGAGCCACAGCGCCGCCACGCCCAGGTTGTCCTGGTCGTTGAGGCTGCGGGAGGAGCTCCAGTACGAGCCCCGAATCGAGCCGTTGATATCCGTCTGCTCGACAATGTTTCTCCATGTGCTGCCCCCGGCGGCCGCCTCCTCACCGCGCGCGGGCAGCGGGATGAGACACGCCGCGAGCACGAGCATGAGCGCCACGAGCCCGGCCCGTGGGCGTCGCTCCACGAGCTGGATCGTTCTCCTCATCACCGGCCGCGCTCGAGGTAGCGCACGTCGAAATACTCGTCGCCCAGCCCCCGGTCGATCTTGCGATCTTCAGCCTCGAGCCTGGTCTTGTGCTTGCGCTTCACGTCCTCCATTTCCGAGACATCCCATCGGCGGTACTTTCCGAAACGACGAAGCCCGGAATTTGTGAGGACCTTAAAGACTTCCCCGGACCGGTCGAAGTAGTCGATCCTGAGGGACACTGACTGATCGACGTCGACGCAGGACACGGTCTTGGCGTAGGCGCTCTCCTCGACCAGTTTCCGCTCTCTCGGGATCGCCTCGATCATGGTGCAGGGGACGCCGTTGACCTGATCGCTCCCTATGGTCCTGTACTCGTACCGCTCGATCTTGGCGTCGGTGATGTCCTCGTACGTAAAGTCCGTGCCCATCCAGGTGTCGCCGCGATTGGCGGTCGGGATGCGGCGCGACGCATGGTAGGCCGGGAGATAGATCCACTGGTCCGCGTCGCCATCGGTGCGCTCGATGGTCAGAATGCCGCTCCGGGCGAATTCCGGGGGAGCGTGAAAGCGGATGAGCCGCACCGAGTCCTCGGCGTTTCGCTTCTTGGAGTAGAAGGTTGCAGTCCGGCGACGCACCCGTCCCGTCGCGTCGATGAGCTGCATCGAGACGGCGATCACTTCGTCCTCGGCGCGCGAGTCTCGGAGGACGCGCCGCATGACGTCGCGCGCATTGTCCTTTCCCTGCGTGAGCGCGGGCGACGGCGAGTAGGCCATCAGGCCCGCCACGAGGAGCGCGCTCGCCAGAAGCACGTTCCACGATGGCCGGCGCAGGGTCCCGGCGAGTCCCACGACGCTAGTCAAGGATGCGCGAGCGGATGGAAGCAAGGGCGGCCCGGCTGACGACATGGCGGATGCCCGGGTAGCTCCCGAGGGGAATCAGAACAAGGGCGGGGCCCAGCACGCTGGCGAATACGCCCGGTGAGAACGCATTCTGGACCTGAATCCACGCCGCGCTCATTCGCTCGTTCAGGTAAACACTGATGAGGGCTGCGATGGGGATGCTCAACAGGACCGCTCCCACCGCATAGACACTCGCTTCGGTCAGCACGGCTGTCGCGATATGACGGCGACTGTAGCCCAAGGCCTGGAGCGTCCCGAAATCCCTCTCGTTCTCCAGCACAGAGAGGTTGATGCTGGTCAGGATGACCAGGGTCCCGACGAAGAGGCTGACGGCGGTCGAGAGGTCGAGAAGGACGATGGTGCCGGACAGGACCGCGCGAAGCTGGGTCAGGAGATCCCGTTTGGCCAGAACCTTGCCAACGAACTCCACGTCATAGGCGCGGGCGGCATCGTCGCCGCCGTCTTTTCCAAACTCGAGGTAGGCGCCAGTAGCCTTGTCGGGAAACTGACAAATGTCCTGAGCGACCGCAAACGGCACGATCGAGAGCCCCGCCACCGCCGCCCACGAGAGGCCGACTAGGCGGACGGGGTAGGTCTGACCCATCGCCTCGACCTGGAAGACGTCGCCGACGGCGATGGCGAGGCGCTTGGCCAGCTCTCGCGTGAGCACGACCTCCCGCTCGGCGCCCGGTCGGAATTTTCGGCCCTCCACCACGATCACGTTGATCAAGCGGGCATCCGGGTCGATGCCGATCAGCGTCGAGTCCCCAACCCGTCCGCCCGCCTGAGTCTGAACATAACAGCTCAAGTAGGACTCCGTTCGAGTCACCGAGGGCATCGCGCTGAGCTCCTGCACGCGCTCGAGCAGCACCGGGTACAGGAAATCCACCGAGAGGCTCCACCGATCATTTTCGAGCCAGCCGCTCATCGTCGAGTTGAGGGATATGAGGCTCAAGCGATAGGCCGTCGCCACGCCGAGGGCCAGCGCGATCGACACCACCGTCACCGCGGTGCGGACGCGCTGGCGCCCCAGGTTGCGCAGCCCGTAGCGATAGCTGGTGGGCAATCTCCGGACGAGCGCCGCGATCCCGCGAATCGCCGGTGCCGCCCGGAACATGGGCGGGCTGGGCGACTCCCTGATGACCTGCTGAGTTGGCATTCGAAGGAGCCTGAGCACCGGAATAGCCGTTGCCACGAGGGCGACCGCCACCTCGTAGCCGACTCCGCGGAGCATGGTCAGGATGTTGGTGGTCATGCGCACCTCGGGCATCCCCATCGATCTGGCCGAGGCGACCGCAAAGAAATCGCGGACCCAGAGCGAGAAGGCAACGCCGAGGAGGCCGCCGATGAGCCCGAGAACGAGACTGGCCTCAAGGTAGGCGCCCAGGAGCCTCCGCGGCCCGTATCCGAGAGCCATGAGGCCGCCGATCTGCCGTCGCTCCACCGCAATCATCCGGCTCACGTTGATCGAGACGACGATGAAGGTCAGAGCCATGAGGACGGTCACAAGCGCCGGAATGAAGACCCGTGTGCTCTCCAGTTGCAGCTGGACGTACTGGTAGCTGAAATGGCGGTCCCGGGGGCTGACCTGCTCGATATTGAGCTTGCTCAGGCGGGTGAGCACCCGCTGCTTGACGAGGGCCGGATCGGCCCCGGCGTCAAAGAGGAGGACGAGGTCATTGACGAGCGTGAAGCCGAGCGCATCGGACATGGCCTCGAGGTTGCCGAAGATAAATCCGAGGCTTCCCCGCTCCGGAACGAAGTAGGTCGGATTCGAGGTGGACACGAAGTATTCCGGCGTGATGGCGACGCCGACGACGCGCCGGTGATAGGTCGCCTCGCCCACCTTGATGTCGACGGCGTCGCCGACCTTGTAGCCGTGATACGACGCCAGAGAGGCGTCGATGACGACCGCTTCCAGCTCGTCCGCTCGGAAGGGCCGGCCGGCCAGGAACTTGAAGGAGTGGATGCCGGGAGTCGGCACCTCGAGGGACGTCATGACCACCGTGATTGGAGGCTTGCCCGTCGGTCGGACGATACCGGGGAAGACGAGCCGCCGCTCGATCCTGGCGACGCCGTCGAGCCTTGAGAGGTCGGGGAGATTGCGGGCGTCATCGGGCAGGAATCGCACTTCGAGATCGGCGAAATGGAGCTCGCTGTAGATGCTGTCGCGGGTCCAGAGCAGGCTGAGAATGCCCATGTAGAAGCCGGCGTACACCGCGACACCGCTCGCGAGCGTCAAGATAATGGCCAGCGCGCGCCACTTCATGCGCCAGAGGTCGCGCGCCATCTTGAGGCGGAGCCGCGTCATGGATCGCTCGGCGCGGAGTCACACGTCTTCTGGATCTGGCCGCGCTCGATACGGAGCACCCGGTCGGCGAAGGCCGTGAGACGGGGATTGTGCGTCACCACGACCATGGTCGCACCGGTTCGGCGGCGCAGATCGCTCATGACCCGCATCACCTCGAGGCCGGTGCCTTCATCGAGGTTCCCGGTGGGCTCATCGGCGAGGATCAGCGGGGGTTCTTTGGCGAGAGCTCGGGCAATCGCCACGCGCTGCTGCTCACCGCCGGACAGCTGGGCGGGAAACTTGGCGAGCTTGTCCTCCATGCCCACGGCGGACAGGTAGTGGATGCCTCGTCTCCGAATCTCCGAGGAGTCGAGGGGGAGGATCTCGAGGGCGGCCTCGACGTTCTCGAGCGCGGTGAGCGTCGGGAGGAGATTGTAGAACTGGAACACGAAGCCGACCTTGTGGGCGCGAAATCGCGTCCGCGCGCGTTCAGTCATGGACGAGATGCGCTCGCCGTCGACGCCGATGGTGCCGGCTGAAGGGACGTCGAGGGCGCCGATCAGGTTCAGGAGCGTCGTCTTGCCGCACCCCGACACGCCGAACATGACCACGAATTCGTCCCTGGCGATGCGAAGGTCCACGTCGCGCAGAACCTGCGCGACGATTTCGCCGGTCCGATAGCTCTTGGCGACCCCGTCCATCTCTACGAGGGCGTTCCGGGGTGGGGATATGACCCTCACGCTATCCGACCGCCCCGAGGAGCTCATGTGGCACACGGTAGCCTACATCAAGCGCTCGCTGCACGAACCGCTTCTTGAACAGTCGCGATCGGTTGCAGGCCGGAGGTTGAAACGGATGACCTCCCAAAACGCGCGGCGGGCGCATACCGTCCGAAGCGTTTGCTTGCGCTGTTGCGATCACCGCGTGAGTGTCCCCGCGGCCGATTATAGAAGATCACATGTAGCCGATGCCAGGCTCTCCGAGGCGTTGGCCGCCAATCACCTGGCCGCCGCTCGCGCAGACGCAAAAGTTACCCAACCCTGTCGGCATTCTTGTCACCGGAATGGGCACGGCACTGACGGCAGAGGGTTTGCTGTCAAAATACCGACGCTCTCTGTCCATAGAAGAGGCATTCGCGGAGTCTCCACGCTCGCCGGTGTCTCGATGAAAGGCTACAAACGCGGCACAAGGCGATTTAGCCCCACTCGGTCATTGACGAGTCCCTATCGCCATGCTAAAACGGCCCACCATCGTCATGGACCATCGGCTCGTGGTTTGCTGCCAAGTCAGATGAACACGATTACCGACTGGCTTGAGCACTGGAGTGTCGCGCAACCCGCGAAGCACCTCTACACGTTCCTGGACACCGATGGCCGGGCACGGGAATCCTACACCTATCGGTCCTTCCTCGAGCGAAGCGCGGACCTTGCCGTCTACCTCTCAGAGAGGTCCGGCCTCAGGAACGGAGACCGGGTCCTGCTGGTCTACCCACCCGGCCTGGAGATCATCGCGGCCTTCTTCGCATGCGCCCGCATCGGCGTGATAGCCGTTCCCGTCTACGCGCCGTCCCCAATAGGCCTCGAGGCCGGACTCGCGAGGCTCAAGCTGATCGCCCGCGACTGCGGGGCAAGGGCGGCGCTGACGACCAGGGGATTTCTCCGCTCGCACCAACTGACCACGCAGCGATTGTCCGAAATCTTCAACGACACTCCCCTGCTCTTGGATCGCGGGTGGGTGACGACGGATGACGTGCAGGGGTTCGGGCCGTCACCCGCCCGCCAGGACCCGAACGCGGTCCTCTTCCTTCAGTACACGTCGGGCTCCACGAGTGATCCGAAGGGCGTGATCGTCTCGCACGGCAATGTGATCGCGAATGGTCAGAGCGCGATGCCGCGCTGCCCAATCGGCGTGTCATGGCTCCCCCAGTACCACGACATGGGATTCATCGGGTACCACATGTACCCAGTCATCTTGGGAGGCGAGTGCTACGGTTTCTCGCCCCTCGACTTCCTCAGGCGCCCCGCGCTCTGGATGGAGACGATCAGCCGGGTCATGGCCACCACCACCTCCGCTCCAAACTTCGCGTACGACTACTGCCTCCGCGAGGACAAGCTTCCCGACGAGGCGCTCCTGAGCATCGACCTCGGTTCACTGCAGTTCATGATGAACGCGGCCGAGCCAGTGCGTCCGGATACCTTCCGCCGCTTCCGCGAGCGCTTCCAGCCCTACGGCCTCCGACCCGAGGCGCACATGGTCGCCTACGGATTGGCGGAGAACACGCTCGCGGTGTCGCTCCACGGCAGGCAAACCCTTACCGTCAACAAACTGCTGCTCCAGCAGGGGACGCTGCACGTCGAGTCGGCGCAGCAGAGGAACAACAACCAGATCCAGCTGGTCAGCTGCGGGAAAGCGCTTGAGGGGATCGAGCTCCGGATCGTGGATCCCGACCTCCGAACCGATCTCGGCGAGGATCGGATCGGGGAGATCTGGCTTGACGGGGAGAGTAAGTGCAGCGGCTACTGGAACCGGCCGGAACTCTCTCGAGAGACCTTTGAAGTCACGATCATGAACGACCGCGCCGGCCGTGGCTACCTCCGCACGGGAGACCTGGGCTTCCTGCACGAGGGAGAGGTCTTTGTCTGCGGGCGTGTCAAGGATGTGATCATCGTTCGTGGTGTCAACTACTATCCTCAGGATATCGAGGCGATCGTCGAGGGTGCGAGTCCCGAGATTCGCAAGGGATGCACGACGGCCTTCTCGGTCGACGTGGACGGAGAGGCGCGCGTAATGGTGGTGGCGGAAGTCAGGAACGAACGCCGCCTTCCCGACGCCGCGGCCATCGCGTTCGCGATCCGAACTCAATACTTCGTCGAGCCCCACATCGTCGCGTTCGTCCGAAGGCGGTCGATTTCGAAGACGACATCGGGGAAGATCTCGAGGAGCAAGGTCCGCGAGAGCTGGTTGAGCGGTGAGCTTCCGGTCATCGGGTCCCATATCAGCGGCGGGCGTGAAGCAGGCTCCGATCTGAGAGGACTGCGGGACCGTTTTCGCTACGTCGCCGAGCTTTACAATCTCACCGGACGCGAGGAGTTCACGATCGCCGAGCTCGGTATCGACTCTCTCACCATGGTCACTTTCATCGGGGACATCAAGGATCTGCTGGTGGAGCACGGCGCGGGCGAGCTGGCTGACGAGGTAGATGTCCGGCTGCTTCAGAAGCTCACCATCACGCAGTTCTTCGGGCTGCTCGACGAGGCGGAGAGGGATCCTCAGAAACCGCTCGAGGCCTTGCGGGAGCTCCTCCGGATCCTGCGCGAGGAGCACGAAGCCTATGAATCGGAGTGTATGCGGGCGGACTCCCAACTCACGTTTCCCGCGACGTCGGACGACCGCACGCCCACGCTCGTCACCAACGTCCTCATCACCGGAGCGTCGGGTTTCTTCGGCGCCTTCCTTCTCGCCAGCCTGCTGAGAAGGACGTCGCATACATTCTACGCGCTGGTCCGCGCAACGGATCCGGCGCATGGCAAGGACCGGATCCGCGCGGCGCTCCGGCGCGCGCGGATATGGACCCCGGCCCTTGACGCGGAAATCGACTCGCGGGTTCACATACTCTGCGGCGACCTCGCCGTGCACCATCTAGGTCTTTCGCAGAGGCAGTGGGAATTCCTCGCTGAGCATATCCAGGCGATCTGTCATAACGGTGCGTTGGTGAACTACGTGTTGAATTACGAAGTGCTCAAACCGCACAACGTCGACGGCACGCGCGAGTTGCTGCGCCTCGCCTTCCTCGGCCCCAAGAAGGCGTTCCACCTCATCTCCAGTACGTTCATCTTCGGGTGGTCGACCCAGAGCATCCTCTCGGAGTCCGACTTCAACGAGGGGATGGCCCACCTCGACTTCGGCTACGCGCAGACGAAGTGGGTGGCCGAGGAGCTCGTTCGGGCGGCCGAAAGGAAGGGGTTGGATGTGCGGATCTACCGGCCGGCACTCATCTCGCCTTCGAGCGGTGGGGTGGGAAGCCGGGACGATATCGGCATCCGGCTACTGGCCTTCATGATTCAGTACGGGATCGCGGTGAAGGCGCTGAATCAGGTCAGCTTCCTCCCGGCGGACATCGTGGCGGACAACGTCGCGGCAATCTTCGACCTGCCGCGCACGGACGGAAACACCTTCCACATCACGACGGATGAGTACTACAACATCATGGACGTGACACGCGCGATGACCCGCTTATACGGGTACGAATTCACGTATCATGACATTCCGGACTTCCTGAAGAAGATGAACGCCTGCTGCACGAGGAACGACCTGCTCTACCCGCTGCTGGACTTCTTCAACCGGTCCCACGGGAAGATCGAGGCCATGCAGGATAAGCGCTATTGCAACAAGCGCTACCGACAGGCACGAGAGGAAGCGGGCAACGGTGCCGGTGCCCCTCCGCTCGACGCCACCGTCACGTTCATCGTCGAATACATGCGCCGGGAGGGGATTGCTGGCGAAGCGCAGAGCCGGCGTTCCGGGTAGCTTCGCCGAGGACCTGGAGAGCGACGGCGATCGAAGCGTTCACCTGCCCGCACGATTCGACACATCTCTAGAGCAGTTACTCCACGAGCCCGCAGGGATTCACGCCGATCGCATTGGGCTTCGGCGACGCTCTGCCGCGAAGCACTGTTTCAGCGTGGCGCGGCGGTGGCCCTCCGCGCCAGGGACCAGCAGATCACGGCGAAGAGCAGGTAGCCCAAAGCCACGCCCGCGGATTCGCCGACACCCAGCTTGGCGCCGTGGATGAATCCGAAGAAGGCGAGCACGGCACCGGCCAGCGCATAGACGGCGGCACGGTCGAAGTCGCGGTCGATGATGAAGGCGGCGACGGCGCCCAGGATCATGCCCGCGAGAATGGCGCCGCCGCCGAGCAATTCCATCCCGCGGTAGACGACGCTCGTGCCGGCCAACGCCGCCATGCCGACTTTATCCGCGCTGGTGCCCGCCGCCGCGAGCCACCGTCGACCAGCACCTGTCCCCAGGACGCGATGCTCGGGATGAGGGCAAGACCACCGTCGGCGCTGGAAGTTCAGGCCCGCGTGAAGTAGCCGGTTCTTCTCGCCGTGTTGCATCGCCTGGAGCTGTCCCCATCGTGACCACGTTTGGAGGCGACTCGTTCTGCGCCTTGGCGCGGTGCGGCGGAGCAAGCGCGCGAGCGGACTCCGGCGGAGTCGTCGCTCTCGCAGAGACTACTATTATTTCCCTTGACAGGGGAGGCATGGCGTTGTACTCGGTGTGGCCCAAGGAGCCCTTCGTCTCTCGATCCGTTCCGTCCGCTCGGGACGCGCGCATGTCGGACGCCTCCCGGCCAGGAGAGGAGACCATAATGGCCCGACTCACCCGGCGTTCCGTGCTCCGTGGATCCGCTGCCGTTGGCGCGACAGCCCTCGGCGCCACTCAGATCCTCGGCTTCCCTCACGTCGCGAAGGCGGCGGCGACCACCGCGAGCGTGTGGTTCGCGCAGGGGTTCGTCCAGGACGAGGACGTGGCGCTGCGAAAGGCAGTCACAGATTACGAGAAGGCGAGCGGCAACAAGATCGAGCTGAGCATCACCCCCTTCGCGCCGGAACGGCAGAAGATCATCGCGGCACTCACCAGCGGGGTCGTCCCCGATATGATGGCCAACAACCCGGCCGAGATCTTGCAGATCTACGCCTGGCAAGACAGATGGGTCGACGTCAGCGACGTCGTGGACACCCAGAAGGCCCTGTTCAGCGAGACCGCGCTGCTGTCCGCCCAGGCCTACAACAACGTCACCAAGAAGCGCGGCATGTACGGCGTTCCGCTGAGGGCCGCCGTCGTCCCCTGCCATATCTGGCGACCGCTGGTGGAGAAAGCCGGCCTCAAGATCGAGGACATCCCGAAGACGTGGGACGCGTACTTCGATTTCTTCAAGAAGGTGCAGGACAACCTGCGCAAGCAAGGTGAGCGCAAGGTGTATGGCCTGGGCTTCCAGGTGACGGCAAACGGGGTCGATCCCTACAACCTCTTCATGGCCTTTCTCGTGGCCTACGGCGGTCAAGATATCGTCACCCGGGACGGCAAGCTGCATCTCGACGACCCGAAGGTCAAGCAGGCGGCGATCAAGGCGACGGCCTACATCGGCGGCGCCTACCGGGATGGTTACGTGCCGCCAAGCGCGATCAACTGGAACGACGCCGACGACAACAATGCCTTCCACGCCAAGCTCATGGTGATGGATGTCGACGGCACGCTGTCGACCGAAGTCGCGGTCAAGGAGAAGCACCCCGAGTGGTATTTCAAAGATATGGTCACCCACGGCATTCCCGGCTACCCAAACGACAACGCGGGCAAGCCTGTGCCGAGCATTGTCGGCGTCACCCAGGGCATGATCCCGAAGGGAGCGAAGAACGTCACGGTGGCCAAGGAATTCCTCAAGTACTTCGTCCAGCCGAAAGTCATCGGGGAGTTCGTCGAGCTGGGTCTCGGCCGCTGGCTGCCGGTCATGCCGTCTCTCGCCAAGAGCCCGTTCTGGCAGGACCCGAAGGACCCGCATCTGCGGGGCTATGTCCAGCAGGGCCTCCTCGGCCCGACGATTCCGGACTACTACGTGTTCAACCTGGCGATGGCGGAAGTTCGCTCCCAGCACGTATGGAGCATAGCGATGATCGACGTGGCGAAGGAGGGGGTGAAGCCGGAGGCGGCGATCGACAAGGCGTTCAAGCGCACCGAGGAGATCTTCGCGAAGTACAAGGTAGCGTGAGAGTGGAGAGACGAATGATGGACAGCGCATCGGTCGTCGACAGCGGCCGTCCCGCCGTCCTGCGCGGCACGCTCTCGCGCTCGCTGCGCGGCGGCCTCAAGGGTGGTGAGTATACGTGGGCGCTCGCCTTCGTCGTGCCCTACGTCGCGGTGTTTCTCGCCTTCGTCGCGTACCCGGTCGTCTACGGATTGTGGATGGGCAGCGATGCCAGTCTCTACCGGGAGCTCTTCGCCGACCCGATCTACCAGAGCTCCGTGGTGAACACCGCCCTCTACCTGGCACTTGGTGTGAACGTAAAGATGTTCCTCGCCCTGCTGCTGTCCGGCTTCTTCATGCGCCCCGGCTGGTGGATGAAGGTGCTGCTCCTGATCTTCGTCCTGCCCTGGGCGGTACCCCAGATCTCGACGTTCATCTCGATCCACTGGATGCTCAACGGCGAGTGGGGCTTCCTCAACAACGTCCTCTACACGCTCTTCCACGTCGAAGGGCCGTCCTGGCTCAATGATCGCTGGATGGCCTTGGGCGCGGTCATCGTCTCCCACATCTGGAAGTGGACGCCCTTCTGGACGCTGATCCTGCTCGCAGGCCGGATGGCGATCCCGCTCGAGATCCGCGACACCGCCAGGGTCGACGGCGCGACCGGGCT
>WNFC01014451.1_pt1 | contig 13445 bp, 8 predicted proteins | sample 5400541 | NCBI WGS metagenome assembly WNFC01 (sample SAMN13153342, study PRJNA577476) | soil metagenome | isolation source: 120 cm saprolite under Douglas fir tree site 2 hole 2 replicate 1 | place: USA:California | collected 2015-04-18
TGCCAAGCCGGCGCTTCCCGAACGTGTTCCTGAAAGAGGAGGGCGCCAATCCTACGTCCACGTTCAAGGCGCGAGGACTCGCACTCGCCGTCACCATGGCGCGCCACTACGGCCTGAAAAAATTGGCCGTGCCATCGGCGGGAAATGCCGCGGGGGCTCTCGCGGCTTACGCAGCCGCGGCGGGTATTGAAGCGCACATTTTCATGCCGAAGGACGTGCCCTTTGCCAATTACGTCGAGGCAGTGGTCTACGGAGCGAAAGTAAATCTGGTCGACGGCCTCATTTCGGATTGTGGGCGCATCGTCGCGGAACGGAAAGACGAGGAGGGTTGGTTCGACATCTCCACACTGAAAGAACCTTTCCGCGTCGAAGGCAAGAAGACCATGGGCTATGAATTGGTCGAGCAACTGGGTTGGGAATATCCCGATGCGGTGTTTTATCCCACGGGCGGCGGCGTGGGACTAATTGGAATGTGGAAAGCGTTCGGAGAAATGGAAGAACTCGGCTGGGTGCGTCCCGGCAAACGGCCTCGCATGATCGCAGTGCAGTCCTCCGGATGCGCGCCCGTGGCCCGCGCTTTCGAGCAGGGGGCAAACGTGAGCCAGATGTGGCAGAACGCGGCGACGTTCGCAGCGGGTCTCCGCGTCCCCAAACCCTATGGCGATTCCATCATGCTTGAAATTCTGCGGGAGTCGGGCGGTGTTGCACTTGCTGTCTCCGATGACCAAATTCTGGCGTCGCTTGCGGATTGGGCGCGACACGAAGGAATTTTCCTGTCGCCCGAAGGAGCTGCCGCGACTGCCGCGTACGATCATTTGCTCGCGACAGGTTTCCTGAAATCGACGGATCGCGTCGTCCTCTTTAATACCGGCGGGGGACTCAAGTACACAGACGTGACGGCCGAAGCGATGGGCCTGCACCGCCCGGCGCCTCACGCCTGACCCCGAATTGTCCTCTTGTCACTCGCCCAACATTCAGTTCGCCTGTGATTTCACCAGCAGACGACGTTGCCTTCCACAGACGAAGCGCGAGAACACTTTCGTATGATCGGTGCCATCCGGCTCCTGGTAGACAAATTTCTTTGGTTGTTCCACGCGCGTCGAATTATTACTCCTTGAGAACTTAGTCCTCCATAATAAACTGGGGGTCATCAAGCGGAGGCGTCCTAGGCCACAATTGGCTATGTTCTACAAGTTCTTCTGGGATTCGGAGTTCCGCGATCACGTCGGAAAGACTGCCGGATGCGCAAATCAGTATGAGGGTAGAGATGACGAAAAAAACGCTTGTATTGAATATTTGAACCACGCCGGATTCTTTCCCAAACGAGTTGGAAGTTTTGATGGCTCAAGCTGTGAATTCAATAGGATACGGCATTGCCATTCACAGACAAAGCGCGAGTGCACTCGCACATGATAGAGGCGGTTGTACTCCTGGTCGGTGCGATCCTCCGACTCTCCCAAAGTCGCCGCGGGCACATCTTGGCCGAAAGCATGACAACAGGAAACCATTACAAATCTTGAGACGAGCGCGAGTGTGCTCATCCAGGAGGGCGAGCTTGTCGTGCGTTACGTCCAGCGGCTAGACCCCACCATACGATACCACGCGACAAACTGCTCCAAGCCCTCCTCGAGCCGAGTGGCAGGCCGGTAGCCAAGCAAGCGACAAGCCTTCGAAATGTCCGCCCAGGTCAGCGGCACATCCCCCGGCTGCGGGGGATGTCGTTCAAGGATGACACTCTTTCCGGTAATGCGCTCGAGTAATTCCACCATCTCCAACAGTTTCACGGGGTGGGAGTTGCCAAGATTGAATACCTCGAATGGAACTCCGTCAACGGGGTGGGGCTCGTAATCGACCGCCGCTATCACACCGGCTGCGATATCATCAACCCAGGTGTAGTCACGTCCGGCCGAACCGTCGCCGAAAATGGGCACGGGCTTGCCTGCCTCAATCAGCGCAGTAAACTTGTGTATGGCCAAATCTGGGCGTTGCCTGGGCCCGTAAACCGTGAAGAAACGGAGGCAAATCACCGGAAGCGCAAAGAGATGCGCGTAGGTATAGCAAAACATTTCGCCGGCGAGCTTGGTGGCGGCGTACACGGAGACTGGGCGAAGCTCGACTTGATCCTCGGAAAATGGAACCCGACTCGTGGCGCCATATACCGAACTGGACGAACCGAAAAGAAACTTGCGCACCTGGAGCTGACGGCACATCTCAAGCAGATTGAGGGTACCGGCCACGTTGACCTGCTCATACAGGTGCGGCTGCTCAATCGAGGGACGCACACCGGCGCGCGCAGCCAGGTGGATCACCACGTCCGGGCGTGCGCGTTCCAAGGTCTCTCGCAGGCGAACAATGTCGCAAATGTCGACTTGAGAGAACTCATAGCTGCCCACGCGGCGCATGTCTTCCAGGTTGGCTTTCTTCCAGGCGGGCGAATAGAATTCGTCCAAGTTATCCAGAATCCAAAGTTGCACACCACGGCGGAGCAGTGCCTCAGAGACATGCGAGCCAATGAAACCCGCTCCACCCGTCAGGACAACCCTCTGAGGCCTGCTGCTCATCCGCGCTTCTGATCGCTGCCGGCAGGAATGAGAGCACTGGACGCGTATGCTTCAATGTGAGGCTGAATGAGCGAGGTTAGTTCTTCCCTGAGGCGCGGACCACCAGCTAGAAAACCAGAAACACCCACACTCTTATTATTAAACGCAAGCGAGGAATTTGCCAAACTTCGGACGACGCCCCCTGCAGCTTCAACCAATGCTACCCCGGCAGCGATATCCCACTCGTTCTTGGGACTCAAACTCCACGTAGCATCGGCCAGGCCTGCGGCCACCAATGCAAGCTTGTACGCAACCGATCCCACGGGTCGAATGACCAGGTGGGTATGCTGAAAGCGTTCCCAGTCTCCGCGTTCGAATTCTGTGCGGCTGGCGAGTACAAGGGCTCCTGCCAAGTCCCTTTTCTTACTAGTCCAAACTCTTTTGCCATTATATGTGATGCCCGTCTCCAAGGAGCCAATGAAGGTCTCACACGTGGCCGGATTGCAGATGCCCCCAGCAATTGCCCTACCGTTTTCCACCAACCCTACGGACACGCACCACTCAGAAATTCCAGCAACGAATTCGCGCGTCCCATCTATAGGATCAACCACCCAGACGCGATGTTTTTCCATACGCTTAAGGTCATCCACACTTTCCTCAGAAAGCCACCCCTCCCCGTCCCGAACCAGAACCTGCCGAAGGACCTGGTTCACCACCGAATCCGCCTCAGTGACAGGGCCACGGTCCGAAGTCTGGCGCACTTTTATGGCGCCTGGAACGAAGGAAGAGACTGCGCTAACGGCTGCCTCCAGCGCTTCTCGTATGCGTCCAAGAGTTTCTGTTCCCGAAGAATTTTTCATGGCTAGATGGAAAGCATTCTCGCCCTCGTGGCTAGCAAGATGAAACATCGGAAAGCTCGATTGCGGCCGCTCGGCAACACAGGACACTTTCCTAGCTTGAACTTGCACAGGAGTGCGTCACGGCCGGATACGCGCCCCCGTCTACTCCAATGAATCCCTGTCTCTGCAAATAGAGAATGATCTCCTGGGCCGCCTCCTCTGGGGTTAGGTCCGTAGTGTCAATCACAACCTCCGGGTCGTCCGGTGCCTCATACGGGTCGTTGACGCCGGTAAACTGCTGAATCAAGCCAGCACGTGCCTTCGCGTAGAGACCTTTGCGATCCCTGCTCTCGCATATCGCCAGTGGCGTGGAAATGTGGACAAGCACAAATCCACCGAATGGTTGAATCATGGCTCTCACTTCCTTGCGCACCAGGTCATAAGGTGCGATGGGGGCGCAGATAGCAACGCCGCCGTTCTTGGTGATCTCTGACGCCACAAACCCGATCCGCCGGATATTGATATCGCGGTGTTCCTTGGAAAACCCGAGTTCGGATGACAGATGTTTGCGTACGATGTCACCATCCAACAAGGTCACCGGCCGCCCTCCCATCTCCAGCAACTTGACTCGCAGCACATTGGCAATCGTGGACTTCCCTGAACTAGAAAGGCCGGTGAAAAAAACCGTGAATCCTTGGCGATGCCGAGGTGGGTAGCTAAGCTGCAGTTCGCGCGCTACCTCGGGAAAGGTGAACCAGGCGGGAATATCGCGTGCTTCGGCGAGGCGGTGGCGCACCTTCTTCCCCGAGATGTAGAGTGTGCGCGCTCCCTCGGGGACTTCATCCTCAGGAACATAAGCGTCGCATTCCTCCAAGTAAACCATCCTGTCAAATGGAACCACGGTGACGCCGATTTCCTCCTCGTATGTCCGCAGTAACTCCTGCGCAGCATACGGGTCGTAAAATGCGTTACCGGCTCCGTCGCGACCCGGGCCAGCATGGTCGTGTCCCACAATGAGGTGGCTACACCCGTAGTTTTTTCGAATGATGGCGTGCCAAAGAGCCTCCCTGGGCCCTGCCATGCGCATGGCTAGAGGTAACAATGCGAGCATGACCGTATCTTTCGGATACTTGTGAAGGAGGGCCTGATAACACCTCACCCTCCCGTAGTACTCCATGTCTCCGGGTTTCGTCATGCCCACAGCGGGATGAATCAGGAGATTTGCTTGAACTCTCTTTGAGGCCCGCGAAGTCAGTTCCTGGTGAGCGCGATGCATCGGGTTCCGGGTCTGGAAAGCAACCACCCTGCGCCAACCACGCCGAATAAATTCCTCCCTTAGCTGGGACGGAGTTGGCCGCAAAGCGCGAAAATCGTAATGCGGAGGCAGATGGACACCCTCCAAGCGACCGCCCACATACCAGGGATGCGTGCGCCGCAACAGAGGTCCGGCTTCCAGACCTCTTCAACCTGCAGAGCAGCCAACATCGCACCTTCCGGGTCACGAAGGGCCAGCATGCTGCCAGGACTGATGGACCGAGAGACCTCTTCAGACACGTCGAGCGTAATCGGGATGGGCCACAATGCGCCGTCTCTTAGACGCATCTGACAACAAGTCCTTTCGTAGTCCGAGCGTGACATGAACCCGCGCAGGGGAGAAAACCCGGCATTCAAGAGCAGCTCCAGATCGCAAAGCTGTCGAGGAGTTAGATCCCACGACGGCCATTCTCGCGATGCGGTCCGGAGGTCCCGAACGCGCTCAGGCTTTGCCAAAAGGTCAACTAGTTCCCCACCGTGCGGCGAAATAAGGTGTTCATCAAGGTTCAAAACCTCCCTGCACCGTGGCTCGACGACACTCCCCTGAAGGCCAGATCCATTATCAAACATCTCTGGTAACCCCTCCTTACCATCCGTTTAGGAAACGCTGCTGCGCGAAAGTCTATGTAGAGCGCCGACGCTACCGCGGACGGTACGTTTGTCTTTGAACCCAATGGTGAATACTGTGCGCACAGGAGATCCATACAACGAGGCGGTTGTCGCCGCCTTGCTAAAAATATAGTTGCAAGGTCAACTGAATTTCTCGGGGCGGATTAGCGGCGTTCGCGTAGCGGAAAAATGGCGACGTCATCGTCCCGATGTAATCTTTGGGGTTTACAGTATTCAGAACGTTAAAGACATCAATACCAAGCTCGAATCTCGGCCTGTGTTTGTTCTTTTCAAAGTGAATAGGTCTCGACAAGTGCACATCGACTTGGGCGAAGCCTGGCCCGCGTCCGGTGTTTCGATTAACTCCAGGCGGGCGGTCATTCGCAACCGTATCGAGGTTGTTGTCGACGCCGGTTGTGATGTTATAGGGTATTCCGGAATTCAAAACGACAACCGTCCCAAACCGAAACGAAAACGGCAGCCCATAGCTGGTCATTAAATTCAACCGATGGCGCCGGTCGAGGTCCGAACGGCCGCGTTCCGGGCGCAGGTCATAGTTATTCGCCGGCATTGAGAACATTCCTGAGGTGTCGTCTATGGTGTGTGAATAAATATATTGCGCCATAAAGTCGACCCCTGGGTGTGGCGAGGTCTTTAGAGTGGTAGTCAATATGTTACTTTTTGAGGCCCCCGTGGATTCGAATTGATCGATGTTGATGAAGTTTGGATTTGGACGCAGGCCCGTGGCGGGGAGCGGCGCGTTGATGTTTCGCATACGATAGAGTCTGTAGCCCTTTATCGTAGTGTAATCCACAGTCAAATAGCTTTTGCCTTTGCCCAGCCTCTGATCGATGCTGAGGCTTGCCTGGAAGAGAGCTGGCGTACGGATGCCCGGAGCGATATGGATCACGCTGGGAGCGGCGCACTGAACCTGGCCAGGAGGGCAAGGTACGGGGTAAGAAGGTTCTGGAATAGCAATTTGCGAGCCATGAATGCCATCATAAAGGATTGACTCCTCCTCCATCACATCAGGCAGGCGATCGTAGAACAAGCCGGCGCCGGCTCGAATAACCGTTCCCCCTCCCCCGGGCGCAAAGGCCAGAGCTGCTCGCGGGGCGACATTCTTGTAGTAATCAAGGTTTGATTGAAATTCATGCCGCACGCCAAAGGATAGCGAGAGAGTTGACCCTATGCGCACATCGTCCTGGAAGAAGGAAGAATATTCGATTTGGTGATAAGAGACGCTGGGATTCCCCAGATTCTGCGTAAACAGATAGGGTTGTGAGGCGGCAAAAGTGGATAAACTCGAGAACATAAATGTCCCGCCGAAATTCGTCGCATTAAAAGCATCAAAGTATCTCGGCCGGACAGCGATTCCAAAGCGGAATGTATGGTTGCCTTTCACTGCCGTCGCGATGTCCTGAGCAACTCCGACCTGCTCGGTTTGCGTCTGGGATTGCTGCGCTCCGCCTTTTCTAAATGAATCTAGAACGATTACGGCTGGATCACTAGACAAGCTCGACGTGCTAACCGACTGCTTTTTGTACGTGAACCGCACTTCGTTCACCAAAGACTCCGAGACTGTTGCCGTATCAAATAATCTCACCTCGTTTTCGCGATCAAGAGTATCCGTGGCTCGAGAAGGCAAATCGAAGCCGCCGACGGTTTGATTTCCTCGCGACTTGTCCTTGTACTTGTAAGAGAGCGTGAGCTGGTTGCGGTTGCTCAGTTTGAAATCAAGCCGGCCGAATCCGTTAGCGTCCAGGCCGTTGACGGGATAATTCTCGAACAGTTTTCCGGTGTCAGTAAGGGCGTGGATCACCGCCTCCTGATTCCTATGGACATACCTTCCCGCCACAAAGAACGAGATCTTCCTACTCAGCGGCCCGCTGAGTTGCGCCTCACCGATGGGGCGCTGCATGAATGGCCGGGTCGTCGCAAAGGCATTACGTGCGTCGAATTCTGAATTACGGAGGATGAATGTGACACTGCCCCGATAGTGCCGCCGGGACCCTTGAAGGGTAAACACCTCGATTCGGCCATTTCCGGGTCTTGCGAATTCCGCCGAATAGGGGCTCCTGTTGACGTAGATCTCCTTGATGGCCGAGGTAGGAAGTTCCAGCGTGCTCTCTTCCACTCCATCCACAATGAGATGTGCACCTCGGGCGCCCAATGCAGCAGGCTCCAGAAACAGGGTAGGAATCGCGAGCGGATCGCCTTCCTTCAAAGGCATGTGCTCTAGATAGGTCTGGTTGAGTTCGAGGGAATTGTGGTTGTTTTCTGTAGAAGGCCCGGGTTCCGCTTGTGCTTGGACGGTCACCTCTTGTTTGAACTGCGGAAGCTTCATGCGAATGAGAATCGCGCCGGCAGGCTTGGGGCCCACCTCAATCGTCTTCTCCCAAGTTTCAAAACCCGGGGCTTGCACGGTGAGGACATACTGGCCTGCGGGTAGTTGGCCCACCTCGAAGAAACCGTCCTCGTCGGTCACGGAGTGCTGTTTTGCGGCCGCGGGGCGCTTCAAGATAACGTGGGCCCCGACGACCGCCGCGCCCGTTGAATCTTCGACCGTCCCTTTCAATGCTCCGGTTTCCTGGCAGTATGCAGTTGTCAGGAGGCCGATGCCCATAAGAACCGCGGCCACCGAAAGCTTGGGCCGGCACTGCATCGCGCGCATCCTCATCCAAATCCGAGTGCACCTGACAATCATCTCCGGCCTCCCTCTTGAAATTCAGTCGTTCGGTATCGCTTCATGTCCTCGAACAGAGGGCACTTCCAATTCCGCGGGCATTTGGAGATTGTAAAGACGCGCGTATCGTCCGTCCCGGGCCAAAAGATCTTCGTGAATACCTTCCTCAACGATCCTCCCTCTTTCGAGGACCATGATGCGGTCGGCAAGTCGCACGGTGGAAAGACGATGCGCAATAATGATAGTGGTCCGCGCGGCGGCGGCGCGACCGAGCGCTTCCATCACCGTACGTTCTGCCGCGGCGTCCAGGCTGCTGGTTGGCTCATCAAGAATGAGAATAGGCGCATCACGCAAGATCGCCCGGGCGATTGCAATTCGTTGCTTTTGCCCGCCGGACAGCGTTGTGGCCCGCTCGGAAACAGTGCTGTCGTATCCGTTAGGCAGGTCTTGAATGAATTCGTCGGCGTTGGCCAGCCGTGCAGCGGTGAGTATTTCTTCGTCGGTCGCATTGGGGCGGCCAAAAGCAATGTTCTCGCGTACGGTGCCACTGAACAGCAGGGAATCCTGCAAAACCAAGCTGATTTGTTCGCGGAGCGAGTTGACCGTGAAATCCCGAATGTCTTTCCCGTCGATGCACACGGATCCCTGCGTAGGGTCGTAGAAGCGCGGAATCAGGCTGACCAAGGTGCTCTTGCCCGCTCCCGTGGCTCCCACGATGGCAATCTTCTCGCCCGGAAAAATCGAAAGGTTAAGGTCGCAGAGCACAGGTCGTCCAGGCTCGTATTCAAACGAAACCCGCTGGAGGTCTATGGCGCCTTGAAGCCTCGGAGCTGGGCGAGCACCCTTGCGGTCAACCAGCTCACTACGAATGCACATCACTTCGGCAACGCCCTCCGCGCCGAGACTGGCCCGATTGAACAAATAGGAAAACCGTGCCAGCGCCTTCATCGGCGAATAGAAACCTGTGACATAAGCGAAAAAGATGACAACGTCTCCCGTCGTCATGACTCCATCCAACACCTGCGTTGCCCCGTACCACATCACGATCATCAATCCCACGGCGGCCAGGACATCCACCAGCGGTGTGACTTGCGCTTGATACCGAACTGTCTCCAGGTACGCTTGCAAATTGCCTTCACTTTGCTCCTGAAAGCGTTCGTCTTGTTGTTCTTCCTGCGCCAGACCCTGCACGATCCGAATGGAGGCAAACGTCTCGTGGGCTAAGGCAGCCATCCGCCGGGTACTGAGGCGAGCTTCGCGCGCCGCCACCTTAAGCCGACGCGTATATCGAAAAGCCACCCACAGCAACAGCGGGGCGACGGAGAGCGTCGCCAGCGCCATTTGCCAGCTAAGCCAGAACATCAATGCGAGCATACCGGTGAGCAGGAAGAAATTGCTTCCAAGCATGATCAAGCCGTTGGCAATCATGTCTTGAATGGCTTGCACTTCAGAAGTCAAGCGGGAGGTCAGATCGCCGGTGCGTTGACGGTCATGGAAGCGGAGTGAAAGGCGCTGTATATGCGCGAAGAGATTACGCCGCAACTCATAGACGAAACGCTGCCCGACTTGGCCCATGACGTGCGTGTAGTAGTAGGTAAGAAGACCCGTCAACACCGCTATCACGAATGTTGCGAGACACGCCCCGTAGAGAAACTCTTGGCGGGTAAACGAAGCGCTGTCCAGCCAGGCGCGGATGAATGGCACACGACTCGGCTTGTGCGAAAGCACACGGTCGATCACAATCTTAAGCGGCCATGGCCGGAAGACCGTGAACAGAGCGTCCAACAACATCGCGAGCAAGGACAGGCCTAGCTGCTTCCAATGGGGACGGAGAAGCGGAAGGAAATAGCCAATCCAATCCTTCCAGGGTCTTGACGTTTTGGAAGATTGAGCGTTCATGGATCCAAGACCCCGTTTGCAAACCTGGTGTCGCGAAGCGATCGTGCAGCCGCGTGATGCAGCAACGGCTCAACCCAGCCGACGACTCGCTCTGCGTTCTGCCTCCAGGTATTCATTGAGCAAGCCATTCGAGCGTTCTGCCCGAGCTCTCTTCTGAGGCTCTCGTCAGCTCGCAATCGCCCAATGCAAGCTATTAACCCTTCTCGGTTGCCGGGCTCATACAGCAATCCCGTGAGACCGTCGGCAATGACTTCTGCCACCTGGCCGATCCTACTGGCAACGACAGCGCGGCTGCCGGCCATGTACTCAAAGAGCTTCAAGGGCGAGAAGTAGAAGTCCTCAACGGCCGGATAGGGAGCAACAGCAACATCCATCAGCGCCAAATACTGTGGGACCTCCTCGTGAGGGACGTTACCGACAAGAGTCACCGCTTCCTGAAGACCTAGCCGCAGCGTTTCCGCCTCCAAATCCGCGCGCATTGGCCCGTCACCGACAAGGAGTAGATGATAGGAGGCATCCTTATCGCGCAGCCGCGTGAAAGCCTCCAGGAGGAAACCCACTCCGTGCCAAGCCTTGAAGCTGCCCACGAAACCGACCACAAACCGGCCGTCGGGCTTCAATCGGCATCGAAGCGGAGCATCGTCCACTTCTGGGCGAAAGCGCGTGGTATCGACCGCGTTCGGCAGAATTTCAACTTTTCCACGCTTTACTCTGGCGTCCTCGAAGTGACTACACAATGCCTGGGAAACCGCGACCAACAGATCCGCTCCGTGCCAGCTGCGACGCTCGACCCATCGGGAGAGGGGACGAAGGACCGACCCTCCGCGGTATTTCTGTTCCTCGTAAGCAAGGGGGGAATTAACTTCCAATACCAATGGGATCGAGTGATTCCTGGCGAGGCGCTGCCCCGCAGTTCCCCAAAGACTGTAGCGCTCATAAATAAAGCTCGGCATTAGCCGCCCAGCGCACTCCTCAGCGACCCTGAAGAACTCCGTATTGTGGAAAGCGCGAACCAGATCGCGACCACTGCTGAGGCCTAGGGCCAAATACCTTCTAGCTTTTAGTGTCCTGAGTAAAGCCCGGCTCCGTGGCGACAAAGGAGCTCGAAGGACAGTCGCGCCGGTCAAGGTTTCGAAAGACTCAGGCGAGCTCACCTGGGTGCCCACAACGGCCACCTCGTGTCCCAGTTCGGTCAGCGCCCGAACGAAAGACCGGACGTGAATGGACGCGCCCTTCACACCGGAAAGGTCGATGCCAGAGTCGAAGCAGAGGTAAAGAATCTTCATTTGCCCTCAGCAAACGGCACAGAACGCCCCGCTGCGACCGCGGCATTAAGGTCCAGAGAAGGATGCTTCGGTTCGCCGAAGAGGGCGAGGAGGCGTTCCGCGCTGGCGTCCAGCGAAAACGATGATTCGATCTTGGCCCTTGCAGCACGGGCCAGGCTTTCACGCAATTCTTGTGAAGCTAACAGCTTGTCGATCGCCGCAGCCAGAGCCGCCGGATCGTTTGGCGGAACGAGCAGGCCATCAAGTCCTGACTCTATCAGTTCCGGAATTCCTGAGACCGAGGTTGAAACGACTGGCACCCCACTGGCCATGGCTTCGAGCAAAACATTGGGTATTCCATCTCGATCTCCATTTGAAGCCACTACAGACGGAAGAACGAAGACAGAAGCCCTTTGGTAGGCAAGGCAGACGACATCATGGGCCTGGCTGCCGCGCAGTCTGACGCGATCCGCAAGTCCGAGTCGATTCGCTTGACCCTGGAGAGCTTCACGCTGAGGACCGCTCCCAATAATCTCCAGATGAAAGACGCGGCCACGGCGACGAAGAATATCAGCCGCCGCAATCAAATCGCCCAGTCCCTTCTTTTCCATCAATCTTGCGACCGAAAGGATCACTGGCGAGCCGGACTCCACTTTTGTGGGCGCCCGGAAATTAAATTGCGAGACATCCAGCCCATGATAAATGCTGCGTACCTTTGCATCGCACAACAGTCCGTATTGCTTGGAAAGAAATCTGTGGTTGTATTGCGTACAGGTAACCACGGCCCGGGCTTCCTCAAGCTTGACACGAAACGTGTACGGATCGCTGACGTAGATATCCTTGGCGTGCGCCGTAAAGGTATAGGGAATGCCACACAGCCGGTGCGCGTAAAGAGCAATAAGTGCAGGGGTAGAGGCAAAGTGTGCATGGAGGTGATCAGCTGGACTGCGCGATAACATTTCCACCAGATAAGCCGCCTCAAAGAAGTGCCAGGGCGGTGCGAAGCGGTGCCGCCGGATCACCATCATTGTTATTGCTTGGAGCAAGACACGTAAGTATCGTCCGGGGCGGCGACAAAACAGACGGAGATTGGCTGGCACAACTTGTTTCCAGTGCGTCCCGAAAGCGAGGTACGTAACCTTTGCGCGAACTTGCGAGACTTTGCTGTTGGATGGGCCTGCGTCAGGCTCCCTGACCGAAAAGATGCGTACGCGTAGGCCGCGCTGCTCAAGCGAGATGATCTCGTTCAGAACGAAGGTCTCTGAGAGTCTAGGCCAAGCCTTGACGAGGTATGCGACATTACGCTGATGAATCGCTTCCGTCATAAAGTTAGCAACGTCGGGGCCAACTTGTCACATTCCTTCCCTCGCCGGCAAAGATTCAGGCCACTCCATAAGGACGAACACCTCGCGGCTCATTCGCAAGCAGGTTTCGCACTTGGCTCGAATGTTCCACGGCAACAGTTCGAGGGCGGGTGAACGCCCGCGGGTAACCCAGTTCATCGAGAAGAAGGCCGGCCGCCGCTTCAAAGCGTTCGACATCATTAGCGGGCATCTGTGCTCTCCAGTTTCTTAGACCCGAAGCAATGGGTTGGCGGTCATGCACAACCTCCGGGCCCACCGGAGCCGTGAAAGTTTCATGATAGTTGAGCATAGCCTCGTCGTACGCCAAGCCTAGAAATTCGCACAGCGTCGCACATTCCTGCGCCGGATTCGCCACTAGAGATTCATAACGCAGCTCGCGGTACAGCTCGGGGCCGAGCGCTTCTCCGGCCTCTCGGCCCCGCCGCACGTTCAACTCCCACCAAAGTGCTGCGGTTGACACAGGGTCATCCTTCCACGTGGGGAATGTCCCCGGCTTCTTGGTGCGCACACTCGGCCAGTTCATGAGTGACAAGGCAACGTCTCGACCATCCCGAATCAGATGAACGAATCGGGCCTCGGGCCAGAGGGTGTGCAGCGCCCCCATTCGTCGCACCGAATCAGGAGTCTTGTTCCCAACGGCCTTTTTGCCTCGAGCCTCCCCATACAAGTCGAAAATACCGGTAACGAACGAGGCGTAAGAAATCGGCTGGCCGCTGCCGGCCAGGGACATCAGAGCTTCGCGTCCAAGTCCAAACAAGGCGAACTTATGGTCTGCCAGCAATTCCGAAACCAGCTCGGGAGTAATGTGACCATCCGGCAAGAGCCCTCTTCGCTGCTCGAACCACAGAGGTATCCAATGCGCCTCAGGTGTGATCACGATCTGCGGATGTGCGCTCACAATACGACGGAGCAAGGTCGTTCCAGACCTT
>WNFC01005911.1_pt1 | contig 13444 bp, 17 predicted proteins | sample 5400541 | NCBI WGS metagenome assembly WNFC01 (sample SAMN13153342, study PRJNA577476) | soil metagenome | isolation source: 120 cm saprolite under Douglas fir tree site 2 hole 2 replicate 1 | place: USA:California | collected 2015-04-18
GAGGAGCTCGATGGGGAGGCGAGGGAAAGCCATTGCAAGGAGTGGGGGGGGGAGGAGGGGGGTCCAGCTAGATTGAGTCGATGAGAGGGTATTTAAGATCTACAGCATCGGTTGCGCGCTCGTTTGTTCTCTCGCTTGGCTTGGCCCTTTCATGCGCTCATCGTTTGCAATCTCACTGCCACGTTTCCACTCCCGGTCTCCCTTCCGCTTCCCCCGGATACACGCCCGCATATTCCACCACCGTCCAACGAATGGTTCGTCCCCCTTCGCTCTCCCTCCAAATATCCACCGTCCTCTCACTCTCACTCGGCCTTTGGGTTGGATCCACTTCAGCTCCATTTCCGAAGCGTTCTCATAACTGCGGTGCCCTCACCTCTGAGGACGCGGGCTCTCGCGTCGTCCTCGCTGGCTGGCTCCTTCCAGAACGGTAATCCTCCTCCCCCCACTCTGCTTTTCCCCCCAGGGCGCCTGTCCCCCACTTACCCCTACTTCCCTTGCCCCATCTAGCAAAGTTTCCAAATCCCTTTCTTTTTTCCCATTGAGGGACTCATACGGTACAACCCAGCTTGTTGTCCATACCCCGACGGGTGATCCTCCTCCCAACGGAGACGTCCAACAAAGCAACCTTGTCACCCAGTTGGCGCGCATCCCCGTCGAGTCCACCGTACTCGTTCAGGGCCATGTCCGCTTAAGGCCAGAGAAGCAGCGCCGTCCCGTAATTACACACCTTATTCCTTTAGGCTCGCAGACGACTGATTCCCCGATCGGCCTCCTTTCTAGGGGCCCTCTGGTGATGTCGAGGTTTCCGTAACAGATTTCACACTCCTCAATCCGGCAGACCATCATATGCCCTTTCTCCCTTCGGACACACAAAACATGGTTCACCCCCACACTCTTTCACACGCTCGTTTTCCTGCTGATTGTTGCTCGTTATTCTTTCACCACCCTAGGCAAACGATGACCTGAGAAGCCAATATCGCTATCTCGACCTTCGTAGGCCAGAGCTCGCAGACAACCTGCGTAGGAGAAGCCATGTCGCCAATATCGTGCGAGCCGTGCTCAACCAACAAGGTGTCGCGGCTTCCATTCCATCTTTTGTGGTCCTCCGGCACGACTTCCCTTCCGCTAGATTTCCTCGAGGTCGAGACGCCCATTCTTCTCAAGTCATCCCCTGAAGGTGCTCGCGAATTCCTTGTTCCAACTAGAATTACTTTCCCCCGGGGATCAGAGGCTGTCAAACGCCAGGAGCCTCTCTTCTTTGCCCTCCCGCAGTCTCCTCAACAGCCTAAGCAGCTTCTCATGTGCTCCGGTGCCATTGACCGATATTATCAACTCGCCCGGTGCTTCCGGGACGAAGACGGTCGAAAAGATAGGCAGCCCGAGTTTACCCAGATAGATCTAGAGATGGCATTCGTCTCTTGGGGCAATCCCAATCCGGATGGCGACCCGTGGCGGATTGGCGGCCAGGAAGTCCGTGATGTTGTCGAACATTTGATGAGGAGTATATGGGCGCAGATGGAGAAGATAGCTCTGCCCGATAAGTTTAATGTCATGACCTATAATGAAGCCATGTGCCGAGTAAGCACGGCGACTCTCCCGTGTATGCACGCCACCATTCTAATCCATTCCTTAGTTTGGTACCGATAAGCCGGACACCCGCTTTGCGTTAGAGGTATGTGCCATTCGCTGCTGTCATAGCTGTTCATTGTTTCACGGTACAAGCACAGATCGTGGACGTTACCTCATGTCTACCCTCAAGTATCGTTACGGCATTAGGACATTCTGGGCAAACCATAGGCTGTCTACCGGTGCGACAATCCGATGATACCGCATTCTACCCAATTGCGCATGAATGTTTCACAGAAGATGGTCTCGTGAGTTCCGTCCGGGTTCCCTGCTAGCTCGTGTTTACACCACTTACTCGTTTGCTTGTCGACTGGATAGGATCGCATCGAGATAACGTCAGAAAACATATCCTCGTGGCTTGTCGATAGTCCTATTATTCGGGAAATCCCTCCTCGTGGGGGCGGTTCGGCCGAAGGTGCCCTTTGCGAAAAGTTGAAGCTGCAACCTGGCGATCTCGTGTGGATCGGCAAACACCGCGATAAACCGGAAGTGAGGGCATTCTTTCATTCGTTTTTGGCCTGCTGATCTTACGACCTCATCTTAGGGGGGATCAACGGCACTGGGTCGGCAGAGACTTCGGCTAGCCGAGTTGGCTCAGTCGCGTGGTGGGTTGACAATGACTGACCTGCCGCTACCTTCGTGAGAGCTGACTTGCTGTACAGGGACATACACACCAACGCGTAGCCCGCACTTTCTCTGGATCACCGAGTTTCCTTTGTTCACACGCGCAGACGCAGAGAAGGACCTCCTTGCGAAGGGCAGATGGAGTAGCACGCACCACCCTTTCACCGCGCCAGCGTGGCAAGACGTACAGGCTCTATATGAAGGGCGAATCTCCGAGGTCAGCATTTGTGCGCGCAGTCGCAGCCGTAATCGCTGACGTTGTACGGGCATCTGCGTGGCTCGCTTTCCATTCCACGGACCATCCAGGTACGTGGCCAGCACTACGATCTGGTCCTGAATGGAGTCGAGATTGGAGGGGGTTCTGTCCGAGTGCATGACGCTGTGATGCAGGAATACATATTTTCCGAAGTGTTACAGGTGAGATCTATCGACCCGCCCCTTGTGGCGGCGTGTTACGTTTCCATGGCCGACTCGCGCTCATGTGTCACAGCTCGAAGAACACGAAAAAGCCTCGTTCAACCACTTACTTCGCGCCCTGAAATGTGGCGCCCCACCGCATGGCGGAATTGCGTTAGGTGTGTGCAGGTCCATAACTTATTGAGTCAAACGCAAAGATTCATTGTATCTGGCTCGCAATGTCCCCAGGCTTTGACCGCCTTGTAGCCATCCTATGCAATGCATCCTCAATCCGCGACGTCATCGCTTTCCCAAAGACGAGCGTAGGCACAGATGCTCTTTTAAAAAGCCCGACGCCGATACACAAGGACATATTACATCAGTACGGCATCCAGCCTCGATGACGATATCCTACGTAGAGACCGCTCACGGGTACCCACTACATATGAAACGAAAAAAATGTAATCAAGGCATCATAGAGAGTTCTGCAAAGGGAAAAAGAAGTCGCCCCGAACGAATCCACGCCCAAGGCACGCAAGACGTCATGAAGATATCGGGGGCGTCGTCGTGTCCGATTCGGGAGTTTGTCTCCCCTGAGTGTCAGCTCGACTTACATCTTCAGTCGATGACGCAGGCCCGGATACAGAATGCCGCGGTGTTGTGTTCTGGCTCTCGCTTCGTGGGTACTCCCCCTCTCCAAACGGGAAGTTGGTCCAGCTCGCGCTAGAAGCCTGCGCTCCTGAGGATCCGTTTGTCGCGGGGGAAACCGCCGTGGCCGCGGCGTCGGATGACACAGCATTGTCCAGCTGCTTCGGGCGTGCCTCATCAATGACGGATAAGACGCTGCGAAGCTTCGACTCGGCCCTGCGGGTGATCGTGGCCGGTGGTGGGGAGGATGTCCGGTTAGGGCGTCGTGGCGGAGAAGACGACCGGGTCTTCGTGGGGCTCCTGGGAATCGAACTGGACGCTGGCGGAATCGCGTCGGCCCATTCTGATGCAGCGTCAGAGTAAAGGATGCCATCATTACCATGTGGCCATCCTGCACTCGTTCCTGTCGCAAACACGTCGCTCGTTACCGTTTGCGGGGTAACTGTCAAGTGGTTCGGGGATGGCGATGGGGCTAGGATGGAGAGAGGAGGCAGAATACTGAATATCTGATCCTCAGAATGGGCCTGCCCATATGAATCGAATGGGTCTGGCACAGATTGGAGCATGGGTTCGATAACGGGATCAGAACTGCAAACGTTATGTTAAATGCGGCTAAGAAACGATCACCTCCAACAACAGCTGGTCGGATGGTGTGGGGAGTTGGAACGTACGCTTTCGATGTGAATTTGTCAAATAGGTCGAGAGTTGAACGGACTACAAGGGAGATCTAAAGATTGCGAGTTGTCTCGGCGATTTACCATGAGGAAAGTTGGTTGTGACGTACCTTCCCCTGGACGACATCCCACACCTCTTCCTCGTGCTCTATGATTTCCGCATAGTGCCGGGTCTTCAACTGGTCGAGGTCTTCAACCTGTCTCTGCAGCACACTCAACGCTTCTCTGAACGATTGCAGATCTACACAGAACGTTATGAGCACCGGACCGATCCCACCGAATTGGTGTATCTGTTTCAGCTTACTGCGTTCTTTTCGGTTCATGTTCCGCATCTCTGTCTCACGAATGATATGACTCCTCTCGCGGAGAGCGCGCTCATAAGATGATGAGCGTTCCTTGTGATATTCCATGTATTTAGTGCGGCCCGATTGATAGTGTGCGTAATGAGAGGGCGTAGATGGAAGATAAAGTGCTCACATGTACGACCGCACGGTAACCGTCTAGGTGCTGCCGTAGCGGTTTCTCAAACTGCTTATCTAGTGTTTCTGACTGGAGGACGACAACTAAGTGGACGCTCTCGACAAGGCCATCTATAGAATGGCTTTTTCCGTACCAGGACGTGCCAGTGATTAGCCATCAGATGGTGGAGCCCCGCCGCGGCCTGCATACGCGTCCCCTGTTCGTATGACGGACCCTTCATCCTGTAGTGGGAACTTGCGTGAGTATCTCCATACTACCCGAGGACGCGAGGCGAGATAGATGGGACGAATTGGGCTGTGCACTAGTTGTAACGTACCCTGCGCAGGATTCCATTGCGTCTGCGAACGTGGCGGTGGCTCGGGACATTGTGAGCAGCGCGGATTGGTAAGTGGAACATGAATTCAAGAGCTAATGAAAGCAGTTGCGTTGTGCATGTGCGTGTGTGAAGAGAGAGGAAAGATATATGAGCCTTTTCAGTTTTGTTCCGGACCGCAGGGAGAGCAAGGGGTAAAAAGAGAGAGGAGAGGGGACTGACGATCTCATAGGACTGCATGCTGGCTTTGAGGTCTGAACGCGTAATGATCTTTGCGGGGCCATGTTCGCCCAGGTTCACTGCGGACGCGTTGGTCGTTTCCGAGTACGTGGGGGAAGGAGGGCCGGGTGAAGCGTTGCGCTTTCCTTGTGGGTTTGTGGCTATCGCAAAAGGTCGGAGCGGCCGCGATCTTGGCATTGGGAACGGAAGGTTTTTTTTGGTTGTGGTAGCTGAGAGGTGAGGTGAAAGCGGGGGAGAGGGGTATTGGGTGTCCAGTCAGTCCTGAGCCTTGGAAGCCTGTCCGCTTGAGGCACTCTCGGGTCTCCGCGCTACGCTCATCACTAATATGGCTCAAGCCTCCTTCCATCGTTGGTGATAAACACCGCTCACACAGTGGCCACCATTTTAACCTTGTCAAATTATGCAAAGTGGAGGCGCTTATGATGATGTTGAGCGCACATCACACAGTTGGAGCACAGTCACTACGCGGTCCTCGGAACCAACATCCCGAGAGAATGTCATTTTACTCGACTAGCGAATATATAATGTGTCATAAACCTATTATAGGTTACTGGTCCAACGCAGCGAAGGGGCCGACTACATGACTCCGAAACATGAACAAAAAAGCGCCAGAATATGATCGAGAACGGTGAGTGACACACACCTCAAGTCACCAGCCAAACGCGGGGGGATCAGGCGGTCGTCGCAAATCATCGCACGCCGGCCGACACAGAGGTCATCCTTTCTGGCGAGTCGCGCAGGTAGAACAGCTTGGCCTTCTTCAACCCCGTGCACTTCTTCTTCCGGTTCCCGCCCCCGCCCCCGCCCCCGCCTGCCCTCGAGACGACCACGATTTCCTTGACGTGAGGCGAGTTGACGAAGAACTGCATCTCGACGCCCGTGCGCTGCACCACGTTCCGCAGCACGAAGGACGTGTCGGGCCCGCGGCGCCGCACCGCGATGAGCACGCCGGAGAAGGAGGTCGGCGCGTGCGTGAGGTTGACGGTCAGCACGGAGCCCGGGCGGACGCGGTCTGGGTGCGACCTCGAGAAGAGGGTGCCGATGATTTTTTGCTTTTCGGTGGACGGAAGCGTGTGTTGGAGGTAGGCCATGAGGCCCTTGCCTCTACGGAGGGCTGGTGGGTGTGAACCAGTGGGAGTGAGAGGCGGTGGTATAATGGCAACTTGAGAGTATGGATAGGGCTTAGTAGATGTGGTGAGTGACCGCAATGATGCAGTCCTCCAGGCATCGACTGCTCTGACCAATGACCTTGCAAACATGGCGACAGTGCTGATAGAGTGAGTAATGGCAGTGGCAGTAGTGGCAGATGTACTCTAGCACTAACACCGGCAATTGCCGGGAACGCTCTCGTAGGTAAAAATAATAATTACACGACGGAACGGAAAACAAGGCGTTCATTACAGAGGAATGTATAACCGAGGCAAAGTTGGAGTGCAAAAAGGTTCTCGAACCGCCAAGAATTAGTAGCCGCGTCCTCGCCCACTGTCCAAGTGGCCAGTCAGCTCAGCTCATAATACTATCATCAAACCCGACGACATACCGACCACGGTGGGGCCTATAGGGACTGTATCCCACTCTGCCCCTATAACCGCCTCGGTAACTGCCTCGTCCCCTTCCTCGTCCTCGGTTGAACCCTGGTACATTGGTCCTTTTTGCCATAACCTTGCAAGAACAACATTATCTGTACGCGTCCTGTCATACACTGCTGTCGACACATACTTTTATTAGCCGCCCCTGAAAGAGGGAATTGTCCAACGCCAAAGCTGGGTCAATGAATTCTGGCTCTGCAAACTCGACGTAGGCGAATCTACGTATGAAATGAATGAGTACATCAGGATAGCAGAGGGGTCAATTCGTTTACCCTTTGGGGTGACCTGTGAATTTGTCACAGAGGATCGTGATGCGGTTGATAGTACCACACGCTTGGAAGTGGGCCTGGATATCTTCGGCTGTCGCACTATAATCAACCTATACGTGCAGGGATGGTTAGGGGGGCAGAGGGGAAACAAGGTATGGACATGTATCACTGACATTTCCGACGAAAATGCTCCTGCTGTCGATCAATGCCTTGTCATCCTCCGTTTCCATTGGGACGCTCCCCTCGCCCTCCGGTTGCTCAATACTGGTGGAGTTCTCTGCGGCTGCCTGCAGCTCTCGCAGCTTTTTGGCCTCGCGTTCCATCTCTTCGACGCGCTGTTTCATGAGGAGAATTTCCTGGAGGGGGTATTGTGATGAGCTGACAACCAGAGGGCACTGTCTTAACGAGGAGGATGGGTGGGTTGTGGTCAGCCACCACGCACCTTTGACTCGTCTTCCTCATTGTCACCAAGCACAGTCTCGGCAATGGCTGGATCGGTGGAGGCAACTTCGGCCATTGTAGTGCCGTGGTGAGGGATGTGACCGTCAACCAAATAAAACCTGCGGAATGTGGATGGAAAGTTTGTCGGTCGTCACACTGTCACACAATGAAAATGTGCGGTTCCATGGGGTCCCTCATCCGAGGCCAACAATTGTCTCGTCACCCGGCGCCTTCCTGACCAAGCAGGGGTAAATGCAGGCGCTTGGCTGTCAGGAGGCTTGCTGTATGGCGCAATACATGTGACACAAGTGAAGACTACTCTATTGCGATAGTACGGGTAGTATATGTAATGCTGTGAAAGGGGTGGAGGGCGGCAGAGGTGCCGACCAAAGAGGGACCCCGGAGAGTGCAATCGTGAAGCTGTGCTTTGTCTCCGGCGTCCTCCGGCGTTGATCAATTTGTTTTGTGGTCCTCTCATCCACTTTTTATACTGAGATGGCACGGAATGACTCGGTACCCGACTCCATGACCCACCAGACCAAAAAGAAACGCGTAGAAGATCAAGCCCCCCCTCCCGACGCAGGCCAGCGTCCCATCCAGCTCCAGCGAAGGCGAGTCTGGAGGGCTTGCGAAGGTTGCCGGTCTGTATCAATCAGGCCCCTTATCTCTTTACCCAATACCCATAACCCAACTTCTTTCTTTTAACAGCCGAAAGAAGATTAAATGCGATGGAAATGAACCAACCTGCTCCCAGTGTGCTACTTCGGGATCACAATGTACATGGTTACAGACCAAGGACCGAGCTGCGCTAAGTAGACAGTATGTCTTGTGCTGCTCAAAGCCTCTGGCTTTACTCCTATCCCACCGATCTAACATTTCACCCTCCCTAGCTATGTCCAGGAGCTCGAAGCTCGTCTCCTTCATATGGAATCCGTCTTTGGGCAGATAACGCAGCAGCTAGGTCAGACCCCTAACGGCGAAGGCTCTCTCGCTGGTTCAGCTGTATCCGACGAATCCAAGGCTGCCGCCACAGCTCTACTCAGATCAATCATCAATAAAGGCCAGAATACTCAGCCACCCCCGGTGGATAATCCATCCACCCCCGATTCATCATCCTCCGCTAAGATCGACGATGATGTGTTGGATTCATTCGGCCAATTGACGCTTGACGAGCACGGTCACATGCGCTGGATTGGCGGCTCTTCCACGATGTCGCTCATCCAGTCGTTCAAAGCTGCCACCACTGCACCACATAGCCGTGGATCTCCCATGGCTGACGACTCGGGTCAGCCCAACAAGCTCTATTTCCCTGCCACCATTTTTTTCGGTAAAGTGCGTGCGCTACCTTATCCGGAAGAGGTCGAATACCCTGAGCGGGACCTCGCGGACAAGCTGGTAGGTCCTTTTTTGGCGTTCTTGTGTGCTGCTAGTTCACCTCGATCTAGGTGGCAGCATATTTCTCGCGCTTCCACTTCCTGTTGCCAGTCATCGACAAACCTTCGTTCATGAGACAATACACGTACTTGATGGATCACAAAGATGACCAGACCTTGGCCCGCACCCAGACCGCTTTTATTGCCATGGTTTTTGCTTTGTTTGCATGTGCTGCACAACTTGTTGAGGATCCTCGCCTGAGAGGAGAAAGGGAAGATGATGGGGGAATGGGCATGGTTTACTACGAGCGGTGAGCTACATTCGGCAAATAAATAAGGGCTGACTGACGTGGATGCACAGGGCACTTATCCTCCATTACATCAATCATGCTTCGACCCAAGTCGCACACGTTCAATGTTTCATTCTGATGTCATCGTTTCTCTGCTCCGTTAACTGCCTTCCTCAAGCATGGCTTCTTATTGGTCAGGCAGTACGGGCGGCGCAAGATTTGGGTTTACACGTGCGTCCCCTAAATCTATCTGATCGCTCCACGGTCTCACGGGCTCGAAAAGCGTTCTCCCCAACGCCTGTTTATCTCTGCTATTGAGAAAGAAACCCGCCGAAAGATATGGTGGGGTGTCTATACGCTGGATCGCATGCTCGCTCTCGCCCTGGGTCGCCCTATCGGTGCCGAGGATGTCGACTGTGACGTCGAACTCCCTATTGCACTCGATGATGAGCTCCTGCCAGACTTTTACAATGGAGCGCCCATGACATCAGAGACCCCTTCATTGATGACTGGTTTTACATCTCTCGTCTCTCTTTATCGTATCGCTGGTCGCGTCATGCGCCAGGTCTATGGCGTCGACATGGCGGAAAGCACCGCTGATCCGGAGAAACGTACGCAGTTGCAAGTACACGTTGACAACCTGGACAAGGAGCTGACAAAGTGGCTGGACAATCTACCCGCGGTATTCAAGTCAAAGATGAATAACGACAAGCAGGTGTCCATGGGTGCTGCTCTTTGTAGCCATTATTATTCTGTATTGACCGCCCTGCATCGGAACCTCCTTCCCGTTAGGTGGGGCCAACCTCCTGCTCCCCGATCAAGCGCAAAGGCCGTCTCATCCGCCCGCACTTGCATCCGTCTGGCACCTTTTATTAAGAACGTCGTCCCACCTTCGCATCACCTCGCATTTTTCATTCAGCATTTATTCAGCTCTGCTGTCATCATCTTGCTGTATGCAATGCATGTCACCGACCCCGGCGCTGCCAACTCTGCCATGGAAGAGGTGCAGAGTTGCTTGGTCGCCCTAACATCGTTTGAAGGACATTGGCCCGGTGCTCAAAAGATCAAAGAACTCCTCGTTGAGCTTGTGACGACGGCTCGTGAGGCCGTTCTAAACAACCAGTCTACGAATGCGACTGCGAGTGGTTCCATGGCACCTATGGCCGCTAACACCAATGTTGCATTTGCCGCGCCGTCCATTCCATTCGACAAGGGTCGAAGACATTCATTCACAGCGTCATCTAGACTTGTGAAGAGCAAATCCAATCTTCGAAGAAATCTATCACCAGACGCGGGGCGCTCCTCCAGGCCCACGCAAGCGTCAGCTACACTTAGGTTCGAATGTGAGTGTCAGCTGACATTTTCACGCCGTCGTTGTTTTTGAAATGAATGCCTTGTGATTTTAGCCCAGCGTGCGCGATCTGCATCAAGGAAACGTGGCCATGACGAGACCGAGGAACCGTCTAACCCATCCGGGTCTTCTAGTGGTGCCTACCGCCTTCAATACCAACGAGGATTTGGTCGAACAAATTTAAGCCCACATAGTTCCCCGACGTCTGCAAAAAGTTATCCTTCGCCACCCCTTCCCCAGAATGAGCCATCCTTGGAACGCAGCCCGCCTATTGTGAACGCTCCTTCGTTTGGGTCCTGGAACGGCCCTGTTTCTCCCGTTGGTGGCGTGCCGTCACCGGTGCGCTACGAGTTCGACTTCCCAACATCACCTGGGCAGGGTCCCTTCGGCTCACAGCAGACACCTGAGCGATGGGCTTACGACGGCGAACCGTTCCCTAGCACCTCGCAGAATATCCTGCCAGCTGGTACATACGAACCACCCTCGACCGTTGACCCATCGTATCTCGCGTATGGCGGTCCCTCGTCCCAAGACTTCTTTGGAACCTCCACCACGACGCAACCAAGTTCGTTGTTCGTTCCTGCCGGCTTACCCTTCCACGGCTTGGATTACCTTCGGAACTTCGATCCGGAGGGTGGCGAGCAAGACGCGCTCGGGCAAGGTTTTGACGCGGGCGCATTCCAATACGATCCGGAGATCCCTTTCACATGGCCTGATCTCGCCACAGAGCACACGACCCAGTGATTGCCACGAGTAATTGACGATAATGAACCATTTTTTTCGATCGATATCATGCTCCCCATCACGACTAACTATGAATTGATGTATTAGTATGTAATCCCACATGGCCTCGGACAAGCTTTTTTGTTTGTTCCTCTAGACGTAATTGTTCGGTGTATTTTGCTATGGAGCTGTATTGCGACTGGCATAACCGCATCGCCCTGCTACTGTTCACGTTCGACACTAATGTAGCTGGATTCTATGTTTGAATGTATTTACGCTTTAGAAGGAACCTATATATATTGACCTCAATAAATAACCGGCGACTCCATTCACCGGCTTATGATTAATGATGCAATCACAAACTCCGGGGAAACATACTGTCTCGATACTTTTGCGTTGACAGCATTGACCATGGCCTCACATCCAGTCGCAGACCTCACCTCCCCGTCATCATGGGCTATGGTATGTTGGAATTCACCATCGCGGACTAATGGCTGAGGTTTCACCAATAGATAGAGGACAAATTCTCGCCCTATGCCAAGGAGACTCTCGCAAAGCTAATCGCTTTCCTCGAGGTCCGTAATACATTCGGGGGAAGCCGGTATTCTCACTCATACAGTGGCCCTTCGTCTACAGGAGGAAGTCAGGCCTGCGGAGAGGCTGGCCAGGGCCCAGCTCCCTAATGGTGCAACGCGGTGGCAGACGGTCATCCCCGTCATCGAAGAACTCAAGGCGAAAGCCCGCAAGCTCGGCCTCTGGAACCTTTTCCTGAGCAAGGCTCACTATCCCGAGCACGGTGTGCCCCTGACCAACCTCGAAGTACGCCCTCACCGACTCTCATTCTGCCGTTCCGACCGGCGCTCACACGCTACATTGCAGTACGCCGTCATGGCCGAAATCATGGGACGGTCAGGGCACATGGGCTCTGAGGTGACGAACTGCTCCGCACCAGACACGGGCAACATGGGTAAAGTGCCGTCGTGCTTTCTAGTGGCGGTCCGACAAAGCTGACGCGTCGCATCTACTAACGCTCCAACCAGAGGTTCTGGCTCGCTACGGCAACGCCGAGCAGCAAAAGAAGTGGCTTAACCCTCTACTGAATGGGGAAATACGTTCGGCGTTTGCAATGACCGAGAGGTTTGGTGCGTTTCGGATTACAGGACAAAAAGAATCGCTTCTTAATTTGACCCTCCTCGGTGCAAGTTGCATCCTCCGATGCTACGAACATCCGCACCTCTATCAGGCAGGAAGGGGATGAAATAGTCATCAATGGACACAAATGGTTCGTTCAACTACTTTTCAACAATTGCGTCAGCTGGTGGCACGTCACGCGTCCCTTTTTCCAGGTACATCAGCGGTGCCGGTGACCCCCGAACGAAAGTCCACCTGGTTCTAGGGAAGAGTGACCCAAATAACTCCAACACGTATAAGCAGCAGAGCGTCGTGATCGTCCCTGCTGATGCTCCGGGCGTCAAAGTTGTTCGTCATATGATGGTCATGGGGTACGATGACGCGCCCGAGGGTCACTCGGAGATCATCTACGACAATGTCCGTGTGCCTCTAGGAAACTTGGTACTTGGCTGGGGCAGAGGATTCGAGGTCCGAATCGCCTAATCGTGCCTTCCGAGCCTTGTTCTCACTCTCAGCAGATCATTCAAGGGCGCCTCGGACCTGGGCGCATACATCATTGCATGAGATCCATCGGCGCTGCCCAAATGGCATTGGATACAATGATACAGCGTGTAACAGACCCATCTCGAAAGACCTTTGGAAAGTTCCTCTACGAACATGGTAAGCTAGCCCTACTCATTAGCGCTCTAATAATCATCACCATTTCTTTCTACAGGCACTGTCGTTGCCGATATTGCGAAATCTCGCGCTGAAATTGAATCTGCGCGTCTTCTCGTCCTCAGCGCCGCCTTGCAGGCAAGATAGTTTCTGCCCGTGTATATCGAATTTCTTATCGAGAGTGGCTCGCAGATCGACAAACTCAAGGCGAAGGGTGCCATGAAGGAGATTGCCATCGCGAAGGCAAGTTCGATTTACGTTGCGCGGGCGGACGCTTTTGACCGGTTCCACAGTTTGTGGTGCCCTCTATGGCCCTGCAAGTGGTAGACCGCACCATGCAAGCATTCGGTGCTGAGGGGTTGAGCCAAGATCAAGAGCTTGCTTTTGCGTTTGCGAACCTTCGAACGCTCCGCATAGCAGATGTGAGTCCGCTCTGAGATTTACTCAACCACGCTCATGTTGACGTGTTTCCGTCTTTTAGGGCCCTGACGCGGTGCGTCGCGCATCACGGCGAGATGTTTGTTCCGTGCTGATTATCCTTGATATTAGGTACACATACAACAGGTTGGACAACGCGAGTTGGGGAGGGCACCCGCTCTGGCTAAAAAAACTGCCGTGA
>WNFC01007344.1_pt1 | contig 13444 bp, 20 predicted proteins | sample 5400541 | NCBI WGS metagenome assembly WNFC01 (sample SAMN13153342, study PRJNA577476) | soil metagenome | isolation source: 120 cm saprolite under Douglas fir tree site 2 hole 2 replicate 1 | place: USA:California | collected 2015-04-18
CTCCGTGGTGGATCTCATGCTCTATGACATGCCAGACAATCCACTGGCGTGTATGCGCAGGCGCTTCTTCTAACCCTTGATCCCGTAGCCATGCCTGATGAGAGGCTGGAGGTAAAAAAAGCTGCTCCAGATCAGCGGACGTCCAGCGGTCCAGGGCGCAGGAGATCACGTGCCAGCTCTTCTCAAACATGGCGACCAGTGAAGCTGCCTTGTACACGGTTGGCTCGTCATTATCCTCGTCATCGTTCCAGTCAAGGTTGGGATCTCCTTCACCCATCCATAGGTGGAACCAGTTGAAGCGCGCACCGATCATATGCTCGAGAAGCTCGCCTATCGATCGCTGATGTGGTCCAAGAGAGAGGGCAAGTTGTTCAGATGAAAGTGGTGCGATGGTTTGAACCAAGGCTTGTTGATAGTGCTCCCAACCTGGTTTGTAAAACGTAGCGAGGGGAGATACCTGTTCTGTCATAGCTGTCTGCTCCTTGCTTCTGATAATGTGCCCCCACCTCTGGGAACGTACGTTATCGTAGCATGGAGCAGGGGCCAAAACTTCTTCTATCTTGCTCTTTTCCTGCATGGACAGGTTCAAAAAGTGGCACGGCTTCCCATCCGAATCGACAACTGCCGAGCACTCTCATCCGCTCCTGGAGGGGTTTCTCAGGCTGCCAATGGTTGTGCTGTCCATGATTCGGGGCAAATGTGCACATGTGAGGGCTATTTCTGCGCAACATTCAGGGCATTTACTGGTCAAGTCACTTGAAGAGGTCATTTCCCAGTCGTTCTCAAGAGGCAGGGCCGTGTGTACGCACGAATCGCCGTATAGAGGAGGGACAGGACTAAGATGTTAGAAACCTGAGTTGCGGAGAGTGCGTCGTTTCGGTACCCTAGTCTCTGCAGTAAACTGCTTTCCGAAATATGACAGGAGGTGTCAAGAACGATGGGCTACATTGAGCATAATACATATGAGGAGATGCTTATGCAGTATGGAGTGACCCTGCCCAATGTCGGGGTGGAGGCTCGAATACTCGCCGATCTGGCCCATGATGCAGAAGAAGCTGCATGGGATGGGGTCTTCGTGTGGGACGCCGGGTACAGCGTTTCATGGTGGTGGATAATTCCGCCTTCTCTCCTACCTGATTGACAATCCCTATCGATCTGTTTATTCTGCCTTAGAAGCTTTTCATGCTCCACATTTCAAGCAGCGAGGATCTCGATGACCCTGTATGTGTTCCTGCTCTGGTTCTTCCTCATTCTTTGCCCGGTGCTCCTTTGGCATGTTGACTGGCCACATCATTGCTCTTTCCGCTCAAGTGGAGGGGCAGCGCATGCCATAGTCCAGCGCCTCCTCAAGCCACGCTCCCCCCTCGATTGTCCAGCCTGTCGCCTCTCCTACACCCTTTCGTCAGTTGTGAATCCTCCGTCTGTACGTCCCTGGCGTGAGGTGAAAAGCCGACGAGGAGCCCCCAAACGGATACACACCGAAGGCTTTGCCTGTCCTAATCAGCAGTGTTTGTACTTCGGGATCACAGACGTTTCCATTCATGCCCTGGTTGGCGATGGCAAGCATGGCCATGGCGAGCGGATTCAGACGTTTCGTTGTCAAGCCTGCCGCACCACCTTTAGTGCTCGACATGACACCCCCTTGTACCGTTTGAAAACCCCCTCTCACCAGATCTCCTTGGTGCTCGCTGCACTGGCCGAAGGGCTGGACCCTTCTGCTGCCGAGCGGGTTTTCGGCTTTCGACAAGCCACCATCACCACGTGGCTGACTCGCGCTGGTGGGCACGCACAGATCTTGCACGAGCGCTTTTTCTGCCATCTCCACCTCCCACACCTGCAGCTGGACGAGCTGCGCACACGGTTACACTGCGCTAAAGAGATGCTGTGGCTCTGGTTGGCCATCGATCCTCGCACGAAGATTCTTCCCGTGCTCTCTCTGGGTCCCCGCACACAACACGTGGCACATACGGTCATCCACTCCCTGCGACAGATCCTGGCTCCTAGTTGCCTCCCCCTTTTTACCAGTGACGGTTTAAATCTGTACTTTTACGCGCTGACGGCCCACTTTGGACACTGGCTCTCAATGCGTCGCCGAGGACGGAACGTGCGCCGATGGCAGGTGGCGGCAGGCTTGCTCTACGGTCAGGTGAAGAAATGCTACCGGCATCGCAAGCTGGTGCGCGTAACGCACGTGATGCGCCTGGGGACACTGGAAAATCTCGCCAGCGCCTTGCAGGGACTGGGATTCTCTGGACGGTTGAACACCGCTTACATCGAGCGGGTGAATCTGACCGTCCGCCATGGAGTGGCAGCGCTGGCCCGCCGCACCTGGGCGACGGCTCAGCAGTCTCCACACCTGCTGGCCCATCTGGAGTGGTGGCGGGCCTACTATCACTTTGTGCGTCCCCACGAATCACTACGAATGGCGCTGGTGCAGCCACGAGAGCGAGGGGGCAAACGAGCGGCACAGCGCTATCGGCAGTGTACACCAGCGATGGCAGCCGGCAGAGCCAATCGGCGATGGACAGCGCGCGAGGTGCTCACTTGCCCCTTGCCGACGGTGTCCGCTTGAGAGGCATAAAGCCCGATGTGGATGCAATGTCATCTCATGGAGAGATGGGGGAAGATACCCGCAGAAGAGCTCGGAGAGAGCCTCACTCTGGGAAGAGAAGGCCAGTCTGGACTGCCTCATCACCAAAAACGCGCCCGAAGTTGGTTTGGCGAGGGCCGGTTGATTTATCCACCATATCTAATCGGAGTACCACCTACCCGGAAGAGGTCCTCTCGCGGGTGCTGTATGCCACGCAGTTTACGCGCCACCTGGACAAGCATGGCTACGTCCGCTTCCGTAACTGGCGCTTCTTTGGCGAAGATGGGCTCGCCGGGGAAGAAGTCTCTGTCTGGGTGTATGAGGAAACGCTCAAAGTCGAATATCAAACCACGGCTCTCGCTCTGTACTCCCTCACCTTCCAGCCCGATCATGAGCAGATTGCCAAGGTGACACAGGCCCGCCGTATCCAGACGCCTTTTCGCAGTCCCCAACTGGACCTGTGGCAGCTCTCCGAAACCGAGTGGCTCCTCGCCTTGCGCCGCCCGGACCCGGCACCGCGTCAGAACCGGGGCAAGATCATCCCGCTGGCCCGGCAGCTCCCGCTCCTCGATGTGAGCGCGACCGGCTAGTGCCTCGGCCATGCATCCACGCACCTGGTGGTAATGCCCCGGAAAGAAAAATGAGCACCTTTTGCCCTCAAGGATGAGCACTCACCCTTGAGGGCAAGTGCTCGCTTGTCAAGGCAAAAGCTCCTCACTTTCGAGGGCGTTTCCTCCTTAGGTAGAATGGGGCCTGGTAGCAGTCCTGTTCACGCGAGGCCTCACATCTGGCGTGAGCCGGCCGAGCATTCCACGGTGAAGCAGGATGAATTGATCTGAGGCCACTGGTAAATGCCCCGAAACCTCCACAGTTTTTGCCCTGAAAGCTGCACACTTGCCCTCAATCCTGCACATCGGAGCAACGTTTCTTGGAGAAACCACTTTCCGTCTGGAATATCAGCATGAAATGGTGTAAATACATCGTCGTAGCGGACAAATTGAGGAGAGAATGTGTGAAGAGGAAAGGTTGAAATGGCATGTACATCCCCCAATGAAACCGGTGGGAACAGTAGAATTCTCCTGGTCGATAGAGAGAAACTGTCTGAGGGAGGACGATAGCTCGTGTACGCCTCTCAAGCGCGAAAAGGAGAAAACAAAGCAAGCTCGCAAGCCACCAGGATACTGATACTCCTTCACCAGTTTCATTGTGGGATGTACAGGCGTGTCTGATACACGCTTGGTCCAGGCGATGACGGCGTGGAGTACGGCGGCGGCGCGAGAGACGATGGCTCGATTGTCGTAGCAGGTCGCCATTTTCGCTCAAAGTCGCGTGGAGAGCAGGGACGCGACGCGATGCAGCGCCACCATGGTCTTCCCGGTGCCTGGGCCACCCTTGATCAACAGCACCCCGGGGGTGCTGTTGATCAAGGGACGTCGGAGGCGGGTCGTCACAAGACCCCACCCTTTCGGGCCACAACGGCACGCTCAGCTGACGGCAGCGCCGAACCACTTTGGCAGCTGGCTGAGCAGCTTCTGCTGGTCTTCACCGACCCACGCCACGTGGCCGTCCGGCCGCAGCAGCGCCGCGGGCACGTCCAGTTCCCGGCTTTCGTCGACGACGTGGTCGACCCGATCTGACCAGCCCGCCACCGAGAGCCGGCCGGTCTGGTCGAGCAGCAGCCCGCGGCCGCCGTGCATCAGCCCGTAGAGGCGCCCCTGCTTCAGCCCGACATCCCGCAGCCGGCGGCCGACGAGCGGATGCTCGCCGCCGAAGTCGTAGCGGACCCCGATCGCCGTGATCTTCTCGACCAGGTACCGGTTCACCTCATCGAAGTCCATCAGCTCCGACACCAGCCGGCGCACCGCCTGGGCACCCGGCTCGGGGGACAGCAGCTCCGACTGCGCGCGGGTGTTGTCCAGCACGGCGGCGGCCACTGGGTGCCGTTCGGTGTGGTAGCTGTCCAGCAGCGCCTCCAGCGCCCAGCCGTTGACCTCGGCGGCCAGCTTCCAGCCGAGGTTGAAGGCGTCCTGGATGCCGAGGTTGAGGCCCTGTCCGCCCATCGGCGGGTGGATGTGCGCCGCGTCGCCGGCCAGCAGCACGCTGCCGCCGGCATACTCGGCTGCCGTGAGCGCCACGCCGAAATTGTTGGCGGTGTGGCAGGTCTCGGTGGGGGCCAGGAAGTTGTCCATGAAGTCGACGTAGCGCACCAGGGCGGTGTGCCAGAACGCCGCGTAGACCGGGTTGGCCTGCCCGCCGCCGATCAGTGCGCAGGGGCCGCTGCCCCCGAAGTCGGCCACCTGCGCTCGGCAGGCATTCACCGGGCCTGCGCCCAGGGCGGCGATGCAGCAGCCCAGCGAGTCCAGAATGTGGATCGGCAACTGCTCTCGCGAGGCGGGCGAGAGCTCGTCGAAGCTGGCGCGGGCGGCATAGCGGGCCAGGGCCTGCACCTGTGTGAGAGACGGGGCGCTTGTACGGGTTTGTGGTGGTGTCTGGGTGTGTTGTTGTGTCATCAGGAATGGACTCCTTTCTTTCATTCAGAGGCGAGCTCTGAACCGTGGTGAACAGCCTGTCTCGAGTGTTCGGGCGATGAAGATGTCAACGGTCTTCTCATGCTCCTCCCATCAGGAGGAAAGCCAGAGGAAGCGTAACCAGAAACGTGAGCTCGGTCAGCGCCAGCGTCGAGGACGCTTCTGACTGGTACGTTTTGTAGCGTGTCGCCAGCAACACCCCGATGGGGCCTGCTGGCAGCACGGTCAGGAGGAAGCCCTCGTGCCCGTAGGGCTGCTTGACGCCCAGGGCCAGCGCAAGCAGCACGAAGAGCGCTGGTTGTGCCACCATTTTGAGCACGACATTCACGCCGACTTCCAGGTTCACTCTGATGGTGCTGGCGGCAATGGTGACGCCAGCCACAAACAGGGCCACGCCAGAGCTGGCCTGGCCGATGAGGGTCAGTGCGGAGTTGAACACGGACGGCACGCTCACGCCCAAAAGCACCAGGGCCATCGCCACGAGCGGCGCCCACACGAACGGGGCGGTGATGGCATGCACCAGCGCATGTCCAAGCACTGAGCCGGCTGAGGCCTATTTTGCTCCCGGCGCTGGAGGCTTCGAGAGCCCGAGTAGCACCAGGGTCGTGGGCACAATCACGAGGTTCAAGATGAGCGCGATCAGACTGATGGCAAGGGCACTGCGGGCCCCAAAAACTGGGCTGAGCATCGCAGGGCCAAAGAACGGACCGGCAGCAAAGGACACCATGATGGCTTGCAGGGCCGCATCTGCCACGCCGTGGTGAAAGAGGAGCCGACCCAGGAAAAACGCCAGCACGTAGAGGCCCACGACGCTGATCAGCAGGCCCAGCAAGAGCGATCTTGTTGCAGCAACTGGCTGCGTGAGGTGCTCACGGTTCCGACAAAGAGGCTGGCGGGCAGGGCGAAGTCGAGCACCAGTTCGTTGATGCCGGCCACCTGGTCGCTACCGAAGGCCCTGGCGCGTCCGGCCGCGTATCCCAGCAGCAGGACAAAGAAGACGGGAACGACGATCGTCAGAATTTGTAAGACCACGGTCAGTAGACTCCTTTTTTAGCAAAGAGCTTTCTGCTGCTGACCTAGCAGACGGAAGTTCCCGCTGAACTCCTTTTTTCTCCATCGAGAAGAGTCTAGCAGGGTTTGCTGCAGAAATCATCCTCCACCAGATGCCATCTCACTTCCCATTATTTCACATTGCTCGTGGGAAAAGGAGGGGGGGCCTTGTTCCCTCCTGGAGGAACTGGGTGCCTGCGCCCTCAATGCGCACACTCTCCACCGGGTACCAGCGACGCCAGCCCCGGATCATGACCCGCAATTGCCCCTTCCATCTGCTCACGGCGACCACTTGCCCCCAGGGGCAACTGACCTGGGTGGTGCCGTGGAAGGCTTGCTCCACGAGCGCCGCCTTGATCTGGCGAACGTTGGTTGATTGCATCTGCCACTCCTTTCGTTCGAGACCCGCCCCGTTCACCTTTCCTCCACAGCGGCCTGCTGGGGAGCAGCTGCGTCGGGTGTCTGCAGCACAAAGAACGGCTGGAAAGCGGCCGGCGGGCTGAAGAAGGTGGAGAGATCGACCAGGATGTCGGTGGCAAGTTCGAGGGCGCAGGTGGCATGGTACACCGTTTGCGCGGCATCATCGCTCATGATGAGCGGATACGCCCGCAACGGCTGGGAGCAGTACGGACAGGGGTCGTTCAGGCTCACCGCTCCCGCGAGCAGGCGGTGGGCGTCATTGACGATGAGCATCCGGTCTTCCTCCTACACCAGAAACGTCGAAAGAGGTTCCGTTGTGAGTGTAGAAGACCGCCGCGAGAATGACAAGTGGGTTAGCCACGGCACACTGCCCAACTACGTGAAGTATGATATGAGACTGTCTCCACCCAAGGGTCGATAGGCGATTGCGTCACATTTACTTGGATGACTTTCCGCGATTTCACCTCGATGACGAAGAAAGCAAAGAGTGAACGGAAGAAGAGGTCAGGGACCTGGAGGAAATCGCAGGCCCACATCTCTTGGGCATGATTGTGGAAGAACGTTTTCCAGTTTTGTCCACGGGCTCGTTTTGGGCGAATCTGCTTCATATACTTCTGAATAGTCCGTTTACTGACCCGAATATCCAATTTGAGGAGTTCCCCGCGGATGCGCTCCGCTCCCCAAAGCCGATTGTTTGCCGCCATCTCCTTGATCAAGGCAATCGTCTCTGGCGAGAGCCTCGGCTTTCTCGCGCACGCCTTCGATTTGTGTTTCCAGAACACACGGAAGAGTTCACGATGCCAGCGCAGAAGTGTCTCCGGCTGAATAATGAAGAGAGCCTGTTTCCAGGTCCGAACCGTTCTGGCCAGGAGCACCAGGAGAAACCGATCTGTCTTCTGGTAGACGGGTCGTGTAACCTGTCGACGCAGGATGATCAGTTGTTGTCGTAACAAGGCGTTTTCCGCGAGCAGTTCGGCTTTCCCTCTGGTCAGATCAGCAAGTGTTCCAAGCACAGTGGAAGTCGTTGATGGTTTGATCCAATGCAAAACATGTTCTTGAAGCGCGTGAAAACAGAAAAAGAGCTGTTGCTTGATGGAAATGGGTATACGAGGCACCGATTGAACCTCTCCTTCGTCAAGGTAGGCATGTTGCCAAAAAGCGAGAACAGTGTGAATCCAATTCTACCTGTCTCTCATATGCTTCAGCAAGAAGGTATGTCAAATGGTATGCAAGCATGTCACTTTCACGAACGGATGTCCCATGTAGCCGGCACAATCACAGCCTCAAATAAGGATCATCATGGCTCTCTCCGACAAAAACGCTCCTGGGCTTCTCCGTCGGATGCATGTGATGCACCAGATACAAGGAGTCCTGTTGATGTTTGCCCTGCCTGAGGATTTTATTCAATTTCTGCGCGATGCATACGGCACAGAGGCGGCCAATGCCTGGTTTCAACGCCTCCCATCTCTTCTGGAAGAATGCGCGGAGCGCTGGCAACTGAAACTCTTGCCCCCGTTTGAGAATCTCTCTTTTCACTATGTGGCACCCGCAGAACGCTCGGATGGCACGTCGGTTATCCTGAAGACGTGCCAGCTTTCCGATGAGTTTGCACAAGGCCTGGCCGCGCTACGTATCTTCGATGGACGTGGCATTGCCCGTCTCCTAGAGTGTGACGAGGAACAAGAGGCGATGCTGCTGGAGCGTTTGCAACCGGGAACCATGCTGGCGTCACTTGTGCCGGACAGGATGAGCAAGCCACATCCATTCTGGCCGGGGTCACGCGTCAACTCTGGCGACCGGCACCCGCAGAGCACACCTTTCCGACGGTTGAGCAATTGGGGCAAGGATTGACGCAGCTCCGCGCACGCTACGCTGACGGATATGGTCCGTTTCCTCGGTGCTTAGTCGATGAGGCGATGGATCTTTTCGCGACGTTCAGTGCCTCGGCTCAAGAGACTATGCTGCTGCACTGCGATCTCCAGCACCACAATATCTTGCGAGCGCAGGATGCATGGCTGGCTATCGATCCCAAGGGCGTGGTTGGTGATCCCGGTTATGAGGTGGGAGCCTCGTTCTATAACCCTATGCCTCGCATCCTTGAGGTGCCCGACCTGGAGCAGATGCTAGCCCGGCGCGTCGCTCAACTGAGCGAGGAACTGGGAATAGAACGGGCGCGCATACGCGGCTGGAGACTGGCACAATGTGTGCTCAACGCGTGGAACGTCGTGGTGAATGACCAGTTGAGCATGAACCCGCGCGGAATACTCAGATGTGCGGAAATTCTTTCGCGTCTCACCGTTTGATGCTCAACGCTATTTTGTTTGTGCTCCTGTTATCATACGCTAACGATAGTTCTATGATACGAAGTATCTTTTCGATCGAAAAGATACTTCGTATCATAGAACTGACAGTGAATCGTTATGCTTGTTCTTGGGGTCAATCTTTTTGCTGTATGGACGGAAAGTTGATAATGAAATGGGCTGTAAAACGGGCAATATAGTACAAAAATGTTTTTGCGCTTCGGCCAGAAGAAAGTCGCTTCCCCTCTGCCGCCCGTTTTTGGCTTCCTGCAAACTTGCCCATTTCATTGTCAAATTTCTTCAGAATCCGCCCGTTTCATTCCAAAGACATCATGCGCTGTAGTCGCGCCACCCAGGATGAAACCTGGAGAAGCTATCTTGTTCTTTTTCGCTGTGGTAGTTTCAGATGAAATTTACACCGCATGAGCAGTTTCTGGATGTTGTCGTTCTCCTTATTTGACCGGTATTGCCCCTTGTGCTCGCCCCGTGACCTTTCGAACGCTAATGAGAGGAGCTTGCCGCAGATAGGTGGTATCCGTGACCTGCTTGAGCATGAAATCGGCGATATCGGCCCGAGAAACACGTATGCCTGTGTTAACGCCAGTCCAACCGACGCGATACGTGCCTGTGTGAGGCCCCTCGTTGAGGATTGGACCACGCACAACGACCCAATCGACATCGCTGTTCTGTAGTGCCGTGAAATGCTGTTCCGCGTCCTTGAGCAAGCTGCCAGTTGTCGCCTGTGTAAAGAATTTGATCAGGCGATTGACGAGCTTTGGTTTGTCCTGTGGAGCATAGACGCTCGCACCGCTGAGGCTCACCAAGCGTTTCACGTCGTACTTGTCCATTGCGGTAATGATGTTGCGGATCGCTTTTGTCAGTATGTCTGGTTCTGAATCCTTCACATGACCCAGCACACTGAGGACGGCATCGGCTCCCTGAACGACCCTCTCGACATCGGCGAGATTCGCGACATCACCTTGTACCACCGTAAGTCGCTCGTTCCCAATGGCCAATTTCGAGGGTGTACGTACAAGCGCGACAACATCATTGCCTCCCTCCAACGCTTGCTGAACGAGTGGTATGCCTGTCCTTCCGGCTGCCCCGAAGATAGCTAATTTCATGCTAGAACCCTTTCTGTTCTTGTGTCATCGGTTGTTTTCTTCGTGTTTCCTTGATCTTTGACAGCGTGCGTTGACGCAGGCCGACGAGGAGCACGATGCCAGTGAGAAGCTGCCAGAGAAGGATCGTGTATACCGAGGCGCGTTCGGGAATGCCGGACGGAATACGACCAATCGTGGTTCCCAGAACGACCCCACACGCGATTCCGAGGAAGCCGAGGACGATGCTCATTCTGCCGTACCAGCGGGGCATTTCGAGGCGGTGCCATTGGAAGCCTGTCACGATTGCAGCGATGTTTCCCCCCAGAATTGCCATAAAAGTACCGAGGTAGTGGAAGGTGACGGTGCCGTTTGCGGTTGCGGCAGTGGACCCGTGAAACGACCCGACAAGAATGAAGCCGATGCTGTAGATGAGCGCGAGAACGAGGGAAACGTATCGCGATGCTCCCGAAAAGAGCTGCAGCAGTAGGATACTGGCGATGAGGAACAGCACTCCCGGGACGATGACCCCTGTATTCATGACGTCGTGGAGTGGTGAACAAACTTCTCGGCCTTGAAAGGTGCTGCAATCGGGTGCCCCATACGCTGTCATGGAGTATCCCTCCTTTGTTTGTAAGCATCTGCACGACAAGACCCTATGGAAGTGCCCCCGTTTGTGCAGCATCATTTTCACGCTCTTTCCTCTCTACGAGCACACAGGAACGTGGGGGAACTTCATCGCTTGCGTTCCTGTGTACTCTGTGGAGAGGCAGAGAGCCTGCTTAGGAAGGGATCATCCCGACTTGTTGCAGCAATTGTAGAATGTCGGCACACAACCAGTATTCGACGATTTTCCCGGCTTCGACGCGAAAGAGGTCCATGCCCGCATACTCGACGCGTTTGCCAACCGCAGTAGGCGAAGCGCCTGGCATGCCCCCTTGATACGTGCCGCGAAAGAGCCATCGACCAGCAACCTTGTCTTCATCGACAAGAGGACCAACCGTGGTCGTAAAGCTGTAGTCGGTGAAGACTGCCGCACTCCCGCCGATCCATTGCTTCAGCCCACCGGGGCCGCGCACTTCAGCAGGACTCGTGCTCGCGGGAGCAAAATGCGCGACGAAGGTCGGCGCGATGATCTCATCAGCGAGGGACAGATTGCCATTCCAAACTTCAATCCAGTGTTTCCAGAGTTCTTTATTGGTCTGTGAAGACATGTGATGTTTCCTTTCTTGACATCGGACTCCGTGCTTGCTATAATTACGAGTAAATCATCGTAATCATATAGCAATTATACGAGTAAACAATCGTATTGTCAAGGGCTTTTGTGATGAAGTTCTTTCCGTTTCTAGGAGAGTTGATGTATGGGAGAAAATCAGGAACGACGACAGGCTCGTCGTCAGAAACGTGGTGCGCTCCGCGTGGAAGAAATCCTTCAGGCTGCCGGAGTACTCTTTGCTGAACGTGGCTACGACAAGGTGACAACCAACATGATCGCGGCACGCGCAGGCGTCTCACCGGGTTCCCTCTATCAGTTTTTTCCCAATAAAGAAGCCATTGCGCAGGCATTCGCGGCAGACGCGACCGAACACCTCCACCGGGTGTATGACGCCTTGCTGTCGTCGGAGGTGATGACCTTGCCTCTCCAGGCGTTTCTCGATACCTTTGTTGACAGGATCATAGCCTTTAATCGGAACCATCCTGGCTATCTTGCACTTGAGCTTGGATCAACCCTCTCTTCTTCACTTGCTCTGGCTATAGCCGATTTTCAGCAGGGTGTCCAGGCACACCTCGATGCGCTGTTGGCTGCCTACTGGCCTAACAGTACATCCAAGCAACGGCATCTCCCGCTTCTGGTCTCCTATCGTCTTTTTCTCGCGTTACTTCCTCTGGCGCTCTCTGGCGACGAGGAACATCAGCGTGCCATTGTGTGTGAATTGAAAGTGGTGTTGTACCGGTATTGGGAACCGATCATAGAGACGCAGAGAGCGTCAGAAGTGCGTTCTCACGAGACACCTATCTCGGCAGAAGAACAAGAACGGAGGGCAGATCCCTCACTTTTTGACAGAGATTGAGGTTGGTTCAGATAGCAATCCCTTGTTCTCTTGTTCACTAAATGTACCATATAAGTGTTCTCTTGTTCACTAAATGTACCATATAAGTGTTATTATATGGTACAATCGGCAAAAATGGATGTGGACCTGAGCACCGACGACGAGAAAATCCGCGTGTTTGGAAAAGGACAACGCGAACGCACCGTCATGCTCACTGCCGCTCCTGAAAGTGTGCGCTTACTTCGGCGTCACCTCAAACAGAGCCACATCACCTCTGGCTCGGTCTTTCGTGGCGACCCTCGCTACGGGGAAGTCCTCTCCCGCTGGAGTACAGCGTGGCCCACTACGCCTGGCAGAAATATTGTCAGAAAGCCGAGATCCAGGCCACGATTCACCAATTGCGCTATAGTCGAGCCAGCCAGCTCCTGCAAGCAGGAGTACCAGTCACGACGGTGCGCAAGCAGCTGGGCCACCGCAATATCCAAAGTACCCTCCTCTATGCAGAAGTGGATCAGGCCACGATCAAGCACGATCTGCTCCGCTACCAACAGCGGAAAGGGAGGCAGCGGTAGCCATGGCGAAGGAACGCCAGGCACTCACCTGGGAGGGCAACAACGAGGAGGTCCGTCGCTTGTTTACCTTGACGCCGGATGATCTGTATTTTCTTCGTCCTCTCCGTGCGGATTCGCAACGACTCTATCGGGCATTGGTTCTGCTGTGGGCACGCGTCGAGCGCGTTTTACTCTCGGAGACGACAAGCATCCCCGAAGGGGTCATTACACAGGTGAGTAAGCAGTTAGGACTCTCCCCTTCGCTGCTAGAACAGCAGCGCAATCACCCCTCGATGCGGTCTGCCACCTTTGAAGCCGTGCGGGTCTATCTCGGTGTGCGTGCCTTTCAGGAAGCCGATGAGGGTCGGCTGCGAGCCTATTTGATGGAAAAGGTCACACATACCGGCAACTACGCGGCACTTTCTCAAGCCGCGATGGATTGGCTGGTCAGCGAAGGGATCTTACGCCCCCACGGTGAAACGACCCTGGAGCGCTTGATTTACCAGGCCCGCAATCAGGCGGAAGACGTGCTCTTTGAACAGATTGCTGGACAACTGTCTCCAGAAGACCGCGAACACCTTGATCATCTCCTGGAAACCGGTACTGAAATCAGCCAGATCGCCTGGTTTGCTGCCCCACCGCGTGCAGCCTCTGCGGTGGTGATCAAAGACGCATGCGCTCGTTTAGTCGCGGTTCGGCAAGCCACGCCGTCTCTCCTCAACTGGGGAGCGATGACCACCAATCGCCTGCGCCAATGGGCTGCCATGGTTCGCAAACATCACGCACGCAATATTCGTGCGTATCCCGATGCCAAACGCTACACGCTGCTGTGCGCGTTTTTGCGTATCCAGGCA
>WNFC01010145.1_pt1 | contig 13444 bp, 9 predicted proteins | sample 5400541 | NCBI WGS metagenome assembly WNFC01 (sample SAMN13153342, study PRJNA577476) | soil metagenome | isolation source: 120 cm saprolite under Douglas fir tree site 2 hole 2 replicate 1 | place: USA:California | collected 2015-04-18
CCGAGTGAGTTGTCGCGCCGCCCGCCAGCGGCAGGGCCTGACTCGTGGCCATCCGCCTGCTACCGCCGCACGCGCGGATCCACAACCCCATACGCGACATCGCGCAGGATGTAGCTCAGCAGCAGCATCGTGCTCGAGATCACCACCACGGCCATGACGTTCGGGTAGTCCTTCGAGCGGGCTGCTTCGTAGGTCATGCGCCCCATGCCTGGCCAGGCAAAGATGTGCTCGGTGACGATCGCGCCCGAGAGCAAAAACGCGAACTGGGTACCCAGCGCCGTGACCAGCGGCAGCAGCGCATTGCGCAAGGCGTGGACGAACAGCACCAGGTTCTCGCGTAAACCTTTGGCGCGCGCGGTGCGAATGTAGTCCTGGCCCAGGACTTCCAGGGTTTCGGTGCGCATATAGCGCGAGTAGTTGGCGATGCCGGCCAGGCTCAACGTCAGGACGGGCCCGGCGAGGTGGGCGATCCGGTCGGGCAGGTCGAATGGGTCCTTGCCGATGGTCAGCATGCCGCCGACGGGGAAGAGTCGAAACTGGACCGACAGAATCAGAATGAACAACAGGCCAAACCAGAACCCGGGAATGGCGTGGCCGGTGACTCCGGCGACGCGGATGGTCTGGTCGATCCACGAGCCGCGGAAGCGCGCCGCTAACACGCCGAGGGGCACGCCTATGAGTAGGGTCAGGGCGAGGGCCAGCCCACCTAAGAGAAGGGTATTGGGCAAGGCTGCCTGGATCATCTCGATGACGGGCCGCTTATAAAGGAAGGACCGCCCAAAGTCGCCGGTCAGCACGTGCCCGAGCCACGAGAGGTACTGGACCGGCAAAGGCTGGTCCAGCCCGTACGCCTGCCGCAAGGTCGCCATCTCGTCCGCCCGCAAATTCTGCGACCCGAACATTATTAAGACAGGATCCCCCGGCGACAGCCGCAGCACGCAGAACGCCAGAAGCGTGATCCCCAAAAAAGTAGGAATCGCCTGTATCACCCGCCTGAGGACGAACGGTCCCATACGAGCTCAGCGTTTGTCCGTTGCCATCGTCAGATTCTCATCCTTGAGGTTCTTCGTCCCACGCCAAGGAGCCGCGCAGCGGCGGCGGGCCGCGCCAGCGTGATGCCCTTAGACCGATCGACATCCATAACCTTCGGCTTGTTCGTCCCTCGCCAAGGAGCCGCGCAGCGGCGGCGAGCCGCGCCAGCGTGATGCCCATGCCAGGAACTCGTCTCCTGAGGAGATTCCGTCGTCCGGTGGGTCCCCAACTACTGGACCCACCATGTATCGGGCTTCGCTTGCCCCTGCCGTGCAAACGGCCCAGGGTCTATCCCTTGAACCTTGCGACTAACGCCGAGCAACTTGTTCTGCGCGAAGCCAAAGTTGTACGGCTGCTCGTCGTTGAGAATTTGATTGGCCGTCTTCATCGCCGCTTTGCGTTCGGGCTGGGCACAATGGCTGCGGCTATCCTCAATCGCCTTGTCGAGAGAAGGATTCTTGTACTGGATGTAGTTACTCTCAGTCGGGTGCGTCTGGCTGGAGTGCCAGATCTGATACATGTCCGGATCCGCGGATAACGACCAACCCAGCACGTAGGAGTCAAAATCGTGAGCTCCCTGCTCCCCGTACTTCGGGTCTTTTGACGTGTTGAGCCGGTCCACGAGCGCCTCAAAGGATTCAGTCTTGGGATCCACATTGATCCCAATCTGCTTGTATTGCTCCGCCGCAACCTGGATGAACGTCTCGCGAATCTTGTTCCCCGAGTTGGTGATCATCGAGAACTCGATCTTCTGGCCATCCTTGGCGTAGATGCCGTCGGCGCCTTTGGCCCAGCCATCCTGCTGCAAGAGCTGCTCAGCCTTGGCCGGGTCGTACGCGTAGTCGTTCAGTCCCGCGGTGTCGTAGGCCCATGAAACCGGCGGCGTCGTCGCGATCATTTTCACGCCTTCGCCAAAGAGCACCGCCTTGACCACCTGGTCAACGTTCAGGCCATAGGCGAGCGCCTGCCGCACCGCCTTACTCTGCAGAAATTCCTTGCCACCCCGCGCCTGGTTCCAGCCGATGTACGTGTACCCGAGATTGAGGTACTTGAACACCTGGACCGTGCTGACGGACTGCATGTCCTGGACGTCTTTCGGGTCAAACTCGGCCATGTCGACCTCTCCCACCTTCAGCGCCGCGGTGAGCGCGTCCTGGTTGGGATAGACCTTGTGGACCCATTCGTCGATGTTCGGCTTCTGCCAGTAGTTGTCGTTGCGAACAAGCGTCACGTGGTCGTTCGGCACCCACTCCTTGAACTTGAACGCGCCGGTTGAAACGGGTGGCGCGTTGTTCTCGGGCGCGTCGTCGAGGTTCTTGCTGGCGTCTTTTGGATCGATGTACTTGCCGAAAACGCTCTTGGGAATGATGTTCAACCCGCCGATCTGGACCAGCGCCGGGCAGAACGCATTGACCAGCGCGACGGTAATCGTCTTGCCGTCGACTTTGACGCCCGAGACGTCTTCGGCCGAGCCGTCAATGAATTCCTTCGCCCCGACGATTTGATCGACGTTGTTCTTGTGATTGGTCTTCTTGCTGCGCAAGGTGGCCATCACGGTGAACTTGAAGTCGTCACCGGTGAGTGGCGAGCCATCACTCAGCTTCAAGCCGTCGCGCAGGATGAAGGTGAGCGTCTTGCCATCCGCCGAGAAGTCGAACTTTTCCGCCAGGTTCGGCTTGACCTCACCGGTTTTGGCGTCGACGGTGAGCAGCGCCGTGTAGATGCGGCTGGTGACCACGTCGGACGGGACATCGCTGACGGTCACCGGGTTGAGGGTTTTGGCGTCGCTGAATTCGCCCAGGATGACCCGCCCACCCTGCTTCGGCTGGCCCGCCGCGGCCGTTGCAACGGTCGGCCCTGGGACCGCCGGTGGCTTCGCTGCCGCGGTCGGCTGCGCCCCAGTTGCTGCCGCGGGAGCGGTCGTCGCCGCGGGCGCGCTGGTCGCGGCCGGTGCCGCCGTAGGCACTGCGCCGCTCGCCGGGCCACACGCGGCCAGCAACATCGTGCTGGCGGCGAACGTCGACACAATTCGGCCACTGACGGTTCCTTGCCAGAAGTCCATGTAGTGAGGCTCCCTTCTCTTAGGCCAACTGTGCGCCGCGCGCGCGCATTTCCGCCAGCGCCTGCTCGCCGTCCGTCGGCTGCAGATTGACTGCGCGCATTCCCTCGGGCACCAGTGTCACGCCCAGGCGGAGGTTCAGCGCGTCGAACACGCTGTTCTTGACGCAGTAGTCCGTCGCCAGGCCAGCGATGTACAGATGATTGACGTTACGCGCCTTGAGCAACGCACCCAGCAATATGTTTGAGTCATCTCGCGCGGCAAAAGCTGAGTAGGCGTCTTCGGTTTCGCCCATACCTTTAGAAACGACGACCGCGTCGGAAGTTAGCCGTAGGTCGGGGTGAAATTCGGCACCGCGGGTGTCCATCACGCAGTGGGGCGGCCAGACTCCGCCGTACTCCTTGAAGTGCGTGGTCTTGGGCGGGTGCCAGTCGCGCGAAACGAAGATCGGCACACCTGCCCGCTGCGCGGCGCTTACCCAGACATTCAACACCGGGATGACGGCGTCGCCGTCGGCCACCGCGAGCGAGCCACCGGGGCAGAAATCGTTCTGCGGATCCACCAGCAGCAGGCCGTCACCTACCTGAAATGATGGGGCTGTGGACATGTCTCTTTGCACAGCATAAAGCTATGCTGGCCAGCATGAGCGTCACCCTCACTCCGAGCGGTACTCGCGGCGGCACCATGCCGCGCATGCCGGGTCCGTTGATGCAGTTCTTCAATGATTTGATCTTTTTCGTCATGCGCGGCCGGCCGTTTTCGGGCCTGCGGCTGCTCAGGCTCACAAGCGTCGGCGCGCGTTCGGGTCAACCCCGCCGTTCGACCCTCGGCTACTTCGGCGAGAGCGACAGGTCGTGGGTCATCATTGGCTCGGCGGCTGGTGCCGCCAAACACCCGGCCTGGATCTACAACGTGGCCAAGCACCCGGACCAGGTCTGGGTCGAGTTTGGTAAGCAAAAGATCAAGGTGCGGCCGGAGACGCTCACGGGTGAAGAGCGCGCCGAGACATGGCGACGCATTGTCCAAGCGGCGCCAAATTACAAGAGCTACGAGACAAAGACCGATCGCGAGATTCCGCTCGTGCGGCTGGTACCTGCTTAGTTTTTCACCTTCGACACTGCGAAGCCCTCGTTTGGCCTAGGTCTTCGTCTTCGACACCGCGAAGCCCACCCGCGGCGTCGATGCCTGGCTCATCGCGCCGATGAGGTCGTGCTCGGAGATCTGCTGGTCCGCCCCGCCACTGCTCGCGCCGAGCGGATCGCTGTAGACAAAGTCGCCATCGACCGTGCCGTGCACGACGATGTAGTGGTCGTCAACAGCGTTGGATCCCGAGTGCATCGGTAGCGCCCGGTACTCCACCTGGAGGATCACCGGATGGTCCGCCTGGATGGCACGGCGCAGCTCGGTCGGCTGCCATTGGTGAAGCCGATCGACGCGGCCACCTTCACGCGCCCACAGGCCGTCGACGTGCAGCCCCATCCCTTCGGCGACGGTGGCCAGGTTGTAGACGAACACGCCGTAGCTGTCTGAGTAGCCGCCGTCGTCGGTGACCCATGAGTGCTGGGCCTTCATGGCCCGGACACGCAAGTCCCAGGTCGAGGCGTCGACGCCGTAATACGCCAGTACCATCGACAATGAGGTTGGTCCACAGTTGGCCAGGGCGTAGGCGGAGCCGTCGAGCTGGTTGCGGTAGGGCACGTCCAGCACGTGCTGGTCGCTCGCGTGTGGGCCAGTTGCGAACAGCACGCCCGCGAAGACCACCCAGGCCAGCATGGCGCGCCACATTACCGCGCCAGCCCCCGATTTCGGTGGAGCGGAAGGTCACGTTTGGTTGAGCCATGCGTACCCGATCCTCAGACTGACTCCACTCGTCACCGTTGCGCTCGGGCGAAGAGTCCTTCTCCGTAGGAGAGTTTTTTCGTCCCTCGATGGGGAGCCGCGTAGCGGCGGCGAGGCGCTCTGCGTGATGCGTGCAGACGAATTCTTCTCCCTACGAGATTTCTCCGTCGCGGCGAGGCGGATCGAGCCGTCCTACCAGGGTGTACACTCGAACGCATGTTCGCGTCGCCGGTGGCCTCCTGGCAGGAGTCGCTGAATCCCGCCCAACTGGAGGCGGTGACCTGCGGCGATGGGCCCGTCCTGGTCATCGCCGGCGCAGGAACGGGCAAGACCTGGACGCTGGCGTGTCGGGTCGCCTACCTGATCGAGCAGGGCGTGCCGCCCGAACGCATCCTGCTCTTGACATTTTCGCGGCGCGCCGCCAAAGAGATGCTCTCCCGCGCTGACCGCCTCGTCCTCGGTAACCGGACAGGCAAGGTCTGGGGTGGCACCTTCCACGCGATCGCCAATCGACTCTTACGCCTCTACGGGCGGGCGCTCGGCTTGTCGCCCGACTTCACCGTCCTCGATCAGGCCGATATGGCCGACCTGATGGACTTCATTCGCGGCGAGCAGCATCCCACCCGCGACAAGCACGAGCGCCGCTTTCCGCGCAAAGACACGCTGGTCTCGATCTACTCGCGCATGGTCAATGCCGAGGAGGGCCTCAGCACGGTCCTCGAAAGTGCCTTCCCCTGGTGCACTGACGACGCCGACGGCATCCGCGCCATCTTCGCTGAATACACGAGACGCAAACGTGCCCAGAACGTCCTCGACTATGATGACCTGCTCCTCTTCTGGCGCGCTCTAGGCACCACCCCTGCCGGCCAGGAGGTTGCCCACCAGTTCGAGCACGTCCTGGTCGACGAATACCAGGACACCAACCCCCTCCAGGCCCAGATCCTCCAATCCCTCCGCCCCGCCGACTGCCGCAATCTCATGGTCGTCGGCGACGATGCCCAATCGATTTACGCCTTTCGCGCGGCCTCGATCCGCAACATCCTGGATTTTCCAGATCAGTTCCCAGGTGCGCGCCGCATCACCCTCGAGCAAAACTATCGGTCCACAAAGCCGATCCTGGACGTCTCCAACGCCGTGATCGCCTACGCCCGCGAGCGCTTCCCCAAGAACCTCTGGCCCGTACGGTCAGGCGGCGCCCGCCCCGTGCTGCTTACCTGCTCAGATGAGGCGGAGCAGGCCAACAATGTCTGCGAACAAATCCTGGAGCACCGCGAGCAAGGCACGTCCCTGCACCAGCAGGCGGTTCTCTTCCGCACCGGTCACCACAGCGACCTGCTGGAGCTGGAGCTGACCCGCCGCAATATTCCGTTCGTCAAGTTCGGCGGGCTGAAGTTCCTCGAGTCGGCCCATATTAAGGATGTCCTGGCCCTTCTGCGCCTGCTGGAAAACCCGCACGACGAAGTCAGCTGGTTCCGCGTCCTGCAGCTGCTTGACGGCATCGGCCCCGCCGGGGCGCGTTCGATCATCACCGCGATCGGCCTGCGCCAAGCAGGCACCGATCCCCTGAAGACGTTCATCGCCACGCCGCCGCAGGTCAACCAGGCTGCCCAAGAACCCCTCGAAGCGCTCCGCCAAATGTTCGCCGACCTGACATCGAACGAAGAAGGCCTGCCGCCATCGGCCGAGATCAGCCGCATCCGTCAGTTCTGCGAGCCCATCTTCCAACAGCGCTACAGCAGCCCTCAGGCCCGGCTGCAGGACATCGAGCAGTTGGAGCACGTCGCCGGCGCCCACTCGTCGCGCGGCCGGTTCCTGAGCGACCTTGCCCTCGATCCGCCCAATTCAACGAGCGACCTGGCCGGCCCACCTCTGTTGGACGAGGACTATCTGATCCTGAGCACCGTCCATTCCGCCAAGGGCGGCGAGTGGGACGTCGTCCACGTAATCCACGCCGCGGACGGCATGATCCCCTCAGACATGTCCACCGGCGATAAAGAAGCGATTGAGGAAGAGCGCCGCCTGTTCTACGTCGCGCTGACTCGCGCCCGCGACAACCTGTACGTCTACTTCGCCCTGCGCTTTTACCGCCGCCCCCGCGGCCTGGACGATGCCCACCACTTCGCCCAGCTCACGCGCTTTCTCCCCGAGCCCGTTCAATCTCTGTTCGACCGCCGCACCACCGCCGCCCCCGAGCAACTCCTCGCCCTAGAGCAGCGCCCCGCGAAAGCCAGAGCCACCGTCGACGCGTTGTTGTCAGCCCTCTGGAATGCCTGACCCCTCCCCCTAACAGGGGCGCCACAGGTCCCGCCACCTGGACTCTGATCTGATTGCACGTTGCGGGCCGCCCTTCAGGCCGGACAGCGAGCGGTCGATACCTGAAGCAATCGCCTCGCATTTTTCTCAGAAGTCTCTAAGGAGCCAGCGTGTCACTCGGGATTCGCGCCAATTTGTTTGCAGGGTTCGGCGTCGTGCTGGCTCTGAACCTTGTCATCGGCTATATCGGCCTGCGGAACACGGCTGAGCTCTCGTCACAGTTCAAGACGCTCTACGAGGACCGCATGATGTCGATCGTCAAGCTGACGGCGGTGCAGGGCGGTATGTACGAGCTGCGCATGGGCGCCGCGAGCGTGAACTACACGTTGGCGTCGCCACAGCAGCGCGCCGCCACCGTGGCCCAGGACCAGGTGTGGCTCAAACAGATTGACGAGAGCATGCGCGCTTTCGCCGCGACCAACCTGGTCGACGAGGAAAAAGCCGCGATCCGCGACTGGAACACCAGCTACGACGCCTTTTTGAAGGCGCGCGCCGAGATCGTCAACCTGACCGAGACCGGCAACGTGAACGCCGCCGAGGCGCTCAGGTCGGGTGACTTCGCCGCCGAGCGGAAGCAGAGCGACGACAGTATCAATCGCCTGCTGGCCGTCCAGCAGAACGTCGGGCTGCAGATGAGCCGCGATGCGGTCGCCACCGCCGAGCTCTGGCAGCGCGTGCTCGTGTTCTTCTCGTTGGTTGCGCTCGTGTTCGGCGGGGCGATGGCATTCTTCGTCTCTCGCGGCGTGGCGCGTGGCGTCCAGGCCGTCCAGAAGGTGCTGACATCGCTCACCGAGAATTGCGCCCGGTATCTCGAAGAGGGTCTCGCGGCCATGTCGGCCAACGATCTGAGCGTGGCGGTGCAATCGGTGACCCAACCTATCGAGCACTACGGCCGCGACGAGATCGGCCAGACGGCGCGCATCACCAACACACTGCTCGCTCGACTCCACGCGATCATCGCCAGCTACGAGCGCGCTCGCATGAGCCTGGGCGATCTGGTCGGCCAGGTCCGCTCCGCTTCGGACGGTCTCGCCGACAGCTCCTCGCAGTTGGGCACGACCGCCCACCAGACGGGGTCCGCCGTCGAGCAGGTCACCACTGCGATCCAGAACGTCGCCGCCGGCGCCCAGGACACCAGTCGCGGTGCCCAGGAGACGAACAGCGCCGTCACCCAGCTGGCGCAGGCGATCAACGGCATCGCTCGGGGCGCGTCCGAGCAGGCTCAGCAAGTTCAGGCTGCCAACGACACCGCGATCCAGATGGCGTCGGGTGTGAACCAGGTCGCCGCGACCGCCGAGCAGGTCGCGAGCGCCAGCCACGAGACCCGCAAGGCGGCCGAGCACGGCGGCAGTGCTGTCCGTGAGACGACCGCGGCTATGGCCGAGATCACGCTCGTGGTCGGCCAGGCGTCCGATACGGTCGAAGAGCTCGGCAAGCTGGGCGAGAAGATCGGTGCGGTGGTCGAGACCATCGACGACATCGCCGAGCAGACCAATCTCCTCGCGCTCAACGCGGCCATCGAAGCAGCGCGGGCCGGCGAGCACGGTCGAGGCTTCGCCGTCGTCGCCGACGAAGTGCGCAAGCTCGCCGAGCGCAGCAGCCGCGAGACCAAACAGATTGCCGATTTGATCCAGCAGGTCCAGGCCGGCACCAAGCACGCGGTCACGGCGATGCAGGCTGGCGCGGCCAAGGTCGAGCAAGGCTCGCAGAAAGCCAGCCTGGCGGGCCAGGCGCTCGAGGCCATCCTGATCGCCGTCGAGCACACCGTGCGCCAGGCCGGCGAGATCGCGACCGCCTCGCAGGAGCTAGCCGCCGGCGCCCGCCGCGTGACCGACGCGATGACCTCCATCAGCGCCATCGTCGAGGAGAACACTGCCGCCACCGAGCAGATGAGCGCGCAGAGCGGCCAGGTGGCGCAAGCGATCCAGTCGATCGCCGCCGTCGCCGAGGAGCAAAGCGCGTCGACCGAAGAGGTCAGCGCGTCGGCCGAAGAGATGAGTGTCCAGATCGACGAAATGACTGCGCAGGCGCAGGAGCTCTCGAGCACCGCCGAGCAGCTGCGCCGTCTCGTCGCGCGGTTCCGCCTCCAGGAAGTGGTCGCCGAGGGCTCGACAAACGTCGTTCCCCTGCGCCGCGCCGCCTAGGCTCGCCGCGCTTTTTTCTCTGAATGGCGCTGGGCGGCCGGGAGGCGGCCCCCCAGCGCCGCTCCTTCCTTAAGGGCCGTGTTGGCGAGTGCATGCCTGGTTCGTTCGCCCGGCGGCGACTCGGAGAGGGGGCCGACTCTCGTCAGGACCAGAGGCTGAGCGGCCGGCTGCCCGACAGCACCGTGCCAGCCGGCACGCCCAGCCAACCCTCGATCGCCGTCGCGAGATAGTCGCGATAGGACAGCGTCGGCACCAGGTTCCCATCGTCGTCGAGTCGCTCGAGCGCTGGGGGCGTGCCCACCATCGGCGCGCGCATGCCGGGCGCCATGACGAATAGCGTGTTGGCGCCGCCGTGGTCGCTGCCCAACGAGCCGTTCTCCGCCACGCGGCGACCGAACTCAGACGTGGCCATGATTGCTGTGCTCGCCGCCAGGCCGCGGCGCTGCAAGTCTGTCAGGAGGGCTTCGAGCGCAGTGTCGATGGCCGCCAGATTGGCCGCCTGTCGCCGCGGCTGGCCCTCATGCGTATCGAAGTCGAGTGGGACTGGAACGTGGATGACGCGCAGCCCCGGTTGTGCGCCCAGCAACTGGGCGCTGAACGCGAGCGCGCGTCCGAGGTCAGACGCCGGATAACCGCTGGCTGGATCGCCGAGGCTAGCGCACATATCGTGGATTGCAAACGTACCGTCCAGGCCATGGCGGGCCATGCCGAGCAGCGGCGCGTCAGCCGAATCGGCCTGTGACATCGCCGCGAGCGCTCGGCGCAGCCGATCGGCCTGCCCGTCAGGGAAGGCGAACTGGCCCTGGTACGCGTCGGCCGCGGCCGCCGTTCGCGCGCCTGCATCGAGGATGAGCGGACTTGGCGCGCTGGCGATGCTCAGGCCGCCGACGGGCGCCGCCACTCCACCGAGGGCGGTCACCAATCGGCCGGCCCAGCCCGACGCACCGGAGAGCGCACCGTCCTGGTCGCCGGCACGCCATAGCGCCTGCATGCTGAAGTGCGACAGGTCGGCGATCCGCTCGACGCCGACGCCGTGCACAAAGGTAACCTGGCCGCCGACCCGCGCGCGCAAATCGTAGTAGCGGCCCAGGCCATACGGGATCAAGGTATTCAGGCCATCGTTCCCGCCGTTGAGCTCGAGCACAATCAGGCGCCGCGGGGCGCCGCCGGGGCCCGGGCTGCTCGTCGCGGCGGCCGCGTTCACCTCGGGCATGACCCAGCCCAGCGGATCCGCGGCGGCGAGCGCCGCCACGGTCAAACCGCCGACGCGCAGGAACCCGCGCCGCGTCATGTGCCCCATTCGCTGCGATTGCGTCTGGGCGGCGTCAGCGCAGGCCATCAGGTGAGCGCCATTTCCGGGCTGGCGATAGCTAGCGCCAGAAGCGTGCGCGCCGCGGAGATCCGATCGTCGACGCTCGAACTCGCCGTCGCAGCCGCCTGGCGGAGCGCCCGCTGCGTCCGATCGGACACGCGGTGCAGGCCAGCGCGCTGGAGCGCCGCGCGGACTGGATCGTCAGCGTGCGCCACCGCCTGGATGCCCGGCGCATCTGCCGCAAGCGCATACGCCTGGAGCCCGAGGTTGACGCGCGTCAACGCCTGCGGACTGGTCAGCCAGCGCGGATCGAGCGGCCAACCCGCCACATTGGGCGGATCGAACGGGATCTGGCCGGCTGCCCCCAGGTAGTCTGCCCCGGAGATCTGCGTTGGCCGCACGCCAAATGCGGCGGCTGCCTGCAGGAGAACCTCCAGCGGTTGGCGGATACGGCCGCGCAGCGCCGCTTCGCCGCGAAACGCCGGCAAGCGAAACAAGGCGGCCAGGGTCGGTCGGACCTGGAAGTCAGCCGCGCGCAAAGCGCTGGCCACCACTGCCTCATCGTCTGGTGCCGGCTGCGCCTGCAAGAACGTTGCGCACAACTTGTGGGCCAGGAACGCGGCGCAGCTGGGATTCGCCAGGATGCGCTCGACGACGCCCGCGATGTCGCGAATCCCCGAACCGCCGAGATACGCGATCCCGCCCTTCAAGCGCGGGTTGGAACTGGCCTGGAAACTGTTTTCGACAGACACAGCCGCGCGCATCACCGCCGGGTTGTAGCTACCTGACTTTTCGGGCACATCGAGGACTTCCCACCCGGACAGCACACGGGCGGCGCCGACCACGTCGGCCTGGCTATAAGGCCCGCGACCCAGGGTGAACAGCTCCATGAGCTCGCGCGCGTAGTTTTCGTTTGGCGCGTCGATCGAGGAACCGTCACCGTTGAGGAAAACCAGCATGGCGGGGTCGGTGCTGATCTCGATAATGAGTTGGCGGAGGTTGCCCAGGCTGTGGCGCGCCAGCAGTTGATGCTGTCGACTGAGCAGCACCGGCTGGTCGACGGCCGACTGGCTGCTGGTGAAGACGCCATGCCAGAACCAGAGCAGCCGGTCACCCAGGCCAATCCCGGCATTCAGGCGGTCGATCTCGCTGTTCAAGAGCAGCGTCGCGTCGGTGTCCTCGTCATCTGGACCAGGCCGGCGGTAGGCGAATGCCGGCGTCGGCATGCCCGGGTCGGGCGCACTGTCCACGAGCGTGGCGATGGCCTCGGTCCAGGAGTGGCCGGTCCATGCCGCGACATCCTCCGTGCGGGCCGCGAAGCGCGTCCGCCGCAGGAGATGCGCCACCTCTTCAGCCGACATTGCCCGGCTGAGTGGGTCGTCCTGAAGCTCCTCGTCGCCCTGCGCCACGGCCGCACCATAACAGCGCTCGTAACCAGCGTTGATGAGACGACCGTACTGACCTTTCAACCCGGGAGTCCCGCCCCGATCCATGTCCGACCGCGGCACGCGCACCATTACTCTTACTAACGTGACTCTTTCCTCGACGTCGCGCGTGGATTACGAGACATTCGCCAGAAGCCACCGATCCGATTTCGAGCGTTGGCTGGCCGAGCTTGTCAACATTCCCACCGTCTCGGTCGATCCGGCCCGGGCGGCAGATGTCCGCCGCTGCGCCGAGACTGCTTTTGCGTTGTTCGAACGGATCGGCGCGCGGCCAAAAGTGATCGAAACCGGCGGCCATCCGCTGGTCCACGCGCGATTGACCGAAAATCCAAGCTGGCCGACCGTCACCGTCTACAACCACCTCGACGTCCAGCCCGCCGACGGTGACGACTGGCGCACCGACCCGTTCCAACTCACGATCCAGGGCGATCGCTATATCGGCCGCGGCACCACCGACGACAAAGGTCCAGCGCTTACCGCGCTGCTTGGTGCCCTCGCCGCGCGCGAAGCCGGAGTCCCCATAAATGTCGCGTTTCTGTGGGAATTGGAAGAAGAAATCGGCAGCCACCACTTCGAAGTGGCCATTACCCAGCAGCGCGACCAGCTCGCCACGGACGCCGTCGTCGTCTCCGACACCATCTGGGTAACCCGCGGCAAGCCGAGTAGTCCGGCTGGCTTGCGCGGCATGCAGCCGTTCCGGCTGACCCTCCGTACCGCCACCACCGATCTGCACTCCGGTATCACCGGCGGAGTGGTCCGCAATCCGCTGGCCGAGTTGATGCAAGTCGTCGCCGCCTCCGTCGATGCTCGCACCGGCCAGGTCCTGATCCCGGGTTTCTACGACGAGGTCGAGCCGTTGAGCCCGGCCGAAGAGCGTGCGTTCCTCAACTCCGGATTCTCAGTCGAGACGTTTCAGCGTGATCATCAGGTCAGCTCGTTACGCGAGACCCGCCCGCTGGAGGTCATGCGCCGCCTGTGGGCGCTGCCGACGTTCGAGGTCCATGGTGTGGTCGGTGGCTACACCGGCCCCGGCGTAAAGGCCGCGATTCCACCGCGGGCGGAAGTGAAGCTGTCGTGTCGCCTGGTGCCGAACATGACCTGCGCCGCGACGATGGAGCGTATCCGGAACTTCATCTCCGAACGTTTTCCTGATGTGGAGGTTCATCCTGAACCGGGTTTAGACCCGTTCAAGGGTCGCACCACCGGCCCGCTCGCTGACGCGGTCCGCGCCGCCTTGAAGTTCGCGTTCGACGCCGAGCCCGTCTTCACCCGCGAAGGCGGCTCCATCGGCGCCGTGCCC
>WNFC01005914.1_pt1 | contig 13442 bp, 21 predicted proteins | sample 5400541 | NCBI WGS metagenome assembly WNFC01 (sample SAMN13153342, study PRJNA577476) | soil metagenome | isolation source: 120 cm saprolite under Douglas fir tree site 2 hole 2 replicate 1 | place: USA:California | collected 2015-04-18
GCATCAGGCGGTGATCGTCCGGACGGCGAAGGAAATTCGCCGTCCGGACGGCAGCGCCATCCGCTTCGACCGCAACGCAGCGGTCCTCATCAACAAGCAGGGCGAGCCGATCGGCACGCGCATCTTCGGACCAGTGACGCGCGAGCTGCGCGCCCGCAAGTTCATGAAGATCGTCTCGCTCGCGCCAGAAGTGCTGTGATCCAGGATTGATCGTTATGGCAAAGTTGAAGATCAAGAAAGGCGACAAGGTCGTCATCATCGCCGGCAAGGACAAAGGCAAGACCGGCGAGGTCCTCCGCGTCGTACCGAAGGACATGCGCGTCCTCGTCCAGGGCGTCAACATGGTCAAGCGCCATACCCGTCCCGCCATGGGTCAGCCCGGCGGCATCGTCGAGAAGGAAGCCATGCTTCACGTCTCGAACGTCGCCCATATCGATCCCAAGAGCGACAAGCCGACCCGCGTCGGTTTCAAGACGCTCGACGGCCGCAAAGTCCGCTTCGCCAGGAAGTCGGGCGAAGTCCTCGACGCATGAGAGCTCCATCATGACGCGCCTCCAAGATCACTACGAGAAAGTCGTCCGGCCGGCCCTGGTCAAGGAGTTCGGCTACACCAACGCGATGCAGTGCCCGCGGCTTGAGAAGATCGTCGTCAACATGGGCGTCGGCGAGGCGGTTCAGGACGGCAAGAAGGTCGATGCCGCAGTAGGCGATCTGACGCTCATCACCGGTCAGAAGCCGGTCGTCACCCGTGCCAAGAAATCGATCGCCACTTTCAAGCTACGCGAGAACATGCCGATCGGCTGCAAGGTGACGCTGCGCCGCCAGCGCATGTTCGAGTTCCTCGATCGCCTGGTGAACATCGCGTTGCCGCGGGTTCGCGATTTCCGCGGTGTCTCGGGGAAGAGCTTCGACGGGCGCGGCAACTACGCCCTCGGTCTCAAGGAACAGCTGGTGTTCCCTGAGGTCGATTACGACAAGGTCGACCAGGTCCGGGGCATGGACATCGTCATCGTGACGACGGCGAAGACCGATGCGGAGGCGAAAGCCCTGCTGCGCGGCTTCGACATGCCGTTCGCCAACTGATCCCAACGGGGTTCTAGACAATGGCAAAGAAGAGTTCGATCAACAAGAACGCAAAGCGCACGAAGATGGCCAAGCAGATGGGGCCAAAGCGCGCGCGCCTCAAGGCGGTCGCCTCCGACCGCAATGCTCCCGAGGAGGAACGTTTCGCGGCGCAGCTCAAGCTCGCCGCGATGCCGCGCAACAGCTCGGCGACGCGCATCCGCAATCGCTGCGAACTCACCGGGCGCCCGCGTGGCGTCTATCGTAAATTCAAACTGTCGCGCATCGCTCTGCGTGAACTCGCCTCGGCCGGCCAGATTCCCGGCATGGTCAAGTCGAGCTGGTAGGAGATCACGATGTCGATGACTGATCCCTTAGGGGATATGTTGACCCGCATCCGCAACGCACAGCGGGCGCACAAGCCGATCGTCGCCGCGCCGGCGTCCCGGGCTCGTGCGAACGTGCTCGAGGTGCTGCAGCGCGAAGGCTATATCCGCGGCTTCACGCGCGAGGACATTCGCCCCGGCGTCACCGAGTTCAAGATCGAGCTCAAATATGTCGACGGCGAGCCGGTCATCCGCGAGATCTCGCGGATCTCCAAACCAGGGCGGCGGATCTATTCCAAGGTCGCCGATCTGCCGCGCGTCTATAATGGGCTTGGCATCGCCATCCTGTCGACGCCGCGCGGTGTGATGTCGGACAACGAGGCGCGCGCAGCCAATGTCGGCGGCGAGATCATCTGCCGCGTATTCTGAGTTCAGTTGAGGTGTGAGATGTCACGAATTGGCAAGAACCCCGTGACCGTTCCGAGCGGTGTCAATATCGACATCGCCGGTCAGACGGTGACCGCCAAGGGCAAGCTCGGCACGCTCAAGCTGGTCGTCAGCAACGAGGTCGTGCCGACGCTCGAGGACGGCAAGGTCTGGGTCAAGCCGAAGAATGACACCAAGCGCGCGCGCATGCTGTGGGGCACGACGCGCGCGCTCGTCAACAACATGGTTCATGGCGTGTCGAAGGGTTTTACCGTCAACTTGGAGATCAACGGCGTCGGTTATCGCGCGGCGGTGCAGGGCAAGATGCTCAATCTGCAGCTCGGCTACAGCCACGAGGTGCATTTCCCGATCCCCGACGACGTCAAGATCACCTGCGAGAAGCCGACCGCCATCAGCATCACCGGCGCCGACCGCCAACGTGTCGGCCAGATGGCCGCCGTCATCCGCGGCTATCGCAAGCCGGAGCCTTATAAGGGCAAGGGCATCAAATACGAGACCGAGACTGTCCGCCGCAAGGAAGGCAAGAAGAAGTAGGGGTAAGAACCATGACGACGCATGTAAAATCCCTCTTCGCCCGACGTCGCGCCCGCGTGCGCGGCCGCATCGCGCGCAGCACCTCGACGCGCCCACGGCTGTCGGTATTCCGTTCGTCGAAGCATATCTACGTGCAGATCATCGACGATGCGGCCGGGCGCACCCTGGCGACTGCCTCGAGCATCGACACCGCGTTGCGCAAGGAAGGTCGCAAGAGCGGGTCCGATGCTGATGCGGCGGTTGCCGTCGGCAAATTGATCGCGACCCGCGCGCTCGCCGCGGGCGTCAAATCGGTGGTCTTCGATCGCGGCGGATATCGCTTTCATGGCCGCGTCAAGGCACTGGCCGATGCCGCCCGCGAGGGCGGACTTGAGTTCTAGGTTTCAACGGTAGGGATAGAGAGAATATGGCACGGACCCCAGGTGCTGGCGCACGACCGCCGGGTGGCGGCGCACGGACTCCCGGCGGCGGCCCGCGGACGCCGGGCGGCGGCCCCCGGAGCCCCGGCGGCAGCGCGCGCGGCGGCGAGCGACGCGGCCGCGACGGACAGTCACGCGATCGCGACGAGGGCGAGTTCGTCGAAAAGCTCGTCGGCATCAATCGTGTAGCCAAGGTGGTGAAGGGCGGCCGACGCTTCGGCTTTGCCGCTCTCGTCGTCGTCGGCGACGGCAAGGGCCGCGTCGGTTACGGTTCGGGCAAGGCGCGCGAGGTGCCTGAGGCGATCCGCAAGGCCACCGAACAGGCGCGCAAGAGCATGATCCGCGTGCCGCTGCGCGAAGGCCGCACCCTGCATCACGACATCGAAAGTCACTACGGCGCCGGCCACGTCATTGTGCGCACCGCGCCGCAGGGCGCCGGGATCATCGCTGGTGGTCCGATGCGCGCCATCTTCGAAGCGCTCGGAGTCAAGGATGTCGTCGCTAAATCGGTCGGCACCTCCAACCCGCACAACATGATCAAGGCGACTTTCGAGGCGCTGACCCATGTCGTCAGCCCGCGCTCCGTCGCCGCGCGGCGCGGCAAGAAGGTCAGCGAAATCCTCGGCCGGCGCGATGGCGTCGACGCGAAGGAGTAACCACATATGCCAAGCAAGAAGGACGCCAAGGCGACCAAGAAGACGCTGACGGTGACGCAGATCGGCTCGCCGATCGGTCGCCGCAACGATCAGGAAGCGACGCTCAAGGGGCTCGGCCTCAATAAGCTGCGCCGCTCACGCGTTCTTGAAGACACGCCGTCGGTGCGCGGCATGATCTTCAAAGTGAAGCACTTGGTGCAGGTCGAGGATTGAGCCGTCGCCGCAGGCGGCTGAGGGATTTTAGGAAATGAAGCTCAACGAAATCAGGGACAATAGCGGCGCGCATTACCGCTTCAAGCGGATCGGGCGCGGCATTGGCTCCGGCAAGGGCAAGACCAGCGGCCGCGGCGGCAAGGGCCAGACGGCGCGAACCGGCGTCGCTCTCAATGGCTTCGAAGGTGGCCAAACCCCCCTCCACCGTCGCTTGCCGAAGCGCGGCTTCACCAACGCACCGTTCCGCAAGGAATTCCACGAGGTCAATCTCGGCCGCCTTCAGAAGGCCGTCGAGTCCGGTCGGCTCGATGCAGGCGCGGCGGTCGATGGCGAGGCGCTGGTCGCCGCCGGGCTGTTGCGCCGCGTGCGTCATGGCATCCGTCTCCTGGCCAAGGGCGAGATCACGGCGGCGCTTACTATCACCGTCGCCGGCGCCTCGAAGGCGGCAGTCGCCGCTGTCGAGAAGGCCGGCGGTACCGTCACCATCACCAAGCCCGTTGCGCCGGAAGCTGCACCGCCTGGCAAGAAGGCCGTAGCCAAAGCTAAGGCGTCTGCGAAGCGCAAGGCCTTCGCCGATGCTGCGGCGGCGGCTGCCGCGGCGCCGCCGGTGCCGAAGTCGGAAGCAAAGTCGAAGGGTGACGTGAAGGCGAAGGGCGAAGCCAAGGCCAAGGCGAAGACCAAGGATGGCGCACCGCCTGAGGGTGCCAAGAAGGCAAAGGCCGCGCCCCAAGCAGCTGCCGACAAGGGCGCCGACGGCAAGGCGGCCAAGCCGAAGAAGGCCAAGAAGACCGAGGAGTAGAGCTCGCCGTTTGGCGATGTGGTGGCCATCCGGGTCCCCCGCCGGGGTTCGGAGACGGGGCTGCCGAGGGCCGGGTCGCAATCGGATCGGGTCGCGTAAGGGATGAGTTAGATGGCGTCAGCCGCCGAACAGTTAGCCGCGAACATCAACTTCTCCGCCTTCAACAAGGCGACCGAGCTCAAGAACCGCATCTGGTTCACGCTCGGCGCCCTGGTGATTTATCGCCTCGGGACCTATATCCCGATCCCTGGGATCGACCCGACGATCCTGACCGATATCTTCAGCCGCAATGCCGGCGGTATACTCGGCATGTTCGACATGTTTTCGGGCGGCGCTCTCGGGCGCATGACGATCTTCGCCCTCAATATCATGCCCTATATCTCGGCCTCGATCATCGTGCAGCTCCTGACCGCGGTCTCGCCGCAGCTCGAGGCGCTGAAGAAGGAGGGCGAGAGCGGCCGCAAGAAGCTCAACCAATACACCCGCTTCGGCACCGTCGGACTGGCCGCCGTTCAGGCCTACGGCATCGCGGTCGGCCTCGAGGGGCTGCGCGGTTCGCTGGGGTCGGCGGTGACCGATCCTGGCATGTTCTTCCGCCTCGTCACCGTCATCACGCTGACTGGGGGCACCGTCTTCCTGATGTGGCTTGGCGAGCAGATCACGGCGCGCGGCGTCGGCAACGGCATCTCGCTGATCATCTTCGCCGGCATCGTTGCCAATCTTCCGCACGCTCTCGTCGCGCTGCTCGAGCTAGGGCGCACCGGGGCGATTTCCACCGTCACTATTATCTTCTTCTTCGTCATGGCGATCGTCGTCATCGGCTTCATCGTCTTCATGGAGCGGGCCCAACGCCGCATCCTCGTGCAGTACCCGAAGCGCCAACAGGGCAACAAGATGTTCGGAGGCGAAGCCTCGCACCTACCGTTGAAGCTCAATACGTCCGGCGTCATTCCGCCGATCTTCGCCTCCTCGCTTCTGCTGCTGCCGGCGACGCTCGCCAGCTTCAATGCAGCCGGCGGCGGTACCGGCATCTTGGCCGAGATCACCGCCTATCTCGCGCATGGCCGCCCGCTCTACATGCTGCTTTACATCGCGCTCATCGTGTTCTTCAGCTTCTTCTACACGGCGATCGTCTTCAACCCGGTAGAGACGGCCGACAATCTGCGCAAATATGGCGGGTTCATCCCCGGCATCAGACCGGGCAAGAACACCTCGGATTATCTCGACTATGTGCTGACCCGGTTGACGGTGGTCGGGTCCGCTTATCTCGCCGTCGTCTGTATCCTGCCCGAGTTCCTGATCTCGCAATATTCGGTGCCATTTTACTTCGGCGGTACCAGCCTGCTCATCGTCGTCAGCGTCACTATGGATACTGTGGCGCAAATCCACTCGCATCTCCTCGCGCACCAATACGAGGGCTTGATCAAAAAGTCCAAGCTGCGCGGGAGACGCGGATGAACGTGATCCTGCTCGGCCCGCCCGGGGCCGGCAAGGGTACCCAGGCAAAGCGGATCGAAGAGAAGAACGGGCTCATCCAGCTGGCAACGGGCGACATGCTGCGCGCCGCGATCGCTGCGGGAACGGAGGTCGGCCGTAAGGCAAAGCCGATCATGGATTCGGGCCAGCTCGTTCCCGACGATGTCCTCATCGCGATGATCGCCGAGCGGATTGCCGAGCCTGATTGCCGCAATGGCTTCATCCTTGACGGCTTCCCCCGCACGGTCCGCCAGGCCGAGGCGCTCGACGCGATGCTGGCCGCCAAGCAGCGCAAGCTTGACCACGTGATCGAGATGAAGGTCGACGACGCGGCGCTGGTCGACCGGGTCACCGGGCGCTTTACCTGCACACGGTGTGGTGCCAGCTATCACGATCGCTACAAGCAGCCGCGGGTGCCAGGTGTCTGTGACGTCTGCGGCAACCAAACCTTCTCTCGCCGCGCCGACGACACCGCCGAGACGATCAAGGCGCGTCTCGCAGCCTATTATGGCCAGACCGCCCCGATCCTGCCCTATTACCGCACGAAAGGCATCCTGCAGACGGTCGACGGAATGGCCGAAATCGACGAGGTGACGCGGCAGATCGACGCGATATTGACATCGGCAAAATCGGGCCATGGCGGTTGACTTGAGGGCGGATATTCATATAATGCGCGCCCTTGGCCGTGCCGCGGCCTCTCTTAGCACGAACAGTCGAATCTAAGGAGAAGCGCAAGTGGCGCGTATTGCTGGCGTCAATATTCCGAGCCAAAAGCGAGTGCCGATCGGCCTCACCTATATTCACGGCATCGGACGTACTAAGGCGGCGCAGATCTGCACCAAGGTCGGTATCCCGCCTGAGCGCCGGGTGCACGAGTTGACCGACGATGAGGTCTTGCGCATCCGCGAGCTGATCGATCGCGACTACACTGTCGAAGGAGATCTGCGCCGGCAGGTCGCGACCAACATAAAGCGGCTGATGGATCTCGGCTGCTATCGCGGGTTGCGCCACCGCAAGGGACTTCCCGTGCGCGGTCAGCGCACCCACACCAACGCGCGCACGCGCAAGGGTCCGGCGCGCCCGATCGCGGGCAAGAAAAAGTAAGCTCGGAGACAGGAATTCATGGCCAAGGCTGCTGCAGCGCCGCGCGTACGTCGCCGCGAACGCAAGAACATTACTTCAGGCGTCGCGCATGTGAACGCGTCGTTCAACAATACGGTGGTCACGATCACCGATGCGCAGGGCAATACCATAGCGTGGTCGTCCTCGGGGAGCCAAGGCTTCAAGGGATCGCGCAAGTCGACCCCCTACGCCGCGCAGATGGCCGCCGAGGATGCCGGACGCAAGGCGATGGAGCATGGCATGCGGACGCTTGAGATTGAGGTCAAGGGTCCGGGCTCGGGTCGCGAATCGGCGTTGCGCGCATTGCAGACCGTCGGATTTGCGGTCACCTCTATCCGTGACGTGACGCCGATCCCACATAATGGTTGCCGCCCGCCGAAGCGCCGGCGCGTCTGAATTTTACGGCGCGGCGCTTCGCGACGCAGGTTTTGTCGTCGCGCGGGACGGTCGATCGAAAGGCCCGCTCCGGTGACGACTGGTACTAGGTCAATCGCGCTTTTGTCATGAGGTCCGACCCGTGGTAATTCAAAAGAACTGGCAAACCCTGATCAAGCCGAAACAGCTCGCAGTCGAGCACGGCGACGATCCCAAGCGCGTCGCCACCGCCGTTGCCGAGCCGCTCGAGCGCGGCTTCGGGCTGACGCTTGGCAACGCGCTGCGTCGCGTCCTCCTGTCGTCATTGCAGGGCACGGCAATCACTGCGGTGCAGATCGAGGGCGTGCTGCACGAGTTCTCCTCGATGCCGGGCGTTCTTGAGGACGTCACCGACATCGTGCTCAACATCAAGGGCATCGGCCTCAGGATGCATGGCGAGGGGCCGAAGCGGATGCGGCTGCGCGCCAGTGGCCCGGGCGAGGTGCGCGCCGGCGCCATCGAAACCGGGCATGACATCGAGATCATGAACCCCGACCACGTCATCTGCACGCTCGACAGTGGCGCCAAGATCACCGTGGAGTTCACCGTCGAGACCGGCAAGGGCTACGTCGCAGCGACGCAGAACCGCCCCGAGGACGCGCCGATCGGCCTCATCCCGGTCGACGCGCTGTTCAGCCCTGTGCGGAAGGTCTCCTACAAAGTCGAGAACACCCGCGTCGGCCAGGTCACCGACTACGACAAGCTGTCGATGCGCGTCGAGACCAACGGGGCGGTCACGCCCGAGGACGCGGTGGCGCTAGCCGCCCGCATCTTGCAGGACCAGCTCCAGCTCTTCATCAATTTCGAGGAGCCACGCGCTGCCGGCGAAGAAGAGCGGCCGAGCGAACTGCCATTCAACAAGAACCTCTTGCGCAAGGTCGACGAGCTCGAGCTGTCGGTGCGCTCGGCGAACTGCCTGAAGAATGACAACATCGTCTACATTGGAGACCTCGTGCAGAAATCCGAGGCCGAGATGCTGCGGACGCCGAATTTCGGCCGCAAGTCGCTCAACGAGATCAAGGAAGTGCTGGCGCAGATGGGCCTCCATCTCGGCATGGAGATCCCAAATTGGCCGCCTGAGAACATCGAGGAGCTCGCCAAGCGCCTCGAAGAGCCGTATTAGGTCGCCAACCGTAGGGGCCGCGGCTCCGGCCCGCCTGGGCCGAGCCTGGCCCCTACAAAAAGGTAAAGGGACGGATCCATGCGCCACGGAATCAGCGGTCGCAGCTTCAGCCGGAAATCGGCCCATCGTAAGGCGATGTTCGACAATCTCGCCCACGCCCTCATCAAGCATGAGCAGATCACGACGACCCTGCCTAAGGCGAAGGATCTGCGCCCGGTGGTCGAGAAGCTGATCACCCTCGGCAAGCGCGGCGGTCTGCATGCGCGCCGTCAAGCGCTTGCGGCGTTGCAGGATGCCAAGATCACTGAGAAACTGTTCAGCACGCTTGCCGAGCGCTATGGCAGCCGCCAAGGCGGCTATATCCGCATCATCAAAGCTGGCTTCCGCTATGGCGACAAGGCGGCGATGGCGGTTATCGAACTCGTCGATCGCGATCCGGCGGCAAAGGGACTCGATTCCGGACCCGTCCAGACCCCTGACGAGGAAACTGCGCCCGAAGCCGCTTAAGGCGCGATCGGTTCGATCAAGCCGGGAGGCGTCCCTCTAGGAGCGGCCGGTCCGCGCTGACCGCCTCCGCCATCATTGCAAAGAAGGCCCCGATGCGCGCCGTGTGGCGCAGATCCTTGTGCGTCACCAGCCAGAGTTCACGTGCGAGTTCCGGGATCGGTGCGATGACGCGGATCAGCCCAGCCTCGCTGTCGCCGAGGAAGCAGGGGAGGGCGGCGAGGCCGATGCCCTCGCGCACCGCTGTCAGCTGGTTCAGCAAGCTGTTGCTGCGATAGGAAGCGCGGTTGTCCGGCGCAACCCTCGCCAACCAGAGCGTCAGCGCGCCATAGGGCTGCGGCTCGTCCCAGCCGATCAGCGTGTGGCCCGCGAGATCGCTGGGCTCGCGCGGCTGCTCTTTGCCGGCGAGATAGCCTCCGCTGCCATAGATCGCCCAGCCGATATCGGATAGCTTGCGGCCGAAGAGCTCGTTCTCGCTCGGCCGCGCCGGGCGGAGAGCGATATCTGCCTCGCGCCGGGTTAGGCTGAGAATGCGATTCTCGACAATGAGCTCGATCTCAATGCCTGGGTGCAGGGCGCGGAAAGATGCCAGATAACGGGTCAGGAGGTGGTTCGCCGTTGTCTCCGACGAGGTGATGCGCAACAGCCCGGTCAGCCGGCAGTCGCTGCCCGTAATGGCGCGATCAAGCGCGTTGGCTTCCTCCTCCATGCGCTGCGCCGTCGCCAGCAGACGCTCGCCCTCTGCCGTGGCGACATAGCCCGCCGGCAGTCGCTCAAAGAGCCGCACGGCGAGCGCGCCCTCCAACCGGTTGACGCGTCGGAATATCGTCGACTGGTTGACGCCCAGAGCGGCGGCGGCGCTCGCCAACCCACCGGACCGCGCGACGGCAAGCATGGTCCGGAGATCGTCCCAATCGAACATGCGCGGTTGCATTCCTGCAAATAAACATCGCAAACGTTCCTATCGCACGTGCGATTTCGCAAGATTATCTTTTCGTCGACGCGCACTCAAGCGCGCTGAACGAAGGAGTGAATGATGGTCGCCAACATTTCCCGCGCCGATCTCAAGAACCGGATCGAGGCCGCTCGCCAGGGCGGCGCGCCGATCGTATTGCTCGAGGCGCTGCCCGCCAAATACTATGACCATCGGCATCTGCCCGGTGCCCTCAACATGCCGCACGACGCGGTCGACAACCTGGCGCCCACCTTGGTACCCGACCGGACCAGTGAGATCGTCGTTTATTGTGCCAGCGCGGCGTGCAAGAACTCGGGCATCGCCGCGGCCCGTCTGAAAGCCCTTGGCTATAGCCGGGTGCGAACCTACGACGAGGGCAAGGCGGACTGGATCGCCGCCGATCTTCCGGTGGAGGCTGGGGCCGCCGCCGGCGTAACCGAATAGATCGTTCCAGGATGTTATAGGAGCGATAATATCGGCGCTCCTATAACGGCTTGTACGATTTTCATAAATCATTAGATCACGGAAAACCCGCGCCGTCACAACTCCTTGCCGATGAGGCGATCGAGCGAGTAGCGCCCGCCGCCGCGGAAGACGATGGCGATGCACAACAGCCACCACAGCAAGGCGTATTCTATCCCGCGATTTGTCCAGAAATAGCCGTACTGCCATTGGAAGACGGTAATGATGACCGACATCTCGATCCAGATCATGAGCGCGGCCAGCCGCGTGAACAGGCCGAGCGCCAGGCAGGCGGCGGCGACCGACTCGGTGAAGAACGTCAGATAAGCGAGCAGGAGCGGCATCGGCAGGCCGTGGGCGGCGATGTTCTCCTGATAGCGGCCAATCGAAGCGAAAAACACCTTCTGCACGCCGTGGGGAACCAACACGGCGCCGGCGCCGAAGCGCATGAGGGCGTAGCTGTAGGGCGAAAACCGCGCGTACAGGCCGGCGAGACCGGGAAAGACCAGCCTCTTGGGATCGATTGCGTCGCTCATAGCGTCTCCTTAGGATCTGTCCGGAATCAGTCGCTCGATCTTAGGATGAGTTCGGTTTGATGGTGTAGTTCCATTCGCCATGGAAGTCGTGGCGAATGATGTTGATGGCGGCCATTTCGGCATCGGAGACGGTGACGCCCTTGGGATAGGTGTTTTGGTCGATCTCGCAGCGAACCGTGAGACCGGTCTTGGTGGTGGTTGCAGAGATCAGGTCGACGATGACGCGATAGCTGACGAGCGGCGTGGCGCGCCAGTTTTGGCTGATGAACGAGAAGAGGCGGTGCTCGATCTTGTTCCACTTGCTGGTGCCGGGCGGCAGGTGGTGGACGGCGATGTCGATGTCGATCTCGTTGGCGAGCGTCTGCAACTCGCGTTTCCACAACCGCACGCGCGATCCATTGCTGCCGCCGCCATCGGCGGTAATCAGCAGCCGCGTCGCTTCGGGATAGCGGGTTCGGCCGATCTCCTGCCACCAGCGGCGAATGCTGTGGACGGCGAAGGCCGCGGTGTCATGGTCAACGCCGAGATTGACCCAGCCGGCATTGGCGGCAAGATCGTAGACGCCATACGGCACCGCCCGACCCAACGCCTTGATCAGGAAGTCGTGCACCCGGACCTTTTCGGGATCGCCCGCCGGACGATATTCGCGGCCGCCGTTCTTGAAGTCGCCAACCAGTTCCTTCTTCTTCGTATCGACCGAGATCACCGGCTCGTGCTCGGCCAGCGCCGCGCTCACCGCCGCATTGATGTGCTGGAACTGGGCATCCCGATCCGGGTGGCTGTCGCCTTCGCGCGTCTTGCGATTGGCTTGCAGGCTGTAGCCCATATCATCAAGCAGCTCGCTGACCAGCGTGCGGCCCACCTGATGACCTTGCGCCTGCAGCTCCTGCGCCAACCGGCGCACGCTCTTGCACGTCCAGCGCAGCGGCGACTGCGGGTCGCCGCGCGACGTCGGCTCGACCAATGCGCCGAGATCGGTCAACAGCGTCGCATCCTTCGCCACCGACGGCTTGCGGCCACCACCGGGGCGCCGAATGCGATCCAGCTCGCGCGGCTCCGACAGCTCTCGCAAGCCACGCCCGATGGTGCTCGCGGCAATCCCCGTCGCCGCCGACACGGCGGCGATCCCGCCATAGCCTGCCGCGGCGGCTTCCGCCGCCGCAATCACACGCCGACCGCGCTCGTCGAGGAACGGCGCCACCGCAGAAAATCGTTGCCGGATCGCCTCGACATCAATCATCACCACACGATATGGTATTCTCACCGTCTTGAGAATCCCACATCTGCCACTCAGCAAATCCCGATTCGTTTATTCTCGGACAGGTCCTAACTCCTGATGAGCCACGTGTAGAAGGTCGAAACTTAAGTGGAGGATGCCTAAACAACATGGTTCCACCGAGTAACTTCCGAGTTTCCGGTCACTTGGCATCGGCGACCGATAACAAAGTCCAAGAATATACTCGGCAATCCGAGAGCGGAGTATTGAGTCTCCGCATCTGACCCCCGCGAGTCCTAGATGGGCGTTTAGCGGGGGTCTTCCTGAGCGCGCCAGAGCGGAGATCGCAAACCGCGAGCGCGAGTAGAGAATCGCCTAACCCGTGAACCTGCTTCGGCCGGAGCGCGGGGGCATCGGTCCGCCAAGCCGTCACGCGCGGGAGTCGTTATCTCAGGTCATGAGTAGCAATGCTTGGACAGGTGTTGACCTCTGTAGGAGGTTCCCATGAACAAGCGATCCAAAATCCCACAGGTCCGCCAACACGTCAGAGACAAATCGACCCTCGACCATCTTACGTCTGGCTTTTCGAAGCCTGACATGGCTCCGAGGGGAGAGAAAGATCACCGTCAGTTCACGGAGGAGAACGGACGTAAGCTGGACAAGGCGATCCACAAGGAGTGGACACCGGACAAGGGCGGGTTGCCGGATTTCTGAGGAACGGCTGCTAGCGATCTCTGCGGCGCTGCATCTGCCGGACTAGCTTCGCGATGTCGAGCCATGTGATCGCCACCGTCTCCCGGTTGCTCTCCGTGGCGTTCTTGGCGCGGGCCAGGGCTATGCTCTCCGCAGCCGTACCATGCTCAGTGATGAGGTTCCGTGCGGCGCGAGCAACATCATGGGCGGTCGCCATGAGTGACTACGGCGCGCACGATGATCGGTTTGCAAACAAAAAGTCCCACAGCACCGCCGCCGTTCTCGGCCGTGAAGCCGGTGATGGTCGCCGATCCTGCGCGGCGGCGTTGACACATTAACGCACGGTTCACGGCCGAACGAGGCTAGGCTGATCCATGCAGCCGATGTCGTACGCCCGCCACCGCTTTCCGCCAGTTGTGATCCGGCACGCGGTCTGGCTCTACTTGCGCTTCACCTTGAGCTACCGTGATGTCGAGGATCTGCTG
>WNFC01005916.1_pt1 | contig 13442 bp, 20 predicted proteins | sample 5400541 | NCBI WGS metagenome assembly WNFC01 (sample SAMN13153342, study PRJNA577476) | soil metagenome | isolation source: 120 cm saprolite under Douglas fir tree site 2 hole 2 replicate 1 | place: USA:California | collected 2015-04-18
GCCCCGCGACGAAAGAAACTGGAAGTGAGGACGGCAAACTGCGCCAGCCTGATTATATCTTCCTGCATCGAGTACATCAGGAGTGCCCATCGCATAAAGGGCAAACGCATCATATTCAGACGTATCGTCACAATCGTAGAAAAATAATACAAAATTTAAATCCACAACTTCTGCGGCTGTAGTCGACTAGCGCAGCTGAGCGCATCTGCGGCTAGCGCACTGCTACATACGAGTATGGCATCAAGGGAGACGAAAGAAAAAGGAAACCGAGAGAGCAAAGGCAATACAGCTTACAGAGATTTCACATGCGCACGCTATGATCTAAACTCCATCACATGCATGTCGTCCCAATTCGGCCGTGGGGAACCAATAGATAACTTGCCCATAAGCTTGCGCTGGCGCAGGTTCTTGACCTCGGTGTTAATGAGATCACGCAGGCGTTCAAGGTCCAGGCTGCGCTCCGCGCGCGAACCCATGAGCAAGTTGCGCCATATGCCGGCTGCCGCGACCGAGTTGTCGATCCCGAGCTGCATCGGCCGGTGCAAGCGCACCATCTTCTGCATGAGGTGGTCTGGGCTGGGGTAAATGGCATTCGGCCACGCGATACGGATAGCGAACCACCATCCGAGCGGCTGGGACCAGACAGGGTTAGAGAGCTCGTCATCAGCCATCTGGTGCGCAGACTCGGATGAGGCACTCACCCGTCCATCTGGAAGACACCGCTCGGGGTACGAGTCGTAGGTTGTTAAGGTACCGTCCGGAAGTGAGAATCTGGGCACATTATGTCGTGATTGGTCAGTGCCCTATGTATTGCCGCGCGCCAGACAGGATACTGACCGGTGCACTACCCAATGATTTGCATCGGAACGGTGCTTCGCTAGAACGATCAATAGTCTCGGCATGCCCTCTAAACCAAATGGATGCCACAGCTCGCGCAACATCCCTGAGGCATCTCCATGACGTCCATTGAAGACAGCGTTGCTGATCGCATCTGCCATATTTGGAGGCACAAACAGGCGATCGACTCGTCCGTTCGGTCCATCGGTCATCTTGCTGCGTACGTATCGCTTGTAAGTTTGCGTTGACCAGATACTGAGTGCGACCTCGTCAACCTGGTTTCCGCGTGTCGTGCTCTTGAGCGCGGTGTCGAGCTCGGAGACAGGCCAGACGATAGCCCAATTAAGTAGGCGTTGGTGGATGCGCTGCCACGGATGCAGCTGCGGCGGCTCGCTATTGTAGTCGCCCGCGGGTTGCTGCGGCCAGACCTGACCTGCAGGCACATCCCGAGGACCATCGTCAGAAGGTGGGGGTGGGAGTGGAGGTGAGGAGGCCCTACGGTCTCCATAGCCACTAGGGTTGGAGTCTGGGATCTCTTGCATGCCCGACTCGGTAACTGCGGCTTGCCCGTCCGGGTCTTCCTCTTCGTAATCACCGTTATCCCTAGCCAGTTCCCACGTCTTGTGAGTATTCCCAGACTGGCTTCCAGGGCCCGTTCGGACGCGGAGCTTGTACAATTCCTCTTCGAGGAATTGCTGGCCGGGGGAGTCACGATTACCCGTATATTCACTAAGGCCACGGTTATGGGTATCGCCTTGGGTCGAGGCTTGGGCGTAGCGACCGTGTCCATGTTCGGTTTCATCGTCCTCATACTCCTCTTGCTCTGTGAGACCGTGTGTAGACCCGTCGTGGTGATGCATGGAACCCGGCAGGGTTTGCCCGTGTGTTGATTCCACAATATGTATGTCAGTGGCAGGCTGGAACATAGACTCATCGCCAACCGTGCCCGTTGGATGAGTCTGGATGTTGACAGTTTGCGTCAATGGTGTCTGGGTATACATCTCCGAAGGGGTTTGCTCGCGGGTGTAATATTTGCGCTCATCTATCGGCGACATAGCCTGCTGTTGAGTGACCTTGATACTGTCAATCTTTGGTCCAAGGCTATCCACTCTCTGGGTGAGCAGGAATACCCCACGTTGCAGTTCTTTGGCCCATTCTGGGGGCTCCTGATAACGAGAGGGGTGGTATGAGCGGATGGGCATGGTGGAATGAAAGAAAGGGTTGGTGCCACAGACCTCAGGTAAAAGGGGAGGCTGGTAATCGGGCCGCAAATGCACGCTTGGGTCATGGTCATGGAACGACTTGCGGTACTGCTTAATCGTCTTTACGTAATATCAGCTATCACCATGCAACAGCGGCATGTCCGCCGGAAAGATGTAGGGCATACCTCGTTATCATATTTCATGCCAAGCTGTTTGACCCGAGCCTTGACGGCCTTTCGCACAGCTTTCTTCACAACGTCATGTTGGGTGGGGTCATCCAACTGATGTAATAGAATGCACAAATTCATGTCATGGTAATGAGCGAACTGGTTCGGCTCGAGGGCCGAAGTTGCTGCATATGATGTGCGGGGTGTCCTGTTGCCTTGGCTTAACACATTTTCCACCAGCCTTGACTCTTCCTCGTCGAGTTCATCAGGACCTGGGGAGAGGCCTCGAGGTGTAGCACCATGAGACTGCTTGGACGGAGAACTGTTAGAGTGGCCAAGTATGTCTGGACTAAGGCCGTGCGCAGCATGAAGAAGATCCTGTTCGGTTGGCCCGTTACGGTATGGAGAGAAAGGTCGTTGTGATCGATTATTTCCATTTGAGAGGATCGACGGACCAGCAGGGCGAGAACGTGCTTTTAATGTTACATCAGCAGAGGAAAAACCTAGGTGAATGAAACTCACCATCTCCGCTCTGTTGGGAGTATGCTAGCTTGGGATCACCCTCAGCCTGGGAATCGCCGTCCGAAGGGGGAACAGGAGGCAGCGATGGTTCCCTCCCTACGGATCTGACGACATTTCGTTGTGCTTTCATCTGAGAGGGGGAGTCTGAAGGGGATAGTGACGGTGCACGTGAGTACGTGCGCTGGTATTTGACAGCCGAAGCGCTGCCGATATTGCTCTGGGTCTGACTCGGGGGCAACGGGGGGTATGCAGTCGATTGCTTCTCGGTAACGCGACTTTTCTGGGTTGCACGTGAACGGGCAGAGGGAGTAGGAGAGGCAAAAGAGCGGGGGGGAGGAGATCGTGCGTCGCCATTCAAACCTGCTTGGCTGCTGTGTTTGGGAGACTGTTTTCGAGGCGAGGGATGCAAGAGTCAATAAAGGGCCTCCAGAAAAGGTGGATCTCACCGACCATGGCAGTATCCTCAAGAGCCGAGGCAGCTTCCTTTTGTGTACGCGAGGCCATTGAAGGTGCCTTTTGAGACACGGAAGCACGGGACCCGGTGCGGGAAGTCCGGGCCTTCGCCGACGGTGAGGCAACGGAAGTAGGGAGCGGGATACCTGCTGCGTGAATAGGCTACAACAACATAGTCAACGCCCGTTGTCGATCACGCTGTAAGATGCTATGCAAAACGGAAACAGACCTCGCCAAAAGCGCTCTCCGGTGGCATTGGACCAAAGTTGCCAAATGATGATCCGTAAGACTCGTAGTGGGGACCAGGTTCGTCATCCGGTCCGGGCTCAACATGCTGGAGTGTAGTGGAGTGGAGCACCATATCAGTAAGCGCTGACAGAGTGGTGTAGGGAGGACGCACGACACCATTGCGCTGGACCAGCGAGCCGACAGTCGACTGAGCGCCCTCTTGCACATCAGAAGCCATATCTTCCTGCCCATCGCCATTGTCGTTGGTCTCAAATTCATCCTCGAAGTCGAGCCCAGACTTGGCGGATGACGCGCCCTCAGACTTCAACTGCTCGAGAAAGACGAGTACTTTCCGGCAACTGCTCAGTACTGCACATCGGGTGGAAGAGACGAGCTCCACGTACCTTTTTCCTCCGGGGCTGCGATGTTTAACACAGAAGTTTTAGCAAAATGCTGTCGGAAGCTAACCCAAGTAAAGCACGAACCTGGCGTACTAGAACGCAGAAGCAGTGAACCCAAGACCTCCTGTGGAGGGGCAGACATGATGGTGGAGTGTAGGAATGAAAGAGACTGGGTATGATCACTGGGATATGACTGAGTCGAGATATCTGGGGAAGGAAGGTAGATCTTTATGCAACGAGGCAGCTATTACATGACCCTGGCCCAGTTTTCAACCTTGCCCTGACTTTCCTTTTCGGGGTCAACCACTGCGGAACCTTTCTCACGATTTGCTCCCGACCATTCACTCGTCGTATATAATTTCATCCGATGCACGACAAACAATGACTACACTTGAGCGGTGGGTGAATGTGTTGGGATACGTGCGAATTACATAGGCCAACGCACTCTAATATAAGTAGTGCCAATTCGTATGTACATGTAATAGGGGCGACCGAATGTTGCCTGTTTCTGTTTCTTCCCTCTCGCCTCGCCCATCTGTGCGTACGCTCAATCGCATAATTAATTAACAACATCCTTACTCTTCAAGCAGAGAACCCAGAAGCATTCACGTCTGCACAACCGCAATACCCTGTGGCTGTGACGATGGCACGTGATGTGGTGACATAACGAGTCAGAACACGTCTGGGACGCGTCTCGTCTCCATTAAATACGCGTTCAGTGTCGCGACACCCGAAGGGCACAATGTCCAACGTCAAGGCTGCGATCAATCTAGCTCACTCTCCCGGTTACACTTCTCTTGCATTTTCCAAGGACGGAGCGTGAGTCGCGTTACTCCCAGCTATATTGGTCCCCATCAACCCATTTGTACAGCTTCTGCTATACCGGTGGCGACGATTGTATTGTTCGACTATGGAACACGAACGAGGGAGAGGATCAAGAGCCGCCCACCGCAATTGAGGCTGGGGAATCCATTACTACGCTAACCGCTAGCGTACGCCGGCCTTTCTCTCTTCTCGTGTCCCCCTGACAGCACGAACAGAACAACGCGTGGTTTTCTGGGAGCAAAGACTCTGATGTACGGCGATATAAGGCTGGAGACCCAGATATGGAGGCAGTAGTGACCAGCTTTGCCGCAGCGAGCATTCGGTGCGTTGCCGTTGATCCTGCAGGGAAGCGGATTGCTGTTTCGTCCGAGTGTGTTGTACTCCTCTTTCCCATGAGTCTGTCTTCATAACTTCCCAACAGCGAGGCCGTCATCAAAGTCATTGACATTGAGGATACCATCAATATGTCGATTCTGCATGGCCACAATGATGTTGTACGGAAAGTGACATGGGAGCCGTCTGGGTCTTTTCTTGTGCGTCCTTTTCACACATAGGTCCACGTATGCTGTCCCTTGACATTAATTTGCAGACTTCGTGCTGCGCAGACGGGAACATTATTGTATGGGACCTTACTCAACAGGAACCCAGGCAGGTCAAGCTCATAGATGGCATTATTCCTGCCATCAAGGACAAGGAGTACGTTGACGCTAAGAAACCCAGACCGATGACATTATCTGATACTTAGTGTAGCTCACGGCACTTTGCTCATGATTGCTCTGCTGTCTGGCATCCGTCTGGCCAATATTTCGTCGTGGCGTCACGTAGTCATGGTGCGTGACCCTTTGTTTAAAGCATACTTCATGTATAATAGATATCACCTTCAGATATTGTCACCATCGCTTCTCACTCCTGGGACAAGGCATCCACTTTCAGCAGCACCTCCTCAACTGGTACAATTTATGCTCTCGCTCTATCTCCCAATGGCGTATACCTGGCTTCATCCACCAACAAGGATGTGCACATTTGGTCAACCCAGACACGAAGGCTACTTTTCACGTTGGTCCTATTAGTTTTTCGTATGGATTCCGCCTGACCATGGTTTCAGCTTCCCAAATGCGACCACAGAATTTGTAACACAAATAGCCTTCTCACCGACTCGGAACCTTCTTGCATGGACTGATTTTGCTGGCTCCCTCTACCGTTGGTCTGACCCGATCCCATCCTCTTCCCCGAGTCCTGTGGCTTCCGTTTCTACTTCAGCGTTGACGCGTCCTGTGCGACGAGGGCCTACGCCGACGCTTTTCGATGATGACGCTGTTGCTCACAAATCGAAACCACACGTAAATGAAGATATCGACTTAGGAGGTGCAGACGATTTCGAAAACGAGGATTGGATACTGGATGATGTCGGCGACGGAATGGCGGACGACGTTGGCGCCCATGGAGATGACAGCAACGCACTCGTGAAGGAGATGGGTATGGGTGTTTCACCGCGCCGCAATGTGTCCTGACTTCCATCACAGTAAGTGTAACAAAGGCGCAGCTAGCCTTCCAACCAGGTTCTAGTCCGATGGAGAACAGAAAGCGTTACCTGGGCACGTAGACTTGACGCGATATCTATCATAACTAACTAACCTTGGGCCTGCCCAACTTTAAGCATATAACATGATCGGAGTCATTGAAGTGACAGATCAAGATACGCACTACATCATCAACGTGGAGTTCCATGATCGTTCTGCGCGGAAAGCATATCATTTCACCGATCACTTCAAATATGACCTCGCCGCACTTGGTGAGTGTTGCCCTATTTAAATGGACGAACCTGACTCTTCCCAGGACCGCGCGGGGCGGTTTATGCTTGTCAACCTGAAAACGAGCATTTAGCACACGTCATATACAAACCTTACGGCAATTGGGCAACGCAAGGCGAATGGATGTACGAGCTTGATGGCAACGTTCGCGTACTCGGAGTTGCGGCTGGCGGTCCTACACCATCCAAATCAATGCGGACCCTCTCCGATGGGGACATGCAAGGCAACGGCAACGTTGTGGTCGCGACAAGTGATAACGAACTAACCTTCTTAAGTGGCACGGGTATCGAGCGGTGCTCAGTTGCACTAGATGGGGACTTTGTCAGTATGGTAGCGGGGCCAGAATGGCTGTTTGTCGTCCAGCGAGATGGCTCCACTACCATGGATGGTAAGGGTGTCCGCCCAGCGAGGGTACTGACACATTGTTGATGGTGAGACCAAGGTTCACAGAACTTGATGGGCACGCTGTACGACTTCGAAGACATGTGCGTATTGCAAAATCGCAAGCTACCTATACGGAAAGGTCGCACATTACGGTGGATCGGCATCTCAGAAGAGGGCGTATGTGCTTGGACTTTTATATGACACTCTTCTGCTCATCACTGGCTCTTGTCCAGGCTCCTGCGGTGTACGATTCGGCCGGTGTCATGTACTTGATGCCACGGTTTAGGATCCCACTTCGAGGGACGTGGCTGCGCATTCTGGACACAGATAAGCTCGAGCGGAGACAAGGGAAGGATGAGTCCTACTGGCCAGTCGGTCTCAGGGAGGATACTTTTATGTGTCTCATCCTGAAGGGTCGGCAAGAATACCCTACGTTCCCAAGACCCCTTATTCAGGAATTGCCAGTGCGGCTGCCTTTCCGTGGCAAAGACCCTAAAGATGCACCACTGGAGGAACAGTAGGTGTGATCCCGCTTCCCGATAACGAAGCCTACTAATTGTACCCTCAGCTTTGCTCGTGAATCCATGCACCTCCAGATAGCCCGCGACGCCGTTGGTGATGAGGACGTTCCTAATGAGATCCTGGCGCGCGAGCTCGCACTGGACAAGGAGCTTGTCCAGCTCATCCAAACCGCTTGCAAAAACGACAAGCTGCCACGGGGACTCGAGCTCACGCGCATGCTAAACCACACCTCGTCATTCGACATGGCGGTGAAGGTAGCCGGGTTCTACCGCCTCGTTGGCCTGCAGGAGAAGATGCAGGCGCTCAAAGACGACCGCATCGCATGCGGCAGGCCGCAGCGGCGGAACTGGGCGCGAGACTACGACCCTGTGCTGCCACAGCGCCTCCCACCAGCAGACATTCCGCGCGGGGGTGGGTCGAAGGCGTTCCAGAACTTTGGGCCACCGGCTGCCGCACATCGGCCAGGGCTGGCGCGGGCGACCGTGAGCTTGGCACCCCTTCCGACAGACGATTTTTACCAATGGAATGACGGCGACGTGCCGGTAGCGGCAGCGACTGGTGAGAGCAAGCGGAAGCGGGTGGACGACGATGGCGTTGCGTACGACGACGCTGCGCAGTTGGACAGTGTCAAGCGGCGTGCAGTCGATGATGAGTACGCCGCGCAGTCGTCGTCAAAGCCAAGTACGCGCGCTCCCATCTATCTTTGTTTCCGCCATGTTGGCTTACGGCTTACTTCCACCCCTCCCTTGACAGAGGCCAACCCATTCGCGAAAAAGCCTAGCGGCGCGACGGACGGCTCGCGGAATCCATTCGCACGAGACGGTCCGAACAACAAGTCGTTGCACAAGAGCGAGAGCTTCTTCGATAAGGCGGAAGCTGCCGAAACGGGGAAATGGAAAGGTACGTCGTCCGATTCTCCCAGTTAACGCGCGGCGTAAAAAATAATAATCGCTGAATATGCTCATGGCAGGCGCCGCGACCGCAAACGGACGGGGACAGAAGAGGGATAATACCAAGCAGACGACGCTGTTCGGGCTGCCTGCAGTTCCCGCGCCGGAGAAGCCAGAAAAGCGCTCTCGTAAAAAGGGTGGAGGTGGAGGAGTCGTCCCGTCTGAAGGATGCGTCGTTGCTGGGCCCGAAACTGGGGAATCGCAGGACGTTGAGATGACGGAGTCCCAGAATGCGGAAGTCCCAGCGTCACAGGCGGCGACTGTGACCGCCGTGGATTCACAGCAAGAATCCCAGGCAACTGAAGTGATCACCACACAGGAGGGCAGTCCCGAGCCTATTGACTGGCCTCCGTCACCACCACCGATGGGACAGAACCTCCCAGATGAAACATGTACCAACTGAGTATTTGTACTGCTTTCACAGGGCCGCTTTGTCGTGTTCCCAACAAGTCACATTTATACATAATCTCAAGGTCGCGGCATAGGACATAATACTACTAATCTCGCTCGTGGGAGACGAATGAGTCTATGTTCAAGTCCTGTGTGAGTGGGACCAATAAATTCAGTTTACGACCAACAACGGTGGTAAAAAGGCATACAGCTGGGGCAAAAGGCCACGCATCGAACGCACGCACGATGAGCGCCCAGTCAGAGACGGTGAGGTGCCTCACCCTCAAGCGAATGTCGACACGCTGCTCTGGAGGGAGTTTCTTGTCCGTGAGCCTATCGAGGAGCACTTCGGCACCAGGGGCGAGTGAGCTCATCGCTTTACGTAGTGGCGTCGACTTCAGGACAAACAGTCGACGAAGAACGTAGTCCCACTGATCCAACATGCCCTTGTCTATGACCTGCATTCCCGGTACCTGTATTCAGCAACAATGACACAGGGATCGTACACGACAAACCTGTTGATCATATGGTACGATGTTTACAGCGAGAAAAGGGCTCCCGCGGCGCCTCGACTCTGGCCGCGATCTAGGGTTTCCAACGTTAACACCATTCGTTGCGGGATGGAAGTGGTCTGGAAACGGCGAGAGCTCTTCGGGAGGAAGAGAAGGGAGGAAATGAGATGAAGCCTCTGCAATCACGCTCAATTTACATCGCTCGGCGCCCTTGGGCGATGCGGAAATTCTCTGAAAAGAGTAAGTGGGTGTCCTGAACAGGTAAAAAGACTAGACCCACCCGCCAAACCCAGTCGGCGAGTATGAAACTCATTGGTATGCGACCATACTTGAATAGCCAGGACTTTTCAGGAATGCAGCGGAATAGCTGGGCTACGAGTTGTTCACCAGGGATGGTTTGGGGTATATGGGATACAAAATGTAACTCGGGGTGTACTGCGCGGGCGTGAGTGGTTCGTCAGGTTTGATGGGAGGATAAACATACGATTCTCCCATGGGGCAATATCAACATCGAGGTCTCCGCTTTCTAACAAGTAAGAATACGTGTCCCAGGTGTGGCCACTCAGAGGCACAACTCGTACGCGGGGGTCTGCACGGGCAAGTGGCTAATAAAGAGTATCTCAATAGTGTGGAGACAGAAAAGGAAGCAAAACATACGAGAAGATACTCTAGATAAGGCTTATGATCTTCCAAGATAATTAGTCTTTTTAACTGGGATGGCGGAAGAGTTAGAAAAGCCCTGGAGAGGGCACCGGGACCTAGATTGAGTAAGAACAACGCAATCAGAGTACCAAGAAGCCATGCACCTGGAAATGCTTCAATGATGACTTTGGGTTTTCCGGTCAAGGTTTTCTTTGAGCTTATAAAACTTTGCGCTACGCGTATAGCAGACGCGGGGTCGCGGATAGATACTCGGTCGCGCACGACCAGCGGTCCATATGGAAAGTGAGAGACCCACTGGTCGATAGGCGGGAGCGAAGGGAGACTGAAATAGTGGCTTAATGATAAGGCAAGGGGACTTTGCCCGTCAAAGGCACCGCGGTGTGCTGTTAGGGGGAGGGGGGGATCCGCCGCCGATTTTGGAGGTACCTCGGCAGACTTTGGGGGTCGACCAGACTGTCGACCGTTCACATCGGAAGTAGACGCAAGGTAACGTGTGCAATTGAACGAGAGACGGCGAGCACACGTTTCGAGATTGTTGGCTCTGGCTCTTAACGGAGAGAGCATCGCCCTGAGTTCCCAGGACTCGGTCACTCAGGCTGTCGTACCTGTACTAGTCCTGCTGCCCAACCACTACTGGTCAGCTGGGCATTCTATGCCCATAGAGTCAGAACAATTCGAACTTTCTTCTATTTACTCTCGTACCACCACCATGGATCACGAAACACGCTATGACCCAGGAGAACAGGAGGACGAACGGGCGCTATCTGAGGGCGAGAATAATGATAGCACTGAAATGTCCAGTAAGTATACACCTCGCTTATCGTCTGCAGCATCAGCGCGTACGTTCTCAGTGATCTATACCTTCCTGCGTTCGATGGTCCCCCTACCGAGCGTCGTCGCCCATACAGTCCCAAGGCGCGGTGGAGGTGCCTTCGTTCCGAAGCCACTACAATCGCAGAGGTGATCTCTGCATTTCCTGTTTTCTCTCTTGGTCATTTTGTGAAGCCTTCTCATCCTGTGCGTATTCTCAGGACAGCGGAAGGATCTCTTCCACCTTAGTCTTTCCTTCTTCCTTTTCGGCCTGATCAATAATGGTGAGTAGCCGTGGCTGTGCGCATACCGAGAAACATTCTTATGAATCTGTAGTTCTATACGTGATTATCCTTTCTGCCGCTCTCGACCTCGTTCCTCCGTCTACACCCAAAGGGATTATCACATTTTGGAACGTAGCTCCGAGTATCGTGGCTAAATTTAGTTGGCCGTACATCCTCAAGGGTCGAATACGCTATGTGCGACGTATTATAGGCTGCTGTTTTCTCAGCGTTACTGGGATGATTGTAGGTCACTGTTTTTGTCCGGTCATATCCATCAGCTGACTGTTTTAGGTTGTTGCCTCTTCAGAAGGGCTCTCGTCACGCTTATTCGGTATTGGCTGTGCGTCGTTCGCAGCAGGTGAGCACACCCTTACCATCTCAGTGCACCTGTCCTAATCAGCATGGAGGCCTCGGAGAACTGACTTTCCTACAACTCTCGACAACATTTCATCCTTCCTCGATTGCAGGACGCAGCATCGGGTGAGCCATAACCTTACATTCAACGCATATTTCTAACTCAAATAACTAGTTATTTCGCATCTGGAACCGGTGCCGCAGGCCTCGTAGGGGCATTTCTCTGGTGGGAGATTCGCGGGCTAGGCGTGCACATTGGCATTGGTGTATCTTCAGTACGCCCGAATTTATCAGTGGTGCATTTCGTCATTAAACTAACCGCTCATCGTAGGTCCTGCCATTCGTCATTCCACTGACCTATTTTCTTCTGCTGCCGCGCCCTCATGTGTTCTCCACACTTGTACTCCCGGATATTGAGGACAATGCCCCGTCTACATCAGAATATACTCAACTACCGGTGTCCGAGGAAGATGCCGCCGTAGCAGTGGTCGAGTCTGCACTACTGAAGACGAAGGCGCTATCCATTGGGGACAAATGGCAACTACTTAAGCCTTTGATACCACGCTACATGGTGCCTCTTTGTGAGTCTTCGTTTGGGTTTATACGTTTTGGTCAAATTACTCACATCACGACGCGCCTAGTTTTTGTGTACCTGGTGAGTTTTCCATCGTCTGCTCTATACACTTCGTTCAACTGCCGTGGAGTTCGAATACACCATCAACCAAGGCGTCGCGCCTACACTTGTTTACCCTGTCCCCACATTAGAGTCATCGCCGGTTTTCGGACACATTATTCATTCGATTCGGGACTATTATCCTCTCTGGCAGGTGCGCTGTCTTCTGCTCTCCCTTATTGTCTGCCTTTCTCAATTCGCCCTGGTCAGCTTGTGTACCAAAGCACTGTATTTCTTTCTCGTTCATCCATCTCCCTTGGGCTACCGGCTCTTCCAATACGCGCAATTCCAATACCCTCTATCATTCAAGGGCTCCTTTTAATTACACTTTCGTCGGAATCAGCATTGGGGTATTTTCCGGAATCCCTGGCACCGGGTCTTGTATTTTTCCTGATAAGCGTTGAGGGAATATGCGGGGGTCTTTCATAGTAAGTTTTATATATGTTTCTCTCGAGCGGGCGTCGAGACTCACTATGTACAGCGTGAACGCGTACTTCCATGCAGGACTGGAACCTGCGGAGGCACAAGAGCGAGCGTTCAAGATGGGAGCGATCGGTTTGGCCGATTCACTAGGTGTTCTCACTGCGGCTCTTGTGGCAATGCCGACCGAAATGTCACTCTGCCGTGCACAAGTCTCGAGAGGGCGCTTGCTTTGCCAAGAGCTATGAGTTGCTACCTTTATGCGGCATGGTTGTCATATGGCTACGGGTGATTGGGAGATACTGATCAGGAAGTTTGTTCTCATGGAACGTCATTCAGAATTGGTGACGTTCTCAGAACGGGTTGCCATCGGTGTTACGATAAGAGTTGATAAGAGTTGTGGCCTTAATAGTGTAGCGCTCTCCTCGAGTCAACTTCTGCGACAGTCTTTCCCCAGAGCTCTCATAGTTACCCTCAGGCTGTGCGTGCCATTGATTCCGATGTAATAGATTACCACTCGACGAGGTGCTTATAGACTTCATCTAGATCTAAAGGTCACGAATTCGAATGCAAGGTCCAGATCCGGAGTCTTTGGGGCCCATAAGACGTGGACCCTTCGATTCCGTCTTGTGTCTGCGAGCGTTTTGCAGAGCACATAAGAATAGACACTTCAGTTTACAGTTTCACCCATTGGCAGACGCGATTGTTTCGCCAGCCAGAATAACATTTCTTTCATTCTTTCGAATTTCGATTCACAGGTTTACCATACGCAAAGGGCAACCATGACATGAGGAAACCCATTTACACTCGATTCTTGTTCGGGAACGGTGCATCAGAACGGCCCATCAGCTTGGCACAAAACCTCGGAGAATCCTATGCCTTGCAAATAGGGAATACCCCTGCCAGCTGTATATGAAGTTAGCAAAGATATTGGTGTAAAGTGTGGATCATTTACTTGGCTGGAAAGTGTATGAAGAGGCTCCCAACACAGACCAACTAAATTGGAATTGGGAGTTGGGGTGAGTCACCCAGTC
>WNFC01005923.1_pt1 | contig 13433 bp, 10 predicted proteins | sample 5400541 | NCBI WGS metagenome assembly WNFC01 (sample SAMN13153342, study PRJNA577476) | soil metagenome | isolation source: 120 cm saprolite under Douglas fir tree site 2 hole 2 replicate 1 | place: USA:California | collected 2015-04-18
GTAGAGCGGTCCGCGGATGATCTGGCCGGGGAGCGCGTCGGTCAGCACGCCATTGTCGAGCAATACCGTACCGTTGATGATGACGTGGTCGATGCCGACCGAGCCGCGCTTGACCTGGACGCCGCCGGCCGGCAGGTCGGCGACCGGTTCGCGCGGCGTCGAAGCGATCGTGTCGGGATCGAAGATCGTGATGTCGGCCACCTTGCCGGCCGCGATGAAGCCGCGGTCGGTGATGTCGTGCATCAACGCGGTCTTGCCGGTGAGGCGATAGACCGCCTGTTCGAGCGTCATCACCTGCTGATCGCGCACCCAGTGACCGAGCAGCTGGGTGCTGGTCTCGTGCCGGTCGGCGGTGTGCGGCCGCCCGCCGCCGTCGCTGGTTCCGACGACCGTGTATTGCGAGCCGAGGATGTGCTTCTGCACTTTCGGATCATGATTGCGGTCGATCGCCTGGAAACAGGTCTGCAGATCCTCGTCGAGCGAAAGGTCGAGAAAGGCATCCATGATGCCCTTGTTCTGCTCCTTGGCGATCTGCTCGATGCTCTTGCCCTCGAGGTGGCGGTTCTGTCCCTTCGCGGTCATGAACACCTCGACGAGGTCCCAGCGCCGGTTGAACAGGCCGCGCCCGCGGCCGCGCCGGTCGGTCATCCCGCCTTCCTGCGCGACCGTGCCTTCGACCGCCTCGGCGGACATCGCCCGGCGGATTTCCGGGTCGCGGAAGGCCTGGATTCGCTCACGATAGGGCCGCGCCATCACCTGATCCCAGGTAGGCATGCCGCGGAAGAAGCCCTCGGGATGGGTGATGTCCTCGTCCTGCGGCACATTGAGGCCGCGCTCCAGGTTGAAGATCGCGCCGGCGACGGTCGACAGGCACGAGCCGTAGCAGCGCGCGCCGCTCTTGAACCCGTCCTCGAGCCACTTCAGGTGCTCGACCCACTCGTCGGGATTGCCGATCGGATCAGACATGAGATTGTAGATCGACGGCCGGCCGGTGCGCGCCGCCAGTTCGCGCGCGACCGCGCGCGTCGCTTTGGTGCCGCCCGGTGCGCCGCCGGCGACTTGGAAGACGCCGGTGCCGAGTTCGCCGAGCACGCTGGCGAGCGCCCAGCGCTCTGCGTCATCGGGCACCCCCGCAGGATCGCCGCGATCCTTCGGCGCGGTCGAGAAGCCGAGCGCGCCGTCATACATCGCCTCGCGGATCAGGCGCTGCATTGCAGTCATTTCCGCTTGTGTCGCCTCGCGCTCGGCGGCTGCCTCGCCCATCACATAGCGGCGGATGCCGGAATGGCCGATCAGCGTGCCGACGTTGATGCCGCGATTTTTGCCGAGCGCATCGAGATAGTCGCCGACCGACTCCCAGGTCACATCGACGCCGGCCTTCAGCACCGGCAGCGGGATCTGCTCGGCGTCGGAGAAAAATTCGAGATACCACTCGCTGTCTCCGGGACGCACCGGCGCGATCACCTGGCCGCATTGGCCGACGATGACCGTCGTGTGGCCGTTATGCACCCAGGAGCCGCAATAGGGGTCCCAGACGGCCTGCGGGTCGAAATGGGTGTGATGGTCGATGAACCCCGGCGCGACGACGCGCCCCGCCGCATCGATCGTCCGCTTGGCGGCGGCGCCGTTCGATTTGCCGACCCCAACGATTTTGCCGTCCTGCACGGCAACGTCTGCCTGGAATGCCGGCTCGCCCGAACCGTCTACGACGCGCCCGTTTTTAATGAGCAGATCATACGCCATCTCTTTTCCTCCCTTTGGCCCGTCGGGGCGCAGAGTTCAACGCGGCACGTCCTTCCCGTCGGGGATCGAACGTCCGTCGGCCGTACTTTCCTATCGCGAGGGTTGAGGCTACGCCGTCGTAGCCCGTCAAGCAATAAATTGTGCTCTGCGCCGGACGCGGGTCGCCCTGCAAAATCCTACCGGCGCGCTCGGCTACTCTCCGGCGGGTTTGGCCAGCGGAACCCTGACGCCGCCATCGTGAAGATGGCACGAGGCCCAATGCCCCGGCAGGATTTCGCGCAACGCCGGCACCTCGGTGCGGCAGCGCGCCATCGCATAGGGGCAGCGCGCGTGGAAATGGCAGCCCGGCGGCGGGTTGATCGGGCTCGGCACATCGCCCGTCAAAATCACCCGCCGGCGGCCTTTCGCCCGTGCCTTGGGGATCGGCACCGCCGAAAGCAGCGCCTCGGTGTAGGGATGCAGCGGCGTCTCGAAGAGGGCGGTCTTGTCGGTCATCTCGACGATGCGGCCGAGATACATCACAGCGACCCGATGGCTGATGTGTTCGACCACGGCCAGGTCATGGGCGACGAACAGATAGGACAGCTTCAGCTCGTCCTGCAGGTCGATCAAGAGGTTGATGATCTGCGCCTGGATCGACACGTCGAGCGCCGAGACCGGCTCGTCGCCGACGATCAGCTCGGGGTTGAGGGCAAGCGCGCGGGCAATGCCAATGCGCTGCCGCTGCCCACCGGAAAATTCGTGCGGAAAGACGTGCATCAACTCGGGGCGCAGCCCGACCCGCTCGAACAGATGCGCCACCCGATCGCGCCGTTCCTGGGCGTCGCCCACCCGATGGATGACCAGCGGCTCGCCGACGATCTCGCCGGCCGACATGCGCGGATTGAGCGAAGCGTAGGGGTCCTGATAGATCATCTGCATCTGCCGCCGGTAGGGCAGCATTTCGGCCGCACCGAGGCGGGTGATGTCGGTGCCGTTGACGATGATCTGCCCGTCGGTCGGTTCGAGGAGCTTCAAGAGGGTTCGGCCGACAGTCGACTTGCCGCAACCGCTCTCGCCGACCAGCCCCAAGGTCTCGCCGCGCCCAATCTGGAAACTGACCCCGTCGACCGCATAGACGCAGTCGGAAACCCGCGAGAAAACGCCCGTATGAATTGGGAAATGTTTCTTCAGATCGCGAACTTCGAGGAGCGGCTCCCCCGTCACGCCGCGTCCCCTAGCAGGCGGTCGGCATGCCAGCACGCGACCCAGTGCCCGGGACGATGGGCGAGCAACGGCGGATATTCCGCCCGGCATTGAGGGGTAGCGAAGCCGCAGCGCGGGGCGAAGCTGCAACCCCGGGGCAGATTCGCCAGCGACGGCACCATGCCCTTGATCTCGTTCAGCCGGGCACGGCGGGCGTCGGTGCGCGCCGCCACCTCGAGGTTGGGCAACGAGCCGAGCAAGCCCTTGGTGTAGGGGTGGCCGGGACGCTCGAACAGATCGTCGGCGCTCGCCTCCTCGACCTTGCGGCCGGCATACATGACCACCACGCGGTCGGCGTTCTCGGCAACCACACCCATATCGTGCGTGATCAGGACGATCGCGGTGCCAAAGGTATCCTGCAGCTCGCGCATCAGGTCGAGGATCTGGGCCTGGATCGTCACGTCGAGCGCGGTGGTGGGCTCGTCCGCGATCAGGAGCTTCGGATTGCACGACAGCGCCATGGCGATCATCGCGCGCTGGCGCATGCCGCCCGAGAGCTGATGCGGATAGGCCTGGACGCGGCGCTCGGGCTCCGGGATATGGACGCGGCGCAGCATCTCGGTCGCCTGGTCCATCGCATCGCGCCGGGCCAATCCCTGGTGCAGCACGATCGCCTCGCTGATTTGCCGCCCGATCGTCATCAGCGGGTTCAGCGAGGTCATCGGTTCCTGGAAGATCATCGAGATGTCGTTGCCGCGAACGGCTTCCATCTCGCCCTCGCTCAACTCCAGGAGGTTGGTGCCCTCGAACCGGATGGCGCCGCCGACGATCCGGCCCGGCGGGTTGGCGACCAGACGCAGGACGGACAGCGCGGTCACGCTCTTGCCGCAGCCGCTTTCGCCGACCACCCCCAAAACCTCGCCGGCACGCACGTCCCAGGAAACGCCGTCGACCGCCCGCACCACCCCGGCCGCGGTGAAGAAATGGGTCTGCAGATTGGCGATCTCGAGCAGCGGTTTTGCCGGCGTCGCACCCGGATCTGCGGGCGGCCGCTCGATCGGCTCCAAATCATTCAACAGTGACACCTGCGGGTTCGGTGATATTTTGGCGGTGCGAAGAACTATCAGAGCACGGTGTGCTCAGTCCTGAAAAGAGCCAAAGGGGGGAAGCTTCATGCCCGTTCGTCCGTGGTGGAACCGCCGCGATTTCTTGAAAAGCAGCGCTGCCGTGGCAGCCGGCGCCTATGGAATGCGCTGGGGCATGGGTCATGCGGCCAACGTTCCGCTCGAATTCGACGGTTCGAAGTTCCAGCTTGCCGCGCCCGAGCCGAACCCCAAGCGGGGCGGCGTGCTGCGCATGGGCCTTCCCAACCGTGCCCCGCATTTCGATCTGCATCAATCCGGCACGTTCTTCAACCTCGGTACAATGGCGTGCATGTTCGACAACCTGATCCGGCACGACCCGCGCGACAGCGGCAAGACCATCATCCCGGACCTCGCGCATAGCTGGGAAATCGCCAAGGACGGCAAGACCTACACCTTCCATCTGCGCCAGGGCGTGCAATTCCACGACGGTGCCGAACTGACCGCCGATGACGTCAAAGCGACCTTCGACCGGATCGTCAAGCCGCCATCCGGGATCAGCATTCCACGCAGCATCCTGTTCAAGGCGGTCAGCGAGATCAACGCGCGCGACAAATACACCGTCGAATTCAAGCTGTCGGAGGCGCGCCCGGTCAACTTCATCATGTCGGCGATCGCGAGCGGCTGGAACGTGATCGTCCGCAAGAAGACGCTCGAGGACAACAATTACAATTTGCGCAAGGTTGAGGTCTACCCCGCCACCGGACCCTTTCGTAGTGTGCGGCGAGTGGAGAACGAAATCTGGGTCATGGAGAAAAACCCGAACTATTGGAACAAGGGGCTCCCGTATCTCGATGGCGTCGAGTTCTATCACGTTCTGCCATTCTCACCGGAAATGGGCTCCGCAATTCTTTCCGGACGGGTCGACTATGTGCGCGTCACGGATCCGGGCACGGCGCGGAAGGCCAAGGCAACTCCCGGGATGACAACGACCGATTACTACCAGAGCGTGATCCAGGCGACCTGGGTCAACAACAAGCGCAAGCCGCTCGACGACCCGCGGGTACGCCGTGCGATGCATCTCGTTCTCGACAAGCCGGTGCTGGTCGACGTGGTCAAGGATGTCGCGCCGATGATGGTCGGCGGTTTCATCTATCCGTTCTCGGAATTCGCCACGCCCAAGGAGGAACTCGCCAAACGGGTCGGCTATCAGGTGGACCAGACCGCTGCGGTCAAGGAAGCCCGCGCCCTGATGGCCGCCGCTGGCTATGCCAACGGCATCAAGGGGCTGGACTACATGGTTCGCGAGATCGCCAGCTTCAAGCTGTGGTCGCAGGCCATCCAGGCGATGCTGCAAGAATCGCTCAACATCGAATGCAAGCTGCGCACGGTCGTCGACTCGGTGTGGTTCGACGATGCCAGAAACGGCAATTTCGATCTTGCGATCGGTGCGATCGTATCCGCCCTGCTCGACCCCTCGGACTACTTCAATGCCTGGTACGGCAAGGACGGCCCGCAGAACTACTCGTTCTGGGACAACAAGGAATTCCAGGCGCTGACGCCACAGATCGACCGGGAGGTCGATCCCGCCAAGCGGCTGGCGCTGATCCGGCAGGCCGAAGCCATCATGGAACAGGACCCGCCGCTGTTGCCGATCTCGTGGGAAAAGATCAACGACGTCTGGTACAATTTTGTGAAGGGCCACAACCCGTACGAATATTTCGGGCTCTACGACGTCGTCAGGCTGGACACGATCTGGCTCGACAAGGCGTGAACCACCCCGCGTTAAAGCGGCGACGCCCCGGCTGTTCGATGACATTTTGACGGCGCGTAAGACCCTCAGAGCAAGGCGTGCTCATTCCTGAAAAGGGCCAAAGGGGAGGGAAATCATGACCGACACGCATGCCACACGCCCGTGGTGGAGCCGCCGCGATTTCATGCAAAGCAGCGCCGCCGCGGCGGCGGGCGCCTATGGAATGCGCTGGGGCCTCGGTCATGCGGCCGACGTTCCGCTCGAATTCGACGGCTCAAAATTCCAGCTTGCCGCGCCCGAGCCGAACCCGAAGCGGGGCGGCGTGCTGCGCGTGGGCATGCCCATGCGTGCACCGCATTTCGATGTGCATCAATCCCGCACCATCTTCAACCTCGGCACCATGGGATGCATGTTCGACAATTTGATCCGGCGCGACCCGCGCGACAGCGGCAAGACAATCATCCCGGACCTGGCGCACAGCTGGGAGATCACCAAGGACAGCAAGACCTTCACCTTCCATCTGCGAAAGGGCGTGCAGTTCCACGACGGCGCCGAACTGACGGCCGACGACATCAAAGCCACCTTCGATCGCATCGCCAAGCCTCCGCCGGGCATCAGCATCGCGCGCAGCATCCTGTTCAACGCGGTTAGCGAAATAACCGCTCCCGACAAATACACTGTCCAATTCAAGCTGGCCGAGCCGCGCCCAGTCAACTTCATTATGTCGGCAATCGCCAGCGGCTGGAACGTGATTGTACGGAAGAAGACGCTGGAAGAAAACAACTACAATCTGCGCAAGGTCGTTACCTATCCCGGCACCGGCCCGTTTCGTAGCGTCCGGCGAGTCGAGAATGAAACTTGGGTGATGGAGAAGAACCCGAATTACTGGAACAAGGGGCTGCCGTATCTCGACGGCATCGAGTTCTACCACGTTCTGCCGTTCTCGCCGGAGATGGGGGCGGCGATCCTATCCGGCCGGGTCGACTACGTGCGCATCGCGGATCCGGTCACGGCGCGCAAGGCCAAGGCAACGCCTGGGCTGACAACAACCGATTACTATCAGAGCGTGATCCAGGCGACCTGGGTCAACAATAAGCGCAAGCCGCTTGACGACCCGCGGGTGCGGCGCGCGATGCACCTCGTTCTCGACAAGCCGGTGCTGGTCGATGTGGTCAAGGATGTGGCGCCGATGATGGTCGGTGGCTTCATCTATCCATTCTCGGAGTTCGCCACGCCCAAGGAAGAGCTCGCGAAGCGGGTCGGCTATCAAACCGATCAGACGGCCGCCGTCAAGGAAGCCCGCGCATTGATGGCTGCGGCTGGCTATGCGAACGGTATCAAGGGGTTGGACTACTTGGTCCGCGAGATCGCCAGCTTCAAGGTGTGGTCGCAGGCCATCCAGGCGATGCTGCAAGAGTCGCTCAACATCGAAAGCAAACTGCGCATGGTTGTGGACTCGGTGTGGTTCGACGACGCCAGCAGCGGCAATTATGATCTGGCGATCGGCGCCAGCGTGTCGACGCTGCTCGATCCGTCGGATTATTTCAATGCCTGGTACGGCAAGGACGGCCCGCAGAATTACTCATTCTGGGACAACAAGGAGTTCCAAGCCCTGGTGCCGCAGATCGACCGGGAAGTCGACGCTGGCAAGCGGCTGGCATTGATCCGGCAGGCGGAAGCCATCATGGAACAGGACCCGCCGCTATTGCCGGTCTCGTGGGAAAGGATCAACGACATCTGGGTTAACTTTATGAAGGGTCACAACCCCTACGAATATTTCGGCATCTTCGACGTCGTCAGGCTGGACACGATCTGGCTCGACAAGGCGTGAACCAAGCCCGGCCGGCTCGCTCGCGGCAGCTGGGTTCAAGCCGAGCGCTCTCTGTGGCGGACAGCGTGTTACAGAATTGCCTTTTATGCCGAAGCCGCATTATGTTCCGCGCGAACATTTCAGAGGGAGATCAACCCATGATTAGAAGCCGGACCATCGCAACCGCCACCGTGTTGGTCTCCGGGCTGATGCTGTGGGCATGCGCAGCAACGCCGCCACCCCCGCCACCGGCACCGCCGCCGGCACCCCCGATTGTCGGCCCGCAATCGATGTCGGAGCGAACCCTATTGACCATGGCCGCCGATCTGGCGTTTCCGTCGGGCGGCTTTACGCTGACCCGTGCGGGCCGGGCAAAGCTCGACGAACTCATCCCCGCCCTGCAGGGCTTGCCGCCGAACGCCAAGGTGGTGGTCTACGGCTATACCGACAATCAGCGTGTCGGGAAGGCGCTGGTGAGTAAGGGGATCGTCGACAACCTCGACCTGTCGTCGAAACGGGCCAACGAGGTCGTCAGATACCTGGCGGCGAAGGGCATCAACCCCAGCATCATGTCGGCCAAGGGCCGCGGCGACACTCACCCGGTCGCCGCGAACGATACGCGGCAGGGCCGGGCACAGAACCGCCGCATCGAGGTCTCGGTCGAGCAGCCCACCGGCTGAGCCTGAGCTCGTGAAGACGCGAGCCTGACCGAGGTTTTGGTGTAATCTCTCCCCGGCATTTGCCGGGGAGAGGAAGCATGCAGCTGGGCGCGTTGTTGCCGCTGGGCGATATCGGCGGCGATCCGGGTGTCGTGCGCGAGTTCGCGCAGACGGCGGAAACCATCGGGTACGACTTTCTCGAGGCCCCCGATCACGTGCTCGGGGTCAATGCCGCGAGCCGCCCAGGCTGGGACCGCAACACCTCGGAAGACCTGTTTCACGACCCGTTCGTGTTGTTCGGCTATCTGGCCGGCTGCACGACCCGGCTCGGCTTCTCGACCGGCGTCTTGATCCTGCCGCAGCGCCAGACCGTGCTCGTCGCCAAACAGGCGGCCTGCCTCGATGTGCTGTGCGGCGGCCGGTTCCGCCTCGGCATCGGCGTCGGCTGGAACGAGGTCGAGTTCACCGGGCTCAACGAAAACTTCCATAATCGCGGCCGCCGCTCCGAGGAGCAGGTGCAGGTCATGCAGGCGCTGTGGGCGGCGCCGCACGTAACCTCAACGGGCCGCTGGCACACGATCGAGGATGCCGGCATCAACCCGCGTCCGGCGAGCGGCAAGGTCCGCGTGTGGTTCGGCGGGCATCACGAACGCACCCTCGATCGCATCGCCAAGTTCGGCGACGGCTGGATGCCCAACGCCTATCCGCCGGACCAGAGCGCGCTCGACGTGTTTGCCCGGCTGCGCTCGCTGACCGAAGCGGCCGGGCGCGACCCCGCCATGGTGGGGATCGAGGTGTGGGTCGCGATGGGTTCGGGGACGGAAGCCGATTGGGCCGAGGAAGCCCGCTTCTGGAAACGGGCCGGCGCCTCGCATCTATGCCTGACGACGACATTCAACCGCCGCCACCACCGCCGCATCGCCGGCCACACGATGGCCGACCACCTGGCGGCGTTGCGGCGCTACCATGCGGCGGTCGCCGATCGGCTTTGACCCATCGTCACCCCCGCGAAAGCGGGGGTCCAGGGCAGGCGCTCAGTTCTGCCCCCTGGATTCCCGCTTTCGCGGGAATGACGCGGAACGGGATTTGGGGTGCGCGCCATGAAGATCAGCCTCGACATCGATTGCACGCCCGACGAGCTGCGCGGCTTTTTCGGCATGCCGGACGTCAAGCCGATGCAGGAGCAGCTGTTGAAGGAGGTCGAGGAGCGGATGCGCGCCAATCTGAAGGCGCTCGACGCCGAGACCATGCTGAAGACCTGGCTGCCCGCCGGGCTCAAAGGCTTCGAGCAGCTGCAGGAGATGTTTCTCAACCAGATGGGTGGGCAGATGGGCGGGCGCGGCGCCGGGAAGAAATAGAAGTGCCGGTCGCGCTGCGCACGCCGCGCCTCATATTGCGCGAATGGCGTGACGACGATGCCGAGCCGTTCGCCGCGATGTCCGCCGATCCGGAGGTCATGCGACACCTGCCCCCGCTCGTCGATCCCGACGAAATCGACGCCTGGATCGCTCGGGGACACCAGCACTGGGACGAGCACGGTTTCGGCCCATGGGTCGTCGAGCTTCCTGGCGAGGCTCGGTTTATCGGGATGATCGGGCTCAACCGCATCCGATGGACGCTCCCGTTTACGCCGGCAGTCGAAGCCGCCTGGCGTCTGGCGCGCCCGTATTGGAGGAAGGGCTACGCCGTCGAGGCCGCGCGCGCCGCGATCGATGACGGTTTCGGCCGGCTCGGCCTCGACGAAATCGTCGCCTACACGGTGCCGGCCAATCGGGCGTCGTGGCAGGTGATGGAGCGGCTCGGCATGATTCGCGACCCGGCCGAGGATTTCGACCACCCGAGCCGCCCCGAGGGTCACCCCCAGCGCCGTCACGTGCTCTATCGCATCCGGCGCTCGGCGCGATGACGATCTTTCTGGTCCGGCACGGCGAGACCGAATGGAACCGAGCGCGCCGCTACCAGGGATGGAGCGACTCGCCGCTGACCGCGCGCGGCATCGCCCAGGCCGAGGCGATCGGGCATCGTTTGCGCGCGCTCCCCGAGGCCGCCGCCGCCGAGATCGTCGCGAGCCCGATCGGCCGGGCGCGGCGGACCGCCGAGATCGTCGCCGACTGCCTCGGCCGCACCGCGCGGCCGCGCTTCGACGAGCGTTTGCGCGAGATTTCGCTCGGTTCCTGGGACGGGCTCGACCGCGCCGAGATCCGCTCGCGGATGGGTGCGAGTTTTGAGGAGTTCGAATGGTATTTCCACACTCCGGATGGCGAGAGCTATGACGTGTTTGCCGGGCGCATCGCCGCGTGGCTCGAGGAGGCGGGCGACGGCCCGGTCATCGCGGTCAGCCATGGCGTCGTGACCCGGGTTTTGCGCGGCCTGTATACCAGTCTGCCGCGCGCCGACGCGCTGCGCCTCCCGGTGCCGCAGGACCGCATCTTTCGGCTCGCCGGCGGCATGATCGAAGACCTCGTCGTCTAATTCGGTGACGGACCGGCGCCTTTGCGGCGGCGGCCACACCGCCAGCAGCGTGCCGCCGGTGCATAAATCTCTGCATTGTCTGAGGATAAGTGACGTTTCCGGGGGATAGGTCCACTGCTCGCCATTTCACCCATTGCACCAAACGAAAAGTCCCTTAGCGTTGGGATGGTGCTGGGCCCGCTTTGACAGGGGGAAAGCGACGGCCCGCACTGCACAGCGTGATGGGCGGCCTGCAGGGGAGGCCGCCCATTTCGTTTGCCTCCTCGGCACGCCGGACACGCCCGCGGTGGCCCCCTTGAACTGAAGTGAGTAAGCGCTTACTTTGCCGCCCCATGGCGATGACCAGGCTCGACAGCGACGAACGCCGCAAGGAGATCGTCCGGACGGCGGTGCCGTTGTTCGCGCGCAAGGGCTTCGCGGGCACGACGACCCGCGAGCTCGCCGAAGCCGCCGGGATCTCGGAAGCGCTGTTGTTCCGGCACTTCCCGTCGAAGCAGCTGCTTTACCGAGAACTCCTCCAGGAGGTCGGGTGTCAGGGCGATCCGGCCTTGGAGAAGCTCGCGGCTTTGCCAGCATCGAGCGCGACCTTGGTGTGCATGGTGCGCTTCATGGTGCGCCGATTTGTCCTAGCGAGCGATTGCGAACGCACCGACCTCGACACCCGTTTGCGACTGATTCTGCACAGCTGTCTCGAGGACGGTGTTTATGCGCGCGAATTGTTCGACGCGGTTTTTGAGCGGGTCCTCCCATTCTTTACGAAATCATTCGAGGCTGCCATCGCCGTCGGCGATGTCATACCGCCGCCCGGAGCGACGGCCAACCGGTTCTGGTTTGCCCACCATATCGCGGCGATGATGGCATTCGCCGCGCTGCCGGGGCGGAGCTGCGTCCCTTATGAGGGAGAGCTCGACTCGCTGGTCGAGGAGGCGAGTCGCTTCATCTTGCGGGGGATTGGCATGACCGATGCCGTCATCGCTGCCTCGGCCGAGTCTGCGCTGCAAGCGGCCGCGGATTAGATGGGGTAGAGCATGGACGGCGAACTCAACCCTCTCCTCCCCGCCGATGCCGGAGCGGGCGACTCCATGGCACGCGAGCGCACCCGCTCGCCGTCGGATAGGGCCGCGGACCGGCCAAAGACGGTGCGTTGGCTCGTGATCGTCGGCGTCATCTTGGTGCTTGTGCTGGGCGGATTTTACGGGTTCAACCGCTACCGCTCACAGGCGATCGCGACGTTCTTCGCGAACAACAAGCCGCCGCCGGCGCAGATCGCCGCGGTAACGGCAAAGAGCGAAACGGTGCCGCGTTTTGCCGGCGGCATCGGGTCGCTCGCCGCGGTCCATCAGGTCACGATCACGCCGGAAATCGGCGGCCTGGCGACGGGGATCCGGTTCGAGCCCGGCGCCACGGTCAAAGCCGGCGACGCGCTGGTGCAACTCAACGACGCCCCCGAGCGCGGCGACCTCGCCAATTACCAGGCGCAGGAGCGCTGGGCGGCAATCTCGCTGCAGCGCTCGCAGAGCCTGGCGCAGCGCCAGAACGCGGCGCAGTCGACGGTCGACCAGAACCAGACGCAGTTCGAACAGGCGCGGGCTCAGATCACCAAGACCGAGGCGATCATCGCCCAGAAGCTGATCCGCGCGCCATTCGCCGGCCGTCTCGGGCTGCGCCAGATCGAGCTCGGGCAATTTCTGAGCGCGGGCACGCCGATCGTGACCCTGACCGACCTGACGCAGCTCTACGTCAATTTCACGCTGCCCTCGACCGACCGGGCCGAGATCGCGGTCGGGCAGAACGTCGCGGTGACCGCCGACGCGTTCCCCGGCCGCGCCTTTCAGGCGAAGATCACGACGATCGAGCCGCAGATCCGCGCCGACACCCGAACGATGATGGTTCAGGCGACGCTGGCCAACCCCGACGAGGCGCTGCTGCCCGGAATGTTCGTCAACGCAGCGGTGGTGCTGCCGCCCGCACCCGACCGGGTGGTCTTGCCCGAGACCGCGATCGATTTCACGCTTTACGGCGACAGCGTCTATGTGATCCGCGATGAGGGCAAGGACGCCGGCGACAAGCCGCTCGTCAAGGCGTTCCGCACGCCGGTCAAGACCGGCACGCGTTGGGGGGGCAAGGTGGCCATCCTCTCCGGGGTCAGCCCCGGCGATCGTGTCGTCGCCGCCGGCCAGATCAAGCTGCAAGACGGCGCGCCGGTCGTTGTGACCGCCAATCCGCCGCCACCGCCGCCGGCCAATCCCACGCCACAATGAGAGCAACCGTACAATCACAATGAGGCAGTGAGGCGGTGAGAAAAAACCTGATCGATCTCACTGGCTCACCGCCTCATTGTGAAACCCAATATCGCTGGGCACGGGTGACGAGAGCGGATTGATATGAAATTCACCGATCTGTTCATTCGCCGGCCGGTGCTGGCGCTGGTCGTCAGCCTCCTGATCCTCTTGATCGGGCTGAAATGCATGCTCGGTTTGCAGATCCGCCAATATCCGCGGCTCTTCAACACGACGATCACGGTAACGACGGTCTATCCCGGCGCCTCGCCCGACCTGATCCAGGGCTTCATCACCACGCCGATGGAGCAGGCGGTGGCGACCGCCGAAGGCATCGACTACCTGACCTCGAACTCGATCCAGGGCACCAGCACGGTCACCGCCTATATCCGGCTCAATTACGACCCGAGCCAGGCGCTGACCGACGTGATGGCCAAGGTCCAGCAGGTT
>WNFC01005924.1_pt1 | contig 13433 bp, 10 predicted proteins | sample 5400541 | NCBI WGS metagenome assembly WNFC01 (sample SAMN13153342, study PRJNA577476) | soil metagenome | isolation source: 120 cm saprolite under Douglas fir tree site 2 hole 2 replicate 1 | place: USA:California | collected 2015-04-18
GGACCGGTATTCTTAGAATCTCAGTTCTCGATGCCACTCCGGTGGGGACCGGGCAGGCTACCGGGCCTCATAAGCCCCGATGTCGATTCGCCCTCCCTGGATGCGCAGATTGCCCGCGAGGTCGACCGCGCCGACGACGGTCGCAGAGGTGCTCGGGTCGCCCGCATTAATGGCTGGAGATGTGGATTGCAGGGAGAAGTTACCGGCCGACGCGTTCACGAAGAGCGGGTCGGACGTCAACACGTGGACCCCCGGACCCGTGCCGCCGCCGAAGTACAGGTCGCCGGAGTACAGATTGTAGTCCACGTTGCCAGGGTTCCAGTTCAACGTGTTGACGTATGCCGCGATGTTGTTCGCGAAGATGTTGTTCTCCCACGCCACGGTCGAGGACACCATCGGTCGGACGACCAGGGCCACGTCGTTGCCGTAGAACGTGTTGTTGAAGACATCGATGCGGAAAACGCTAGAGCCATCGGTGTAGCTGTACCATGTACCCAGCACGATGCCTCTCTGGCAGTTCTCCACAACGTTGTTGCGGATCGTCACGTCATGCGTGGCGGGCTGCCCTGGCTCCGAGAGCGCTTCGAAGCCCACACCTGCGTGATTCACGAAATTCCGCTCTATAATAATCGAGTAGCCGCTGTCAGCGTAGATGGCAGTTGAAGGATTGTTGAACCAAGCCGTGCCGTCCCGCTTGATGCTGATATACTCCAACTTGTTATGTCGGAATGTAATGTTGTTTGCTCCGTTGTAAGTAGAAGGGCCAAGCTGATCCGTGTCGTGAACATAGTTATCCTGGAACAGTCCGTTGGAGCTACCTGTGAAGGTAAACACTTCGCTCATGTTGGTCCAGATGGTGCCCATTTCGTTCCCTTTAAATATGACGTCATGCGCAGGCCCCCAAACATAGATGGCAAGAAGCGCAGCCGTCCCGTCCTTGACTGGGTAGATATTCCGGAGATTCAGGAACTTGTTGTAGTTGAACTCGACATAGCTCGAGCCGTTGTCGATGCGCAGTCCCTGTTGCATGGCTCCGGTACACGTGAAGTTCTGAAACGTGAGCCCCTGAACGCGGATATAGCTTTTGCCGCTGATCAGGAAGAACGGAGTGGTGCTAGTGTTGGTGCCCAAGTAGGTGTAGTCGAGGATGACCTGATCGCCACCGCACACGACGCCGCTGTAGCCACCGCAGCCACCAACTGGGACGCTGAAACCGTAGGGTTGGAACGTGATGTAGTTGCCGCTCGTGCCGGAAACACCGAGCGCGGGCCGCTCGTGGTACGTGCCGGCCATGATGTTGACGGTCGAGCTAGGCGTCGCGCTGTTCATCGCCTTCTGAATCGTCCGCCACGGCGCTGACGTACTTGTTCCGTTGTTGGAGTCGCTACCGGTGGTTGCAACGTAGAACTGCGTCCCTGCGGGCTCATAAGTGACCGTATTTACCGAGTGCTGCCCATGCCAGCGGAGGATCTCCCCAGACATGCCGCTGAAGAAAAATGTGACCAGACCGCCCAAGACGGTTCCCAGCACAAGTAGATTCCGTATAGGTCGCTGGAGAATATCGGTGACTCGCGATACCAACATCTGGCCAAGTCCTTGGAAGAAATGAGCACTTCTCGGCGTATCTCAAGGTTCGGCGCGGTGCAATGAGTTGCGGGTCCGGATCTGGTCGGTGCGGCTCGCAAGCGCTCTGCTGGTTCCTGCAATAGCTTGATCGCGGATGGCGTGAAGAAACGCAAGCTCGGTGGGCCAGGTACACTCGGGCTGGTAATTTCTTGCGATGGTTCGATTGCGACGCGCCATTTGGGCCAGTTCCTGCCAAGACGCAAGCTTCCGCTTGATCTCGTTTGCCAGCGCCAAAGGATCGCCAGGCTCAACCAGATCGGCCGGTCGCAGTAGTTCTGGAATTCCGCCTACGTTGCTGCCGATGCATGGACAGCCACGAGCCATTGCTTCAATCATGGCGCGCGGCAGTCCCTCCACTAAAGAAGGCATTACGAACAGGTCCACGGCATCCAGGAACTGGAATATCGGCCCGCCTGCCCCCAACTGTCCCAAAAATCTGACATGGCCGGTAATTCCTAATTTTTCTGTGAGACATTGATATTTCTTCAGAAGCTTTCCGGTCCCGACCAGATGAGCCACGACCTCGAGTCCCTGCGCCCGACAAGCTGCTACAGCGCGCAGCAAAACATCAGCTCCCTTATATGGCACCTCCATAGTGCCGATGAAGCCGAGCACAGCAGGACGGTTTGCAAGCTCCGAGATCAACCCTATTCTTTTTTGGAGTTCTTCCTCTGTCGCGATAGCACCTTCGATTTGCACGTCCGACCACGAAGTAACGAACGCGTCGGGAGATGCCGGATAGCGGCGCTGCAGACTTGACCGGGTGACGTAGGATACCGCCGTCGCGTTCCAGCAAATCCGTTTCAGCCTTCGAGTCATCACCTGCCTGTAGAACGGCCGGAGAAATCCGCCGGCGCAGCCCGGCCCGTACGTTGCCCATGGATCGCCGAGCACCTGCACTGCATAGTGCCGTGCGCGTCGTTCAAGCTCACTGGCAAGGGGGCCCCCGATGGTGCCGGGCCCGCGGAGGAGATAAGCATCGGACGTTGGTATGGCTTCACGTATGCAAGCCACGACGCGGTTGCGAATGGGTGCATATTGAAAAGGTCCGCGAAACTCGGGCAAAGGAAAGAATTCAACGTTCGGACCGTCCAATATGGCTTCCGGGTGTCTGTCGAATTGTTCGTCCCAGCGAAGCCGGGCCAGCACGATCACGTGGTCGAAAACCTCCAGGTACGCGCGCTGGAAGAACTTGTAAGGCGCTGTCCCTTCTGCACTGTAAATGTGCGCGCCATCGCAAACATAATGCTGGTCTATGGAAACAAGTAGTTTCATCTTGCGAACTGAACCATTTGCGACTCGACAGGCTTGTGGGTTCTTGGGTATAAGGTTCTAACGATGAGCGCCGCTAACAGAACACCCACGACGCAGAAGAACGACTCCAGATAAACCGTCCTGAAATCGATACGATTCACGTTAACGCTTTCGGATGACAGGACTGCGGCCGCAACCAATCCCCAATCAAAATTCCGCAATCCACTCAAAACGATAAACGCCCCCATCCATAGCGAGGATATGATACACACGCCTGGGAGCCCGAAATTTAGAAAAGCCTCGGCAATTGGACTGTAACCCCAGCCACTCACGGGGCCACTGCCACGGTGCATATCAAATTCAAGCTGTTCGGCAGGGGAGAGCGGCTTCGTTCCGGGGTACAGGACACGGGGAAGGAAGGTAAAAATGGTCCCGGCGTAAGAGCTTCCGAAAATGTAGTCTCTTACCTGTTCTGCGTTGTACAAGACGGATAGGTAGGGTCCCGCAAGCTCGGTATATTCTGGTTTAATACTGTCCAGCAAGAAATCCGTGTCACTGAAGTCGGATACTCGGTGGTGTGGGAAAGAGTCAGAGACAACCGAATAGACTGCCCTTCCGCCTGCTAGGGAGGGAATTAGCAGTCGGAGCTCACCGGCGATCGAAAATGCGGCGTAAGCGACGATCGCAAGCAGGAGGTGCATCACTTTCATTCTGGCGGATCTGGCCACAACGAACATGGCACACACGACCGCAAAGAGCGCCTGGAGCACCATCCTACGGTCGCCCTGCCCCATTACTATCACGCACCAGAACGCTGTCATCAGGAGAGTTGCTGTTCGCTTCAGCCCTCTGTTTCTGCCAGAAGCCGCCATCATCGCCAACCCAACCAATACGAACGTGGTGTGGGGCAGGGAGAATGTTTCAGTCATCCGCTGAAATCGTTCGACGCGATTCATGGCAAGTGCAGCCCAATACCCACCAATCTGGAGATACTGAAGGAAGTACAGCAATACTCCAATTGCGTAGAACATTGTGCCCACTGTGAACCAGCCAGTTACGTCTCGGACCACGAATTTCTTGTGAACAGGGGGCTTCCAGACAGCCCAGGTGATCGCAATGAAGATCGCACCCAGCGCCGAGAGGACTCCTGCCCGAAAGAAAACCTCGGGATCAAACGTCACTGGGTAACTAAGATGACTCCGAGCGTCATCGGATAAAAATCTGATCAAAATGACTCCGTTGTACATACCAAAGAACGCCGGAAACAGAGCCGTAGGATCCATGATTCCACTTCCTATCGCCGCTGCGTAAGCGACCATGAAGGGGAGAACCAAAGGAATGACAGCGATGGCGAGGGTTAGCTTTGGGCCTTCAACCATCACACTCCAACACATCAGACCAGAAGCGAAGAAAACACAGGCAACCAGGGACAGCCGACGTTTGCCGTCGCGGCTGAGCCGCACATGGCTACTGAATCGTGTTTGAATAACGCTACTTCTCGTCATAAACATGGCATAAACGACTCACCGCTGCTTCTATGCTAAAGTTCTGTATAGCGCCTAGGAGATTAACTCTTTCATATAGTGGAGCAGCCTTAACCACGGACTCAGCCCAGGTCTGTGCGCTATCTGCCAGAGAAAGGCGGGTCACCAGTTCGGAGACAATGTCGCTCTCGGCTGAAATCGTATCCGCGATGAAACATGGCAGGCCTGCAGCCTGGGCCTCTATCAAGGCTAGGGGAAATCCCTCATAAAGTGAGGGAAACAAGAAGACGTCCATCACGCCTTTCATAAGCCGGACTATGTCACTTCGAATACCGACAAACTTAATGTATCGGGAAATCCCAAGATTCTCGGCCTTGACTTCCATAGCTCTGCGAAACGGCCCGTCGCCCACCAAGACAAAGAGTGCCTCGGCGTTCATCGCAGACACGCGCTTCGCTATGTCTAAGAGAAAAGTATGGTTTTTTTCGGGAACGAAGCGGCCTATATGGCCGACTACAAACGCATGTTCGGGAATTCCCAGCTCTGCTCGTGCCTTAGAAGTGTCCACTGGACGTGAAAACGGTTCAAGATCAATGCCTAAATGACACACTCGCCACCTTGGATCGGTTTCCCAATTCTCCCCGAACAACGACTTGGCAGCTGTGTAACTTACCGCCAAACCCGCGGTTGCACCTGTCCTCAGCATGTTCGTCGCGACAAACCGATAAAACTTACGCCCGTGATCTCTGTGTGTATCCGAGTGTGAATGGGCTATGCGCATGGGTACCCCAGCCCACCGCGCCAACATAAGGATGTATCCACTAAAGTAGTGCACATGGCTGTGGACGCAATCATAAGGGCCAAGTTCTCGCAGGATACGTAAGAGGTTGCGAGCGTATCGCGCCGGCTGCGAATGCGAGAGACAACGTATGACGCGAGCACCAAGTGAGCGTACTTCTTCGTCATAAGCACACGGCTGCTCCGTGTGCACAAGAAAGTCGAAGTGGTATTTCCTCCTATCTATGTGCCGAAGGATCTGAAGAAGCCAGGTTTCCACACCGCCGGGATTCAACCCTCCAATGACGTGCAGAATTCTCATTCAGCGTAGCCCCTATCGAACCAGTCTGTGTCGTAAGGTCAATTCGCCCTTTTCTGTGAAGTGACCTGCCGATTTGCCGTTCCAACAACCGCGAGTTGAGGTACGGGAGCAGTGCGTCTTGGCGCCGCCACGTTCTGAGCCGTAGCCATTGCAATTAGCTTAGGACGTACGCAAGGGACTACGCGCGGAAGACGCCGCTACGCTCCCACGCAACGATTTGCGGGTGACAGGTCTTCGCAGCCGACCTTCACCGGCTTGCGAAAGATGATCGCGAACGTCTCGGCGGCGCGGTCGCGGTCCACAGCGTAGTTCAGCAGTAGCCACAATCGCCAAATCACATAGGCCGGGAAAAAGATTCCGAAATAGTCGCTGCAGTAATATCGATGAATCGAGAGGACTTCGAGCCCGTTCTGGTGCCCCAGAGCGCTCAACTCGCGGATAGAGCACTTATCGTAGTAGGCCGGAAAGCCGTGGCTTCCCCTGTCCGATGGGTACACGGAATCTAATATTTTGCGCGTGACCTTGTCTGGGAGTAGCGCGTGGAGTCGCGCGTAGGCCGCGTAGCGGCTGGGAGCAAAGATGGCCGCCTTGCCTTCCGGCCTTACGATGCTGGCAACCGCCGCCATTGCTCTCGTGTTATCGCGAACATGTTCCAATGTAGCCTGGCAAATCACGAGGTCCGCGTTTCCACGCCCGAAATATTCGGCGATGTCGCAACAGGAGATGTCGTCATAACATCCTGCCGGCGCCTGCGCGAGCTCGCCCGCATCCGCGTCCAGGCCCGTGACGCGAAGACCGAGCGCGTCTTTTCTTTCGGGATCAATAAATGGATGCTTGCCGCCCCCGACGTCATAAATCCACATTCCGGGCCGGAGGTAACTCCACACCACTTCGTTTCTAAACGACTTATGGCCGTCTATGCGAAAACGCCTCGGAAGTAATCGGTCGAACGACGCCGACAGCCAGAACTGGCTGGCAATGAACAACCGAACCAATTTTGCAAGCAGGCTGGGAATGCGTTCCGTGAGCGTTGAACTCATGCAGTGTCGCCCTCGTCGGAGGTATCAGTTACACCTGTTTTCAGTGCGTGCAAACGTCTCCGGTCACTCTGTGGAACGTCACGACGCAGCCGCTGGTATGGATTCTAATTCCGGTTTTGCTTGCCGTTGCGACGAATACCAGGCCTGAAAGATGAGTACATCCCAGAGGTGATACTGCAAGTCGCAACTTCCGGTAAGGTGGTGTTTCCAGTATTCGCGAACAGGCTGCGGGTTGAAGAAACCCTCATTCCTCAATCGGTTCTCGTCCAATAGAGATTCCGCCCAGTCGCGCAGGGGGCCTCGCAGCCAGGTGTCCAGCGGGATGCCGAAGCCCAACTTCGGCCGATCAATCAACTGTGGTGGGACATATCGTTGGAGCAGCTGGCGTAGGACCCATTTTCCTTGCCCGTTACGGATTTTCAGAGAGCTAGGAAGACGCCAGGCAAATTCCACCACGCGGTGATCCAGCAGTGGAACGCGCGCTTCAAGACTGACGGCCATTGTAGCGCGGTCCACTTTTGTCAGGATGTCGTCGGGGAGATAGGTGGCTGCATCGAGGAACATCATCTGTTGGGAAAATTCAGGCAGGCGAGGCCATGGGTCAGCACGAGTCAGGAGCGTCTCAGGCTCCTTGGCGGCCAAGACAACCGACTCCGGCTCCAGCCAGTGAGACGCCAGAGCAAAGTACATGGCCTGGGGGCTGCATGCTGGTAGGATTCCTGCGAGTTTATGGAGCTTGTAACCGAATTGCCGGTGGATCAGGCTGCGCGGCAAAACCCGGTTCAGACTATGGAAAAGTGTCTCCCACCTGTGGGTCGGGATCTGGCGGATTGCCCTCGCTGCCGCCGTCCGGGCACTTCGCGGTGCCCATCTGATGGACTTCCAGATTCGAGCACTCCAGACGTGGCGGTTGTATCCCCCGAAGACCTCGTCTCCCCCGTCCCCAGACAGAGCAACGGTCACATAATGGCGCGCCAATTGCGCAACGAGGAAGGTCACGATTTGCGAAGAGTCCGCAAACGGTTCGTCGTAAATCTCGGGAAGGCGGGGAATCACGGCCATGGCTTCCGCGGGCGTCACGTACAGCTCCGTATGCTCCGTGCCTAGATGCCGCGCCACGGCCCTAGCATCCCCGGCTTCGTCGTAATCCGGTTCGCAAGAACCGATGGTAAAGGTCTTGACAGGGCGCTCGCTCTGAGCCTGCATTAGTGCCACCACCGTCGACGAATCGACTCCGCCGGACAGGAATGCACCCAGAGGAACATCCGCCAGCATGCGGATTTTGACGGCGTCGCGCAGCAATGTCTCTAATTCTCCGACGGCCTCCTGTGCCGATCCCGAAAAAGGATCAGCAACCCCGCGTTCGACGACCTCTTTGAGGGACCAGTAAGGTGCTGGGGCTGCTGTCCCGCGGGTGTCCACTGACACTGCAAGAATCGTGGCGGGCGGCAATTTGTAGACACCTTCGTAAATTGTGTGAGGCGCGGGAATGCAGTTGTGACGCAAATAAAGTGCGAGAGCCTGGCGATTGATTCCGGCGGTGAAGTCGGGATGGCATCGCAGGGCTTTCAGTTCGGACCCGAACAGAAATGTCTTGCCGGTCCACCCGTAATACACAGGTTTCTCACCTAAACGGTCCCGGCCGAGATACAGAACGCGCTCGTGTCGGTCCCAAAGTGCAAAGGCGAACATTCCGTTCATGCGAGAAATGGCCCGTTGAACGCCCCAGTGCTCGAAGGCCGCCAGCATGACTTCTGTATCGGAATGACCGCGAAAAGAAAGCGAGCCAATCGTGACCCGGTCGAGCTCGCGGCGCAATTGCTGAGAATTGTAGATTTCGCCATTGAAGACGATCACGCGACGTCCGCTCGCCGATACCATCGGCTGGTGACCCGCGGGCGAAAGATCGAGTATTGACAGTCTCCGGTGGCCCAAGGCGACACCGGCCGCTGCGTCTACCCAGATCCCTGCGTCGTCAGGACCACGATGGCGAAGGGTATTGACCATCCGCGCCACGATGGCCCGAATGGCTTGCTCGCTGGTCCGGCGGTCAAGATCGATGATGCCTGCAAAGCCGCACATGTGTTTGCTATCGTTAGCCTGCGAAAGACAGGTCTCAGCAAGAGTGGAACGTTACTCGCCGTGCGCCAGAATCACCACGAGCCGAATGCTGGAGCGCGCCGCACCGGGCATAGACCTTGCCCATCACACGGTTGTCGAACATCTCTCCGAGAAGCCACTGATATGGGACGTGTGTACCATCCCTCTGATCTCCCGAATGCCGACCTCGAGCGTCTTTTCTCACATAGAGCCTCGGTGCGGATGAATCCTGTCGAAGGAGGCGCGGTAGTCGCGTCGGTCGGTGCTTTCGATCAGCAAGATGGAGTTCGCTATCTCGATGGAGGGAGGCGCTACGCGCCCAACGGAAAGCTGCTGGTGCTGAAGCCGCAGGCTCTCACGATAGTGGCGGTGGCGAAAACCGACAACAAGTTTACCGGTCATATCAAAACCGCTAGGCTGAAGGTATTCCACCTGGCCTTGCTTGGAGATCATGGCGTTGGGGCTCGCCAAAAACGATTCACAGTCGTCGTGAGAACGGCCACCGATCAACTTGGCACACCAGTTGCTCTGGCTATGCGGCTCGAACGCGGAAAGGACATCGTAAACGGCGCCGCCGCGGCCGCCAACAGACCATGCGCCACCACCCTGCGCCGCGGGAAATGCAGGCACGTGCGGTGGCTGAAGTACCATCGTCGATGCTTGCCTTCCCCGCACACTGGTCAGCTTGAGAAACAAAGTCATCGTCAGCAGGCTAACAACAAATCCGGTGCAGCCTACTGCAATGAATTTTACGAATCGGTCTGAACTAAGACGGCCCCACATTTTGGGCCCCATCGAACGCGGGCGAAATCGCGCTCAGCTTAATACCTGTCTAGCTTTGGCCTTGCGGTCAAAAGGAGAACTGGGTCCCGTCGAGCTTCTTTTTGATTCATCGTCAGTGTGAGCCGAGAGCCTCAACATTCTGAGTCCCCAATAAATGGAGAACCATAATCAAGTCCTTCAAACCTAGGTTCTCGATCTGCAAATTTCTTCTTCGTGCTAAGCCCGAAGGAAAACTGACCGTGCGCCCCAGCTCGCAGAGATTGAGTGGCTCGTCCATGCCGAAGACAAAGAGCTCACTGCCCGGCCACTGCCGCCCGGGCCACTAAACGCGCAGACTTGGCAATCGAGGTTGGCGCTTGCGCGAAAGCAGCCATCACATGCTCGTCCAACTCGTTTTTGCAAGACGGGCTTCCCAACAGTTTTAGAAACTCCTGGTTGTAGTACAAGGCATCACGATAATCCGAGATTTGCTTTTCTTCGAAAGCCATGCGGAGTTCTTGGATACCGTCGTTCAATCCAAGCGAGCATTCGAAACCCAACTGCCTGCGGATCTTGTCGAATGACACGCGATAGTTGCGCCGATCGGAGTTCTCCGTGTGCTCGACCTTGGTATTCGGAAATACTGCCACAATCTTCTCTGCTACTTCGGAAAGTTGGTAGTTCATACGGGTATCGCCCAGGTTAAAGATCTCCCCGCGGATGAATGGAAGCGGCGCTTCCAAAACCCGCACGATCCCTTTGGCTACATCTCGTACGTGGATGAACGGCCGCCATTGTTTGCCATTGAAGACGGTGATCGCTCCCTCCTTGCAAGCCTTCGCGGTGAGCAGATTGACCACGAGGTCGAAGCGAGGTCGGTAGGAGAGACCGAACACCGTGGCTAGGCGGAGAATTACGGGATGGAAACTATCAGAGTGCGCCGCCAAGAGTGCTTCTTCCGAATCGATCTTGGTCTGTCCGTAGAGCGAAACAGCCTGTACATTGGAGTGCTCATCCATCAATAGGTCGGTCGCGCCGTATACGCTACAGCTGGATGCAAATACCAGACGGTTGATGCCATTTCCTTTGGCGACCTCGATCAGCATCCGCGTCGCGGCATAATTGATTTGTAGGCTCGTCTGACGATCCACTTCGCAGGCCGGATCCCCCACGATGGCCGCCAGGTGAATGGCGGATTCAGCGCCTTTCACTGCGCCCACCACGTCCTGGATTTTTCGGCAGTCGCCCACCTTCAATTCCAAGTTGGGGTGGCCAAGGATATCGCGCAGAGCGCTGTCGCCGTAGACCAGGCTATCCAAAACACGGACCTTCCGTCCGCTCGCTAGCAACTTTCGCACTAGAATCGAACCAATATATCCGGCTCCGCCGAGAACCAGGACCAAGCCCTCTGAAGCCGAATCGCCCCCGCCATTTTTCGGCCTGATCTCGAACCGCGCCTCCAACACGGCCTTAACAACGCGAGAGAGTGCCAACGACAACATGGCCAGGCAGCAGAACACAAGGAGAACACTTCGCGGCACCAACTTGCGAGGAAGGAGCATGAAGTTCGCAGCCAGGAACAAGAGAATGCTGATGCCGACCCCGCGGAGGATGACCAGATTCTTGTACCGGCCGACGTACCCCCTGGAATGGGTGTAGAAACCGTTCAGCAGGAAGACCAGCGGAAACAACAGGGAAATGAGCAAGAACGATGAAGAGTAGTATGCCATCGCCTCGGTCAGCCGCGTTGTAGCTTTGTCGTTCTCATCGCGGAGCGCCAGATAAAACACAGGCGTCGCGAGGGCCCCCATCATACAGAGGTGAACGTTAATGAAATCCGCCAGCATGCGCGGTAGCGCTTGCCAAGGCTTGAAGTTACGAACGGGCCGCCACATGTTGGTGACTTTCCTTCGTGAAGGCTTGTTTTTCCGAGGCCTTAAACTGCGCCAGACGCAGGATGGCATAGGCGACTCGTTCCACGGTGGCGTCGGGCAGCGACTCGTAAATAGGCAGGCTCAAGACACCATCAGTAACGTAGTCGGTGTGGGTGAGTCCCGCGCACTGCACATTTTGAAACGAGCTGTATAACCTCTGCTTGTGCAATGGGGGATAGAAATACTTTTTGGTTTCGATCCCCTCTGCGAGCAGAGCCTCAGCCAAGGCATCCCGGGACATGCCGAAGATTTCCGAGTTGACGTGGATGGAGTAATCCTTATACGTGCTTACGTCTTCTGGAATAACTTTTTGGAAGCGTAGTCCCAGCAGCGGCGTAAGAAGGCGTGTATATTTCTTTGCAATCCAATTACGGCGAGCGACTTTTGCTTCCACGAGGGGCAACCCGGCTATGGCAAGAGCGGCGTTGAATTCTGACATGCGCGCGTTCATGCCGAGCCACTCCGGATCGTAGGCGCCTAAGTCGCCATAGTTCCGCATGCCTCGAATTGCTCGAGCGAGCGTCTGGTCGTTTGTCGTGACCAACCCACCCTCACCGGCCACCAGCAACTTCGTCGGTGACAGCGAGAAGACCTCAGCATCGCCAAACCCTCCGACGGGGCGATTTCGATAGCGACTGCCAAATCCGTGGGCAGCATCGAAAATAAGCTTTAGGCGATGACGCGAGGCCACCCGCTCGAGTGTCTCGATGTCACAGGGATTGCCATAGAGATGGACGACCAGAATTGCGGAGGTGCGCTCCGTGATCTTCCGCTCGACGTCGACCGGATCCACATTCCACGTTTCCTCGTTGCAGTCCGCAAATACCGGCCGCAACCCGTTCCACAGCACGGCGTGGCCCGTGGCAAAGAACGTAAAGCTCGGGACGATTACCTCGCCCGTGAGGCCGAGAGCGCGCAGGACCATCATCAGCCCGCTCGTGCAACTGGAGACGGCCACGCAGTGCTTCACCTGGAGTCGCTCGGCGACTGCGGCCTCCAGATGCTCGACCAAGCTGGCGTTGGTGATCGTGCCGTTCACGTAAGCCGCCTGGTAGTACTTCATAGCGTTGCCCAGTGAAGGCAGCAGGGGGCGACAGAAGCGGAATCGTCCCTCGAAAAGAGGGCGGCCCCCATGGATCGCGGGTACACGCGCCGGGACTGGATCATAGGTTGATCGCATGGCTTTTCCTCGAATTGACTTTGGAAAACGGCGATCTGAATTAACGAACTCCTGCGCAAAGAGATGGGCAGTGTCGGCTTCCCCTGGGTGCTTCCGAATGCCGCACAGGCAGGAACCAATTATCCCGAAATTATTCGGATCTGCCCGGCACATCGCGCAAGGCCCGAGGAAGGCATACTTTGTCGCGTTTCGCCGGCCAACTGCGCTCCGCACTTCCGCAGCGATTTTCAGCAGACGTGAAGGGATAATGTCCGCTTGCACCTATTGTAGGCCCATTCGGTTCCCACCCCCCGGCACCCGCTCGTGCCGCTCATTGGTGGGCGGACCATCACGAACGGGTCTTCCCCGGGCTAGATCACTTCTCCGGGTCGGCTGTCCGCGGCAACCGAGCTAAGGCGCTCGCGGACAGCTGCCCGTTCAAGTCATGGATCACACCCGCTCAGGGGCCGGGATCCGGCGCGACCGTCGAGCATTCCACAAAAGTCGACGGCGGTGTGGTCGACCGATTTGGTTTGTGGATTTCGATATTGCCGCCTCCCAGCGTACGAGTCGTAACTAGATATCCGTTGGAGAGCGCAATGCCAAAGCGATCGTTGACACCGGGTTCTCCGTTGTCAACGACGGCCACGTGGTAACCCACTGTTCCGAAGAGATTTGTGTCTGCTAGGCCACAGATGTCACGTCGAGTCGTATCCGTGGCAGAAGGTTCTGTATACCCGGTAATGCTGTCGCTTGACACGTGGAGTCCGGTCTCATGGTCGACGTAGTTCACATGGCCAAAAAACGCTCCGTGCTTACATCCCGCCACAAAACCGAAGTTCGCCTTTGCTCCCGAGTCCTTAAAGACGAATCCGCCACCGGTCGTGAAGTCGCACGGAACGGGAATGATGTGGGCACTGGCCGGGCGGCTCCTGAAGGACATCAGCGCTGTCACCACGAGCACTCCCGCCAGCA
>WNFC01020562.1_pt1 | contig 13433 bp, 10 predicted proteins | sample 5400541 | NCBI WGS metagenome assembly WNFC01 (sample SAMN13153342, study PRJNA577476) | soil metagenome | isolation source: 120 cm saprolite under Douglas fir tree site 2 hole 2 replicate 1 | place: USA:California | collected 2015-04-18
CGGTATGGATCAGTTCGCCCTTGGCGAAATGGATGTGCGTGCCGGCGATCCAAGCTTCCTGATTGGCGAGACTGCGGATGTAGATTTCGATCCGCCCCTCGACCTCGTTATAGAAGGCGACATGCTCGAACCGGTCGATGTCGAGATCGCCATCGAGCTCGCGGTTGATCCGTACGAGGAGGTTGAGGTTGAACTCCGCGGTTACCCCGGCCCGGTCGTTGTAGGCGGTATCGAGGATCTCCGGATCCTTCTTCAGATCGACGCCGATCAGCATCTCCCCACCGGGTCCGAGAATGCGCGCGTAGTTGGCGAGAAACCCGACTGCGGCGTCGGGCTCGAAATTGCCGATCGTCGAGCCGGGAAAGAAGCCCACCCGCTTGCCGTTCGGACCGGGCAGAGGCGGCAGCGGGAAGGGCCGGGTGTAGTCGGCACAAACGGCAACCACGGCGAGTGACGGAAAGTCCTCGGCGAGGCTGATGGCGGCGTCCCGCAGATGCTCGCGCGAGATGTCGACAGGCACATAAGCCGCCGGCCGATCGAGCGCCCGCAGCAGGATACGCGCCTTGGTGCTGGCGCCGCTGCCGAACTCGATCAGCCGGCCGTGCGGACCGATCTGCGTCGCGATCTCGGCCGCGTTCACTTCGAGGATCGCGATCTCGGTGCGGGTCGGATAGTACTCCGGCAGCCGGCAGATCGCCTCGAACAGCGCCGAGCCGCGCGCGTCGTAGAAGAATTTGCACGGGATCGATTTGGGGCTGCGGCCGAGACCCTTGAGCACGGCATCGCGAAAGCTCTCTTCACCCGGCGCCAAATCATGAAAGCCAAAACGGGTGCCGCTGATCATCCGAGGTCCTCCGCCAGCCGCAACCCGGCGAACGCCCAGCGCGCCGAGGGCGGGAAGAAGTTGCGGTAGGTGGGCCGAACATGGCCGGCTGGGGTGACCGCAGCACCGCCCCGCAGCACCATTTGATTGCACATGAACTTGCCGTTGTACTCGCCCACGGCACCGGCGGCCGCGCGAAAACGCGGATAGGGAATGTAGGGGCTCGCCGTCCATTCCCAAGCGTCGCCGAACATCTGGCGCAGGAGCGGTTTGTCACCGACCGGCACCGTTGCGTTGTCGGCACCGGGGTGGAAGTGGCGGCTCTCTGCAAAATTGCCCGATACGGGCAGCCCCGTCGCGGCGATCTCCCACTCCGCTTCGGTCGGCAGCCGTCTTCCGGCCCATTTGGCAAAAGCGTCGGCTTCGTAGAAGCTGACATGGCAGACGGGCTCAGCCGGGTTCAGGCGGCAGCGGCCGGACAAGGTAAAGATCGACCATTCGCCGTCTTCGTGACGCCAATAGAGCGGTGCCTCCCAACCTTGCTGGCAAACGGTCGCCCAGCCATCCGAGAGCCAGAATTCCGAGCTCTCGTAGCCGCCCGCCTCGATGAAGCCGAGATACTCGCCGCAGCTGACCGGGCGCGTCGCGAGGCGGAACGGTTCGAGCCACACCTTGTGGCGGGGCGTTTCGTTGTCAAACGCGAAAGCCGCGCCGCGATGTCCGATTTCCGCGAGCCCGCCGGCAAATTCGACCCATTCGAGCGGCCCCGCCGGCGCCCTGACCTGGAGCCGCGGCGCCTGATAGGCCGGCAGCAGCGGGTTGATCGAAAAGACGTGCTTGATGTCCATCAGGATCAGCTCCTGATGCTGCTGCTCGTGCTGAACCCCGAGTTCGAGAAGGGGTGCGGTCTCGCGCCAGACCTCCGCCGGTGCCTCCTCGACGAACCGGGTCATCGCGGCGTTGACATGGTCGCGATAGGCGGAAACGACATCGATCGTCGGGCGCGACAACAACCCGCGCTCCGGTCGCGGATGACGCGGGCCGACGGCCTCGTAATACGAGTTGAAGAGGTAGGCAAATGCCGGGTCGAACATCCGGTAATCCGGGTCGAACCGGGTCAGGATAAAAGTCTCGAAGAACCACGTCGTATGTGCCAGATGCCATTTCGTCGGGCTGACATCGGGCATCGACTGGATCGCCTGATCCTCGGGCGTCAGATTGGCCGTCAGCGCTTCGCTCTCGCGCCGTACATCTGCGAACCGCTCGGACGCAGCATTGCGATCGGCTCTAGCAGCCTCTAATTGCTCAGCGCTGTCGAACACGGCATCCCCCAAACCCGTTGGTTCCTTCCGGTTAACACTCCCGCCGCCGGGGTGGTTGCGTTAGCCCAGATAACGCTTCCGCAAATGACGTTCGAAACTCGCCGTCCCGAGCGGCCGGCCGGTGGTGCTCTCGACGAGATCCGCTGTCGACAGCAGCGAGCCCTTGGCATGCACCTGTTCGCGCAGCCAGCCGAGTAACGGCGCGAATTCACCCGCTTCTATCGCCTGCAACACATCCGGCATGGCGGCCCGAGCGGCTTCGAACAGTTGGGCCGCAATCAGCGCGCCGAGCGTGTAGGTCGGGAAATAGCCCCAGACGCCGTCATACCAATGAATATCCTGCAGACAGCCTTCGCTATCATTGGCCGGAGCGACGCCGAGCAATCCGCGCAGCCCCTCGGTCCAGGCCCCGGGGAGGTCCGCCGGCATGAGTTCGCCGGCAATCATCGCTCGCTCGAGGCGATATCGCAGAATCACATGAGCGGGATAGGTCACCTCATCGGCATCGACCCGGATCAAGCTGCGCTGGACCCGGATTTGTCGCCGGTAGAGCGCGTCGGCTTCCCAACCGGGCCCGTCGCCGGCAAATGCCTCGCGCAAGATCGGCGCCCCAAAAGACGCAAATTCGCGGCTGCGGCAGACCTGCATCTCGAGTAACAGGGATTGGCTCTCGTGAACCGCCATGCCGCGCGCGCGGCCGACCGGCTGCAGCCGCCATCCGGAGGGAAGCCCGCGCTGGTAGAGGGCATGGCCGGTCTCGTGCAGAACCCCCATCAGCGCGCGGGCAAAATCGCTCTCGTCGTAGCGCGTCGTGATCCGTACGTCGTCGGGGGTGCCGCCACAAAACGGGTGGGCGCTGATGTCGAGCCGGCCATGCGCGAAGTCGAAGCCGATGCGCTCCATCAGCCTCATTCCAACACGGCGCTGCAGCTCTACCGGAAAAGGGCCGGCAGGAGCCGGCGGCAATGGCAAAGCCGCTTGCCGGGTTAGGGCTGCTTCGAGCAAGTCCGGCAGGAACGCCGCGATTTCATCGAACAGGCGGTCAATCGTCGCGACAGACCCGCCGGGCTCGTATTGGTCGAGGAGAGCCTCGTAGGGGCTCATCCCGAGATGGTCGCCCTTGATGGCGGCGATCTCGCGCTGCAAACGGAGCACGCGGCCGAGCAGGGGCAAAACGGCAGCGAAATCGTTCAGCGAAATCGTTCTGCGACCGGGCATCGCGCCATGCCGCTTCACACTCGGAACAAGCGCGTGACTCGGCCTCGACGAGCGTGCCCGGCAACGCCGCGGCGTGCCCCCGGCGGCGGGCGATTTCGCGCAGATTAGCGCGCTGCCATTCGTCGAGCGCGTTGCCTGCCCGCTCGGCCTCGGCCAAGAGGTCGTCGAGCTCCGGCGCGGTCAGCTGCTCATGGGCGATCACCCGCAACGTCGCTAGCTGCTCCGTCCGCGCCCGGACTCCGCCGGCAGGCATCATGGCTGCGGCATCCCAATGGAGCACCGCGATCGCTTCCTCGATCGCCCCGATTCGGCGAAATCGCGTCTCCAACTGACGGTAAGCGGTCATCCCGATCCCACGTTGCGACGGTGGTAGAGGAAATAAATGACGATCAACGCAACCGCCAGGGAAAACCACGTGATCGCATATTGCAGGTGGTCGTTCGGCAGTGCGAGCCGGGTGACGGCGCCCTTCGGCCAGCCTCCCGGGTTAGGTGTCGCGTCGGCATCGATATAAAAGGGCGCGACCCGGTCGAGCCCATCGGCAGCGGCCATCGCCTGCAAATCGACCCAGAACCAGTAGTTCAGATCGGCGCGATTGTCCGGGAGAAACCACGCCGGCTTCTCGGCCGGCGCCAGCCGCAGCAGGCCTTGCACCTGGACAGCACCGGCAATCTGGCCGTCGGGCCGCCGGGCCGGATCCTTGAGCTCGGCGGGGATGAACCCGCGATTGACAAAGACAGTCCGCCCGCCCGTCTCCCGCAGGGGCGTCAGCACATGATAACCATTCCGCCCCGCCTCCGAGGTTGCGCCGAGAAAGATCTCCCGGTCGTGTAGAAAGACGCCTTGGTCCGTAACCGGGTGGAACTCCAGGCCACGCGCGTCCTCCGGGCTGCGCGGCGCGGCGATCGGCGTCGCCACCACCGCCGCCTGGCGATGTGCGATCAGCTCGCGCTTCCAGGAGAGCCGCTCGACCTGCCAGAAGCCGAGAACAAGGCACAGCAGGACCATCGGCACGGTGAATACGGTCGGCCAGAACAGTGGGCGAAACCGGGCGCGGGCGGCCTTCAGTATGACCCGCCGGTTACGGCAGCGGCTGCGTGCCGAGCAGCCGATGTCGGTACTGCAGAGCGATCAGCCCCGCCTTGAGCGGGCGCAACATTGCCAGCGCGCCGGCCAGAATGAGCGGCGTCCACAGCACCAGGTGCACCCAAATCGGCGGCGCAAGCTTGATCTCGACCAGCGCCGCCAACCCGACGACGATCATGCCGAGAAACAGGATTGCGAAGACTGCCGGGCCGTCACCGGCGTCCTGCTCCGACAGGTCGAGGCCACAGATCTCGCATGCCTGGCGCACCTTCAGAGGGCCGGCAAAAAGCCGACCCTTGCCGCACCGTGGACACCGGCAGCCGAATGCCGCACGCAACGGGGTAACGGTGGGAACGTCTTCTGTCGAGATCGGCACTGGCGTTCAGCCGGCCGGACCGGCGCCGCCGCTGCCTTCGCCCCACCAATAGACGCAGGCAAAGAGAAAAAGCCAGACCACATCGACGAAATGCCAGTACCACGCGGCTGCCTCGAAGCCGAAATGGTGGTCGGGTTTGAAATCGCCCCGCCATGCCCGATAGAGGCAGACGATCAGGAAGGTCGTGCCGATGATGACATGGAACCCATGGAAGCCGGTCGCCATGAAAAACGTCGACGGGTAGATCCCGCCGGTGAACGTGAACGGGGCGTGACTGTACTCGTAGGCCTGCACCGAGGTGAAGCAGATGCCGAGAAAGACGGTCAGCGCCAATCCCCGCAGCAACCCGTTGCGGTCGCCTTCGATCAACGAGTGATGCGCCCAGGTGACGGTGGTCCCCGACAGCAGCAGGATCAGCGTGTTGAGAAACGGGAATTCGAACGGGTCGAAAGGATGGATGGTCCGGGGCGGCCAGACGCCACCGACCGGGAACAGGCTCGAAGCGAAGAACGCCCAAAAAAACGCAGAAAAGAACATCACCTCGGAGGCGATGAACAACGCCATGCCGTAGCGCAAGCCGAGTTGCACGACCGGGGTGTGGTGGCCCTGAAATGTGGCTTCGCGAATCACGTCGCGCCACCATACCGCCATGATCGCCAGCACCGAGACGAGGCCGACGATCAGCAGCGCCCAGCCGTGGCCATGCATGTAGAGGACGCCACCGCCGGTCAGGAAACCGGCGGCGACCGCACCGATGATCGGCCAGGGGCTGGGATCGACCAGATGATAGGGATGCTTTGGCGCGGCGTGCGTCTCGCTCATGGATCTAGGACCGGTTCGATCAGTTCACGGAGGGTGCCGGCGATGCCGCCGCAGTAGTCGGGCGCGCCGGCCCATGCGCCAAGAACATGGTATAGGACAGCGTGATCGTGCGCAGGTCTCGGGTGTTCGGATCCGTCAGGATATCGGGATCGACAAAGAACACCACGCCCATGTCGATGCTCTCGCCAGCCGACAGATGCTGCTCGGCGAAACAGAAGCACTGCAGCTTGTCGAAATAGATGCCGGCCTTGCCCGGAGTTACATTGTAGGTGGCGGTGCCGGTCGCCGGCACGGTCGTCCTGTTGACGGCGCGGTAGAAGATTTGCCGCTCCTCGCCGGGATGAACGGTGACTATGCTCTGCAGAGGCCGAAACTCCCAGTCGAGATCCGGCGCGGTCTCAGCGTTGAAGCGGATCGTGAGGACGGCGGTGGCCTCTGTGGTCGGGGCGGCCGCCGCGCGCTGCGTCGTTCCGCCCAGGCCGGTCGCCTGGCAAAAGAGGCGATAGAGCGGCACCGAGGCAAAGCACAAGCCGACCATGGCCCCAACCACCGAGGCCAGGAGCAGCGCGGTTGCAGCATTGCGCCGCCGCCGCGATTGAGCCGGCATCGTCCGTTGCCGCTCTTCTTCGCGGTCCATCGCCGTCAATGCCAGTCTCCGCCGACGTGGTCCACCAACAGCAGGCTGAAGATCAGGAACAGATAGAGCAGCGAAAAAGCGAACATCCGGCGCGCGCCACGGTCGCCGTCGTCGCCCCAGACCTGGAGGGCCGCGGCCGTAAAGGCCACACTCAGCAAAGCCGCGAGCGCTTCATATAGCGCGCTGGCCATACCGAGGAGCCAGGGCGCCGCCGTTACCGGCCACAGCACCAACGTATAGAGCAGCATCTGCCGCTTGGTTTCGCGCGGTCCGGCGGTGACCGGCAGCATCGGCACGCCGGCCTTCGCGTAATCGCCGGTTCGGTATAGTGACAACGCCCAAAAATGCGGCGGGGTCCAGAAGAAGATGATCGCGAACAGCGCGATGGCACCCCACCCGATATCGCCGCTCACAGCCGCCCAACCGATCATCGGCGGAAAGGCGCCGGCGGCGCCTCCGATCACGATGTTTTGCGGGGTCCGCCGCTTGAGCCAGATCGTATAGACAAAGACGTAAAAACCGATGGTCAGCGCCAGCAGCTCGGCCGCCACCCAGTTGACGGCGAGCCCCAGGATTAGCACCGCGCCGAGCGCGAGCACCACACCAAAGCCGAGCGCCTCGCCGGGCATCATGCGACCCGCGGGCAAGGGCCGTCCCTTGGTGCGCTGCATCAGCGCGTCGATGTCACGCTCATACCACATGTTGATGGCGCCTGCGGCGCCGGCGCCGACCGCAATGCACAGCACTGCGACCGCGGCGAGTACCGGATGGATGTGTCCTGGCGCCAGGACCAGCCCGACGAGCCCGGTGAAGACGACCAGCGACACGACCCTAGGCTTCAGGATCTCGACATAGTCTGCGACCCCCGCTCCAGCGGTCGTTGCGAGGCGGATGACGCCTGTCGCGGGTGCCTCCGATAATTCAGTCACAGAAGCGGGTGCTCATGAGACGACCGGCAGCTCGTCGTAGCTGTGGAACGGCGGCGGCGACGGCAGTTTCCATTCGAGCGTCGTCGCCCCCTCGCCCCAATAATTGGCTCCGACCCGGCGGCCGGCAAACAGGGTGTCAAGCACGATGAAGACAAAGAACAGGGTCGAAGCGTAGGAAATAAACGAGCCGATCGACGCGACCATGTTCCAGCCGGCAAAGGCATCCGGATAATCGGCGATCCGCCGCGGCATGCCGGCCAGACCGAGAAAATGCATTGGAAAAAAGGTCAGGTTCACCCCGATAAAAGTGGTCCAGAAATGGATCTTGCCGAAGGTCTCGTTGTATGTCCGCCCCGACATTTTACCTATCCAGTAATAAAAACCAGCGAAAATAGAAAATACAGCGCCGAGCGACAATACGTAATGGAAGTGCGCGACAACGTAGTAAGTGTTGTGTAAAGCGAAATCGATACCAGCATTGGCCAAAACCACGCCGGTGACGCCTCCGATCGTAAAAAGAAAGATGAAGCCCATAGCCCACAGCATGGGCGTCTTGAACTCGATCGACCCGCCCCACATTGTTGCGATCCACGAGAAGATCTTGACCCCGGTGGGCACGGCAATGACCATCGTCGCAGCCGTGAAATAGGCGCGCGTGTCGATAGAAATCCCGGTCGTGAACATGTGGTGCGCCCAGACGACGAATCCGATCACACCGATCGCCATCATCGCATAGGCCATGCCGAGATAGCCGAAGATGGGTTTTTTCGAAAAGGTCGAGACCACCTGCGAGATCATCCCGAACCCTGGCAGAATCAGGATGTAGACCTCGGGATGGCCGAAGAACCAGAAGAGGTTCAAGAACAGCAGCGGGTCTCCGCCGCCCGACGGGTCGAAAAAGGTCGTCCCAAAATTGCGGTCGGTCAGCAGCATCGTGATCGCCCCGGCGAGCACCGGCAGCGACAGCAGTAGCAGGAACGCCGTCACCAGGATCGCCCACACGAAAAGCGGCATCTTGTGCATGGTCATGCCGGGGGCGCGCATGTTGAAGATCGTCGTGATGAAGTTGATGGCACCCATGATCGAGGCGGCACCGGCGAGGTGCAGCGAAAAGATCGCCATGTCGACGGCCGCCCCGGGAGACCCGACCGGTCCAGAGAGCGGCGGGTAGATCGTCCATCCGACACCGGCGCCGCCGCCGACCATGGTCGATCCGAGCAACAGCGCGAAGGACGGAACCAGCAGCCAAAAGCTGATATTGTTCATTCGCGGGAAGGCCATGTCCGGCGAGCCGATCATCAGCGGCACCAGCCAGTTGCCAAAGCCGCCAATCATCGCCGGCATGATCACAAAAAAGACCATGATCAGCCCATGGGCGGTGACGATGACGTTGTAGAGCTGATGGTCTTCGATCAGATGATTGGCGGGATGCATCAATTGCATCCGCACGATGACCGAGAAGGCCCCGCCGATCACCCCGGCGACGATGGCGAACAGCAGATAAAGGGTGCCGATATCCTTGTGGTTGGTCGAGCACAACCAACGGGTGAAGAAGCCTGGAGCATGCCCATGAGCATCAGCATCGTGGCCGTGTAGGTCGGCGATGTGAGCGTCCCGCTCGTAAGCCATCCCTTGCTCCCTCGATCTCAATTGCCTGCGGGCGCCATGTGGGCGGCGTCCGGCGCTGCGGCAACGCGCACTGGGTCGCTGCTACCGTCGTCATGGCGGGCGAACTTTTTCTTGGCGTCGACCAGCCAATGTTGGAACGCGTCCTTCGATAGCGCCTGGACCTTGATCGGCATGAAGGCATGATTAACGCCGCAGATCTGGTTGCACTGGCCGTAATAGATGCCCTCGTGCTCGATCTTCATCCAGCTCTCGTTGAGCCGGCCGATGATCGCATATTCCTGCACCCCGAAGGACGGGACGAACCAGCTGTGGATCACGTCGGTCCCGGTGATCTGTACCCGGATGATCGTATCCGCCGGAACGACGAGCGGGTTGTCGACGTCGAGGAGGCGCTTTTGGCCAGACTTCAGCTCGGCATCAGGAATGACGTTGCTGTCGAACGTCAGCCCGCCCTGGTCGGGGTACTCGTAGGACCAGTACCACTGATGCCCGGTCACTTTGATCGTCATCTCGGGATCGGGCACCCGATCCATGTAATACATCAGCTTGAAGGACGGAATGGCGATGATCACCAGGATCAGCACCGGCACGACGGTCCACAGCATCTCGATGACGGTGTTGTGCGAAGTGCGCGTCGGCACCGGGTTGCGCTGGTGGTTGAAGCGCACGATCACATAAAGGAGGAGGCCCAGAACAAAGGCCGTGATCAGAGCGATAATGATCAAGAGCTCGTCGTGAAACGCCGACAGACGGTCCTTGACCGGGGTGGCTGGCGGCTGAAAGCCGAGCTGCCACGGCTTGGGCTCTGCAGCCCCGGCGACCGCGATGATCGCGACGACGCCGATCACACCGAGCGCACACCCCAGGAGCGCCCTTGCCGTCGCCTTCTTTGTCGGGAACCCTGCCAACCGCAACATGCGCCTTCTGCCTCTCATCCGTCACGGGCAACCCGGAGCAGCGTTCCGAGAGGGGCTTCTCGAGCGGACCCACGCGCTTCGTGCCGCTCGACTAAATCGTGGCGCGGCAACGCGCTTCGGCCGCGTACACGGAACAAAACTACACCAAAGCCCGCGCAGGCGACAACCGCGTTAACCCCGACCCAAGCCGTTGCGACGAGCCGCCGCATGCGCCGCCGCCCGCACCGCCCGGTGCCGCGCCGGCAGCGATTGCGCGCCTTTCACTCCCGCCCGCTTCGGCCCATATTGAAGCGATCGATTTGAGGAGTTGCGAATGACCGATCTCGCCGTTACCGACGGATTGTTCTTTGGCCGCACCGGCATGAGCCCCGCCCGGGTCGAGGCGCTTGTGGCCGAATCGCTGGCCGGGATGGACGATGGCGAGCTGTACCTCGAATACAGCCAATCCGAGAGTCTCGCGCTCGACGACGGCCGCATCAAGAGCGCGAGCTTCGATACCTCTCAGGGGTTCGGCCTGCGCGCGGTCGCCGACGAGGCCGCGGGCTACGCGCATGCCTCAGAACTCTCGGAAGCGGCGATCCGCCGCGCGGCGACAACGGTACGGGCGGTGGCGAGCGGTTATTCCGGGGTCATGGCGGCGCCGCCTTTCGCCACGAACCAGAGCCTCTACACCGAAAAGAACCCGCTCGGTCAAGTCGATCTTGCGGCGAAGACTCGGCTTCTCGCCGAGATCGACGCTTACGCGCGCAGCCGCGACGCAAGGGTCAGGCAGGTCATGGCTTCGCTGAGCGGCGTGTGGCAGGCGGTGCAGATCATCCGTCCGGATGGCCGCCGCGTCGCCGACATCCGCCCGCTGGTACGCCTGAATGTCGCCATCGTCGTCGGCGAAGACGACCGCATGGAGACCGGGTCCGCAGGCTCCGGCGGGCGCGTCGCCTATGACCTCTATCTCGATCCGGTGCATTGGAAGGCTCAGGTCGACGAGGCGCTGCGCCAGGCGCTCGTCAATCTCCGCGCGGTGGCGGCGCCGGCGGGAGAGATGACCGTCGTTCTCGGCCCGGGGTGGCCGGGGGTGATGCTGCACGAGGCGGTCGGGCATGGGCTCGAGGGCGATTTCAACCGCAAGAAGACCTCTGCCTTCTCCGGCATGATCGGGCAGCGCGTCGCGACCAAGGGGGTGACCGTGGTCGATGACGGGACGTTGCGCGACCGGCGCGGCTCGCTGACGGTCGACGACGAAGGGACGCCGACCAATTGCACCGTCCTGATCGAGGACGGCATTTTGAAGGGGTACATGCAGGACCGCATGAACGCCCGTCTCCTCGGGGCCGCTGCGACCGGCAACGGCAGGCGGCAGAGCTTTGCCCACGCGCCGATGCCGCGCATGACCAACACCTACATGTTGGCCGGCGGACAGGACCCGCAGGAGATCATCGGCTCGGTCGATCGTGGGCTTTATGCGGTCAACTTTGGCGGCGGCCAGGTCGACATCACCTCCGGCAAGTTCGTGTTTTCCGCGTCCGAGGCCTATCTGATCGAGGACGGCAAGGTCGGGCCCGCGGTGAAGGGCGCGACGTTGATCGGCAACGGACCGGACGCCCTGACCAAGGTGTCGATGATTGGCAACGATCTGCGCCTCGACGACGGGGTCGGCACTTGCGGGAAGGACGGGCAGGCCGTGCCGGTCGGGGTCGGGCAGCCGACATTGCGGATGGACGGGCTGACGGTCGGCGGCACGAACGCGTGACGCGAGCCGCCGCGCCCAGCCGTGCAGTCTTAATCGCGATCGCAGCAGCGTTTTCCATTTCCGCCGGCAGCGCCTTTGCCTGCGCTGATTTTGCGGCAGCGCCCTCGACCCGCTGGTCGCTCACCCAGGAAAACGGGGTATCCTGGCTGGTAACCCCGTGCGGCGAGCGTTTCTTCAGCATTGGCGTCAACGTGCTGGACGGCGGCCGCTTCGAGCATGAGAAGGTCGGGAAGGCTTACTCCGGTTACAGCTGGGAAGCGTTCGCGCCGACGCTCCCGGATTGGGCCGCCGAAACCCGGCGGCGGTTGTTCTCATGGGGCTTCAATAGCGCGGGGGGCTGGGCATTGCCCCCGCAAGTGCTCAGACTCCCAACGGTCATCAACCTCGAACTCGGGCGGCTGGCGCGGTTTCACTGGTTCGACCCGTTCGCGCCCGAGACCGAGACCCGGATGAAGGCGCTCGCCCGCGATGTTATCGCTGCCTACCGCGATACCCCGTATCGGATCGGCTATTTCTCCGACAACGAGGTCGGCTGGTGGGCGGGGGCGCTGTTCATCTTCTATTCGTCGAAACCGGCGGACTCGATAACCAAGCAGCGCTGGGTCGAGCTACTCCGTCGGCGCTATGGCGGTGACTGGTCGCGCTTTACAGCCGATTTCTTGCCGCCGGCAGGGGTCGATACATGGGATCAGCTCCTCATCGCCACACAATCGACGCGAATGAAACCCGGCGGCGCCGGGATCCACGTCGTGCGCGAATGGTCCGGCATAGTCGCCGAGCATTACTACGCTCTGGCCGAGAGGGCGATCCGAGCGGCCGACCCCGACGCGCTGTTTTTCGGCGATCGATTGCCGATTTATTATGACCCGGCGGCAGTACGGGCGATGGCGGCGCATGTCGATGCCATCGCGATAAACTACAACGTCGACAGCAGCGATGGCTGGATCGCCGATTATTTCTTCGACGGGCTGCGCAAATTGTCGGGCGGCAAGCCCGTGCTCCTCTCAGAATGGTTTTTCGCCGCCCGCGAGAACCGCACTGGGAACCGCAACAACGGACATCTGATGACCGTCGCGACCCAGGAAGAACGGGCGATCGGGGCCGCTGCGGCAACCTCGAATTTGGCGGCCATCCCCGAAATTGTCGGCATCCATTGGTTCCAGCACTACGACCATCCGAAGGGCGGGCGGACCGACGGTGAGGATTACGATTTCGGGCTGGTGGACATCAAGGATCGACCGTATGAGCACCTCGTTTCGGCGCTTGCGGCAGCCAACCGTCGAGCCCCCGAAATCCATGCGACGGCGGCGGCGCCGGGATCGCCGGAGAACATGTTCGCGCTTCCCCACGCAGCGATTTCGACGCGCGATCATTCACTTTCAGACTGGCCGAAACCATTGAGTCTGCTGCCTCGATTGACGCCGTCTCCGGGCGCTGTCGAGTTCGGCGAAGCCTATCTCTCTTGGAGCGAGCGGGGCCTCGCGCTGGCGACGATCGGACAGGACTATTTCGACATTGACCTTTTAGCCTATGACGGCGCCTTCCCGCTCACCGATGCCTATAGGGTCGAGCTCGGCGTCGATGTCGGGGCCGGGCCGCGGCGTTTCACGCTATTCTTCATCCCGCCGAGGACCAAAGTCCGCGACCATCCGCCGATGAGGGCGCAGCTTTGCACGGGAGCGGCGCCGATCGCGATCGCCGATGGTTGCACCGAAGTCAGCGGCGCCGAAGCCCTCTATTTCGGTGCCGATCAGCCGAGGATTACCGCCGAAATGGTTGTTCCGTGGTCGGCGCTGGGGATCACGCCACCCGCACCCGGAGCGCTCCTGCGAGCCGAGGTCGCGATCACCTCCTGGGACCGCGAGCGCTGGATGTCGCTTTCCGGCCTTGCACCCGATGCGGCAATGGACCGCCCTGAGGCATGGCG
>WNFC01007414.1_pt1 | contig 13431 bp, 13 predicted proteins | sample 5400541 | NCBI WGS metagenome assembly WNFC01 (sample SAMN13153342, study PRJNA577476) | soil metagenome | isolation source: 120 cm saprolite under Douglas fir tree site 2 hole 2 replicate 1 | place: USA:California | collected 2015-04-18
CCCGGGCCTTCTTTTCGTAGGTCGCAATCATCATTTTTCCGCAGCCTGTTTAGCCGTGCCGTAACGACACTCTTATAGATTTTGGTTGCGGGCTTTAGCCCGCAACCCTCACCGAGGCGATATCGCAATCAGCCTCGCATTCATCAAGGATATTTTTATGTCTGAAACTGCCGTAAAGATCGACGCAAAACTCGTCAAGGAACTCCGCGAAAAGTCCGGCGCCCCCATGGGCGACTGCTTAAAAGCGCTGCAAGAAGCCCGCGGTGAGATGGAGGCTGCCTTCGTCGTCCTCCGCAAGCGCGGCATGGCCTCCGCTGCGAAGAAAGCCTCGCGCACCACCAACGAAGGCGCAGTCGGCACCTACATCCACGCCGGCGGAAAGATCGGCGTGCTCCTCGAGCTCAACTGCGAGTCCGACTTCGTCGCCCGCACCGATGACTTCCAGGAGTTGCTCCGCGACATCGCCATGCACATCGCGGCCGTCGACCCGCGCTTCGTCAGCCGCGACGACGTCGCCCAGGCCGATATCGACCGCGAGCGCGAGGTCTTCCTCGCCCAGCCCGCTATGGCAGGCAAGCCCGAGAAGGTCGTTGAGCAAATCCTCAAGGGCAAGCTCGACAAGTTCTACGAAGAGTTCTGCCTCCTCGACCAGCCCTTCATCAAGGAAGCCTCGCAGACCATCGCAGCGCTCATCGCTTCGAAGGTCGCGAAACTCGGCGAAAACATCTCGGTCCGCCGATTCGCCCGCTTCAAAGTAGGCGCACCCGACTGGACCGTAGCCCAGACGACCCAGACGTCTACGGAAGAAACCAAGGCATAGGGCAGCTTTTCGACTTCGCCAAACTATCAAGCCCGGGCAACAGCCCGGGCTTTCTTGCGATGATGAGGGAAAGGTAAGAGTGTTTGATGGACAAATTGAGAGTAATTCAAGAAGCAGGAGAATCGATAAACCAAACTGTGATGGGCGCATTACAACTTCCCATTGGCTCAGATTTGACGATTGTTTACCGCAATTTGATGAAGCCTTCCCAAGTAAACCTTCTCGACCTAGCGTTGTTCTGCGAAAGCGAAATGATAAAGAGCAATCAGTCGGGAGCTCATTTATCTAGTTGTCTCATGGGAGCAGCTATGAATGAGGCATTTCTGGCGGTAATGTGCCTATTATTTGAACAGCAAGTTAGAGGGACAAGGAAATTTCATCACTCAACCAAAAAACTGAAAAACTTTGTCTATTGTGATGTGGTTGCTACCTGGAGTCTTGAACAATTCATATGTGTCGCTGAAGAGTGTGATTGGATTTCGCCTAATATTGTGGACAAGAATTTCATAACTGCACTCGCTGATAGCTTTCGAGAATTAGCGCCCGTTACTCATCCAGAACTATCTGAAGAGGATGTTGAGAAAAGGGCTCAATCATTCTTTGCCGCTCCAGGGCCTTCCATGCTTCGGACTACGCAAATGCTGAGAAACTCAATCCATGCAGGGAAGTGGATGCGTCAGCCAGGCACATTCGATGCGAAAGTGTTTGAAGTATGGTGTAGGTTCGCAACAGTTCTTTGTGGGGAAATTCGCCTCTGTTTGATGCACCATGTCATGGCTCATTTGGCCAACGTTGCTTCAGCAGAATTTTCTAAAATGCAAGAGATGCTTACAAAGCTTCCTCCCGAAGCGATTCCGTTTATTGAGTTACAGATGCGTGAGAAGTTGAATTGTCCGACATTCGAGATCAAAGATCTTAGTGAAATTGTCGACTCGATGATGGCCGTCTCATTGGCGTCTGGACTGGTTAGCGAATAGCGCCTCCTCGTGTGCTCGTGGCTTCGCTTTTGTTTTTAGTGCAAACCCTTCAACGTCCTTCAACGTGAAGACAAGGAATACTGCCTGTTCCCGGCTCATTCCCTTCTTCAACCCCTGCGCCGGATCAGCCCCCTTGATCCGGGATCAGTGCGAGAACGAGAAAAGGGCAACGAGAATAGGCCGAGAACCGGCTTTCTCACAGCCGTTTCCCGCCGCAAATCCATCACCTTCCCTTGACAAAACCACAGTCCAGCGACCGCACTCTCCACACAAATCCCATAACTGCAAGCTACTCCCGCCAACAGAAGTCCAAACCTAAACCACATCATTCGAAGACTTTGCGCGATATACGGGGGATGGGGGGCCACCACGACCCGGACTTACTGCTTCAGGTAAGCGATCAGATCCCGCCGCTCCTCCGCCTTAGGAACCCCAAAGCTCATGTTGTTATCCGGAACCATCAAATCCGGATCGCTCAACCATTTCTCCAGCGTCGCATCGTTCCACGTCGCGCCCAGGTTCTTCAAGCCGGTGGAATAAGTAAATCCGGCAACGCCCCCGGCCTTTCTGCCGTACACTCCAGCCAGCCTCGGCCCCTCACGATCGGCCTCCAGCGCATGGCAGCCTATGCAGCGTTTCTCAAACACCGCCTTGCCCCGCACCGCATCGCCGTCCCCAGCCAACGTCGCCTCGCTCCCACCTGCACTCTTGCCCAGCATCGACAGCGTCTGCACATCGCCCTTCGAAAGCTTCGCATCCCAGTGCAGTAACCGATACTGCAGCGGAGGCATATCCCCGCTCTTCGCCTCTTCGAAGATCTTCGCCATCAACACCTCCTGCTGATCCGCCGGAATCTGTTCCCATCGCGACAGGTCCATCTTCTTGCGCGCCTCAACAATATCCCGCTCGATCAGCCAAGACCCCGGAGCGATCCGCGCATACACCGGCCACCGCGTCTCACTAGAGTGGCAATCCGCGCACTTGCTTACCAGCACCGCCTTCGCCTCATCCGGAATCTTCGCCCCCCGCAGCAGCGTGCCGAGCCCCTCCGCCGGCTCGACACGCGGATTGCCAAACGGATGCAGATATCCCAACCCATATCCCACACCCATCACTGCAACGACAGTCACAACAGCCACCACCCAGGGACGCACTAGACACTCTCCGCCAGCTTCGAATCGACCACAGCCAGATGATTGTGTCCACGGACAACCTTCACCTTGGTCACTCCCAGCACGCTCTCCAGCTTGCCCGCCGGAACCATCATCGGCCCTGGATTCGGCGCCGCTCCCGGTGCAGGCTGCGGAAACGCCGTCGCCATCGCCGTATGGAAGGCCACATTGCCCTCGACCTTCTGCACCACCTGATGAATGTGTCCATTCAACACGGTCACCGACCCAAACGGCTTCAGCATGGCAAGCGCCTGCTCGCCATCCTTCGTCCCCCAGCCCCACTTCTCATACACCATCCACAGCGGAATATGCGCGAACACCACGATCGGCGTCGAATGACTCAGACCCCCAAGGTCAGACTTCAGCCACTTCAATTGGTCGTCCCCCATATTCCCCATCGCATCCACCTGCACGCAGTTGTTCAACCCCACAAAGTGAACCCCCTTGTGGTTGTAGCTGTACCATCCGTTGCCCATCGTGCCTTTGCCGAAGCGCTGCTTGTACTGCACGCCATCGTCGATAAAATCGTGCTCGCCCGGAACGTAGAACACCTCGCTCTTGAAGCCCTTGATCACCTCCGAGGCCGTATCGAACTCCGCTGCCTTCGAGTTCTGCGTGATGTCGCCGGTGTGCAGCATGAAGTCCGGAGCCTTCATGCCCGCAGGCGCAAGATTGGCGCGGTCGATCGCCTTCTTCAGCGTCCCCGTCACATCCGGGTTCGCCCCCTTGTTGAATCCGATGTGGCAGTCGCTGATCTGCACAAAGGAAAAATCCTCAACCTTCCCGGCCGCGCTCTTTCCAGCGGCCGCACCGCCACCCTTCATCGTCTGCGCCAGCAGCTTCGAAGTCGGCACGCCGCCAACCATCGACCACAGCAGCCCCGTCCCGGCCCACGCCATGCACCCCAGAAAATTCCGCCGATCAATTCCATCACCGCCACCATCACCCACAGGCTGCGCAGCGCCCTCCTTCTCCTGCACTACTTCGTCTTCCTTAAACCGATTCATATCAAGCTCCGTTTGGTTTTTAATTGCCTTCACACCCCTAAACTGACTCCGCTCCGCCTTATTCCAGCCCACCCGCAAATAATCCATGGAATAATCTCTCTGCGATTCGGTTAACGAAAGGGATGTTCAACGCCCAACCCTTTCCGGTCTTCTTCGCCGCGTCGCCGCGACCATACAACCCCGCACTCCGCAATCCCAGACCTACCGAGGCACTCCGCACCATGCCCTCCGTGATCAACCGCAGCGCAGCCTTTGAACAACTCGCGCTCCCCCTCTTTGCTTCGCTCTACAACCACGCTCACTGGCTCACCCGCAATCAGGCCGAAGCTGAAGACCTCGTACAGGAGACCTTCACCAAAGCCCTCCGCGCCTTCGACTCCTTCCAACACGACACCAACTTCAAGGCCTGGATCTTCCGCATCCTCCGCAACACCTTCCTCACCACGCGCGCGGGCATCGCCGCCTCCCGCACCGTCTTCCTCGAAGACCATCCCGACACGCTCGACACCACCGCCTCTGGTCCCACTCCGGAAGACACCCTCATCCGCCTCGACAATGAAGCTGCCCTCCACACCGCGCTCGAACAGCTTCAGCCGCAACTCCGCGAGGCTCTCCTCCTCTGCGACGTAGAAGAAATTAAATACAAAGACATCGCCCTTATCCTCGATGTCCCCATCGGCACCGTCATGTCGCGCATCTCTCGCGCTCGCCGCACCCTCCGCCAACTCCTGCAGCCGCACCTCGGGGAATCCGTATGACTCAACCGACCCAATCCAATCAGTCCGCCGAACATCTCAATCCCGACACACTCAACGCCTTCATCGACGGAGAACTCCCACTCGCCGAGCAGCAGGGAATCGAGCAGCATCTCGCCACCTGCCACGCCTGCACCCTGCGCGTCCTCTCCGCGACCCAACTCAAAGCCGCCACCGCCCGCGCCGGCCATCGCTTTGCACCACCACCCGAAGCCCTAGCCCGCCTCACCGCCCAGCTCCATTCACAATCGCAACCCAGGCCCCAACCCCAACCCAAACCAACCGCACGCATCTACTCCATCCGACCCGCCGCCTGGGCCGCCCTCGCCGCAGCCATCCTTCTCGCCATCTCACTCCTCACCTGGCGCCAGCTCCACCAAACCAACACCCTCGCCGCCGAACTCCTCGACCAGCACCTCGCCACCCTGTCCAGCGCTGCGACCCCGCAGGTCATCTCCACCGACCGCCACACCGTCAAACCCTGGTTCCAGGGCCGTCTCCCCTTCAGCTTCAACCTCCCCGACGCCGCCGCCCTGCCCCCCGACACCACCCTCAAAGGCGCCGACCTCACCTACCTCAACGGCCAGCCCGCGGCCCTTCTCCTCTTCACCATCCATAAGCACGAGGTCTCCATCTTCCTCACGCAACGATCCACTAGCCCCGCCAGCCCCACGCTCGCGGCGCTCCCCACCACCCGCGCAGGCTTCACCCTCCACACCGCCACCACACCCGACCTGCGCATCATCGCCGTCAGCGACGTCAACCCGTCCGACCTCGACAACCTCCTAGCGTCTCTGGTTCAGGCACAATCGCACCTGTAGCAACGTGGAAGTTACGTGACAATCTGATCGGACTCTCATCCCAGCAAATAGAAAGCCCGGACAATCGTCCGGGTTTGTATCGCAATCTACGTGAAATTACGCCGACTTTACTCTGTTCGAAGCTGCTGCGCATTGGGCTTGGACAGAGTTGGCTAAGCGATAACTTTCGGATCGGGAGATCGGAATGAGCAGGACAAGACCGGGAGGGTGGAGTTAAGTCCGCCCTCTCGTGCAAACAGGGCCATGCCCATTACATTGCTACGCTGTCGCTTAGTGGATGGTGGAATTGACAACTTCACCGCTCTGCACCTTGGGCGTTCCATCCATTACGTTTGCCAAGGTCTTTACCACTTCTGGGTAGGTATTGTTATTGTAAGCCTCTGCATTGGCTTTGTTGTCCCACAGGCTGATTGCAGTGATATCTGTTCCGTCTGGACCGGAGAATGTAATTTCGTCCTTAAAGCCGTTCTGTTTACGCAGTAACGGAAGGACATCGTTCTCAAATGTTCGGCTGTAGTCAGAAAGCATATTGGGTTTCAAATGAATGGAGACATTGCGTGCATACATAGCAACCTCCTTAAGGTTGGGAGGGCTAAGAAGGAAAGCATCAGATAGGCTGACTTAGCTCAGGGAACCTGAGATGAGGAGAAGGAAAAACTACCTCGAGCCTGACCCTAGTCTTATGCGGCGGGACTGTCAAGCAACGGAAAACGCCGGTTGTGGACAAATCCGCTGCCGCTGCCACTCTCGGCACTTAAGGGCGCTTCGGCAGTATCGACATATAGGTCGTGCGTACGCAATGGATGAATATAGAAATTGTCATCCTGACCCTGAGCGTAGTCGAACGGGCCTCGCAGTTTCATCGCGAGAGGCGCAGTCGAAGGACCTGCGGTTTGCTCGTAGTGGCAACTCTGCTCCCGTTATTTTCGGCACATTTTGCCCCGCCCGCATCGTCCTATATGTCGATACACCATTAATGTGCTCAAGGCGCAAGAGTCACAGCGTATTCAAGAAGGTAATCAACGCCTGTCTCTCCTCGGGGCTCAATTCTTTAAAACGTTTGGCGGGCTCACGTGCTTCGCCCTCATGTCGCGAGATAGCATCTTCAAGAGACAACGACCCCAGGTCATGCATGAAGCGGGGCTTGGTGCGCAAGCCCCAAAGCGGCGCAGTCCGTAACTTGTTGGCCGTGTCCTGCGGCCCAACCTGGACAATCCCATCGCCGGTTCCGATGTCATGCAACAAAAAGTCGCCGAAAGGATGGATGATCTTATCCCCCAGAGCCTCTGGAACAACAAACATGCCACCATCGATAACCGTCCCTGCAGGAGCCGTGGTAATGGATTCCACATGGCAAACACCGCAACCGACGCGCCGGAAAAGTTCTCCGCCTCTTATGGCTGCGGGCGTCGCGGCAAGCGCTGCGTCTCGAGGTGGAACCATCGTGCCGCGTATGAACTGAGCGAAGTGGTCGATGTCAGCCAGGCCAAGGTCATCCGGCAGGTCTTCCGGGTCCTTCGTAGTCTTGAGAACCGTAGTCACATCGGTGGGGCGGAGCCGGTTGGTGACTCCCATCTCGTTGAGATAGGCATCGCCAATAAAGGAGAGCAGGCTGCTGTGCTGGTCCTTCCAGCCAAAGCGTCCCACCCGGGTCTGTCCGGGAGCCTCAAAGATCGGAGCCTGCACCACTTCCCCATGAACTCTACCGTCGCTCAACTCCGGTTGCCTCTCGGCGATCGCGATCAGAGTCCTGTCGTCGATGGCTTCCACAAATCCATCCCCCAGCGTGTTGAGGGCGGCGCGTAATGCGCGGATGTTTTCTGTCGCAGGTATGTGCTCCTGGGCCTCCGGACCGATAGCGCGATCATTAACAATGGACCTTCCGGTAATCGTGTTCTTCCCGTCGTTGATAAAGATTGTCGGGTTTACAAAATTTCCATTTTCATCCTTGTGCCCAACCCGGAGTTCTGTGAACTGGCTGGCTCCCCCGCTATTCGGATTCTCATGACAACTAACGCAGGCAGTTGCGTTGTATACAGGGCCAAGCCCGGTTTCGACCGAATGGTTTTGCTCATAGACCTCCTGGTCCCGCGCAAACGTGTCTCCAGGTGGCTCGACGATTCCGTTGCTGACACTTTGCCCGCCGTTGAAGCTGGGAGTATTGAACCCGGCCGGCGCTTCCGTTGCTGACTTCGCTGCGACTCTGGCGAGTCCCGTACCCAACGCGGTCAATCCCGCGAAAAGGCAAGAACAGAGGAGAACCTTCCTCCAGTGGGGAATGAGCATGAGCGTCCCTCCAAAAAGACACCAGTCGCCTACGGGCATGCGGGGAGTAAGCTGGCTGATCGGTTGACCCCAAAATCCTCAAAGCCGTGACCGAGCGATCGAGAGCTACGGCCTGAAGGCAGAGGTCCTGTGCGTATCCAAACTGGGTTGCGCAAAGATTATTCCCACCGCAAAGTAAAAAATCTCCTGGAGGGACGAAATGGGAGCGATCCCAGGCTGAATAGCCGACTGTAGTGCTCAAGGGGAAACGGCAGTCTTCGGCCGGGTGCCCCATCCATTGCGAACCTTGCGATGGGCGGGGTCGTAAATAATCAACCAACCACAGCGTTCTTGCCCTTCGCTCATGCTCTGGCCTTTGCTCTTGCTCTGGCCTTTGCTCTTGCTCTTGCTCTTGCTTTTGCTCTTGCTCTTGCTTTTGCTCTTGCTTTCGTTTGTTCTCTTTCACCTCACTCAAAAATTGTCATTTCGACCGAAGCTGCTCATGGCCTCATCGTGAGCAGCGGAGCGGAGAAATCCGCTTCTCCGCCCACACCTCTCCCCAGCCCACACACGCACTGCCTTCGGGATTAGAGCGGGGCTTCAGAGGCTGCTGAAAAAGTCGTTGTTTTGAAAGGGCGTGACTGGTAGCCCAGGGCTGGTAGCCCAATGCTTTAGCTTTGGGTCTCCTTGGGTCTCCGCGCCGCAAGCGGAGCAATATCAATGTGGCTTTACAGGCTACCGAAAAAGTCAGTGTTTTTGCTTTTTCGGAGGGAGCGCAGGGCTTTAGCCACTGCGAAAAACATAGCAAATACAAGGGGCTGGTAGCCCAGGGCTTTAGCCTTGGGTCTCTCCCCGGCGTTCTTTTCGTAAACCAAAATCATCACCGTTTTCAGCACCCTCTTCAGGCCCGCGTCCAAGCCGGCCACGCAACGGCCTCCCGTCCCACCGGAAGGCCGAAGCAAGACCACCGGTCAAACGACTCATTCTATTGCCGTTGCAGTTGCCATTATTCTCTTTTGCCATTTTCCGCCCAAAAAACGCATGTCAAGCCCCCAAACCTCCTAACTCCTTACCACCCAACGACATCCGCGTGGCATTTTAGTTACATCCGATCCGCTATACTGAATATATAGATCAAATACAAGCAAGCCCCGGACACCCTCCGGGGCTAACTCATTGATAAGAAGTATTTTGTGCGCAACCCATTTGTTTTGAATATTTTGCAGACATCATCCCCCTGCAAGTCATTGAAACAAAGTATTTTACGCCCAAAATACCCGGGGGGGGGTGGGAGGGGGGTACACCCCAGAAGCAAACTCGAAGCAGCCATAGGAAAAAACCAGCGGACGCCAGAATTTCCCTCCAACAAGGGCATTCCATTCCCCATGCGATACTTACTCCTGACATGTACAAAAGAATCCTCCTCAAGATCTCAGGCGAAGCCCTGGCCGCAGGCAAGGGCTTCGGCATTGACGCCGTCTTCATCCACAAAATCGCCGCAGAAATCGCCGCCGTCCACGCCCTCGGCTGCGAGATAGGCATCGTCGTCGGCGGAGGCAACTTCTTCCGTGGTGTCGCCCAGCAGGCCATCGACATGGACCGCGTCGCCGCCGACCACATGGGCATGCTCTCAACGGTAATCAATGCAATAGCCCTCCAGGACGCCATCGAAAAGCTCGGGCTGTTTTGCCGAGTAATGTCCGCCATCGAGATGCACGAGGTCGCCGAGCCCTACATCCGCCGCCGCGCCATGCGCCACCTCGAAAAGGGCCGCATCGTCATCTTCGCCGCCGGTACCGGCAACCCCTTCTTCTCCACCGACACCGCCGCCAGCCTCCGCGCCATGGAAATCAAGGCCGACATCCTCCTAAAAGCCACCTCCGTCGACGGAATCTACACCGCCGACCCCAAAATCGACGAAAAAGCCACCAAATTCGATCAGATCACCTACAGCGACATCCTCCGCCTCAACCTCCGCGTCATGGACACCACCGCCGTCTCCCTCTGCAAAGACAACAACATGCCCATGATGGTCTTCAGCATGCGCGAGCCCGGCAACATCGTCCGCGTCGTCAGCGGCGAAAAGATCGGCTCCCTGGTCACCGCCTAGACTGACAACTGAATCCGACCATCTCCCGCTAAATGGGAGAAATCTGCGTCTTGCATCCAAATCCCCGCGTCAAATCCCTTGAGGCTGCGTTAGATAGTGTCGCATCCGCATCCAAATGGCAGGGACGAATCGGTGAACACCAGCATCCTCGAACTAGAGACCAAACCCGAACCCCGACCTCAGCCCCAACCTGAGAAGGAAAGGCTGCCAACTCCCGCCCCTCAGCCCACGGCCACTCGCAAGCCCCCTCTACCCGCACTCACCGGCATCCGCACCCTGCTCGCCATCTTCATCATCCTCTTTCATTTCACGCCGCCGCACCTCGGTCTTCTCTATCCCTTCATCGACAACGGCTACATCTTCGTCGGCGTCTTCTTCCTCATCTCCGGCTACGTCCTCACCTACAACTACGCCGACCGCGGCAGGTCCTTATCCAAGCGCGAGTTCTGGCTCGCTCGCATCTCCCGCCTCTATCCTGTCTATCTCTTCGTCCTCCTCATCTCCCTCAGCATGGTGCAGGACGAGTGGCACGCACGCTCTCACGCCGAGTTCTGGCAGGGAATCATCCTCACCCCGCTTGTCCTCCAGGGTTGGAGCCCGTCCGTAGCCACCTTCTGGAACACCGTCGCCTGGACCCTTACCAGCGAGTGCGTCCTCTACGCCGCCTTCCCCTGGCTCATCCGCTTACCCTGGCCCAAAAGGCCCCTGCACCTGGTCGTCCTCCTCTTCGCCATTTGGGTCATCGGCCTGATCCCCCACTCCCTCTACCTCTACCTGAACCCAGACCACATCGTCGGCCCCGTCGATCGCTACAGCTCCACCCAGCTCATCCGCTTCCTCAAGTACACCCCCCTCCCCTACGTCTGCACCTTCCTCACTGGAGTCACCCTCGGCAAACTGCAGCTCGCCCTCGTCCTCACCCCCCGCCAGCGCCTCATCCTCTCCGCCGTCAGCCTGGCCATCGTCGGACTCTTCTTCTACGCCCTCGTCAGCCACACCCCCTACCTCCTTATGCACGGCGGCCTCATGACGCCCGTCTTCGCTGCTCTGGTTCTGGGCCTCAGCGGTCCCCACCCCATCTCCGCCCTCTTCTCTTGGCGCCCGCTCCTCCTGATCGGCGAGAGCAGCTACTGCCTCTATCTCCTCCACTTCAACGTCTTCCAGCTTCTCCACACCCACCACGTACCCGAGCGTCTTCACCTCGTCGCCCTGGACCCCTGGCTCTCTTACGCCATCCTGATCCTGCTCGCCTTAGCCGTCTTCCATTTCGTCGAAACCCCGGCTCGCAATGCCATCCTCCGTCGTTTCTCGCGAAAGCCGCGCGCTCTCGTCCCCGCCTCCTGATCTCCATATCGTTGCTTTCAACTATGCCCCCTTGCCAACTCCGACGGGGTATCGTTTGTGCCGCGCCCGGGTGAACGGTCGGGCCGCTAACCCCGGCCAGCTTCATCGGACGAGAAACCTCGTACTCCACACAGCAAGAAGCCCCGCAATCGCGGGGCTCTTTGTCCAACCGGGAAAATCTTACCGACTACTCGACGATGATCTGGGTTGGGTGCGATCCGTTCGCCACCGCCACCGCACACGTCGGCAATCCAGAGGACGGGAACGGAGTGTTCTGTACCTGACTCAATCCGCCATTGTGTGGATCGAGTTTCAGCGCAGAAACCGTGCTCGCAAGATTGTTGGCGCTGTACAAGTAAATGCCCAGTGCGGGCTCGATCGTCACGCACATCGGCGCTGTATCCACGCTCGTCGAGGCAGACCCGACAGACCCAACCGGTGTCCCGGTCGCAGTATCGATTGCATAAGCCCCCACGGTGTTGGAGGAGAAGTTTGCCACGTACAGGAACTTGCCTCGGGGATCGATCGTCACTCCCACCGGAAAGATTCCGGTAGCAAATGGCCCGTTGACCATTGGCACCAGCGAGCCGTTATTGGCAACTAGATTGCCATACAGCTGATTGGTCGCCTCGTCCGTGATATACACAAACCGCGCCGAAGGATCTTCCGCAATCGCGCTCGGCGTTGTTCCCGCGCCATACCCGGTCGCCACGGTCTTGCCTGTGGCATCGGTCGTAATCACCGTGCCAGGCGTCGGTGTCAGAGCACCGGTTGTCAGATTCTGCGAGAACCCACGGCTTACCACAATCCCGACTGGATTGTTTCCAACCTTCAGAGTCGAAGGCGTCCCCAGGCTGCCATTCGAATTGATCGGGAAGATCGTTACCCCGCCCGGCCCAGGCGACGCCGGAGAGTACAACTGCTGCCCGTTCGGGCCCAGCTGATAGGTAAACGTAACGTAGAGAAATTTCCCTGCCGCATCGATCGCAATCGCCGTAGCCAGGCTGCCGGTCACGTTATACGTGTTCTGCAGATAAATCTTCCCGTCCGTTCCAATGGAATACTCCCCCACGGACGAATCGTCATGGTTCACGACATACAGGTTAAGTCCGTTCGGCGAGGCCACCAGAGTGACCGGATTGCGCCCTGCCTGTATCGGTGAATCGGCCAGCGGCGTCAGCGAACCGATCTGATAGTCCACCGCATACGCGCTCACGCCGCCATTCGGTGACGAGCCCGTCAGGGGTTTCGCGGTCGTCACATACACATACGCCAGCACATAGTCGCGGCTGCATGCCGTTACACTCACCAACGCCAAAGACAATATCGAGGCCAATGTTCCGCGGCCCAACTTATTCCACTTCATGCTTGCCTGACTCCGGGGCAAATCGTTTCCGCCCGCTCTTGCTGTGCCGCTACTCAGGATTCCTGACGACATCCTGTCCTGATTCTCCAGCTGCCGTCCTGCCAGCTAGTCTACGTTGCCGCTTACTGCAAGGCATGTCGCCTGTCCTACCGCCGTAAAGGTCGACCCTCGAGACAGGTTTGACAGCTTGCCGGAGTTGTTATCCAGCACCTTGCCCGTGACCGTCCCATCCCCATTCGACGTGTAAATGTACTGATTCGATGGATCCTCGACCATGCACACCGGCCCCGCTCCAATAGGATAAGGATTGTTCGGTGCATCTGGAACAAACTGCAACGTGCCGTTGCTTTGAATAATGAACGCAGAGATCGAACTGTTCGGCGTCGTCGAGTTCGTCGAGAACTGGTTCGCTACGTAAAGGTATTTGCCTTTGCTGTCGACCAGCGTGTACACCGGGTTCGATGCCGGCGACAGATTCGCCGTAGGCCCGCCCGTAATGGTATTCAGCGAGCACGCAGTGCCGCCTACCGTAAACGGCAGGATCTGCCCAGGCGTGTTCTGGTTCGCCGGACCAGCATCGGTGATATAGATTGACGTGCCGCCCGCAATGATCGAGGTCGCCCGCACCGCTCCTGAATTGATCGTTGAATTCGTAGTCAGCGTCAGCTGACCGTTGCTTCCCGCGATATAAGGGAACACCGTCTGATTCGCGTCCGTATTCAGCGTGAACACGCAACTGCCGGAGAGCGCCATCATCCTCGGCAGCGGGCCGACAGGGAAGTAGGTCAACTGCA